>Ga0315334_10000777_pt1 | contig 19373 bp, 25 predicted proteins | sample M150034915metaG_FD_205555 | JGI IMG/M metagenome (GOLD analysis project Ga0315334, IMG submission 205555) | Ammonia-oxidizing marine archaeal communities from Monterey Bay, California, United States - M1 500m 34915 | ecosystem: Environmental > Aquatic > Marine > Intertidal zone | place: USA... | reverse complement strand
GGAGTTGAAAATGCAAGGGTATGTTTTGACATGTATTCTTGAGCGGCCTTTTTACCATCAAAAACCTCCATGATACACATATTTCTCATTAATGTATAATGGTTTCTAGGTTGAAATTATATTAGAAATGGTGGACCGGGAGAGAATCGAACTCTCTACATCCTCGTTGCGAACGAGGCATTATACCACTAAACCACCGGCCCTCTGATTACCTCTTTAAGTCACATTTTTATTTTTTTTCTAAAACTTTTATGATTTACATTACTACTGTGATTTCTGGTGTTGGCATTCCACCATATCCTGGATCAATCTTTTGTTTTGGATTTAATGAAGTGTCATGATGGCATGCTTTGTTACATACGGGGCAAAATTTTCTATCAAGAACAATACATTGACAAATATGGTTTTTTACATATGCTTGAGCAGCCTGATTCCATTCACCTGTTCCATTACAATACACACATACATTTGATGAATTTGAACCAATTCCCTTGCAAAAATCACACACACTTTCTGTCATTTTTATGACTCTACTTTGGTCTTAGAATCAATATATTTGAAGAGATTGTTTTCTCTTGACAACATGACTAGACTTGGTATCTCCATTAACATTTTTCTTTAAAATAATTCCTTTTCAAAATTTTTTTCATTTATCTGCAAATTTTATATTGTAATGAAAAAAAAATAATTCTTTACATTTGTTAGTATTTAATATTAGAATTTAACTGAATATTAGGAAATTCCTTTAATATATTTAAATTTAATTAATTCATAATTATCTGTGACGAGGAACTATAATATCTACTGAAAATCAGAGAGAATTCTTTGAGGAAATGGACAGATGTAAAAAGGAAAACACAAAAAAATGGAAATATTTGAAATTCATTAATAGTTTTTCATGATTTCTCGTTAATTGATGATTTTTCTTAAAGCATAATAGACTACAAGCAATAAAATTTTTAGATGACTTATGATTCTGTAATTACTGATTCACACATTATACTTCCGCAAGGAATGGTTGATAAAAATCTCATAATTGATGAGGGGAAAATTGTAGGATTAACAAATGATATTCCTGCATGTGATCACAAAATCAATGGGAATGGATTGATTTGTGTTCCTGGCCCAATTGATACACATGTTCATTATGGAGTATATTCACCAATTAATGAAGCTGCAAAAACTGAATCTCATGCAGCTGCTATTGGTGGAATTACCACCATGATGAGAATGCTAAGATTGGGAGGTCCATTTTCAAATTCATTACAAGCTCAGCTTGATGCTGCATCTCAAAATCATTATGTAGATTATGCAATACATGCATCTATTTTTAATGAACAACAAATTAATGAGATGAACTTTTGTGTAGAGAAAGGAATTACCTCTTTTAAAATTTACATGAATCTTGGTGGAGAAATTGGACATGTATACATGGACATGCCTCCTAATACTACTCATTTATTCCCCGCTCAAGTTGAAGTAACTGATGAGATAGTTGAACAAACTGTAAAGAATGCAGCTTCTCTTGGTTGTCCTGTATTAGTTCATGCGGAAGATTATGAATCGTGTGGATGTGGAATTAAAACTGCAAAAGAAAAAAAACGAGATGGATTATCTGCATGGTCTGAAAGTCGTTCTCCAGAATTTGAGGTAAAAGCAATTAAAACTGTATCAAAATTTGGACGTGATTATGATTGTGTAATTTATTTTGTACACATTGGTTCAGAAAAAGCATTATTACAAATTGAAGAAGAAAAAAAACAAGGAACAAAAATTTTTGTAGAAACATGTCCACATTATCTTACATTATCTTATGAGAAACAAAATGGATACCTTGCTAAAGTTATGCCTCCAATTAGAACAGAAAATGACAGAAAAGCTATTTGGAGTGCTTTATCTGGGAATCAAATTGATACTATAGGAACTGATCATGTTGCAAATCAGCTTAAACTCAAATTAGATGGAGATGATGTTTGGGGTGCATTAGCTGGATTTCCTGGAATTGGTACTGTTTTACCAATATTACTTAATGATGGTGTTAATCAAAACCGAATCACGTTAGAGCAATTTGTACGCTTTACTAGTACAAATGCTGCTAAAATTTTTGGAATGTACCCTCAAAAAGGAACTTTAGAAAAAAATTCTGATGCAGATATTACAATGATTGATTTAAAAAAAGAAAAAACAGTTACGTCTGATCTTTTTGGAGGATTTTCTGATTATATCGTTTATGAAGGTAGAAATCTAAAAGGCTGGCCTGTAAAAACAATTGTTAGGGGAGAATTGATTGCAGATGACTTTGAAGTTATAGGTAAATTGGGTCATGGTAGATTAGTTGAAAGAAAAATCTAACTTTCCTAAATAATATCAAATTTGCCATTTGTTTTTGCTTTGTAAATTACATCTGGTTTTTTAAGAAATATTCCTGATTCTAAGACTCCTGTGGTGCCTTTGATTTTTTGAGTCAACATTTTCGGATTTTTAATTGTTCCAAAATCACAATCTAAAATTATGTTACCATTTTCTGTAAAAAATGGATATCCTCTATCTAGGGAACGTAATTGTGCTGTACCTCCTAATTTTTTCATAGATAGAATTACGGAATTTCTTGCAAGTGGATGAATTTCTACTGGAACTATTCTTGTAAAGTTTTTAACAAATTTTGTTTTATCTGCCATGACTACTACTTTTTTTGCAAGACTAAACAAAATATTTTCTCGTAATAATGCTCCACCCCCACCTTTGATTACATATTTTTGAGAATCAATTTGATCTGCACCATCAAATACTACATCTATATGATCTACTTGATCAGCTTCCACCAATGGAATTTCTAATTTTTCAGCAATGAGTTTAATTTGTAAAGATGTTGGAACTCCTTTAATCTTATAATTTTTTATTTTGATTAATTTTGCAAGTGATTTTACTAATACTGTTGCAGCTCTTCCACTACCTAACCCAATTATGTAATCATCTTTGACAAATTTTAATGCATTATTTGATAATGCCTTGATGGCATCATCGTAGGACAATTATTCTACCTCAGCTTGGTCTAACTTTGATAAAACTTTCATGATGTTTCCTTTGATTTTATCCAAGTCATCATCAAAGTCATCATCTGGTAGAATTGATTTTATTTCAGGCTCTGGAAGTGCTTTATGTTCTGTAATTTTTGCAACTTCTTTATCTATGTCTGGTTTAGTTTCAATTTTTGGTACTGGTTTTGAAATAGATTCTTGAATGATTTCTATTTTATCTTCAACTTTAGATTTTGGTGAAACAACTTCTTTTCCAAATAATGGGAATTTTGGTTCTTTTCTTGAAATATTAGTTAATGTTGTTAATTCAAATGATTGTCTTGATTTGGTAGCAGGAATTTCTATTGGTTCAATTTTTACATCTTTTGATTTTTCAAAGTTGAATGTATTTTTAATTGGTTTTGAAATCTTCTGTTGGATTTCATCTTCTTTGATTTCAGGTGTTTGAATTTTGGTATCAGTAATTTTTGATGATAACTCGTATAATCTGTCATCAAGTTTTGATAATTTTTGATCCATCAACGTTATCAAACCATCTCCAACTGGACCCAAGTCTGGATGTTTACTTGCTTGCTCTAGCTTTTCTAATTTAGCTAAAATAATTCCTAATTGATGTTGATATTTTAATAACAATTTATCTTTTTGAATTTTAGGAAACTCAGAATCTGTTTGATATAATCTTGAGATTGTTTTAGTGAGAATATCTTTTTCAATTTTTAGAGAATTAATCTGACTTTTTATGTGTGAACTTGCACCTAGACTAAGTAATTGATTTTTGTCTCTTGGCATTTTACGTACAGCTGCTGCTGTTGCTACGCCAGCTAATGAACTAAGAATAATAGCAATTTCTTGCATCTATGTATACCATTTAATCCAAGAATATTTTCTGCGTTTAGCCTCTGGAAATCCACAACTTGCACATTGGTGGTGACGCTTGTGAAGTGAGTTTTTACCACATCTTCTACATCTAATGTGTACTTTTTTCTTTGTAAAACCACCCATAGAAGTTGTGCCTTTTACCATTCAGAATCACCTATTTTTGTGCTGGGGGAGGAGATATCATAACTACATTGTCTCCTCTAACTACAATGGTTCCTAGACTTTTAGAATCGCCTTCAGCAGGAATTTCCTCTGAAGAATCGAGTAGCAGGTTCATGTGTTGGTCGAAGCCAAGAAGAGTACCTCTAATTGTCTTACTTCCTTTGAGTTTTATCAGAACAACTTGACTGATACTCTCATCCAATACTTTTACTGCCATATCAAGGGACATCTATTTCACTTATTGGATTTGATATTGATGGATTATATTAAAATTTCACTAGTGTAACTATGATGTGTGCTCAGTAAGACAAGTTTGACACTTTTTACCCAAATTTTTAACAATTTCAGCTAACATTTGCTGTCCATCTTTCTTTGTGGCTTTTGTTGGATCGCCCCAAACCCCATTTTTTGTGGCTTTTAGAAATGATTTATTTGCTAATTTTCCAATTTTTTTGATCTCTTGTGGGGTCATTTTGTCTGTAATTAGGCCTTTTTTTGCTGATTTCATTTTGATGTTTTTTGAGATCGCCATCATTAATGATGTTTCAACAAATCCCGCATGATCAAGCTCTCTTTCCATAAAATGCCAATAGGATAATGGGAAAACCTTGAGTTTATTTTTTAATAGTTTTTTTAATTTTATATCTATATTGCTTATTGATTTCTGATTTCCATGATGCCCATTAATTATGAAAATTGTTTTGATGTTATTATCTAATAATGATATGCACAAATCCATTAAAACAATTTGTAATGTTGATTTTTTTATACTCAAATTAAAAAATGGTTTATGTTCAAATGATACTCCAAAAGTAATTGTTGGAAGTAAGAGATACCCATTCTTTTCAGATATTTTTTTTGCAACTTCACTTACTATATCTGAATCAGTTGATAATGGTAAATGAGGACCATGTTGTTCAATTGAACCAATTGGAATTATTGCAATCTGTTTCTTATTTTTAATTAATTTTCTAAGTTTTAGATCAAATTGAGTTTTAATTTCTACCATTTAATTCACTTTGATTTAATGTGAACTTTTCTCCAACGAACATCCAGTTTGTTTTCTAAATGCATCTTTGTAGCTTTAAGTAGAGTTTCAGCCTCCAATCTTCGCCCCTTCACTTTAATTTTCTCCAATGTATCATCTGGATCAACTTTGAAAGAATCTTGGAAAATAATTGGTCCTTGATCTAAATTCTCTGTAACATAATGTGATGTTACCCCCACAATCTTTGTACCTCTTTCAAATGCTTGTGCATATGCTAATGAACCTGGAAATGCTGGTAATAATGATGGATGAATGTTAATAATTCTATTTGGATATCTCCAAACAAAGTTTGGACTAAGTATTCTCATATATCTGGCAAGTGAAATTAAATCAATATTATACTTCTTACATATGTTGATAATTTTTGTTTCTGCTTTTTGTTGATTTTTTTCTTCTACAACAACAAATGGTATTTTTGCTTTTTTTGCTAATGGTTCTAATGTTTTTTCTGTACCTATAATTACTGAAATTTTTCCTTTCAATAATTTTGAATTTTTTAGAATTACTTCAAGACAGAGTGGTTCTTTTGTAACAAATATTGCTATATTTTTTTGTGAATTTGTTTCATGATGTGTACTTACATCCATCTTTTCCTGTTTAGATAACTTTTGAATATCTACATCAAATTTTTTAATATCCACTGTTTTTGAGAAAGAAACTTCTAGATACATACCAAAAATACCTTTGATTACATTTTGATTTACCTTCTCAATGTTTCCACCTTTTGAGAATGCAAAATTAGTAAATATAGCTACTATTCCTTCCCTATCTTTACCAACAACTGTAATTCCAACAACTGTTTTTTTCATGACTTTGTTTATTGCAGTTTTTCTTATTATTAATCATTCACAGATATCAAAATGGTGCGGGAGGTGGGATTCGAACCCACGAACTCCTGAGAGATAGGGTCCTAAACCCTACGCCTTTGACCAGGCTGGGCGACTCCCGCAAAGAATTTGCCACTAAACACAAATTTATCTATTATTGAATAATATCATGGCAAAGTTTTTTGGAACAAATGGAATTCGTGGAGTTTTTTCTGAAGATTTTACATTAGAATTTGTTCATGACATGACTTTAGCTATTGGAACTTATTTTGAGAAAGGGCCCATATTGATTGGATATGATGGTCGAGATTCAAGTCCCTTAATTTGTAAAGTTATTAGCTCTGCATTAAATTCTATAGGAATTGATTGTAATGTGGCAGGGATTATTCCAACCCCTTGTCTTGAATTTGCAGTTAAGACATTAGGATATCATGGTGGAATAATGATTACAGCCTCTCATAATCCTCCACAATACAATGGAATAAAACCTGCAGCTAATGATGGAGTTGAAATTTCACGTGATGATGAATTAATTATTGAAGATATCTATTTTCAAAAAACCTGGAAAAAAAATTCTGAAAATTTAGGGATTACTGGAAAAGAAGAACGTACAATTGATGTTTATCTCAAAGGAATTATTTCACAAATTGATTCCAAACTTGTAGAATCAAAACATTTCAAAGTTGTTTTGGATTTAGGTAATGGTGCGCAGGCAGTATCTGCCCCAAATTTTTCTAAAATGTTACAATGTGAAACATTTCTTGTAAATCAAAACATTGATGGAACTTTTCCAGGACGTGGATCTGAACCTACCACCCAAAATCTTTCAGAACTTTCGGAATCTGTAATTAAAAACAATGCAGATGTTGGAATTGCATTTGATGGAGATGGTGATAGAAGTATTTTTTGTGATAACAAAGGAAATATTTTAACTGGAGATAAATCTGCTCTTGTATTAACTAGGCATATCCTAAAGAAAAATCCAAATTCTTTAGTAGTAACATGTTTGAATTCAGGTTCTAATATTGAAGTATTAGCAAATGAATTTAATTCAAAAGTAATTCGCACAAAAGTTGGAAGTGTTGAAGTTTCAAGAAAAATGCTTCCAACTGAAGCATTAATTGGATTTGAAGAGAATGGTGGATTCATGTATGGACTGCATAACCAAGTAAGAGATGGATGCATGACTTTGGCACTAATGCTTGAACTTTTAGCAACTACTAACAATTCTCTATTTGATGAAATTTCTAAATTACCTCCATCTTTTACTACAAAGGATAAGGTACCATGTTTATCAAATGATGTTGCTAATGTGATCTTATCTTTAAAAGAAGAATTCCCAAAATCTGATATTTCTGATGGTATCAAAATTTCTATTGATTCTAAAAATTGGGTAATGATTAGACCTAGTGGAACTGAACCGATCATTAGAATTTATGCTGAATCTGAAAGCCAAGAAAAATTAGATGTTTTAATGATTAAATTTCGTCAAAAAGTAAATTCAATTATTTCCAGATAACACTTTTAAAACCAAACACAGGGTCTGAATTATCATGGGAAAAGCCTATTATGTAAAATTTGAAACCCCTGAAGACTTGGTAAGTCCTATTTTAGAAGCTGTTAGAGTTGCATCTACTAGCGGTAAAGTAAAAAAAGGAACCAATGAAGCAACAAAGGCTATTGAACGTGGTACAAGTAAACTAATTGTTATTGCTGAAGATGTAGAACCACCTGAGGTAGTAGCACATCTTCCAATTCTATGTGAGGAACAAGGTGCAGCATTTGCATTTGTACCAAGCAAACAAGAATTAGGTAATTCTTTAGGTATTGACATTACTTCTGCCGCTGCAGCAATTTTGGATGCTGGTGATGCACAACACATTATAGATCAAGTTGTGTCAACCATTGCTAAAATTAAAGGCGGTAAGATTGAAGAATGAGCGCTACAACTGATGAAGTAGTTCAATCTGAAATTATTCAAATTGTTGGACGAACCGGTATTGCTGGTGAAGTTATTCAAGTTAGAGTTAAAGTACTTAATGGAAAAGATAAAGGCAGAATTCTTACTAGAAATGTAAAGGGTTCTATTAGATCAGGAGAAATTCTTATGTTAAGAGAGACAGAGCGAGAAGCAAAGAAAATCAAATAGGTGAATTGAATGAGTCTTTTAGTTAAACCATGTAATTTTTGTAACAGACCAGTCGCTAAAGGTTCTGGTACAATGCTTGCAAAAAATGATGGAACTGTTTTATGGTTCTGTTCTGCAAAATGCAAGAAAAATGCACTAGTACTCAAACGTGATCCAAGAAAATTCAAATGGACTAAGAAATACGTTAAAGGCGGTATTAAAAAGAACTAGAATTGACTGAACAATCACTTTTCATTGTAAAACCCGATGCTGTATCTAGAAATCTAGTAGGTGAGGTTGTATCGAGATTTGAAAGAAAAGGTTTCAAACTTTTAAAATTAAAGATGTTTACATTTACTCAAGAACAAGCAGAAAATTTCTATGGTGTTCATAAAGATAAACCATTTTTTGGTGAATTAACATCATTTATCACGTCAGGACCTGTTGTAGCTGCAATAATTGAAGGAAATAATGCAATTGCTACTACTAGAATAATGATTGGTGCAACAAAATCATTTGAAGCAGATCCTGGTTCAATTAGAGGCGATTTTGGATTAGGATTTAGCGAAAATATTATTCACGCATCAGATTCACAAGACAGTTTTGATCACGAATCGAGGGTAGCATTTGAGTGATCTGATTTGCAAATTCGTCAGCCCATAGTGGCAGTTCTTGGCCACGTAGACTCTGGAAAAACATCTTTACTAGATAGAATTCGTGGCACTGGTGTTCAAGGTAGAGAAGCAGGAGGAATTACACAACACATTGGTGCAAGCTTTCTTCCAACTGAAACAATCAAAGAAACATGTGGACCATTATACAAGAAACTTGAACAAGCAGAAAATCAAGTTCCTGGAATTTTAGTAATCGATACTCCAGGTCACGAAGTTTTTACAAATCTTAGATCTCGTGGTGGTTCTGCAGCTGATATTGCAATTTTAGTAGTTGATGTGAATCGTGGTTTTCAACCACAAACAAATGAAAGTTTGAAAATTTTACAAAGTAGAAAAGTACCATTTGTTATTGCATTAAACAAATGTGATCAAATTTCAGGTTGGAGAAAATCAGAAACTCAGTTTATTACACAAGCAATCAAAGAACAAGATACATCAATTCAAACTGATCTTGATCAAAAAATCTATGATGTAGTTGGAACCTTATCTATTTTGGGATATCAATCTGAAGCATTTTTCCGTGTAAAGGACTTTAAATCAGAAATAGCCATAGTTCCAATTTCTGCTCGTTCTGGAGTGGGAATTCCTGAACTACTTTCTGTATTGGTTGGATTGACACAACAATATCTTCAAAAAAAATTGAATCAAGAAGAAAAAGATCCACGTGGAATTGTTTTAGAAGTTAAAGATGAAGTTGGATTAGGACAAACTGCAAATATTATTTTAATTGATGGTTCAATTCGAAAAGAGGATACCATTGTTGTTGCAAAACGTGACTCAATTATTATCACAAAACCAAAAGCATTACTATTGCCAAAACCCCTTGATGAAATGCGTGATCCTAGAGATAAATTCAAACCTGTAACTCAAGTAGATGCAGCAGCTGGTCTTAAAATTGCATCACCTGAACTCGAAGGTGTTCTTCCAGGAAGTACTCTTTATGTTGCAAAAAATGATGAAGAAATAACAAAATACACACAACTGATTGAATCTGAAATGAAATCTGTTTTCATTGATACGGAAACTACTGGAATTATTCTCAAATGTGATACAATAGGCTCACTTGAGGCTATACTTGAAATGCTTAGACGCTCACAAGTCCCTGTTGCGAAAGCTGACATTGGTCCTGTTAATCGACGAGATGTGATTGATGCTAAAGCAATAAAAGAAAAAGATAGGCATCTGGGAATTGTTTTGGCATTTAATGTAAAAATATTACCTGACGCAAAAGAAGAATCTGAAACAAGTCATATCAAAGTCTTTGAGGATAAAGTAATCTATAGTTTAATTGACAACTATAATGCTTGGGTTGATGAAGATAGCGCAAATGAAGAAGATGCAATATTTTCTGAATTAACCCCAATCTCCAAATTTACTTTTCTTAAAGGAATGGTATTTAGAAATAACAATCCTGCAGTATTTGGAATTCACATAGATGTTGGAAATCTAAAACATAAAATTCCATTTATGAATATGTCTGGACGAAAAGTTGGAAATATTCATCAACTTCAATTAGATAAAAAAACAGTAAGTACTGCAAAAACAGGAGACGAAGTTGCATGTTCTGTTCAAGACGTAACAATTGGCAGACAAATATTTGAAGAGGAAGTATACTACACATTTCCTCCATCGCATGAAGCAAAATTAATTCTGAAAAAATTTATGCATAAGCTAAGTTCTGAAGAACAAGAAGTTTTCAATGACATAGTTCGAATTCAAAGAGAAAAAGAATCAGTATATGCTTACTAGTTTGAGTGTTTTTTACAAATCATATCAATACCTGGAGCTCCTACGGCTCCCATCATTTTGTCTATAATTTGTCCTGATTTGAACATGATAAATGTTGGAATTGATTGAACTGCATACTTCATAGATATATTCTGATTATTATCCACATTAACTCTAGCAAATTTTACATTTGGATAATTTTTTGAAAGCCTTTCAAAAACTGGATGCATTGATTTGCATGGACCACACCATTCTGCCCAAAAATCAACCAATGTTGGATTTTCAGCTAATATCGTTTGTTCAAAATTAGAACTATTCAAATCTATGATTCGAGGCTCAACTTTTAGTTGATTTTGTTGTTTTAACATCTCTTCAAGTTTTTTTTGTTTAATTTTTTCAATTTCTGGATCGTCTGACAACAAATCTCAAAAAATTAAATCTATTAAAAAATCTATGTTCGATCTTCTTCATCCATTTTTAATGAAATTTTTTCATATCTTCTTGATTTACAAATAGGACACTGATCAATGTATTTTGTAAAACTCACCGTAGTATACACAATTCCACAATCTCCACAAATTCTAAGATTCCTACTGAGCTTTCCCATTAAATATTCACAAAAAACATTATGATTAAAACTTAACTCAACAAACTTTTTTCATTTCATACAATAACATTGTAGAAGATATAAACTAAATTCAAAAGTTTATTGAAATATCATTAATTCATATCTTAAAATATTTGATTTATAATGTAGGGATTTTTTACAAATTATAATTCATTATAACTACAAATCTAACAAAAATCTCATATATACACCATTTTCTTGTTTAATTTCCATATCATAAAATGTAGGTGCCTTGATTTCAACTTTGAAATTATGTTTTTTGACATCTAATAATTCTCCATATGCTATTGCATTGATCTTATACCCATCATTTTGAATTATATCAAATTCCACTCTGCCTATCGCAAACCCTTCAGTAATCAAAATAAATGGAATCTCTTCAAGCCAACTAAACAAAAGATATCTCAGATCTTTTCCCTTTGCAGAAAACACTTTTTGATCTTTTTCTTCAACTTTATCTTGATCCAATGTTAGATTAATTACTGCATTTGCTGTTACTGCAAATGCTTCTTTGAGGTTTTTTGCCGTAACTTCGATTATAGCATCAGTTGCGTGATCTAAAAATTTGTAACTCAATAATTAACACCTCATATTTTCTTTGGCATGAAATTCTTCATAATTTAATTCCCTATGTATTTTAATTAGAATATTTGTTGCATATCTTTTTTAATTTTATCGATTTTTGTTGCATATGCTTTTTTAGATCTATCATTCTTTTTTAGATTTAACACATCACCACATGATGGACATTTGAACATGCCTTCTAGTGAATCTTCAAATGTTACTCTTGTGCAATCCTCATTTCCACAATGATAAAAATCACCGAAATTTTCAAAATCTAATCTTTGTTGTAATCTTTCGGTAATTTTCTTTTTTTGGTTTTCAATAAAATGTTCAACTTCTTCTCTTCTAGTTCTCCATCTATACACAAACCATCCTTTTCTTTCATCTTTTACTCTAATTCCAGTAATGAGAGATTTACCAAACAAATCGTACAATACTTTTCTTACCATGTTGATTCTAAGACCTGTAGAACTTGCAATTTCTTCATCTGTTGCATCTTCAGCTTTTAACAATGATCTTGCTACTTTGAGATACTCATCTCCCCCAATCATTGAGGCAATTCTAACAAAAGGGTCTTCGTATTTATCTACCAACTCAAATCACTCTCAATTTTCTATTATTAATCCCTTGTCTCGTCTACTTGTACGTTTTTACCCATTTTTGTAGGTATAATCTTCCTTTTTGCATTTGGAAATGACTTTTCAAACTGTGTACCATTTTGGATACGATCTAAAAGAATTGCTAATGCACTTATCTCTGAATGTGGTTGACTCCCAATCCCCACATTATAATCTGCTAATTCATAAATTTCTCTAGGAACTTTTTCAGCCCCAACTACAACAAGTAGGTTTTCTTCATTACCAAGTTGTCCTTGAACATCGTTTATATTTTCACCATACATTGAAAGATGAACAATTTTAAAATTATCTTCCTTTTTCTTTTTAACAATAGATTTCCATTTGTCAATGAATTCAACTATGAAATTACCTCCCCATGTTTTATTGATTTTATCTAAAGTATCTTTGATTTCCGGATTGACTTCAGTCATGAAAATTTTTTGAGCACCAAATGCTCTTGAAACTAATGCAACATGAGTTGTAACTCTATCATCCCTTACTACCCGTTGACCAATTCTAACTACTTCAATTACCAATTTTTCTGTACTCCATAAACATTTTTTTCAGATTTGTATGAATTTTGATTCTCTAGAATATCGTTGATTAATTTTTTAAGTTCTTTGATATTATTTCCTGTCTTTGCTGAAACTGACATGCATTTTTTATTTTCAGTTAAAGCAAGCATGTCTACTTTTTTATTAATTTTATCATTTTCTAATAAATCTGCTTTGTTTAATGCATAAATCATTCTATCTTTTTCAACTCCTAACTCACTCAATGTTCTCATACAACTAGCAAATTTCTTTTTTAATTCAAGTAATGAATCATGGATATCAATTACAATAATTATGATATCTGCATGTACTAATTCTTCTAATGTTGATTTGAATGCATCAATCATATATGCAGGTAATTTACTGATAAACCCCACCGTATCTGATATCAAAAATGGTTCTGTGTTTATTGTAACTCGTCTTGTTGTGGTAGATAGAGTAGTGAATAATTCTTTACTTTGAGTTCTTGTCTCTCCCGTCATTTTATTAAACAATGTTGTTTTACCTGCAGATGTGTATCCTGCTAATGAAATAGTTTTGAATCCCATTCGTTTTCTACCTTGTCTGTGAAGCTCTCTTTGTTTTCCAGCTTTTTCAAGTTTTGATCTTACTGTTTTCATTCTATGTTTAATATCATTATAATAGACATCAACTTCGAATTTTCCTATTCCCATAAATCCTGGCTGCTCTCCCATACTTGAAAGACGAACTTTTTCTTTAGCTCTTGACATTTCATATCTTAATTGTGCTAATTTTACTTGTAATTTTGATTCAGCACTAGATGATCTACTTTCAAAAATCTCTAAAATCAAAGCTTCTCTATCTAAAATTTCTCTATGTAAAACCGTTGCAAGATTATAATTTTGACTAGGTTTTAAAATTTCATCAAAAACAATTACATCTGGTCTAAGTTTTCCTGATAATTCCTCTAATGTTTCTAAAATTCCCCCACTAATTCCATACTTTGGTTTTTGCAGAAATCTTTGTTTAATTATATGAACGACTTGATATCCTGCAGCATCACACAACCCTTTTGCTTCATTAATTGCATCTTCTGTATCATATGTGATTAAAATTGCTGAATTCATTTTGATTCTGTTTTTTACTATAATTGTCGGTTAAAGATTCTACCTGTTTTATTGAATTAAGTTTTTTTTCAGTGTTTTTTCTATGTTCATATTTAATACAATTTCTGCAATATCACTAGCATATTCTGAAACCCTTCTAATATTTTCAGTTGTCCTTCTTATTCTGTAAATTTCTTCTTCATTCTTTAATGATTTTGATGAATCTCTAATTTTTCTCTCAAATTTCACAATATCGTTTGCTTTTACAATAGTTCTTTCTGCTTGGACATAATCTTCTTTGAATAATGCTAAACATGCATCATCTAATACTGAAAGGCAAAATTCATTCATATCTTGAAGTTTTCCCAAAATTTCTTTTTTAATTGATTTTTTATATTCTAAGACATCTCTTGCAATAAAGGCTGCATGATCCCCTACTCTTTCTATGTTTTTTACAACTAATCTATATCCTAGACAATTTCTAGGATTTCTAAATCCCATCTCTTTTAGCATATGTTCATTTTGTATTGCTATTTTTAATTGACGAATAATATAAAATCCAAATCTATCTACTTCATCGTCTGTATTGATTACTTCTTCAGCTAATTCTAAATTATTTTCTTTTGTTGCTAAAATTGCGTCACTAGACATTGATTTAGCTAGATGCAGCATTCGTTTGAATGCTCCATCTACTGATAACTCTAGCAGATTAACCAAAATTTGAACTGTAACACCATTAATTGAATCTGAAATTATTTCAGAACCCATTAACATTCGCCTAACTGATTCTTTAACTATATTTCTTTGAGTTGGATTTAATCTACCATCTTTTGGTTTTACATTGATTGTTTTATATCCTAAAAAATACAATGAGATTAATTTTCTAACAATAGAAGATGATTTTTCATCCGAATTAATTTCAATTGTGGCATCTTCTTTTTTATTATTGCGTGATTCAAATTTTGAGGGATATACCTCTAATATCGATGAACCTTTTCTAATCATTCTGAGACTATCTCCTTGTTTTAGACCAAGTTCCATTACCCATTGTTTTGGTAATGAAATTATGTATGATGATTTTCCAGTAAATTGAATTTTCCTTGTTTCTTCTCTCTCATCCATAATCTAATTAGAAAAATCCTATCTATATAGTTTAAGATCTGTCCTATGGTTTTACATTGAACTAATATTTAGAAAATATTTTGTGATATCGTGGATCATATTCAAAAACTTGAAAACACCCTTGATGCATTATTTGGGAATGGTGTTTCAAAGTATTTACCAAAAGACATTGAAATTACTTTTTCACGAAAAACTGGAAGGATTCGGACTGTTTCTCATAAAGGAAAATTACTCTGTACTTTGAGAATTGATGGAGGATTGGCAATTAGTACGTATTTTGCCCAAATCTTACTAAAGAGTAAATCTTTCAAGGAAAATTGTATTCAAATTAATCAAGATGCTGCTCCATTTGTAATGGAAGGAAGATCAGTATTTTGTAAACATGTGATAAAATGTGGAAAAAATGTGAAAATATATGGAGATACCCCTGTTTTATTCAAAAATAAAGTAATTGCAGTTGGCAGGGCGGTTTTATCGAATGAAATGATTTCTGATTTTAATCGAGGTGTGGCAGTTAAGGTTAGAGATAGTTTAAAAAGTCGTAATGAGGAAAAACAGCTATGATGCGTGGAGGAAATCGCGAAATGCGAAGAATGATGGATAAAATGGGTCTTGATATGAATGAACTCTCAAATGTTCAAGAGGTCATCATAAAAACTGATAAAAAAGAGATTATTATCACTAAACCTTCCGTCACTGAAATGAAAGCAAAAGATAATTCTATTTTTACAGTAACAGCTGATAGTTATGAAGAAAAAGAATTAGAAGTTCCAATTTTCTCTGAAGAAGATATTCAGTTAGTTAGTTTACAATCTGGTGTTGATGAAGAAAAGGCTAGACTTGCTTTAGAAGAAGCAAAAGGCGATCTTGCAAAAGCAATTTTAAATCTCACTTCTGCGTAATTTTATAATTTCCAATATTTTGTGCCTAAAAACTATTAAAAAATGAATGATTTAAGTAATGGCTTCATCGAGTCATCGATATAATGAGTAGTATAGCCGAATCTAAAGTCACTGGAATTATCAAATCTTTGAGTGGTTTAGAAAATGATTTAGATTCATTAAATAACAAATCAGGCGATATTAAAAAACAGCTTACAATTAAAGCTCTAACCGAAATTGATAATTTATTGGAAAAAACTAGAGAAATGGCTACAAAAGAAGCTGAAGTGATAATCACTGCTTCTAAAGATAAAGCTACTGCAGAATCTGCAAAAATTGTTCAAGATGGAGAAGCAAACTTATCTGAAATTCAGTCAAAAATTGATTCTAATTTTGATGATGCAGTAAAATATGTCGTGTCAACTATTTTGAAAGCATAATTATAAATGACATTTTTAATTTTGTTTAACTACTCTTTACAGGCATTCCATTCATGAAACTAAGAAAAAACGAGAATGAAACCTTTCTTTCAAGTTCTATTGATACTGCACATGATACACAACAAGATCATAATGTAACTAAAGTAAAAATTCCTAATTTCTTCAAGGTCACAATTCGAGAGAATATTGGAATGCACACAAGTGGCGAAAAGAAAGGAACACCTGTTACGGGGGATACTGACAGAATATCAAAAGAGCCTTTTCCAAAAGAATGGAATATTGTAAAAATAGAATCTCTTACACTAACATTCACAAACAAATGTCCAATATGTGAACAACAAGGAATCCCTAGACTTGATAAAAAAAACACTAATGATTATACACATTACAGAAAACACCCCCAGGGTAAAGGAACATATCGTTTGACTTATTGGCATAAAGTTCCAAATGCAAAAGCCAAACCATGTTACATAGCTGGCTTTAACATGAATGAAATTATCGACACCAGGAAAGGCGAAAAGAGATTTACAAAATCAAGCAAAATAGATCCATCAAAAGTAGTCGATTATATTTTTCCAAATTATATAATTAAAAACATCTAGTGATATGACAAAGTGGAAAATAATATTCATTCCACTTGTTAGCATTGAATTGGGATTGTTTGTTTATTTTTTTATCTAATAATTTAGTAACAATATTTAGTGATTTTCTATCAAAAAAATACAATTTTTTGTCTAACAACTATATTGATACATGTAATTTTTTTAAAAAAAAACGAATTTTAGATATACATATAAATTTATTGCATATTTCTATCTTTTTTTTATAACTTATATGCATGATCAGTATTTTAGTTAAGATATTTTCATATTTTTCATCATTATTTTGTAATTTTTAGCAAACTATGCTTATATAGTTATGAATTCTATAACAAATACCAAGATGACTTGTAAAGGAATTTGTGTAAGATACAAGGCTCAAAAGCCTGTTGGAACCGGAAGATATGCTTCTGGACAACGTCGATGTCAAATTTGTGAAATTTTCATCAAATGGGAAGGACTTTGGTGTCCATGTTGTGGTTATAGATTAAGAACCAAACCACGTAATCTAAAATATAAAGCAAAATTACGTGCAAGAGTTGAAGCTGATTCACTAGAAGCACAAGCAATTGCTGATACTAAATCAGAAGTTGAAGAAGTAACTATCAAAGCAAAATCTAAAGCTAAAACTAGAAAAGCTAAACTAACAAAATCCAAAGTATCAAAAAAAGGTAAACAAAAAACCGCATGCCAATTCTGTGAAAAACTATTTGTTTATACAGACAAACATGAGAAAAATTGTAAAAAAAATCCAAGTATTGATACTTCCCTAAAAAATGAATCAATAGCAATAAAAGTATAAGACTTGTTCATAGCTTATTGAACTCTCCAAGTGGATTTTTCCAGAAAATGGTACATTTGGAGAGCCGAAATTTTTCTTTACATATTCAAAAATTTGAAAATGGATTTTTTGTTTCTATTACTGAAGGTTCTAACAAGATTGGTTCTATGGTCGCTTCATTAGCAACTGGACCTACTCCTATTACTACCATAATTATTCCCTCACGAACTGAAACTCTTTTTTTAAAGCTTATTGCTGAACGAATTAGTACTAGGATGAGGGGAGTTGCTATAGTTTCAACTTTTATTCAAAAAGAATTACAACCATCTGTTGCAAAGGGCTTAATGACTGAAATTATGGAGATGATTGAGAATGAGTGATTTAAGAAAGTATATTTCCCAAATTAAAAAGAGTAATGAACTAAAAACAATAAAAACTAAAGTTTCTACAAAATATGAGATTGCCGGAATTACTGCAAAAGTTGACGGTTCAAACGCCGTTTTATTTGAAAATATCAAAGAAAGTAATTTTCGATTAATTGCTAATTTGGTGGGAACTAGGAAAAGATTTGCACTTGCAGTTGGAGGTACAGAAGATAATATTCATGGAAAAGTAATTTCTGCAATTAAAAAAGCAAAACACCCAAAAATTATTTCTTCAGGAAAATTTATGGAAAATAAGTCAAAAAACATCTTTTCTATGCCTATAGTAAGTCATTTTGAAAAAGAATCTGGACCGTTTATCACATCATCTATTGCTTATGCAAAAAATCCTGAAACTGGAAAACAGAACTCTTCATTTCATAGACTGATGCCAATTGATAAAACTCATTTCTCCATTAGAATGGTTGAAGGACGTCATTTACACCGATGTTTTGTTGATGCAAAAGAGCATGGAGAAGATCTTAAAATAGCAATTACAGTTGGTGTTCATCCTGCAATTTCAATTGCAGGAGCATATCAAGCTGAATGGGGAAAAGATGAAATCGATATTGCAAATTCTCTTTTAGGTGGAAAACTTACCTTAACAACACTTCCTTTTTCGGGATTGAATGTTCCATCTGGATCTGAAATTGTAATGGAAGGAAAAATACTTCGTGATAAAACACATCCTGAATGGATGGTAGAAATGCTTCAAACATATGATCATAAAAGAAATCAACCAATTTTTGAACTTGAAAATCTCTATTTCAGAAACAATCCAATTTTTCATGATGTTTTATCAGGATATTCTGAACATAGATTACTAATGGGAATGCCTATTGAATCAAAATTAAATGGTGAATTAAAAAAATCTTTTTCTCAAACACAACAAGTTTCAATGACTAATGGTGGATGTAATTGGTTACATGCAGTTGTTCAAATAAAAAAGAAACGTGAATCTGATCCTAAAAAAATAATTCAAAAAACATTTGATTCACATCGTTCACTAAAACAAGTAACTATAGTTGATGAGGATATTGATCCAAATAGTGCAGAATCAGTAGAATATGCAATGGCTACAAGATTCCAGGCAGACAAAGATTTGGTAATTATTAAAAATGTTCGTGGTTCCAGTCTTGATCCTTCCAGTGATCAAAAAAATTTAAAAACTGCCAAAATAGGCATAGATGCAACAAGATCTTCTTCTAAATGTC
>Ga0315334_10000775_pt1 | contig 19407 bp, 17 predicted proteins | sample M150034915metaG_FD_205555 | JGI IMG/M metagenome (GOLD analysis project Ga0315334, IMG submission 205555) | Ammonia-oxidizing marine archaeal communities from Monterey Bay, California, United States - M1 500m 34915 | ecosystem: Environmental > Aquatic > Marine > Intertidal zone | place: USA... | reverse complement strand
ATGCCGGCGGCGACCAGGTCCTCATACTCGCCGGTGGCGGCGTTGAAACCGACCGGACCCTCGAGGTTGCGGACCTTGTCGACGATGACGCCACCCTCGAGGCCGGCGTTCACGGCGATCTGGTTCAGCGGACCCTCGAGCGCCTTGGCCACGATGCGCGTACCGGTGGCCTCGTCGGCGGTCAGGCCCTCGGCCGCACCCTCAGCGGCCGCCTGGGCACGCAGCAGCGTCACGCCACCGCCGGCCACGACGCCCTCCTCGATGGCCGCCTTGGTGGTGCTCACGGCGTCCTCGATGCGGTGCTTCTTCTCCTTGAGCTCGACCTCGGTGGCCGCGCCGACCTTCAGGACGGCCACGCCGCCGGACAACTTGGCCAGACGCTCCTGGAGCTTCTCGCGGTCGTAGTCCGAGTCGGTGTTCTCGATCTCGCCCTTGATCTGGGAGATGCGGCCGGAGATGTCGGCCTCGTCGCCGCCACCCTCGACGATGGTGGTCTCGTCCTTGCTGACCACGACCTTGCGGGCCTGGCCGAGCATGTCCAGCGTGACGGCGTCGACCTTGAGGCCGACCTCCTCGGAGATGACCTGGCCACCGGTGAGGATGGCCATGTCCTGGAGCATCGCCTTGCGACGGTCGCCGAAGCCCGGGGCCTTGACGGCCACCGCGTTGAAGGTACCGCGGATCTTGTTGACGACCAGGGTGGCCAGGGCCTCGCCCTCGACGTCCTCGGCCAGGATGAGCAGCGGACGGCTGGTCTGCATGACCTTCTCGAGCGCCGGCACCAGGTCGCGCACGGCGGTGACCTTCGAGCCGACGAACAGGACGTACGGGTCCTCGAGGACGGCCTCCATGCGGTCGGGGTCGGTCACGAAGTACGGCGAGATGTAGCCCTTGTCGAAGCGCATGCCCTCAACGAGGTCCATCTCCATGCCGAAGGTCTGACCCTCCTCGACGGTGATGACGCCGTCCTTGCCCACCTTGTCGATGGCGTCGGAGATCATGGCGCCGATCTCGTCGTCGGCGGCCGAGATGGCGGCCACGTTGGCGATCTGACCCTTGTCGCTGGACACGTCCTGGGCCGAGTCCCTGATGGAGTCCACCGCGGCGGCCACGGCGGCCTCGATGCCCTTCTTGATCGACATCGGGTTGGCGCCGGCGGCCACGTTGCGGAGGCCCTCGCGGACCATCGACCAGGCCAGCACGGTGGCCGTGGTGGTGCCGTCACCGGCGACGTCGTCGGTCTTCTTGGCGACCTCCTTGACCAGCTCGGCGCCGATGCGCTCGTACGGGTCCTCAAGGTCGATCTCCTTGGCAATGGAGACGCCGTCGTTGGTGATGGTGGGTGCGCCCCACTTCTTCTCGAGGACGACGTTGCGACCCTTCGGGCCGAGCGTGACCCGCACAGCGTCGGCCAGCTGGTTCATGCCCCTCTCGAGGGAGCGGCGGGCCGTCTCGTTAAACGTGATGATCTTCGCCATCAGAAATGCCTCTCAGTCATGGTTTCGGTCAGTATGCAGATGGGTGAACGGTCGATCGGCGACCGGTCGACAGGACCAGCGGTGCACGGGCGCGACTGCTGGCACTCTCTTGCTACGAGTGCCAATCCAACCAGCGGATCGGCGGTTTTCCAACGTCAGGACGTCGTCGGACAGGTGGTGGTCGGCTGCTGCGGTGGCCAACCAGATGCGGGTCAGCCTCCAGCGACGGCCGGAACGATGGCCACCGTGCCGCCTTCGGGCACCGCCGTGTCGAGGCCATCCAGGAAGCGGACGTCCTCGTCGCTCACGAACACGTTCACGAAACGACGCAGGGCGCCGGACTCGTCGGTGATGCGCTCGGTGAAGCCGGGGTGGGCGGCGTCCAGCGCGGCCAGGGCCTCACCCACGGTGCCGGCCTCGACGTCGACCTCGGGCTGCCCGGAGGTCAGCGGACGGAGGGTGGTGGGGATGCGGATGGTGACGGCCATGACCGGCACGCTATCGACGGGTCAGGGCCTCGCCCACGACGAGCTCCACCAGCGCCGTCGGCTCGGTCATGGCCCGGGCCATTCCGAACCGGTCCGACAACGACACCACCCCGGCGCGGACCGCCACCTCGGGCTCGGCCCCGCCGACCACCACCAGAAGGGGCACGCCGGCCGCCGCGGAGTAGACCCCCACGCCCCCGACGACCTTGCCGTCGTAGGAGGTCTCGTCCAGCCAGCCCTCGCCGGTCACCACCAGGTCGGCATCTGCCACGTGCTCATCGAGGCGGAGTTCCTCGGCCACCAGGTCGATCCCGTCGACCATCTCGGCGCCCATGGCCGCCAGGCCACCGGCCAGACCACCGGCCGCTCCCGCCCGGGCCATGGTCGACACGTCGACGTCGAAGCGTTCGGCGTAGACCTGCACGAGGCGTTCGAGGCGGCCGGTCATCATCCGGACCTGAGCGTCGGTGGCGCCCTTCTGGGGACCGAACACCTCGGCCGCGTCGGCGAACCGGGTCCGTACGTCACAGGCCACCAGCAGCTCGACGCCCCGGTATCGGGCCGGCGAGCCCATGGCGTCGAGCGCGCCCAGCCCCCCGTCAGTGGTCGCCGAGCCGCCCATCCCGATGACGACCCGTCGAGCACCGGACTCCACGGCGGCCAGGATCAGCTCGCCCACGCCGGCGGTGGTGGCATCCAGCGGGTGGTTCCCGTCGGCGCCTCCAGCCAGTTCCAGGCCGGCCACCCGGGCCATCTCGATGATCGCCGTGCCCCGGTCGAGGCGCCACCCGGCTTCGACTGGTTCGCCCAGCGGACCGGTGACCACCGTGGTGCGGTCGGGTCCACCCAACACGTCGAGCAGGCCCTCGCCGCCGTCGGCCATGGGGACCTCGACGCACTCGGCGCCCGCGGTAGCGGCCGCCCGACCGATCGCCGCCGCGATGTCGCTGGCCGTGGCGGTGCCTCGGAACTTGTCGGGCGCGGCCACGACCTTCACGTGGAGTCCTTCAGAGTCGCTGCGTTCGGTGGCGCGGCCTGCCGGATGGTCGGGCGTCCGACCGGCAGGTGTCAGCCGCCCTGGATGGCCAGGTCGGACCCGAGGATGACCACGACGTCGGCGTTGTCGACCCGGTCCAGGGTGCTGTCCGGCACCGCCAGCCCGCCAGCCGGGAACTGCGAGAGGATGCTCGGTGCCTCGCCGAAATGCTCCTGGATGACCTGGGCATCGCTGGCGTAGCCCACCTTGTAGTAGATCCCGCTGACCGACGTCTTGTCGGCGTTGGCCGGGGACTCCATGGCCCAGCCGAGCGGGCTGAGCATGTCGGTGACCTTGCCCGCCGCGCCGGACACGCCCGAGCCGTTGGCCACCAGCACGTTGACCTCGTTGGGGGCATGCGTGGGCTTCGGGAAGAAGTCCTCGGTGGTCGTCGGAGCCGGGGCCACCGTCGTGGCGGGTGACTCATCGGCCGGGGCGTCCGTGCCCGAGTCGGCTGGCGTCTCGTCGGCGGGGGTATCGCCCGCTTGGTCGGCGGGCGCCTCATCGCCCTGGGAGTCAGCGACGACCGGGCCATCGGCAGGTGCCACGGTGCCCGGCGTCGAGTCGAGGCCCTTCCAGAGCAGGACCAGGCCGATGACTACGGCGACGCCGATCAGCAGGAAGGCCCGGGGAGCCGCGGCGGCATTGCTCGGACCCAGCCCGCCGCGCCGACGGACGTTCATCGGGTGCCGTCTTCCTCGATCACCCGGGGCTCAAGGCGGGCCCGACGGCGACGGTCGCGCTGGCGCTGGAGGCGCCTCACGACCAGCGGGTCGTAGGCCATGGCGTCGTCAGTGTCGAGCATCTCGCCCAGCAACTGGTAGTAGCGGGTGGCCGAGAGCTCGAAGCGCTCGCGGATCTGCACGTCCTTGGGCGCGGTGGCCGACCACCACGATCGTTCGAAGTCCAGAATGTCTCGATCTCGCTGCGTCAGTGCCACACCCTGATGATCGTCCACCCCGGGGTCCCGTTCAAGTACCCCACCGCACCAGCACCCGCGGGCTGATCCCGAATCACGCGTCGCGGGTCACAACGCGTGAACCTGGGCTAGGTGTGGCCCAGCCAGGTTCCACCGCGGTGATCTGCTCCCAGAAGGCGTTGGATGACCTCGGCCACGTCCTCATAGGAGAGTTCAAACAAGCAGGCGATCCCAAGGCGCTCGCTACCCTGAGAACCACAGGGACCGCGGCGACCGACCATTTCTCGCCACCAACCGCGCCATCCCGCCCGGGTAGCTCAGTTGGTCAGAGCAGGCGCCTTGTAAGCGTCAGGTCGTCGGTTCGAATCCGACTCCGGGCTCGAGGCCCGTTCACCTGCGGTGGCGGGCCACCTCGAAGAGGGCGACCGCGGCGGCGGCTGACACGTTCAGCGAACCCAGCACGCCGACCAGCGGGATGTGGGCAATGGTGTCGCACCTCTCGCGCACTAGACGCGACAGGCCCGACCCCTCGGCCCCCATGACGAGGGCCACCGGCTGGTCGGCCACCGAGAGTTGGTGGATGGCCGAATCTCCACCGGCGTCGAGGCCCACGGACCACACGCCGGCCTCCGACATCTGCGACAGCGCCTTGGGTAGGCCTCCGACCCTGGTCATCCGAAGGTGCTCGATAGCCCCGGCTGCCGACTTGGCCACCGTGGCCGTCACCCCGGCCGCCCGATGACGGGGCAGGACCACGCCAGTCACCCCAGCACACTCCGCGGATCGCAGGATCGCCCCGAGGTTGCCGGGATCGGTCACACCGTCGAGCAGTAACAGGAACGGGTCGCGACCAGCAGCGTCGGGCACTAGGAGGTCGTCGAGCTCGTACTCCTGCAGCGGCTGGGCCAGGGCCAGCACCCCTTGGGCGGCCTCGGTGCGGGTCATGGACTCGAACTTGTTGCGTGACACCTCGCGAATGGTGACCTTGGCCTCATCGGCCAAATCGATGATGTCGTCGAGGATGGGGGCCGGGTCGAGATCGCCGGCCAGAACCACCTCGCGGGTCCGGCGGGTGCCGGCCAGCAGGAGCTCTCGGACAGCCTGACGGCCCTCCACCTGGTCGCCGCCCAGACCTTTGGGCCCGTCGCCACCGTCACGGTTACCCAACGGCGAGGTGCCCCGCTGGCCCGAGCCACGGCCCCGGCCCCGGCCGGAACCGCCCCCGGGCTTGTTGGGTCGACCGGTCGACGACCGACGGGGCGGTGGTTCGGGCCGAGCGGCCCCCCGGTTGCCCTTGCCGACGTTCTGCGGGCCACCCCTGCGGGGACCACCCCTACTGGGAGCGCCTTTGCTCGGGCCGGCCTTCCGGGCGCCACCGGGACCCTTCCCACCCCGGGGACCACTCACGAGGCACCTCCATCTCGTCGACCCGACGGGGCATCGAAACGAACCAGCAGGGCGACGGCGAAGCAGGCCACGCCCTCCCGACGGCCCAGGGCACCCAGGCCCTCAGCCCGCCTGCCCTTGACGGTGACCGGCCCACCGACCGCCGCGGACAGACCGTCCTGCATCTCGTCACGGCGTGGCGCCAGCTTGGGCGCCTCGAGCACCACCGTGCAGTCCACGTTGGCCACCGTCCAGCCCTCGGCGGCCACGGCGGCCGCCGTATCGGCAAGCAGGGCCATGCTGTCAGCCCCCGCGAAGGCGGCGTCGGTGTCGGGGTAGCGCTGCCCGATGTCGCCCATGCCCGCCGCGCCCAGCAGGGCGTCGGTCACCGCGTGGGCGACGGCATCGGCGTCGCTGTGCCCGGCCAGACCCGGGCCGTCTAACACCACGCCGCCCAGCACCATGAACCGATCGGGATCGTCACTGAACGGGTGGACGTCGAAACCCTGCCCGATCCGGATGTCCCCTGGTTCAGTCATCGGGTGTCAACCATGGACGTCGATCGCTGGAGTCAGTCATGGTCAGGGCCTCCGGTCGCTCCGAGGGTCGCGGCGGCCAGGGCTAGGTCCACCGGTCGGGTGATCTTGAGGTTCGCCGGTTCACCATCCACGACCACCACTGTGCCACCGGCAGCCTCCACCAGGGTGGCGTCGTCGCTGGCGTCGCTACCGGCGCCATGGGCGGCGCGCAGACGATCAGCCGGGAAGCCCTGGGGCGTCTGCACGGCCAGAACCCCGTCGCGGTCCACCACGCCGCCGTCGACGGCCCGGAGCGAATCGGCGACCGGCACCACGGGCACCACGGCGTCAGCCCCGGCACGGACGGCTACCACCACCCGGTCGAACAGTGCCGGGGTGGCCAACGGTCGGGCACCATCGTGCACCAGCACCACCTCGGCGTCGTCGGGCACGGCGGCCAGGCCGGCGCGAACCGACGCAGCCCGGGTGGTACCACCCGCCACCACGGTCACTACGGCATCCCGGCGCTCGACACCGGCGAACAACGACTCGGCAGCCGTCAGCCGGTCGGGGGCCACCACCACGACCACGCCGTCAGACGCGGAGGCCGCAGTGGCCACGCTGTGGGCCACCACGGGGCGCCCGCCCAGGTCGGCCGCCTGCTTGTCGCCGCCGAAGCGCTCACCACTCCCGGCGGCCACCACGACCGTCCAGACGCTCACCAAAGGCCTCCCGCCCAGCGCGTCAGGTGGCGCTCCGTGGCCGGCAGGGGTGTCGATGCCGGTGGGGTCCGTCGCATCTCACTAGCATGGCCACTCGACATGCCGGACACCACGCTCTTCCGCGAAACCACCCTGTTCGCCGGGTTGGACGACGATGCCCTCAGCGCGATCGTAGCCGCCGGTCAGGACCTCGAACTACGGCGCGGCGACGTGTTGTTCCGCGAGGACGAAGCCCCCGACGAGTTGTTCGTCGTGGTGTCGGGACGGATCGCCATCGCCAACAAGTCCATCGACGGCCGCGAGTCGATGGTGGCCCTCATGGAGGAGGGCGACCTGTTCGGCGAGATGGGCCTGTTCGACGGGCGGGGCCGCTCGGCCGAGGCCCGGGCACTAGAGACCTCAGTGGTCACCGCCGTGCCCTACGGGCCGGTGCGCGACGTCTACGAAGCCGACCCGACGTTGCTGTGGCGGGTCGTGGGCATGCTGACCGGGCGCCTGCGGACCACGGACGCCGCCCTGGCCGACTCGGTGTTCCTAGACGTGACGGGCCGGACCGCCAAGCGCCTGCTGGAGTTGGCTGGCGATGACGACGAGTTCTCGCTGCCCATCACCCAGGAGGAACTGGCCGGAATGGTCGGCGCATCACGGGAGCGGGTCAACAAGGCCATCGCCTCGTTCATCCGGCTGGGGTGGATCGAACAGATCGACCGTACCTACCGGATCACCAACCGCGAACAGCTGACGATCCGCTCCAGGTAGGCCGCTCCGGCTCAGCCGCTCAGCCAGTCGAGAACCCTCGCCCACGCATCAGCCGCGTCGTCGGCCCGGTGGGCCTGACGCGTGGCATCGTGCACGAAGCCATGGTCGGCACCCTCGTAACGCAGCACCGAGGCACCGGTGGCCTCCAGGGTGTCGACGTGGTCGGGCGGCGTCCAGGCATCCGCGGTGCCGATGACGGCCAGCACCGAAGCCGGATCGCCGGCGGCCAGGGCGTCCAACGGCTCACCCTGCCCGGGGCCCTGCCACGCATCGGGGACGTGGATCATCCCGTAGAACGGGCACGACCGCTCGAAGCGCCCGGTACCCACCGCCTTGAGGGCGTACATCCCGCCCATGCAGAAGCCGAGGATGGACACCGTGGCGGCGCCGGTGGAGTCGGCGGCGGCCATGGCGTCGCCCAGCACCCGGTCGTCGTCCAGTGTCGACGCTGCGGCCAGGCGTTCACCCACGTCGAGTTGCTCACGACCCGGGTAGAGCTCAAAGGCGACGACCGACCAACCCGTCTCCGCGGCCAGCCGGGCCACCAGGTCGTCGAACAGGGGCCGCATCCCCATGACGTCGGGGATGACCACCAGCCCCCTCTCGGAGGAGGCATCGCCGGAAGAGCCTCGACCGGCGGGGACGGACGGTGGATGGACCAGTTCGGCGGCGGTGCCCGAGGGCAGTTCGGTATGCATGCCTCATTTCATAGCAGTCGACCTTCTCGCCGGGCACGTCGCCGGGCAGCCGATCAGGCCTCTGAGGGTTCCCGGTGGGTGGCGGGCAGCAGGCCGAGGGCGGCCACCGCCTCAGACAGGGTGGACGCTCGGACCAGCTCGATGCCGTCGGGTGGGTCAGGGGTGGACGCCGGCACCACGGCACGCCGGAAGCCCAGCCGGGCGGCCTCCATCAGGCGACGTCCGGTGCCGGTGACCTGACGCAGCTCGCCACCGAGGCCCACCTCGCCGAGGGCCACCGTGTCGGACCCGAGGGGCCTACCCACCACGGCTGACACCACGGCCAGGGCCAGGGGAAGGTCGGCGGCCGGTTCGGTGGCCTGGGCGCCCCCGACCACCGTGGCGTACACGTCCAGCGCCCCGGGATCGATCCCGACCCGGCGCTCCAGCACGGCCAGCAGCAGGGCCAGACGGCGCCCGTCGAGCCCCTGGGGCGACCGACGGGGATGGGGCGTGGACGACCGGACCACCAGAGCCTGTACCTCCAGCAGGAGCGGTCGATGCCCCTCCAACGCGGGTAGGACTACCGAGCCGGCCACGTCGGGGGCCCGGTCGGCCAGGAACAGACGGCTGGGATCATCGACGGACCGCAGGCCGTCGACGTCCATGGCGAACAGCCCGATCTCGTCGGTCGGCCCGAACCGGTGCTTGACGACCCGCAGCATCCGTAGGGCGTGATGGCGGTCGCCTGTGAGCTCGGCCACCGTGTCGACCACGTGCTCCAGGGTCTTGGGGCCGGCCAGTGATCCGTCCTTGGTGACGTGTCCGACCAGCACGGTGGCCAGGGACCGGGCCTTGGCCTCGGCCACCAGGCGTTGGGCCGACGCCCGGACCTGTCCGACCGAGCCCGGCGCGCCCCCCTCGGTGGCCACCTGCACGGTCTGCACGGAATCCACGACGAGCAGGTCGGGTTCGAGCCGATCGAGGTGGGCGACAATGGCCTCGACTGCGGTATCACCGGCCAACCACAAGTCGTCGTGGACGGCATCCAGCCGCACGGCCCGCAGCCGGACCTGGGCGGCCGACTCCTCGGCGCTGACCAGCAGCACCCGGCCACCGGCCCGGACCCTGGCAGCGGCCAACTGCAGGGTCAGGGTCGACTTGCCGACACCCGGCTCGCCGCCCAGCAGGGTGACCGACCCGGGCACCAGCCCCCCGCCGAACGCCCGATCAGCCTCGGTCATGCCGGTGGGCACGGCCGACGACTCGTCGGGGACCAACGCCGACATGGGAACGGCCTCGCCCACCTCCGGAACGAACACCGATGCCCCGCCGATGCCCGACCCGCCGGTCGACGCTGCACCACCACGCACCACCGCGACCTCCACGAGGGCGTTCCAGTCACCGCACGTGCCGCATCGACCCACCCAACTGGGGTGGGGGGCGCCGCACGAGGCGCACTCGAAGGTCGTTCTGATACGGGGTCCGGTGGTGAGGCTCGTCATGGGGCGGAACCTACGAACCGCCTGTGACAGTGTTACCGGGTTCCGTTCCGGCGCAGCCCCCGGTATCAGGCCTGATCAGCGGAGCGGGCCCGGAACAGTCCGGCGAACCCGTCGATGACCGGATGGGAGAACCCCTCGGGCACCAGCACCGCCCCCCGTAGCAGCACGGTGGATATCCCCAGGCCCCGTGCGGCGTCGAGGGTGACCGGCTCCGAATCAATGAGCAGCATGTCGGCGAAGTCCACACCCGACATCCGACGCAGGGCCTCGAACATGGCCGGGCTGGGCTTTCGGGCCCCGACCCCACCGGAAGCCACCCACGGGTCGACACGCTGCTCCAGCCCGAAGCGGCGTCGCAGTTGCATTGACCACGGCAGCACGGCGTTGGTCAGGCAGGCCACGGGCAGGCCCCGCTGCTCCATCCTCTCCAGGAACGGTAGGACGTCGGCCCGCATCCGCACCCGCGACAGATAGGCGGCGTCGAGCGTGTCGGGTTCACCCGGCACCCCGACCGCCGCCCAGAACTCACCGCTAGACAGGTGCCCGAGGCTGGCCGCCCGGTACCGGTCGGCCACCTCGCTGGGATCCACCACACCGCCCTGATCACGCACGAAGGGCACCAACAGGCCCTCGGGCTCGTTCCCCGGATCCCAGACCACCCCAATGCCACCCAGGACCACGAGGCGCAGGGTGCGGCCGGACACCGACGTGGCTGGCTTCGCCACCTCGGAGATGGCGCCCGACCCGGCGGTCCGGGGTGATCTCGATGACCCGGCCGGCCGGCCGGTGGCCAACGCGGCGGTTGCGGTCTTCCGACGACGGGCCATGACGAGGCGCAGTACCTGGAACACGGCCACCAGGAAGAACAGGCCTCCGGCGATGGCCGACACGGTGCGCCACATCCGGGGCGCGGTGTCGACCAGGACCCCGGTGGCATGGAAGAGCGTGGGTGCCGGGTCACCGAGCACCACCGTCCACCGACGGACGGCTTCCACTCCCCCGGCCGACCCCGCGTCCGACTCCACGTGAGGCACCACGTCGGGATCGACGGGCATGTCGGCCACCAGGGTGAGCGAGAACGATGCCGCTGGGTCACAGGATCCGTCGGGGCACCCGGCCAGCTCGGCCAGCTCGCCGTCGGACCGGGCGAACGGCAGCCCGTCGAGGACAGCGGACAGCTCGGCATCGGCCAACAGGTCCAGTCCCGGTGACAGATCGATGCGCCCGTTCAGCCGCCACGTGGTCTGGGCGAAGGCCCGCTCGCGCACCAGCCGGACCTCGGAAATGGCCGTCGGACCGACCACCTCGGCCAGCACGGTGGCCAGACGGTCCGGATGGTCGAACGCCTTGCTGGCTCGCATCCAGGCCATCCCGGCCCGAGTCTCGGGCCCATCGATGGTCCAACCGGCGTCCACCAGATCATCGACCCGGACCCGCTCGTCGAGCCCCCCGAGGGCCTCGACGGCCGACCCGTCCAGCTCGACGACGACGTCGACGTGACCGGTACCGTCAGCGGCGATGTCCACGGTGACCGTGGCGGCCACCTGACAGGCCGCGCTGACCAGGACGACCATCGCCAGGCCGACGACGGCCAGTGCACGACCCACCCGGGCTGGGGTGTTCATCGGACCGGAACGCAGGAAGGTGCGGCTACTCCGCGCCCTCGACCACCATCTCGACGGTCGGCGGCTCGAATCCGGCGGTGGCCCGGAAGACCACACGCTTGCCTCCCGACACGTCGGGATCGTCCGGCGCGTCCTCGACGTCGACCACCACGATGTCGCCGGCCGAGAACTCCTTGTGGAGCAGGCGCTCGGACAGCGGATCCTCGACCAGGCGCTGCAGGGCCCGCCTCAACGGACGAGCACCCATCGACGGGTCGTAGCCCTGCTCGGCCAGGTGGTCCTTGACCGCCTCGGTGAGCTCCAGGCCCATGCCCTGACCCGACAACTGAGTGGCCAACCGCACGACCATCAGGTCGACGATGCGGGTCACCTCGGCGAGCGAGAGCTCATGGAAGACGATGGTGTCGTCGATGCGGTTCAGGAACTCGGGTCGGAAGTGCGCCTTCAGGGCGTCGTTGATCTTAGCCTTCATCCGCTCGTAGCTGACGGCCTCGTCGGCCTTGGCGAAGCCGAGGTTGGCCTTGCGGAGGTCGGCCGTCCCGAGGTTGGACGTCATGATCAGGACGGTGTTGCGGAAGTCGACGGTGCGTCCCTGGGCATCGGTCAGACGACCCTCCTCCAGGATCTGGAGCAGCGTGTTGAAGACGTCCGGGTGGGCCTTTTCGACCTCGTCGAACAGCACCACGGAGAACGGACGGCGACGCACCGCCTCGGTGAGCTGTCCTCCCTCCTCGTAGCCGACGTAGCCGGGGGGCGAGCCGACGAGGCGGCTCACCGTGTGCTTCTCCATGTACTCCGACATGTCCAACGCGATGAGAGCCTGCTCGTCGCCGAACAGGAACTCGGCCAGCGTCTTGGCCAGCTCGGTCTTGCCCACGCCCGACGGACCCAGGAAGACGAACGACCCCGACGGGCGCTTCGGATCCTTGAGGCCGGCCCGGGTGCGGCGGATGGCCTGGCTGACCGCCTTGATGGCGTCCTCCTGGCCGATGACCCGCTTGTGGAGTTCATCCTCCATCTTGAGGAGCTTCTGGGTCTCCTCCTCGGTGAGCTTGTAGACGGGGATGCCGGTCCACACCGAGAGGACCTCGGCGATGGCCTCCTCGTCGACCTCGTCGAACAGGTCCTGGCCAGCGGACTTCAACTCGGACTCCTTGACCTCCTTGCGGGTCAGGAGCTCCTTCTCCGAATCGCGCAGACGCCCGGCCTCCTCGAAGTCCTGGGCCTCGACGGCGGCCTTCTTTCGCTGCACCACCTCGGCCAGGTCGGTATCGATCTCGCGCATGTCGTCGGGGGTGTGCATCCGCTTGATGCGCATCCGGGACCCCGCCTCGTCGATGAGGTCGATGGCCTTGTCGGGCAGGTGGCGGTCGGAGATGTAGCGGTCGGCCAGGTTGGCCGCGGCGACCAGCGCCTGGTCGGTGATGGTGACCCGGTGGTGGCTCTCGTAACGCTCGCGCAGGCCCTTGAGGATCTCGATGGTGTGGGGCACCGTGGGCTCGTCGACCTTGACGGGTTGGAAGCGGCGCTCGAGGGCGGCGTCCTTCTCCAGGTGCTTGCGGTACTCGTCGACCGTGGTGGCGCCGATGGTCTGCAACTCACCGCGGGCCAGCATCGGCTTGAGGATCGACGCCGCGTCGATGGCCCCCTCGGCGGCACCGGCCCCGACGAGGGTGTGGATCTCGTCGATGAACAGGATGATGTCGCCTCGGGTCTTGATCTCCTTGAGGACCTTCTTGAGACGCTCCTCGAAGTCGCCGCGGTAGCGGCTACCGGCCACCAGGGCGCCCAGGTCGAGGGTGTACACCTGCTTGTCACGGATGGTCTCCGGGACGTCGTCGTCGGCGATCATCTGGGCCAGGCCCTCGACGATGGCCGTCTTGCCCACCCCCGGCTCGCCGATCAGGACCGGGTTGTTCTTGGTGCGGCGCGACAACACTTGCATGACCCGCTCAGACTCGCGATGACGACCGATGACCGGGTCCAGCTTCTTGTCGCGGGCGGCCTGGGTGAGATTGCGACCGAACTGGTCCAGCACGAGGGAACCCGACGCCGAATCGCCGCCGCTTCCACCACTGGTGGCGCCCGCCTTGTCTGAATCCGAGGAGCCCTGGCCGGAACCGGCATAACCCGACAGCAGCTGGATGACCTGCTGGCGGACCCGGGACAGGTCGGCGCCCAGCTTCACCAGGACCTGGGCGGCCACGCCCTCGCCCTCGCGGATCAGCCCGAGGAGGATGTGCTCGGTCCCGATGTAGTTGTGGCCCAGCTGCAGCGCCTCGCGCAGCGAGAGTTCCAGGACCTTCTTGGCCCGCGGGGTGAACGGGATGTGGCCGCTGGGCGAGCTGGCGCCATGGCCGATGAGCTCCTCGACCTGGCTGCGGACGGCCTCCAGCGAGATGCCGAGCGACTCGAGGCCCTTGGCGGCCACGCCCTCACCCTCGTGGATCAGCCCGAGGAGGATGTGCTCGGTCCCGATGTAGTTGTGGTTGAGCAGCCGCGCCTCTTCCTGGGCGAGTACCACGACCCTCCGGGCCCTGTCGGTGAACCGCTCAAACAACGGGATGCCTCCTGCGATGGGTGATCTGTGCTGGGTGATCTGTGAGGTGTCTGGTGACGTCTCCCCCGTCACCTCCGAGTGTACCGGTGGCCCGTGACGCGCCATTGGCGCGTTCCGGCGACCGCGTCCCGGGGAAGGGTTCGTTTCGCCGGGAACCAGCAGCGCCGTATCCTCAACGGGTGGCTCCCATCACCCCCTCAGCGACCGGCGTGTCCCCGAACAGCCTCCTGGATCTTCCCGGGATGGCCGACGCGCTGGCCCGTACCGAGGCCGAGTTGCGAACCGTCGTGGAATCCGGAGACCCCTTCCTCACCGAGGTGGCCCGCCACCTGATCGACGCCGGGGGTAAGCGGGTCCGGCCGGCCCTGGCCGTCACCGCCGCCCAGGTACTGGATGCCGATCCCGGCACGGCCGCCCACGACGTCATCCGGGGTGGGGTGGCCGTCGAGCTGGTGCACCAGGGATCGCTCTACCACGACGACGTGATGGACGGCGCCGAGACCCGGCGCACCGTGCAGAGCGTGAACGCCCGCTGGGGCAACCTCGAGGCCATCCTGGCCGGCGACTACCTGCTGGCCCGGGCCTCGGAGATCGCCGCGGGCCTGGGCACCGAGGTGGCCGGGCTGCTGGCCTCGACCATCGCCGCCCTGTGCGAGGGCCAGGTCCGCGAGTTGCGCCACGCCTTCGACGTGGACCGCACCGAAGGGGCCTACCTGGCCTCGATCACCGGCAAGACCGCCTCCCTGCTGGCCACCGCGGCCCGGGTCGGGGCCATCGTGGCCGGCCACCCCCGCGACGTGGTCGACGCACTGACCGACTTCGGACGCCACTACGGCATGGCCTTCCAGGTGGTCGACGACCTGCTCGACGTGGTGGCCACCGACGAGTGGCTGGGTAAGCCAGCGGGCAACGACCTGGTGGAGGGCACCTACACGTTGCCCGTCATCCGGGCCCTGGCTGGCCCATCGGGCGATGAGCTGCGGGACCTGCTGGGCGGACCGATCGACTCCACCACCCGGGACCGGGTGCGTGACGTGGTGCGGGCCGACGAGGCCATCGGGACCACCCGTGACACGGCCATCGGCTTCCTGGGCCGGGCCCGGGGCTCGCTGGAGGCGCTGCCAGCCAACCCTGCCGTGGGCACCATGCAGGCCACCTGCGACCTGCTGCTGGACCGCCTCGACGGTTCCTTCTGACCCGGTAGCCGCTGCTCGAGGTCTACTGCTCGGGTCTGAGCGTCGGGAAGAGGATGACGTCGCGGATGGTGGTGGTGCCGGTCAGCAGCATGACGAGGCGGTCCATGCCGATCCCCAGTCCGCCGGTGGGTGGCAGCCCGTACTCGAGCGCCCGCAGGTAGTCCTCGTCTACGCCCATGGCCTCGGCGTCACCGGCCGCCTTCTCGACCTCCTGGGCCTCGAAGCGGGCCCGCTGCTCGTCGGGATCCACCAACTCCGTGAAGGCGTTGCACAGCTCGCGTCCGGCCACGATCCCCTCGAACCGCTCCACCCAGCCGGACCGGTCCCGGTGGTCACGCGACAGTGGCGAGACCTCCTTCGGGTAGTCGGTGACGAACACCGGACCCCACAGTTCGGGCTCGGTCGTCTTCTCGTAGAGCTCAAGGATGAGCTTGCCGGGGCCGTAGTGCTCCTTGACCGGGATGTCACGCTCCTCGCACAGACGCACGAGGTCGTCGCGTGGGGTGTCGAGGTCGACGGTCAGGCCACCGTGTTCGGCCAACAGCTCGAGCATCGTGGCCCGACGCCAGGGCACCGACAGGTCCAGATCCCGACCGTCGTAGGTGAGCGAGGTCGTCCCGCAGACCTCCATGGCCAGGTGGGCCACCAACTCCTCGACGAGGACCATGATGTCGGTGTAGTCGGCATACGCCTGGTACAGCTCGAGCATCGTGAACTCGGGGTTGTGCCGGGGCGACAGCCCCTCGTTGCGGAACACCCGGGCGATCTCGAACACCCTCTCAAACCCCCCGACGGTGAGGCGCTTGAGGTACAGCTCGGGGGCGACACGCAGGTAGAGCTCGATGTCCAACGCGTTGTGGTGGGTGGTGAACGGGCGAGCCAACGCACCACCGGGGATCGGATGGAAGACCGGCGTCTCGACCTCGAGGAAGGACCGCTCCTCCAACCAGCGCCGGGTGGCCGACAGGATCCGGCTCCGGGCCACGAAGGCGGCCCGGGACTCGTCGGTCACCCACAGGTCGACGTATCGCTGGCGAAACCTGGTGTCGACATCGGTAATGCCGTGCCACTTGTCGGGAAACCCCCGTCGGGCCTCGGCCAGGCGGACCCACGAATCGACCCGGATGCTCAGCTCGCCACGGCGGGTCCTGAGCACCTCACCGGTCACCCCGATCCAGTCGCCGAGATGCAGGGCGGTGAATCCCTCGAAGTCGGGAGTGGACCGCTGCAGGGCGAACAACTGGACACGGCCGGTCGAATCCTGGAGGTCGCCGAAGGCCAGCTTGCCCTGGTCGCGACGCAGCATGAGGCGGCCGGCCACCGTGACCACCACCCCGCTCTCCTCGCCGTCGGCCAGACCGCCGTGGTCGGTCTCCACGGCCGCCGCGGTGGTCGTCGGATCGAACCGGTAGGGCACCTGCTCGTCGCTCATCTGTTGCGCTCGTAGACCAGGCGGAGGCCGTGCAGGGTGAGGAAGGGCTCGACGTGCTCGATGGTCGACGTGGACGGGGCGATCAGATGGGCCAGACCACCGGTGGCCACCACCGTGCACCCGCCCAGTTCCTCGCGGAAGCGCTCGACCATGCCGTCGATCTGGGCGGCGAAGCCGTACACGGCGCCCGACTGCAGCGACTCGACGGTGCTCTTGCCGATCACGCTGCGGGGTTCGACCAGATCTACGGCCCGCAGCGCCGAGGCCCGGCCGAACAGGGCGTCGAGGCTTACCTCCACGCCGGGGGCGATGGCACCACCCAGGAACTCGCCGTCGGCGGAGATCACGTCGAAGTTGTTGCCGGTGCCGAAGTCGACGACCACCGTCGGACCGCCATACAGGTCGTAGGCCCCGACGGCGTTGGCGATGCGGTCGGCGCCGACCTCCTTGGGGTTGTCGTACAGGATCGGCATGCCGGTCTTCACCCCGGGTTCGATGACCACCGGGTCGAGGTCCACGTAGCGGTCGATCATGGTCCGGAGGCTGGCCAGCACCCGGGGCACGCCGGCACATATGGCCACCCCAGTGACCGTGCCCTCCAGATCGCGATCGACCTGGCGCAGCAGGTTCCGGACGAGCACCGCGTGCTCGTCCGCCGTCCGATCGTGGTCGGTGCGGATCCGCCAGTGGTCGACCAGGCCCGAGTCCGCAGCGGCCACCGGCGAGCCGCCCTCGTAGAGGCCGAGCACGGTCTGGGTGTTGCCCACGTCGATGGTCAGCAGCATCAGCCCACGGCTCCCGGGGCCGGGGTTCCCGACGACAGGTCCAGTCCCAGGTCCAGCGAGGGAGCCCCGTTGGTCAGGGCACTGGTCGAGATGCAGTCCACGCCGGTCGCCGCGTAGTCGGCCACCCGGTCCAGTGTGATCCCGCCGGATGCCTCGACAAGGGGACGCGTGCCGTAGCGCTCGCCGTGGGCGTGCACCTCGGCGACGCACGTGGTGATCGATGTGGGGGTCATGTTGTCGAGCAGCAGCGCATCGGCGTCGGCCTCCAGCGATTCACGGACCTGGTCGAGAGTCTCGCATTCGACGTGCACGGTACGCCCCGGCCAGACCGAACGCGATGACGCCACGGCCGATGCGATGTCGGTACCGGTGAGGTGGTTGTCCTTGAGCATGATCCAGTGGCTGAGGTTCGTTCGGTGGTTCCATCCCCCGCCGGCCCGCACGGCGGCCCGTTCCAGGGCCCGGAGGCCGGGAGTGGTCTTGCGGGTGTCCCAGATTCGCACGGCTCGACCGGGAGTGCCGGCGGCACGGAGCTCCTCGACCCAGCGGGCGGTGGTGGTGGCCACCCCGGAGAGCCGGCAGAGGAAGTTGAGCGCCGTGCGTTCGGCGGTCAGCACCGGGGCCAGCGGCCCGCGGACGATGGCCACCACGTCACCGGAGGCGACGGGATCGCCGTCGGCCCTCAACCAGACCACCTCGATGTCGTCGGACACCTGGGCAAAGGCCTCGGTGGCGCACGCCGAACCGGCCAGCACCCCGTCGGCCCGACTGGCGATCGCCCCTTCGGCCAGCGCGTCGGGGGGCACCAGGGCGGCGCTGAGGTCACCGTCCGGGGTGAGGTCCTCGTGGAGGGCCAGCACCACGGCGTCGGCCACGGCGTCGGCCGGCGGGTCGACGGACCCGGCCTGACCGGTCAGGTGCGAGAGCAGCAGCGGAGGCAGCAGCCCGGTCGGCTCCTCGGAGATGGGTTCCTCCACGGATCAAGCCTGCCCGGGACCGACCACGAACCGGCGCACGGCCACCGGGTCCGTGCCGGGATGGTCGTCACGGTCGAACACCACTCCCAGGGAGATCAGCTCGAGTTCCCGACCGGGGCCCTCGTCGACCAGGACCCGGCAGGCCGCCGGATCGGACAGGCCCACCCCGGCCGCCAGCGTGTCGGCCAGGTGCAGGTCGGTCGAGTTGGGATCGCCACCCAGCACCGCGGCGATCCCCCCCTGGGCCCATCGGGTGGTGGACTGCTCCAACGGACCCTTGGTGAGCACCCCGACCCGCAGGCCACGGTCGGTGGCCCGCACGGCGGCCGAGAGCCCCGCCACACCGCTGCCCACCACGAGCAGGTCGAGGGTCGCGTTGCCGGGCCCGTTGCCTTGCCCGAGGCCGGATCGGGTCATCCGGCCACCGCCTCGACGTTGTCGATGAGGCGGGCCTTCCCGAAGCGGCAGGCCACCAGCAGGCGAAGTTCGTCGCCGGGTGCCGGGGCCGCCGGGGGGCGCAGGGTGATCGGGTCGACCACCACGGCATAGTCGAGTGACCCGGCGGGTTCGGCCCCGATGGTGGCCGCCATGGCCGACTCCACGGCGACCCGGTCCCAGTCAGGCTCGGCCACCGCGTCGGCCGCGGCCTGTAACGCCCGGTACAGCACGGGAGCGGCGGCCCGTTCCTCGACGTTCAGGTAGGCGTTGCGGCTGGACCGGGCCAGCCCGTCGGATTCGCGTACCGTCGGACAGCCCACCACCTCGACGGGCAGTCCCGACTCGGACACCAGGTGGCGTACCACCTGCAGTTGCTGGAAGTCCTTCTCGCCGAAGAACGCCCGACATGGTCCCACGGCCCGGAGGAGCCGGGCCACCACCTCGGCCACCCCGGCGAAGTGGGTGGGTCGTTCGCGTCCCTCCAGGGGGAGGGCCACCGCGCCGGGCTGGACCCGGCCCGGACCCGGGTTGGCATAGGTTCCCTCCGATGGGAGACCTTCGGGGTACATGACCCCGACCGTTGGGGCGAAGACCACCGTGGCGCGATGGGCGGCACAGCGGGCCAAGTCGGTGGCCAGATCCCGGGGGTAGGCGTCTAGGTCCTCCCCGACACCGAACTGCAACGGGTTGACGAAGATCGACACCACCGTGGCGTCGACGCCGGCCACCGAGGCGTCGACCAGCGAGGCGTGGCCGTCGTGCAGCGCGCCCATGGTGGGGACGAACCCCACGATGCCACCATCGTCCCGTACGGGTTCGAGGTGTCCGGCCAGTTCGGCCACCGTGGTCACCACCGGGACCCCAGCGGCGGGACCAGTCAGGGGACGGCTCACGACCCGACCTCCC
>Ga0315334_10000774_pt1 | contig 19415 bp, 16 predicted proteins | sample M150034915metaG_FD_205555 | JGI IMG/M metagenome (GOLD analysis project Ga0315334, IMG submission 205555) | Ammonia-oxidizing marine archaeal communities from Monterey Bay, California, United States - M1 500m 34915 | ecosystem: Environmental > Aquatic > Marine > Intertidal zone | place: USA... | reverse complement strand
CATTAGCATCAGCTGTTAATGTACCTGCGCCATTGTTATATGTACATGCAGCTAATGCAGCTGCTGTAGCTAATCTTACCGATGCTTTAACATCTAATCCATTTGCTACTGAGTCAACATATGATTTATTAGCAAGTGAGTCTGAAGTAAATCCAGCTCTTCCAGCATAGCCAGAAGGAACTGTTACTGTACCTGTTCCATTTGGAGTAAGGTCTAAGTTACCGTTTGCGTTAGTTGTTGATATTGCATTGCCATCTAATGTTAAGTTATCAACATCGATAGATGTCATTGCATTTAAGTCAGTGATTGTACCACCAAGAGAGGTATCATCCGAACCAATTGTTATACCATCATTTGCTAGTTTTGCGTTTGCGATTGAACCAGCAAGTTGTGCATTTGATACACCTAATGCTTTGATTGTTATTGCGCCAGATGAAGCAGCAAAGTCGGCTGTAGCGAATGATGCGATACCCTTATTGGTTGTGCTTGCATCTTCACCAGCAATTGTGATTACATTATCAGATACCGTAGTATCAATACCTTCACCACCAGTGTATGTTATTGTTTCACCGGTATTTACTGTATCGTTTGAACCTGTATCGGCTGCAATACTTAATGTACTTATTACTGTAGCAAATGTTAGGTTACCTGAACCGTCGGTCTTTAAGAATTGACCATTTGTACCATCCGATGTCGGATGTGATAAGCCATCAAGTATAACTTTACCTGAGCCGTGTGGGGTAATTGTAATATTACCATTTGAATCTGTTGATGTAATGGCGTTACCATTAATGTTTATATTATCGACATTTAAATTGTCGAGTTTTGAACTTGCATCTACTACTAGTGCTGAGGACGCTGTTAACGTACCTGCAGTGTGGTCCAACATGTCTGTGTAGACTTGACCACCAATTACTCGTCCTACTACGTCCGAACCCGACGTTTCTCCTACGAATAATTTCTTTGAACTAAATGAGTAGGCTTGTTCACCGACCGATAATGCGTCTGTTGCTGGTGACCCAGAGGCTAAACTATATTTAGTTACAATGACTGTTCCTGCCATCCTATATCTCCCTTATGTTTGCCGAGTCACCCATTAAAATGTCCCGCCTATTATTTTTAAATTACTACCAGTATCGGTAATTTCTCCCTTTACTCTGAAGGTGCCAGTTGCAGCATCCCATTGAATCATTGAGCCATCTGCTCTAGCTGATGTATCTACATCAGTCAATGTGCTTAATGTTGTCGTAGTTCCAGAAACACTTATATTTTTGGCCATGATGACTTTTTTTGTCATCCCAGCACTTCGGTATCCCCTATTTGCTGTTATTTTACCTTGTAATGCCATTATATTTGTGTGACTCCTGGATTAATTGTTACTTGCCCTTCGACAACCCTGGTTTTTTTGCCAGCACTATCAGTTACTTCTATATCATATACGTACCTACCAGCTTTCATTCCATTTGTGGTCGTACTTGATAATGTAGCTGTAATCATGCCATTACCGGCATTTGATATAACTACACTAAAATTCGTTGCAGTGGAAGATGAATAATTTTTTCTTATCTGTCCAGCTACTGTATAATTCGCTAGGTTAGCAACATTACCATTAGCATCCTCTACTCCTATCTCTGCTGAGTAATCAGCCCCTTGGTCTATGCTTATATTTGATAAAACTGCCATTCCTTCATACCTATATTTATAAAATTACTATTTTAGAACAATTGGCTGCCACCAACATCATAAATGTCTAGTTTAAGTGCAGCCGCACCCGTTGTTGCTATACTTACTGAACCTAAGTTCGTCATTGTTGCAGTACCTGTCACAGCACCTGTTAATGTAATTGTTGGGTCAAGTACATCAAAATTAAGTTTTGCATTTGTGTCATCATATGAAACTGAAATACCTGCTTCAGTATTTGGATTATCTACCATATCACCAATAACATCTTGTATTGATTCAGTGAGAAGAGCATCCATATTTACAGCAAAATCAAGTGTTCCATCACCATCTTCATATGTTACCGCAATACCTGTTTCTGTATTACCAGTTACCATTCCCCCAACAGTATCTTGAATAAATTCTGCTAAGTCATCAACTTGAGCTGTAGTATGGTTATGGCCATCATCTGCAATTGCAAAGTCTATATGGTTATTAGCATCATCATATGTTACTGTTATTCCACCAGTTTCTGTACCACCAAGCATTGCACCTACTGCATCTTGGAATGCTTCACCAGCTTCTACAAATACCGTTGATATATCAGTATTACCAATACTTAAATTTGTTGCATTTAATCTACCAGATACATCTACCTTATGAGAAGCATGTACTGCACCACCAATACCTATTCTTTGGTTTGAGTCAATTGTTATTGCTGTACTAGAACCAGTACCTAATGTTAATGAAGTTGCAGCGCTTACACCAGCATTTGCACCACCTAATCCTGATGATGCAGTAATTAATTTACCAGTCATTGTGTCACCGGCTATATTTACATAAACATCAGCAGCAAAAGTTGTAGCAATTGATACATTACCTAAATTGGTCATTGTAGCAGAACCTGTTACATCACCTGTTAATGCAATGGTTGAATCACCTACATCAAAGTTAATTTTTCCAGTTCCAGAACCTGCATCATCGTATGTTACTGAAATACCTGATTCGGTATTACTAGATACCATACCACCAATTAAATCTTGTGCATATTCTGCAAATGTAAATCCACCACCACCTGATTGATATATTTTCTCTGTACCTAACGTTAAAGACTCAAGCATTGTTATATCATTAGTGAAGTCTGTAACATCTGCAATAGTAGTAGTACCACCAGAGGTAGAAGCAGCCATATATCTATCGTCTAGTTGTTCACCACCAATTTTTAAATTTGCTGCATCAAGAAAACCAACGACAGTTGCATTTGTGGTTCCTGTTGGAATTGAAATAACAGCAGCATCAGCATCATTTTTAATTGTTATATCATTTGTAGAGCCTTGTCCTGTTAAAATTAGACCTTCAGCTGCAGTATATCCTATAGCAGCATTATCGCCTGCAGCAGTATCTCCTGCAGGTTCAACTGTACCTGTAGCAATAACATTTCCTGTTACACTTGTACCAGTAGCAGTTGTAGCTATTTTAGCAGCATCATTATGATATAAGGTTACTGCACCATCGTCAATAAACGTGGCCATTGTTTCACTAGTACCGAGAATATCCAATTGAGTTGCAGTAATTTTTAGATTTCCTGTTCCACCATCTGTTATATAACTATGAGAACCATCATGATATATTTTTAAGTCTGTGCCAGTACCAAAATTAATATCTATATTATCACCAAGGTTTAAATCACCTGTCATTGTATCACCACCTACATCAACATAAGTAGTTCCTATAGCTGCTATAGTGGTTTCTGCTGTTGTAAGATCAGTATCAATTTGAGTTAATGCAGATATAAGATTTGTTCCACGAGTATTTGGTACAGTTAAGTTGGTTAAGTTACCAGTTGCAGTACCAAGCTCATTAGTCTTGACTCTCCATTCCTCAAAGGTATTTGTTGTTGTTACGTTTACTGTTGCCATATTATCTCTCTATTAATGTTTGAAGCATCATTTTAATTTCTGATACGTCTTGTTCTACTTTATCTAATCTCTCTGCATCGGCTTTTCCTTTAGCTCTAGCAGCTGAATACATTTCACCTTCACTTCCAATATTTATAATAGCTCCTGACTTTGTGTCTCTTACTAAATCATTATGTCCTTTAACTGGTATATGCATTAGTAATTATATGATGGTGTACTACCACCAGAATTATTTAAAATTTGATTAAATAAATCTTCGTGTTGTTCCATAATCTCCTCATCTACATTTAACATATCGTCCATTTGGTCTTGCATTTTTTCAACCTGTCTTTCTAATTTATCAACTTTATCATCTATCACTGCTTGAGTAGTACTTAAACTAAACGTCTGTGTCATTGTCCAACCACCCAAAGCTATAAGCAATCCAAGAAGTAACATAACAATCTGGTCTTTCATTATACTTTACACGCTATAGCTCTAAGCTGTTGAATCTTAGGAATATAACTTGTACCAGTAGACTTCATCACAATCTTAATATTAAACAATGTAAATGTATCAGTTGGTGTAATACTATATACTGTCTCTTCATATGAAGCTCCATCTGAGAATGTTACAGTAGCTAAATCATTTGGTGCTAATATCCAATTTTGTGCATCAAATGTTGATGCTGTATTACCAGATTTATAATATAAATCTACAAATGTTCCATTAGGACGATTAATATCTACATAAACTTTAATTGTATCTGATGAATCTGCTAATTCTACAGTCTTAGTTATATATTTAGCTAAACTAGTACCTTCACCTGGTGTTGTTTCAGCAACAGCACCAACGTTATTATCAATTCTATTTGAAATAGTAATTACTGAACACCTCTCTAAGTCAATAATCGGTGATACAAAATCTGATGTTGAAGTAAATAAACCATTAAGTTGTATTGTATGTGTTGCACCAGACTTAATCACTTTAGGATATAATGGTGTATAATTTTCGTTAGGGGTTATAGCTTCTGTAGTTGCTATTATAGTTCCACTAGATTCTAATGTATCTGATACTGTCCATGTTTGAGTAGTATCAGGTAAGATAACTTGTTGAATAATTGGAAGCATTGTATTCCAAGCTAAATTTTGTGTTGCTTGAACTGCTGTTCCACCACCAATACCAGTCGCATTTGCTGTGCCAGCAGATACAAAGTCATAAGTATCTCTCGTTGCTGCAGTTAGTGTATGAGTTGTATTCATTTGAGCAGCAGTTATATTATTTATTGCTGCGGAACCCGCAATGGTTGTAGTGTCACCAATTTTCATTCCGTGGTCTCTATGAGTCACTTGAACTGTAGTAGATGAAGCAGTAGTTTTAATAGGATTACTTGTTAATGCACGTGAAGGTAATGCATCATTTCTTAATACACATGCACGTGAAACCGAAGTATCAAATACTGCTCTATTAAGAACAAACATTAAGTCTTTATTTTGGTCTGCAGTCCATGTTGAAGCATTCTGTGATTTAAACATTACACCATTATATGGTTGTTGTGAAATTCTATTACCATTTTGGTCTTCACCACCAATCTCAGCATAACGTACAGTATAGTTATTTGAATTAGCAAGAATAACAAATGCATATTCAATACCATCTTGTAAGAATACTGGTGATGGGAATGTAAATTTCGTAGCTGTACTACCATCTGCAGTTATTGAACCAGGATTAAGTGTTACATCTGAGAATGGAAGAACCTCTTGAGTTGGGAATCCATTAACCATTTTTCTAATTTGTATTTGTACTGGTATGTTATCATCTTTAGATACAAAATAAAGATCTAATGAAGTGATAAATGCAGCCTTATCAAGTAATATAGACTGAGCAAGAGGGTCACTCCATGATACAACACCAGAACCAACACTATTCCTTTGAAGTACAGGAGTTCTAGTTGAAATAATAACATTTTCTACTGTTTCAATTAAACCTGCTGCAGTAAAATCTGCCATAGCAGTTGTACGTGTTAAAGCATCATTATTAGTATTGTCAGAGGTTAATTTAAATTCTTTTGTACCAGATGTAAAATTAGTTGTACTATTATTAGGTATTAAGAATGAACCTGTTATAGCACCATTAGCATCTGTTGTTAATGCACCTGCACCAGATGGGTGAGCAGTCTCAGTATTAATACCTACTAAAGGAGTATAACCTGGTTGAGCTTCATTAACATAATCCGATATATCGACACCATCAAAGTATGCATATACTGTAGTATTTGGCATCATACGTGTTGCACTAAAGTGAACAAGTCTTGTTCTCATATATGGAATAAAGTTAACTTCAACTGTTCTATCACCTTGACTAACCCTAGATGTTTCAACTGCAATAGTTGTTTGAATACCAGTTCTTGACTTACCACTTTTTACACGAGGAGTAGTAGTTTCAGTAAAAGACCAACTACCTCTTTCCATTCTATATCTAGTTGCATGGCCACCACCGCCAGTATCTACAAGTCTACCTGGAGTATAAACACTTTCATGACTTGCCTTTCCACCAGTCCAATGAGTTTGCCACGAACCCCATACTGTACCAAGTTGAGGTTGAAGAGCTTGTACCATAGCATCAAATTCGCCATCATTATTAATAACAACTTCTGGTCTCCTATCAATATCCATCCATTCATCGGTTGAAGGAGCTAGTGACATTGAACCTGTCCAGTTAAACACATCATAAGGGTTAACATTAATTGTACCAGAATATTGTGTTTGTGATATAAGTGCAGAATTAGTATATGGTAATGTTATTAAGTCACCTGTTTTTGTTGTACCTGAGCCAGCTGCATGATATGCTAACGCAGCATTACCTTGAGAAAATGAAGGTCTTAATGTACGATTAGGTATATCAACAGAAGCTCTATATTCTGGTGAGCCAGAATTTGACATTCTTGTGTTTGCAAATCCATCTACTAAATAACCAGACTTCCACCTTAAACTATAAGGTGATGATGTATCTAAAATTTGTTTATTTTGTGCTTCAGTTTCTAAGAAGTTAAGTGCAGCATAATATTCTACTTGGCCTATTCGTGTTTCAAGATGTCCAATATCACGCATTGTATAACGTCTTTGATCGATATATTGAACACCAACTTCACTTGGATTCATTGTATATGGAGTAATACTTAACGTATATAAATGCATTGAATCTTTAGGAACACTAGGTGCTTCGGGATTACGTGCTGGAACACCAGGTGAAACACCAAACTCACCTTTAGAATTTATATAAACTGTATCCATTCTTGGTAAGTAGAATTGCATATCAGTTTCAAATTGAGTATATCTTACTGGAGCAAATGCTGTTCGTGCGCCTGTTCCTGTAAAGTTACCACCAGAATCATCTATACGTGGTCTAAAGTCAACTGCACTTCTTAATTCTATATTATCTATACTAGGAATATCTGCATAGTCAACACCAACATAAGAATCAACTGTAAAGAAGTCTCCTGCAGAATGTGTGTAATAATCAAATACAACATTAACTGCTATAGCCGCTGTATAATTAGATGTGGTCTTAAGCTTAATTCGTCCTACATCATAGTGAGTATCTCTTTGTCCATTATCTAATTCAAAGTGTTCAGTAACATTAGCAGAACCTACATTTTCAATAACAGATACTATACGTTTAACATCTGCTTTGCCAAGAGATTGACCTATACCAGTAAAATCTGTACTATTACCAAATGTTGTGCCTTGATCTTCAACTAATGATTTAGTTTTATGACTTGCAGTTTTAATAATTGGAGCAATTAATCTTACTGTATCACCTGTAATACCAGATGGTAAGTTTTTAATAATAACATTTGGAGGATCTGTAGGAGCATTATTAACCGTAATATCTGATGCTGCAATTATTTCTTCACCACCTTCTGTATTACTAGTATCGTTTATTAGAATCCAATTTGTATTATTTGCTATAGGACCAAACTGTTCGCCACTACCTGAAGCAGTAAATGTTGCTGTATATGGACTACCTGATACTGTTGCTGAAGTGAATATACGATTAGTTTCATAACGATAGTTAAAATCATCTGGTTGAGTATCATCTTCTTCACTATTACATGTTTTAATTCTAGCGTATGGTAATTCATATACTAAAGTGTCTGGACCAATGTTATACGCTGTGGTTGCGCCAGAATCTGCTATAGTTGCACGAAAATCATAAGATGCAGCTCCATCTAATTGGGTTGCATCAGTCATTGTTCCTGTAAAATTAAATATATGTATTCTATATCTTGATGCACCTGTTGCACCATTACCTGAAACACGTTCTATTGAACGAGCTCGACAAGTACCAATTTGTGTACCACCTGCATTTTCAATATCTATTAAACCAAATGTAGTAATGTCAGGTGCGCCAAACATATTTGTAACTTCAATATAATTATTATGTGTTATCTCTGTAACTTTATCTGTAACTCTTTCTGAAGTTCTTGCTCTATCAAAGTGTACGTTAGTAGTTGCATAGTTTTGTACCTCATAACCTCTTACATAAGCTTTAGAAGGCTCAATTGCAAGTGATAATTTGGTAGCATCAGGACTTGATGCTTGATGTGTTTTGACAAGAGTTTTAAATGGATTAACATAATAGTTACCAGATTCGTCAAATGTTCTACGAGCTAAATGATCTTCAAGAATATTATAGTCAGGTGACCTTGCATGTTTAGTAATAACACCAGCTTCTAATCGAGCTATAAGAACAAAATTACCTGATGTAGCATTAACTGCTTGAGTAGATAATACTGCTGTAATAGAATAACGATGTGCACCTGGAGCAGACTCATTAGGAGAGCCTGTTGCATTATCATTTAATGTTGCATCACTACCTGAACTGACAAGGGATTCAGTGACAAGTAAGCCAATATCAAATGATACGCTTGATGTATATTTAGATAAAACAATTGTTTTAGCTTTTGCTACAACAAAGTGTTTTTTAATATAATAGATACCATCTTCAATAGATACAATTGAACCAAAACCTACAGGTGTATTTCCACCAACATCATTAGTACTAGCTATAGTAGCTGTCTTACCTCCTGTAGCTGTTAATGCTCCGCCAGCAGTAAATACAGCGCCAGCAGATATATATTGTACCCATATTGTTATAGAATCATCACCAGAAGCTAAAGTAGCATGAATAACTTTACCAACAACAGTAGTGCCAGTCTCAGCAAATTCAGTACCAATTAATTCCGCAACAGTATCATTATTAGCGTGTACTGCAGATAATCTTACATAGTCAATTTTATTATGGAGGTGAACTGCACCAGGGACAACAACCGAACCATCTTTGAAGAAACTTGTCCCAAGAGATGATACTTGGTTTTGTAATGTTGTTTGTAACTGGGTTAACTCTCTTGCTTGTATAGCCTTACCGGGTCTAAATAATATCCTATTATATTTTTCTTTAGGACTTAGACCATCCGCTCCTGCGGTTTCAAAATCGTCCCAGTATGGTTCTACGTTAAATGAAATTGCCATGTTTCTTTCCTATTAAAATGCGATTACTAATCTTACTGTCTCTACTTGCCCATCGGCTCTCGAAGTTGCTGTTCTATTCTCTATAAACATTACATCACCTGAATGATGATTAATTAAAGGTGCTGTTACTGCTGTGCAGTCTTGTCCTGCAATTGCTGTACCATTCTCACGAATATAATCTGAATCAGTAAATGCTGTAAAGCCAGTAGCCTCATTCTGATTATACCATATAATACCATTGCTTGAGTCATATTCCACTACTTGACCTAAAGCACCTGTTATAGTACCTTGGATTATTTGGTCTGCTGGAAATGATGCTCCTGTAGCAACTACAAGTTTTTTACATACATTATATGAACTTGCTTCTGCAACTTGAGCAATAGTACCTGTAGTTGAACCAGTTAGTGTTGTAACAAGAGCTTTATATACTTCTCCAACAACTGGGTCACCACTTCTTGACCCTGCAGTTTCCCACAGTGTATCAGTAGTAGTACCTATAGATAAAATCTTATAAAAGTTACCAACTACCATTGAACCAGCCGCTGTTACTGTTGTAGGTCCCTCAGTAGCTTTTTCAATTGGATTTTTAATAAGAGCCAATTGTCTAAAGTCATTTGAATCTGGAATACTACCTGACTCATCACCAGTAAACGTAGTGTTAATCGTTATATAATGTGAACGTAAGTCATTAGTTGGGTCTGCACCATATCCGCCTGGAGGACCAATCACTGGTCTTATTGCACCATTTGAACCTGCACCACCGGTTACTGTAACCGTAGCGTGGGTATATCCTGTGCCAACGTTAGTCATTGTAATACCTGTAATAGCTCCACCAGATACTGTAGCCGTAGCTGCAGCTGATGCGCCATCACCAACGATAGCCAATGTTGGAGCTGAAGTATATCCAGTTCCCGCAGTAGTTATCTTCATATTATATATTGCACCATCGATCGCGTTAGTCTGTACACTCCATTGATTAACCAATGCTGTGTCAGAACCTCCTGGAGGTGTAACCTTAATATGTCTTGTTGGTATAAATGATGCTGTTAAAAACTTCGTTACATCAGATGTTGGGACTGTATACATATATTTCCATATATAGCCATCTGAGCCTGAGTGATTAATGACACCCGATGTTGTAACACCGGTAACGTCTGGATTTGTTGTACTTGTTCCTGAGCCTGCTTTTAAGCACATATATACATTGTTATTATCTGAAATAACAAAATATACTTTGCCTTCAAGGTTAGTATCTTGATCGTCATACTCTACATAAGTTGTACCAGAAACCCAAAGATTCCTTGGTGAGCAATGAATAATGTCTGTACTAGCAATTCTCTTCATGGCAAACATGTTTTCCCATAAAGTATTATTAGCGTAATCATTTTCATATGGGGTGTCCGGAACTGTGTCATCAGCCCAAGCATTAGGCCGTCCCAAGGCCATGTAGAATTGATTGTCACCAAGACTAGCTAGGAATTTATTAGTTGTATCTAATCTAAATTTGCTAGTTATTATTGCTGCCATGTCTTTTCCTTTATTTTATGTTACCCCTAAGGGGTATGTTGTACGAGTGAACTTGCTCCACCCAATCCGAATTGTAAATCTATATTGTTATTTATAACATCTTCAAACGTATATCGATCAAAATCACTATTGTGGCCTAAATATCTGAACTTCATGTTATCCCAATGGTTCCACATACCTATTCTGCCGCCACCTGAACCAATATTATAAGTTCCAGTTGTAGTAAATGGTATGTGTGTATAACTCTTTTCTAATATATGACTATTAAAACTTACTGGACCAATTTGATATTCACCTAAAGTAAGATTAATCTTACCAGCTGCTGGTAACCAACCCCATTGTGCTTGGTCATTTGTTGATGTAAGTAGTTCAATAAATATTGATACTTCACCAAAGAATATAAACCCAGCTGGGTGAATTAATCTTGTAAATGCATTCTTCCAATCAGCTACATTCTTACCTGTACGTAGTACGTATGAAAACTTTTGATAATAGTAAGAGTCTTGTAAGTACTTCTTATTTGATAAGAAACCATTTACAGTTGTAAATAAACCTTTAGGATATGTCTTAACCACATCAGCGTTTGACAATGCTGATGTAAATGTTAATCTATATTTAGTTGTATTTGATTCTGAATATACTTCCTCAACGTAATCTGTGGTTGGTGTCTTATATACATCATTAACAAATACTACGTCATCATCAAAAAATGCTGCATTACCTGAATCAGCACTTCCACTAACTACTGTTGGTGTTCCACTAATTGTGAATACGTTCCAAGGTGTATAGTTAGCTTGGTTTGCTATAATATCAGCTGTTTGGTCTGTCCAATCTCCATCTGATGGTTCAAGTAAATCTACAAATGGAAAATATGTTTCTACATCATCATCATATATCATTCTAAAGAATGATGTTATAGATTCTGGTGTACCTCTACTTCTATAAAATTCAATAAGCCTCTTATAAAACATTCTTGGGTCTGCAGCAAAATCTCTTGGTACTGCAATACCAATTTCATTTTGGAGTTCTGTAAGTAGACTATCTTCTACAAAATCAATATCTCTTTGGATATCAAGTGAATTTAAATAGAATCCAGATTTATTTGAACGTTCTAGATAAAGAGCATATATCTTAATAAAGCTAACGAGGTCTGGATATAAAGACTGTACATGTTCAGGTATTAAATCATCTATATACGATGATATATTATATTTACCAAGTCCACTTGCCATTAGTTACTCACCGTTGTATAATCGATACCAGCAGTTGTACCACCAGTAGCCATAGTATCTATTTCTCCTGTTATCGTTGCGGCTGAGGTATTAATGGTTAATAATTCGTTTCTTGTAGGTGATATATCAGAAGATGCCGGTTTAACCGTAACATCAATAGTAGTTTTACCTGTAGGTAATGCTGTTGGAGCAAAACTATTTAATGTTATAGTTCCTGCCTCTTCATTCACATCACCAATATTTGTATCTAATACTAAATTAGCTGTATCAACAATTTGAATAATTCGTGTATCGCTTGAACTATCATAATAATCTTTAAGCTTAGCATCAACACCAGCAAATGTAAATAAGGTTGAGCTTAAATAAGAACCAAGAGCTGAAGTAGTAGCATCTAAGTCAGTTAACGCTTGATTAAATTTAAGTTCATATTTAGTTGATACACCAAGCACTGGTGTAATTTTTTTAGCCATTTTAATACGAGTAATATTAGATAGGATAGCAATATTGGTATCGTCAATCTTTTTAAGAACATTTGAGTCTCTATATACTCCACCAAAACTTTTTAATGTATCATTGTTATATGTTATGAGTGTGTTCCTTATTGAGGTTGCAAGACCAGATGCTGTAACAGTAGCAAGGTTAGGATTATACTTAAAGAAGACTTCAAGGTCTATATAAGTGTATTCTGGGTCGACAAGAACCGGAGTGATGGATACGACGTTTTTTGGCTTAAGGATATTAGTTTTTATAGTTGTTTTTTGAGTATCAGTTAATGTTTCAGCAGATAATGGTTTAATACTTATGTATACTTTACCATAGTCGGGTACGTCATGGTCTTCACCACCCCATACATTAACCGCTTCAATATCGGCAAATTCGTTTTTAATAATAGCTTTATAATCATCAGGTGTAACAGCTCTATTTTGAGATACATGGGATAATGGTGCATTAAATTTAATAGCTTCTTTAGTTTCTCTTGCAGCACCCCCAGTAGCTTTAGTTACTAGTGTGACTGTCTCATCTGTGTTACCATTAATTGAATCAGTCATTGTAAATACTGTAGCACCATTTACATTAGCAGCAGAAGGTATTGTAGAATATTCAATTTTAATACTATTTCCATTTCCTGGTCTTTTACCAATAATATTATCACCAAATTTAATTTCATAATAACTATCTCTTCCTTCTTCTAAAAAGTACACTTCACTTGTACCATCTAAGTTTACTACGTTACTATTTAAAGCATAAACTTTAGATGCACTTGTAGAACCAGAATCTATTACAGTGACTTTAATCGATGCTGTGTTTACATTAGTAGAAGGAATTAAATATTGTTCAAATACATTATTTTGATACGTATATGTTATATCTGTTAATGTACCTTGTTCAATTGATATATTAGAAAAATTCCAACCAGAATCAAAGTTTATTGTAGACGTTACTGAAACAAACATTGGATATGTAACACCATCAATACTAGTAGAAAACTTAGTACCTCTTTCCATAGTTAATGGGAGTGGATCGTTATTTGCATCATGATTCCATAAAGGAGTTTGTGTATCATCATAATTCATCTTAACATTTATATAAGCAACTGAAGGAGAAATAGACCTTGGTGTATATCCTAATAGTTTAGCATGACTAACTACTGAACTTCGTAATTGAGCTGTGTCTAAGAAAGTTTCGTTAAGTGAAAAGTTTGCATTCATTGAATTTATATGTGTTACATATGCTAATACGTCAATGATGGTTGCCATTGCAGAACCATCATAATTATAATCATTAAAGGTTGTATCTGTTGCTTTCATATAAGCAACTAGATTTGCTTTTATTTGGTCAAAATCTAATTCACTTGCTGAAATTCTGCGTTCTATTGCCATTATCGTAATCTCTCTATTGTGGTTGATATATCTACTATTTCATTGCTTGATATAACTCTACCGGTTACTGTGATATACACTTCATTTTCATCAGCCTTAGCTTGAATGTTTGTATTTAATACTGCTATTCTTGGTTCCCAATTTTCTAAAGCAGTATTAATAGAAGTAGACATACTTGCTGCTGTTATTCGAGTCATATTCTCAAATAGGTATGACCTTAAATTAGCACCAAAGTTCCAATTAAATGGTCTTTCTCCATGATTCGTTCTTAATATATTTAAGACACTTTGAATTATTGAAGCATTATCTTTCTTTATTCCAACATCATTGGTATTAGGATTTTGCTTAAAAGTAAAATCTAAATCTTTATACGTTTCTTGTCGTGCTATCTGTGCCATATATCTTATTTATACTAATTAGCGTTAGGTCCAGCAGTATTTGGCTGGTCAACATTATTTTGTCCATGTGTATGAGTATTAAGTGTAATACCTTCTGCAGTTAATCTTAAATTACCAGTTACATCAACATCACCATCTAATGTAATTTTTTTACCACTACCAGTTACATCTATTTTTATATTATCAACACCTATTAATGAAGTTGTTCCAGTAATATTAGCTGTCATATCACCAGTAATATTAGCAGTAAGGTTACCACCAACAGCAAGGTTTACATCTTTTGCTACTGCAATATCTGCTTGACCACTAACAATAATTCTAATATTACCAAATACTTCAAGAGTATCTTGACCTACAACTAAACAATATTTATCTCTTACAATTCTTTCATTCTTTGTGCCATCAGGCTGTATCTCATATTGAGTACCACTCATATGTCTTTCTGTTATACGTTCATGTCCCTTTGTATCATCATACTCTTTAAGATGACCACTTTCTGTTTCAAATACATTATTATATGGATATTCTGGAGCATAACAACTTGCTGGTTGATATTCACCAATAGGTTCATCTCCATGTGGATCTGGACCAGCTCTTACTCGTATATTATTATCTTCTGCACCATCGGTCTTAGTAGGAAGAGTTCCCATAACCATAAACTCTTGTTGCGCTGGGTCTCTAAACATACCACAAACTAATGTACCAACTAATAAATTTACTGAATGTCCTACACCACTTTTAGCTGGTGTATTTGAAGGCATCATAACTTCTGACCATGCAAGATCTTTTTCTTTTATATTATACTCATCACCTTGTCTATTATCATGTGACCCATATACACGAACTCTAACTCTTCCAAGTTTTAAAGGGTCTGTTACATTTTCTACTATTCCAAATAACATTATTCTTTACCTTCTCTTACTAATCCTATATTTTGTGAATATTGCATCGCTCCATCTTCCATAATATACCTATGATTTATATTAGCAATTAAATATGTTCCATCCGTTTTTGTTATTGATACTTGACCTCCACCTTGTGCAACATTAACAACCATTCCACATCCTATACCTGGAATAGCTACAACATTAGTGGCCATTAATGTTGTATTAAATAATCTATACTTCATATTTACTAATATCTCTTTAGATACTACACTTCCTGGGTCAAATAATGATTTTTGTGGATAGCTTGTTATTTGTCCAGCTGGTCCATCTGCTTTTTCAATATTACTATATAAATTTTTACTAAGTTTCATTCTTGTTATTTCAACATCAGTTGTTTCCATTGGTGGAAGAACTTTATTTGTTGTTTCAGAAATAGCAACCTCTGTAATTTTTTGTCCCCACATACCGCCTGATAATTTTGTTATAAAATTTTTATTATAATCTGGCATAGTAAATGATGAAGTAGACCCTATAGTTGATGAAACCTCAGTAACACCCTGTTTAGTTATTTCAGCAGAATGTATATGAAAATTCTCATAATGCTCACTCAAAAATTTATTATTTTGCATAGTATGTATAGATGTAAATCGTGTTACGTTTTGATCTATTAATCTTTGATATAAAAACATTGGAGTATCATTTTTATCATATGCACTTAACACCACATTTCTTATAGCATTTTTTGCAGAAATATTAGGTACAATATATTTTCCTTTAGAAGTTGTTTCAGAATCAAGTGCTAATATAACTTTTGGACCATGAGTTTCTTGCCATAAAGCTGCAAGTATATCATTTGATGTTCCAGTATAAGAATTACAAATTCGTGCTGTAGATTCATTTAAATTATTTATTGAAACTAAATTAATATTATATGATTTACCTTGTTTACTAATAACTTGGTCAGTAACACCATCAACATATAAAACTATTTCTGTTGGAACATCCATATAACTATAACTTAGTTTAATAGAAGTTAAAGCTAATCCTCTAAAAAAGAGGTCAAAGAAATTAAGTTTGTCTTCAACATGTATAGTTCCTTTAATATGACCATGAATACTTTCATATAATGACATTGATGTACACATTGAGCTTATATTTGTATTATCTATATAAACTTCAAAATTATCTATTTTAAACATTATGCACCCATTTCATTAATAAATTTGCGTGCAACTTCCTTTATATTGTGAGGCTTTATTATTTTTAAATTTCTATTTTGTTCTGTTACAGCAGACTCATAATCGATGTAAGTGAATGCAGTTGTACCAGCTAAACGTCTTGGTACCCATTCTTCAGTTGAATCATCAACATGATGATGAGGAGCATAAGCTTGTGATTTAATAAAATTACATGCAGCTGAATCTTGAGAATTAACACCTTGTATAGTTTCGCCAGTTATAGTAAATGTGCCTGATGTTTTTTCAATAACAAGGTAACCCATGTTAACGTGTATTTCTTTAAGAATACCATTTGCATTTGATATAGAACCAGTGACTGTTTCACCTAAAATAAATTTATCATTTAGGTCATCATCAGTATCACCAGCAAGGTATTGATATTTTTCTGTACAATACTCTACTAATTGGGAATATTTCATTGGCCAATCATCCCATATATTTTTTATTTGAGGATTAAGTAATAAAAATGTCCAATGATATTGTGGTGAACCATATAATCGTTGGCTTAAATGGTCTGGTCTTTCACCATCAATAATTTCTATAGTCTGATAAAAACCAGCATTATTAATTAATTCGTCTGAAACCTTAGCTTTTGCTGTTAAATTTTTTAATCTATCGAAATTACCAGAACCATCTACATCAATTGTTATATTTTGTATATTTTTAAAATACATATTAGTATCCTTCCTCTACATCTTGTGCATAAAGTGGTGCCATTTCTTTAAGTCCTACAGTTAAACCAATTTCTACAGGTGCATTATTTTCATGAAAGAATGAAGATGTATTTGGATTATAAATAACACCAACAGTTTCAATAACACAAGGAGGCAATTGAATCATTTCTGTACGTTTTTCTCCAGCTCCATGAAATGATATAATAACATGATCAGGTACTGTTATAATCATTTTATTATCTTTTCTTGCATGTGCAGCTTTTCTAAACATTTTAATAAGACCAGCTGCATGTTCTGATTCTTGTCGTGTATCTGGTAAGATAGTCCAAGTAAATGTAAATGTTCTTAACGCAGTTGAATTATATAATAAAATTTCATTAGGGTTAGCAATCTTACCACTGCCTCTTTGTAATTCTGTTTGAACTACACTAGCAAGTCCAGCACCAGCAAGAGCTGATATCATACTAGTACTACTACCAGGTAGAAATTTTCCTCCAAGATAACCAGCTGCAGCTAAAGCTGTTTGACTTGTTAATGTTACTGGATTAAATACATCTGCATAATCTTTAGAAAATAAAGTTTCTGCGAAAGCTCCCATTTTTCTTGAATCATCATTATAAACCATCTGATCGTTTATTTGAATATCTGTAGGCATATATAAAGCAACTGAACCTATATATTTTCTATTTACCATAGTTCCAATTTTTTCAGCCCATTCTTTTATTTTATTGAATATAGCTTCGGCTAGCTTACCAGCCGTTGAGTCTTGAAGAGAATCAACTCTTTCTGCCTCTATATTGCCAATAGCTGCCTCTCCAGCAGCACCTTTATCTTTAACATAATCTACAACATTATTCCAACCAGCTTTATAACTTCCTTCCCATGCTGCTTTTGCTTTTTCTTGAACAAATTGAGCTGTACCTTGGCCAAACTCATCATTATCTACTCTCATAAATTCAAATAACATAAATGGTTCAATAGTATTACCAGATATTTCATTCATACGTCTAATAGCATATTCACTAGTTTGATTGCTATTAAAATTTATATCATCTGATTTAGTATCATTACCTACAGTTTCTGGATATTTCCAATGTTCAACGGGTAGTGTGCCAGTAGCATGTACATTAACTCCACCTGCTTGTTGCATTCTTTGAGCGTCGTTCATAGTTGTTCCTTTGTTCGTATAATAGTTATTTATACGAAATAGTATAAATAGTTATATGAAAAAGACATATTCTGGTACTTGGAAGCCAAAACACCCTGAAAAATATAAAGGTGACCTTAATTATATACATTATAGGTCCTTATGGGAGAGAAATGCGTTTAGATATTTAGACAAAGCATCATGGGTTAAATGGTGGAACTCTGAAGAGACCGTTATACCATATATATGTGCAACAGATCGTAAGATGCATCGTTATTTTGTTGACCTTACGATAAGAACAGACACAGGTCGTACTCTCTTAGTTGAAATAAAACCATTATCTCAAACCAAACCACCCAAAAGAAAACAATTAAAAGAAGCATTAGGTTATATGAAAAATGTTTCTAAATGGAAGTATGCTAAGAAATTTTGTAATGAACGTGGTTATGAATTCCAAATATGGACTGAGAAAGAACTTGAGGCTATGGGTATTAAGACAATGACTATGGGGTTTAAAGCAAGTAAAACAAAAACAGGTCGTAGAATATGGAAAACACTTAAGAAAAAGATATAAATATAAGTATGGCCAGTTTATTCGATAAGTTAGAATCAGAAGCATTCCGTAAGGGAATAACAGCTCGTTCAAGAGAAGCTTCAGCATGGTTTGAAAAAAAAGCAAAAGAGCTTGGACCATTAGGAAGGAATGTTCTTAAAGATGATAGATTAACAGCAAAAGCTAGACCTATAATTGGTGATATGATAATGTATACATATAATCCAAAGTTAAAAATGACTTTGCCATACTATGATATGTTTCCTTTAACGATTATGGTTGGTCCTGCGCCAGGTGGTTTTTTTGGTATTAACTTACATTATTTACCACCTAAAATTCGTGCTATATTTTTAGATAATTTAAATGCTGCTGCATCTAATCAAAAATTTGATAAAACAACTAGATTTAGAATTACATATAATTTATTAAAAGCAGCTAAGAAATATAAATACTTTAAACCATGTTTTAAGCATTATCTTACGAAGCATGTAGGTTCAAAAATAATGAAGGTAGATGCTGCTGAATGGAACATAGCAATATTTTTACAAACAGCCCAATTTAAGAAGAAAACAGAAAGTTATATTTGGGCTGCATCAAGGAGACAATATTAATGTCATTACCAGTAAGTATAGATTCAATTAAGTCAACGATTAATCGTCGTGGTGGTGTAGCACGTGGAAATAGATATGCAGTATATGTTTCTCATCCTTCAAAGGGTATGAATAGCTTATTAAAGTTTGACCCTGCAACATTACTTAATAATTTAATATCTGGCGATGGTATACATA
>Ga0315334_10000773_pt1 | contig 19420 bp, 15 predicted proteins | sample M150034915metaG_FD_205555 | JGI IMG/M metagenome (GOLD analysis project Ga0315334, IMG submission 205555) | Ammonia-oxidizing marine archaeal communities from Monterey Bay, California, United States - M1 500m 34915 | ecosystem: Environmental > Aquatic > Marine > Intertidal zone | place: USA... | reverse complement strand
CTTACTTGGGTGGGAGATGTAATTGAGGGATTACTCGCTTTATCGGATACAGATGGATTGGAAGGCCAAGCATTCAATCTTGGCTCTACCGAGGAAATTACAATACTGAAATTAGCCCAACTTATCTCAGAGATTACCGGTGCAAAAATCGTCCACGGCAATCCAAATCACGGAGATAGCCTTCGAAGATTACCTGACATTTCAATGAATAGTGTCATTTCTTGGAAAGCAAAAACCTCACTCCAAGAGGGACTTTCTCAACTACGATGATGTGTAGCGATATGCCCCCAGTCTTGTGGACTAGGGGTTAGGCGGTCCATTCCATGTTGGCATAGGATTGAGAGGCCGTCTTCAGGCGGAAGGCCGGATGGTACGAGCATACTTTCCACTCTTAGAACTAGAAGTCTAGCGACTGCGCCTTCAGGTAGAGGATTGTCTTCCACTAGCCTACAACGCATTACTACAACGGCCAATGGGTGTATTGGGCCTTCACTTTCGAGTAGACTCCATTCACTTCCTTCAATCGGGGTTCCTGCAAGGTCTGCATCTTTTGCCGCATCCATAGTTGCAGCTAGAAATTGTAATTCACATTCCCCGTTGGCTTTGAGGTTGAGGTATGTGTCACGGGCCTTCCCATCCCTGTTTTGAGAAAGTGACATCACCACTAGAGGGGGTGTATTGGATACAACCGATAGGCTAGTGATCGGTGCAAGGTTTTCCCTTTCTCCATCCCTGGTAGATACCAGTGCTAATGGGCGAGGCGTGAGTGCTGCTGAAAGCCATTTGCTACGGCTGGCATGGTCTAATTCCTCCATGCGAATTTCCATATCTGCTTTGATGGTTTTTCTATCAATCCAATGATTTAGTGCCCCACTATCAATTTCCTTTAGGGCATGTTGAGTGTAATCTCTGTATACAATCCATTCAGCAATAACCGCTGCATCATCACCTCGTTCTTGCTTTCGAGATATCGATGAGTCCGCATATTCAATACATCTTTGAAGAAATTCTTTGATTACAATTTTACTCATTTTCACCTCTCCTTGATTCATATTCGTCTCGCATCATCATCTGTTTGGCAGGGTTGCCCCCCCAAACTTGTTGCGGCGGGATATCTGTGGTGACCACTGCGCCAGCAGCGATAACACAACCGGTATGGAGTCTCACTCCAGCGACAATTGTAGCATTAGCTCCAATCACAACCTTGTCTTCAACAATTACCGGTGACCAAATTCCTTGAGATGGGGGGTGGCGGTCATTGGTAAGTACTGCACCTGGTCCAATGAAAACTTCATTCCCAATCGAGCAGCCATCCGCAATGTAAACCGAACCTTGTATTCTACAATCAATTCCAATCTTGACATCTTGGCCAATATGTGAGAGGGCCCCGATGTTGGTACCCTTACCGATAGAATCGCTTCCGATTAGACAAGGCCACCATGCTGTGGCACCACTAGGGAGTTCGATTCTACGGCCTGATAAATCATTCATCGATTCCCAACTCTCGCATCAGCATTGTAACATGGCCCTTTGCCTTGACATTGTATCGGGCGAATATCAATTTTCCGTCCTCTCCAATCACAAAGGTAGAACGTGCACAACCCATGTATATTTTGCCATAGTTTATCTTGGATCTCCAAGTGCCAAATGCTTCGTGAATCGCTCCGTCTTCATCCATCAATAATGGGAAATTTATCTCTTGCTTGTCGATAAAATTTTCATGGCTTTTTACTGAATCTTTAGAGACTCCAAACACTTGGAATCCATGTGAGGTTAGGCGAGACATATCATCTCTAAAATCACATGCTTGGACTGTGCATCCGGGGGTCGAATCTCGGGGATAGAAATACAAAATAGTCTTTTGTCCTGCAGCCATAATCTCACTTAAATTATGATTAATTCCTTTGGAATCAAGGGCATTAAATGTCGGCGATAAGTCTCCGGTTTCAAGGGTGGTTGGTTCTGCCATGGCTATCGCACGATGGTGTAGCAAATCAAGCCTTTCATTAACGATATGGAGTTGATAATCATGCGCAGTACATTTTTTATACGATTTGCATTATATTGCATGTATATTGCATGATTAACGCACTACCCATCGATTATCTTATAATCTGCCCGTACCAACCAAAATCATGGCGGCTGCGCGTATGTCTAGGAAGTGCCGTAAGTTTATGCGGCAAATCCACAAGGCCGCAACCAAATATGCTTTGCAAGAAATCGCTTCAAATTTGCAAGGTGAATTAGACCGTCGCAGTATTTCTTACGATGAGGCTTTGAACCTTGGCAACATCTTGCAAAACAGAGCAGATCTTCTACCTGGTGATGAGATAGTTTACGCTGTTTCAGATAGAGATTCTTACCGCAGAACGCTCGAGTTATATCTCCGGGATGGAGTCCTAACTCAAGCCGAGCAATTACTGCTCTGGGAGGAGCGACGCAGACTAGGACTTGATGATGAAACTCACAATCATTTGATGGGGCAATTACTTGCTTCTTGGACTAGACAAGGTAAGTCTGTGCATGTACATGCGTTCAAAGGGGGAATGGCAGATGTCTAACCGAAAGATGGCATTCACAATACTGTTGGTTCTGTTGGTTCAAGCCAGCGCACCAATAATCCCAGTTGATGCGGCCAGCGGCAGGGCTGTTCCAGATTTCACAGTAGACCTTACTCTTTCAGTGGGCGGCTCAATTGAATCCGGTGGCATAACGACGGTGGCACCTGGCGATCATGTTGCTAAAGTTGTGGTTTCAAATATTGGTCTAACCGACGCTGATGTAACCGTGACACTTGCTCACAAAGCATCTATTGCATCTACCGAAACACAGGTAATTTCAATCGAGGCAGGTACGATTCTGGCAGGAACATCTGATACCATTTTGATAGATTGGGCTGCCCTTGAAGGCGCAGGTCAAACATTGTTTGCACGTATAGTAGCAACCGATGTAAGCGTTCCTTTAGATATTACAAATGAAGAATCGCAATTAGACTTCGATGTTTCAAAGTATCACGAGGGTGTCGTTTCAGGCTATAATATACCAGCCCCTCCCGCTGGTTTTACCGATGTCAGGCTAAATCATGATGAGCACACATTCGAATCTACCATTCGCAACGATGGGGTAATGGCGATCAACGCAGAAATGAATTTCGTGTTAACGCATTTGCCAGGAGGCGGTGAACCTACCGACCCTTCCTCTCCAATATCTTATTCGTCAGGCTCTAAAATATTACAACCTGGGAGCTTGGGAACTTCTGCAGTAGATGATTCGCTATCAATTACTTTTGATGCTACATTACTGTTAGGTACTTGGGAATTATCTTCCACAGTTGAATTCACTGCTGCAGGATATACCTATGAGTCAACACCTGTCCTCACGACGATAGTGTTCTCCGATTATATCATTTCAATTTCCGCACCCGTTGACCGTTCCACAGAACCAGGTGCCACAACTTCCCTTTCTTGGTATATCACTAATTTAGGAAGTGATGACGATTTAACAATCGGTCTTAGTTCCGATGAAGGGTGGCATGATGATACCCAGGAAGGTGATATTTTCACCCTCTTAGCTGGCGAATCAACTACAATAGTAGTGCCGGTAACAGTGCCGCTAACTGCCACTAGCCCTTCACTTGAAAATGTACATCTGGATCTAACAAGCGTTTCAACCGACCCCTACACTGTAAGAAGCACTGGCCATGTTATGGTCGGCGATACATACGAAGCATCGGTTACCGCACAGGATGCCGGCCCAGTTGCGGTTACTCCAGGAAGTACAAAATCGATATTATTCACAATCACTAATTCGGGTACCGGAACCTCAGCATTCAGTATTGACGCAGGACTGACCGCACCGGCTGAAGGATGGGTTGTATCGCCATCGGCCCACACAACTCCAGTACTTACTTTTGGTTCAGATTTCACTATATCTGTCCAAGTAACACCACCCCCTATATCCTATCCATTGAAGTTGAACGAAAGAAATGGTGCAGGTGACACAATATCGACTTGGCTATCAGCGACTCCAATATCAGGGGGGTTGCCTGCACACGATACTACACAATTGATAGTTGAAACAATTATCACTGTTGACCCAGGTCTTGAAACCGATGAAATCATTCTCGATGCTCAAGAAATAATAGATGCAAAAGGTGCAGGTGGAATTGACGAAGTTCTATCACTATCTGTAGAAGTTCGGCACAATCTAGGAAATTCAATCATCGAGGATGTAGGTGCAGAGATTACATTCTCTACTCCAATCTTTAACGGTACAAATATTCTAGGTGCCGATGAAGCATTAAGGTGGGGGGTAGCAGTAACGCCTTCTTCAGTTAGCAATCTACAAATCGACCAAATTTTCCAATCATGGTTACTTATCGATGGGCCAAGCGGCGAATTACCATTGGCAGGAGAGTTACTAATCACAGTAACGGCTGAACCAATCTTAACTCCGGCCCAGATTGCCGAGGGATGGAATGCTAGTAGCGGTACGAACAGTATTACTGTGGTTATTCCAAGTATAACCGATGGCATTCTCAATTCCGAAGAAGAGCCGAGATGTGTCGATGATATCTGTGATGCAGATGTTGGGAGCCCCACCGATTTCACAATAGGTTTGAAAAATACTGGAAATGATTTAACATCATATCGTTTGGTGATAGAGGATGGCCTACCTGATCTTTGGTCGGCAACCTTAGTCACCTCTGATTTAACGAATCCATCCTCAATAATTTCCGACCTGAATCCGGCAATAGTTCAACCCGGTCAACCATTAGGAGATGACCATATTTCCGATTTTATTTTGAGAGTAACTACAGACCCTCAAGCAGATGCAGAAACTCTCCAGGAATTGACAATTAGAGTCGAAAATAGGGATACGGGGGAGATATTGAGTAGTCTTACCTTGGAAATCAGGGTCGAAGAATCTGTTGATTACGAATTACACCCCACAAATCACACTATCGATTTATCTCCCTATGAAACTCCATTAACTCGAGTGTTCATTAACAATACTGGAAATGTTGCGACTACCTATACAGTGTGGCTTGACGATAGTTTGCAAAACGATGTTAATTTTGCTGTAGAGTCTCCAACAGAGGTAATTGTTGGCGCAGGATATAATGAATCAATCAAAATACGCCTAACTCCTGATTTGGAAGCGAGTGCTGATGAATTGCATATGGCCACTCTTTGGGTCGCTACTACGAATGGGATGAACCTCTCTGCAGTAATTGTGGCTAATATCACAGCAGATCATCATCTTGCAATTAACGTTCAAGATTCAATTTCCGTCACCCCCGGAGTCAATGAGATAATTGAAGTAACATTCGCGAATGATGGAAATCTAGAAGAGACGCTAGATGTCATCGCAGTAATCGAAGGCAACTGGAGTGCAAGTTGGGAACAAGACCAGATTGTGCTACCGATTGACAGCACATTGGAGATTGACTTAACAATCGTTGTTCCTGCTCTTGGAGGCGACCATACTCTTTCAAATGGCGATACTCATGATGTTACAATTTCCCTTTACCATGCAGGAAATGGCAATTTCCTCTCAAACAGAACTATCACATTAATCGTTGCACCTATATTCTTGGTTGAAGTAGACAATTGGCCAGATGAAAAATTGTTTCATAAGTGGTATGAGGCCACCTGGAACGTCACAATTACTAATGTTGGTAACAAAGATGTAACTGTTGACTTAGATTTCAATGTCTACAAACCAGGTCTTATCGAAGAAGGAACTATTTCCTTGGCTTGGGAAGTTGATGCTTCAGCACCTGACACCCTTGTCTTACCGATGGGGCAGTCTGTTGCATTGACTTTCAATGTGGTAGGAAAGGAATCCCAGCCAGATATTTATCTCGAAGGCGTATTACAGCTGAAAATGACTCCAGATGACCCAGATGTCACCGGTTCAACAATCCAGGAAACCGAACTAAAAATGTCCAGATTATTCCCGTACCAAGATTACCCGTTACAGCCATCAGATAATAATGAAGACTTAACTCAAAGCATGTATGTATGGTCGCATATCCCTGAAGGCCTCGATACAGGTGAAGGAGTCGCCTATCTAATCGAACTCTGTGACGCTCAACGCCGATTAAATTTTACCCAATTGGGACTTAGTGAAGTCGACTTCGCATGGGGTTTCGGACTTGATATAAGTGGAGAAGACCCATTCGACCTAAATAACGACTGTAGCGATGGCACTCATTCGTTGATAACCCTTCCAGCGCGGTCTTCTTCAGAACTTTACTCAGCGAATCCGCTTGAAATGGTAATCGATACTCCAAACCGACCAAACATCCTCACAAATGATGGCTATGACCTGACATTTAGATTGTATCATCCTGATGAACACAATGATTTTACAGTATACACCGAAGCCACCTTCTCGTTCTTCTTCTCTGCCAAAGCGTTACCCGGTATCGCTGACCTAAAATTCACAGATGGCATTTTGCAAGAAGGCCAAACTTCTACAATAACTGCAATCCTAAACAATGGTGGAACTTCAATTGCTCTAGCAGTATCTGCCGAACTAATTTGTGATGGCGTTTCCGTAGCCGACCCACTCAAGGAACAAAGTTTCTTACCAGCAGGCGAAAAAATCCCACTAACCTGGGAGATAGAATCCGACCATTTAGACTGGTGGATGCAAGCAAGTGATGTTGACTGTCAGGTTGTATTGAACTCTAACTCCTGGGATGGCAATGCAATAGATGCTAAAACATACAAATTGTCAGGGCAAGTTGAATCATGGTCTCCAAATGTAGGGGTCTCTTTCATTGCAACTCTTGTATTGATTGGGGCATCGATTGGTCTGTTACGATTGGTTGGACAGAACGATAAGTTCAGACTTGCTGCAATATACTCGGGTGTACTTGCTCTTGGATTCGCGTTCCACTTAATGGAACTAGTTTGGTGGGGGCCAGGAATACTGTTAGTTGCTGCACTATGGGTGTGGACTATGACTTGGAAGTCTTCAGTCGAATTCCAATTGATACATGAAGACTATCAGCGTGCTCGTAAGGGAATTAGTACCCTTTACAGCGATCATTCCATCGCCTTGTCTGATGCTAAGAGACAATTATCTATCATTTTAGCAATGCCGGTTTTGGGTATGATTGCTGTAATACTTGGCGTACCGCCCCAGATAAACCCAAATTCTAGTAACATGTTATCCTTAGTCGGATATCTTGTATTGGTCATCGGTGGTGTAATCTTCATTATTTGGAATAGCAATCGAATGTATGGTTCTCTATATGGTAGGCTGACAGAAGTTGAAATTCAAGCAAATCGCATCGAGAGAGATTTGGGTGACCCTGCCCGTCTGCTAACCGAATTAGCTAGTGATGGTCTAGATCTCTCAGCAATTATTTCTCAACCGAGACCTAACGTTGCTGCTGCAGGCGATGCATCTTCATCAGATGTAAGTGACTGGGACCAAGAAATTGGTATCTTGACTGATGCTCCTGACTTAGAAGATGAAGCAGAAGCAGAAGCAGAAGATGAAGTTGAAGTTGAAGTTGAAGATGAAGTCGAAGTTGAGGATGAAGTCGAAGCAGAAGCAGAAGCAGAAGATGAAGTTGAATCACAAGATAATATTACGGGAATCAATATTGATGATTTATTTGAAGATGAGTCGTCAGATGCGGATGAATCGGAGGTGAAAACCGATGACTGAATCAGAATATGAAGTCGAAGGAACCGACCTAGAAGATGCTCGAAGAGTTATCCGCGATTCGCAAACCAGTGCTGACCGTTTAATTCGTGCAAGTCGCGAATTGGAGCATATTGTACAGGGTGTCTCCAGTGATGATTCATCCCTTTCGGCAACTGAATACGATATTGATGATGCCAGAAAGAGCCTTGAGCAACACAAACTGTTCCGTGCTCTAAAGTCGGTCAGACGTGCTGAGAAAGCCCTATCAATTGTCGAATCAGATGTTGTAGAATTGCGTAGAAATATTGCAATGCTAAACCGACTACTGAAGGAGAAAACCCTGAATGAAGCGGAAATAGAAGTCATTCTTCGCCGCTTACGAAATGCTACTGGGGCTGCAGAACTTGGTGATGTCGGATTTGCTGCTGTTGAAGTTGAGCAATTAATTGGTGATTTGGTAGTAGATTCTGCAGTTGCCTTGAATCCATTCTTATTCCGTAAATTCTGGATGGGTGTTGACACACGTTGGCCTGCTGGTGGAGAAATCGGTGTTATGATTGTACGAATTTGTAACGATGGTAGCCGACCTATTCCTGAGATGCGTCTTGCGCCTCCAATTCCAAGCGGGTGGCAATGTGTTCCTTCATCTATCGATATTCCAATTTTGCGACCTGGTGATGTAGTTCTAATCAGATTCGATGTTAAGCCGGGATTACGCTTTGCATTGGATGAAATACCACTTTCCAGAAAGATTTCAATCCAGACCGCATATGATGTGAATGCTGGAAAAATCAATGTGACAATGCGTGTTCAAAACCGCAGTATGGAATCTATCCGTGACATTCTCCTCCAACCTTGGATGCCTCCAGGGTACAAAGCAGAGGTCCTCCCACTAGTGGAGAGGCTCTCTCCAGACGAAATCGGAGTGGTAAATATGCCACTCGTGATTGACATGGGCGTCGGGGGTGAAACCGCCGCCTGATCATATTCCCCCCATCTTTGGTGGTTTCCACCGTGAAGGGAGGTTCTAGAGATACGAAAAAAAATGAGATGTGAAACCAATGAAGATAGAAAATAGAAAAACGGAAAACAACGATTGGGGTTCAATCGGTATAGGTGCGATGATTGTATTCATTGCTCTTATTCTGGTAGCCGCAGTCGCGAGCGCAGTTATCATCCAAACAGGTGAGAAACTGCAACAGAACGCACAGCAGACTGGATCTGACACCCAAGAAGAAATCGGTGGTAAAATTAGTATTATCACCGCTTGGATCGGCGACCAACTCGATTGTGATGGCGATAGTGATGGCGTGGGTGTAGGTACTGCCACAGACGGAGCCGACCATTGTATCACACTGGTATACGAGTTGGCAGCCGGAAGTTCACCAGTAAATGAAGACCAAGTACATTGGTCTATCACCTGCCTTGACACAACCACCCAGCGAGTTTGGGGAACTTTTGATGGCATGAATACAGATACTGATTTAGTCAATCCTAATTCCTACAGCGCTGCTTACGGTGGAATAGCCGCAATATCCGACAGAGGTTCAATGAACCTTGATAGCGTAAACGTAGATGGTACACAGAAATGGGTTGACGCCAATGCTGACGGAGTACTAGACCTAAACGAACTTGATGATGACGAATTGTTACCTGCTCAAGTTTACATGATTTCGTTGAAGACGACTCCAGATAGAGTTGATGCCGGCGCAGCAAACTCGGTGTCAGATGAAGGCCAACTGATGCAAGGTTCCTGTGACCCAGTTCTAAACGAACACCACACACTGACAATCTCCCTCGAAGGTGGGGGATCAACTACTGAAATACTATCCTACAGCAGCGTCACCGAGGGCGCTCAAATCGTTTGAGGTGATTGACATGCGTAGAAATGATTTCAAAAATAACGACATAGGCTCTATCGGAATTGGCGCAATGATTGTATTTATTGCTCTTATTCTAGTTGCAGCGGTTGCTTCAGCTGTAATTATCTCAACAGGTGAGAAGTTACAACAAAATGCTCAACAAACAGGTTCAGATACCCAAAGAGAGATCGCTGGGAAAATTACTGTTAAGAGTGTATTAATTCAAGACGCAACTCAAGCCTTCATGTACTTCGAGTCAAGTGCTGGAAGTGAAGTTCTTGATGTAAGGGACATTACATGGCAAATTGCATGTTCAAACCCAGACCCGAATGCTGATGGCGTAGGAGTTTCCACCGACAATCCGGGATACCAATTCAATGCTGGAGTATTCGGCGATGGAATTGGTGGAGATGCAGGTACCGGTGAAGGTGCTAATGACGCCCCTGCTGCCAACAACGATGATGATCCAAATCATGCATACTCTGAAGATGTCATGGGTCCAACCGATGATGATGGAGATGGTGATTTTGGAGATACCAACAATGATGGAGTTGGTAATGTAGCCTTTACTGGCAGCGTTCCAACAGCCGTAACTGAAACTGATGTAAATAATGAAGCACTGCTAATTCTTCCAGGTGAAAACTACGTCATCTTGATGGATTTCGATGGCGGCGGTTCGACTGGTAACGATTGTGGAATTAACGATCTTGACATCAACGATCACCTCACACTGTGGATTCACGTTGAAGGCGGCGGTTCTACATACGAGTCATTGACAATTACTGACAAAACATTAGGATCCGAGTTAGTCTGATTTCCTTCGGAGTCACTATTTGGCTCTGAAGATATCAGTTCAGGAGGTACATGCATGGCATGGCCATTCGGTAGTAGCGATAGGTCGGTTGATAGTTCAACGGACGTCTCAGAGGAGCGCTTGCGCGTTATGTCAAATATTGCCATAGAGCAAGTGCCAATGCCCGATGAGGGCGGCCTCACAGAGGAAGAAGCTTGGACTATTTCACCCGGACCTACTCGGGCTAGACCCAACAGTACAGGATCTTTGCCAATTGCTGCACCAGCTGCAGGACAGGCGGCACAGGTACAGGCGAATCTTGACACATCAAGTCTCGAACGGCTGATTTCCAGCCGCTTAGACATGGTTGAAGATGTTCTCAGAAAGGTGGAGACTCGCTTTGACGATGGAGCACAATTGAGTGTTTCTGAATCAGATGAAAGTAGTGAAACTGAACTTAGCGATGGCGAATCTATCATCACCGCTTCGGGAGAGGTCATTACAGGTTCTGCATCAGAACGTCTGAAGGCGGATGATGCCGCCCCTCTACTAGAGTTGTACGAAGCCCAAGCATTGGCATCTAACCCATTCCTAATCGCTCCGGCGAATTTGGGAGATGGTTCAGATGGAACGGTCGGTGCGCCGACCGTAGCAGCACTTTTGCTTGACAATCTGTCTGGCATGGCAGCAGTCTCCTTCACTCAGAAGGCGATGAGTTCTGGTATGCTTACAGCAGATGAAGGAAAGCAAGTTTTGGCAATTGTTCAAATGGCCGCTCCAGGTGATACTGAGAGCGCCTTAGAAGATCATTTGCCACACAGAGAACTGCTAACATTCTCGGCTCTAATCTCCAATTGGAGAAGAGTACGAGCACTCAGAGGAGAGGAATGAATGGGCAGCGTAGCAGTCGGAGCGATGGTGGTAGGAACCTCCATGCTTGTGGTTTTCGCATTAGCGATGGCTACACTCGAAGCGCAAGTGGATAATTCCATTGCGCAAATCGAAGCGACTGCTGAGCCCATCCCTCTCTTCACGATTGAAGACGCGACCAACGTTGAAGGAGCTGTGGTGTCATACACCATCAATAATCCAGGAACTGGCTATTCATCGACCCTTGGGAATTCTACCCAAGTCGAAGTCAATGGCAGTACTGGCTCTTTCCTCGCGGACATGGTGATCTCCGGTGGTGCAATAACAGGATTAAACATCCTAGACCACGGAACATCGTATCTCTACGCCTCCACGTACTATTTGGAGGTCACCAGTTCGAACGTCGGCAGTAACCTGAATATTTCAGTAACCCTTGGTAATCTAGTATACCTAAATCTAACCAATGATGGTAGTACTGATGCTAAGACCGATTTTATTTGGCTATTTACTGACGGTGGTACACCAACTAATTTCTCAGACGGGCATGAAGGTTATCTTGCAGATACTATCTTTCCCGGTGAGACTTTTGAATTCTACTATGACAGCGGCGCACAGGCTACAGCAAGTCGGGTTGCAGTTACAATCGATGGTGTGACAAAAGCGTCAGCCATTGCATGAGGGTGATTCTATGGCCGAGGGTGCAAGTACAATGATTCTTCTGGTCACTTCACTATTGCTTAGTGGTGCTGCATCTGTGGTATTGCTAGAATCATGGAGTGAAGTTGCTAAAGTAAGCGGAATAAACGCTTCTGGCCAAGTGGCAAATGCTGAAACAGATGTTTCGTTCAGCGGCGACCGAAGTGATATTTTCCTAGATACATCAGGCGCTAACCAAGAAATCACCTTATATTTCCAAAATACTGGAATCCGTTCTCTTGAAAAATCATCATTTACTATTTTCGTAGATGGGCAAGTATCGCAAATAGTAGGGTCGGCTACATTGTATCCTGCTAATGGTGTCTGGGCTTCAGACTATATCCTTGAAGTAACAGTTTCAAATGCCAGTTTTAATTACAACGACCAAGATCGTGTTACCGTCACAATTGTAGTGCAATCTACAGTTAGTGAAGGTGTCAAAGGCACAGACTCCGAAACAGCCGAGGTGAGATTAAGTGTCTGATGAACCACCTAAACCCGTCGAAGATGGCTATGAATTCACCCTTGAACAAGACAGTCTATCCAATGCTATGGGGGCTAGAATGCCAAACCGTAGTCTTTGGATGATACAAGGCGAAGTAGGTAGCGGTAAATCATTGATAAGTCAAAGATTGATTTACGGTTTACTTGAAAACGGCTCTAAACTTCTTGTTATTACCACTGAACTAACAACTCGCGGATGGATAGAACAAATGGAATCTATTGGTTATCCGATAACCGAATACATCGCAAGTGGCAGGCTCCTAGTTTTCTCTAGATTCGGAGTAATTGCTGAGTCTAAGAAAGGCGTTGAAATATTCGATGTTCTCAATTCTGATGCTGTTGAGAAGGCCGATGTTGTAGTTGTAGATTCAGCATCAGCATTGATGCCAAATGAATTGGACTCTGCAGAGCAAGTATCAGTAATACAAAAACTACGAAAGATTTGTAGTGACTCACGTTCCTTATTGTTGACAGTTGACCCTGTCGAAATTGATGAAAAACTTCTTCATAAATTACGTTCAACTTGTGAAGTATTACTTGACATGAAAGCCGGATTTGTAGGTGGCGAAATAAAACGAACAATAGTGGTAACAAGATTCCTACGCGCCGCAGGTCCAGTACAGGCTACTGTTGGCTGGCGTGTTGAGCCTTACATGGGATTCATCGTAGACATCACGGCGGTGAGCTGATATGGATGATGAAGAACTCAAATTCCAACGCGGTGACCTCGATTCAGTGATGGCTGCTCATCCACACGTTGCGCTATGGGTGAAGGATTTCGAAGCCAAATATGGTAGCCGTCCTTACTACTACGGTCCACTTGACAGGGATGCGCGTAAAATCGAACCAATGAATCTGATTTATATTACTAAGGAACCGATTTTTGTTCACATGTATCGTCCGGTTTCAGAGGATGGTTCGCAAGGACAGACCCTATGGTTTGGTCTCGAGCCACAACTAACAGACGAGGAAGAGCACATTAGAAGAAACCTGATTGAAATTCTTCTTCAAGAAGCGCCAACAGCGCCTACCTTTACAACTGACGAAGAATTCGAAAATATTCTATTCAGTATGATTGAGAGATACACAATCCTTGATTCTGAGGTCAGAAGTGCAACACGTCGCCAAGGTAGGATGTGGGAAATACTTGGTATGGACGATAAGAGAATTGTCGTTAGCAAAGAACAGCGTGAAAGATTACACTACATCATTATTCGAGATTTAATTCGCAATGGCCCACTAGAACCTCTACTTTCAGATGAGATGCTGGAAGATATCCACTCAGTTGGTCTAAAGCATGTCCATATGGACCACAAAGTATTCGGAATGGTAACTTCGAATGTCAGATTCCGTGAAAGGGATTTACTTGCTCGTTATCTACGTGCAATGTCAGAACGTATCGGGCGTCCAGTATCGGATAACAAGCCAATTATTGATGGAGCTTTACTCGATGGCTCCCGTATTAACATCATATTCTCAGATGACGTATCCATGTTGGGTCCGTCATTCACAATTAGAAAATTCGCAGAAGAGACAATATCAGTTATCTCACTAATCAAGTGGGGCACCATGAGCGCCCAAGTCGCAGCATATATCTGGATTTGTTTGGAATATGGAATGTCTGTACTGGTAAGTGGTGAAACAGCATCTGGAAAGACAACAACTCTGAATGCAATTTTACCTTTCATTGACCACAACGTCAAAATATACTCAGCAGAAGATACTCCTGAAGTAAAGGTCCGCCACAAGATATGGCAGAGATTGGTTACTCGTGAATCAAAGAATGAAGAGAGTCGGGTTGAAATGTTCGACCTACTAAAGGCAGCATTACGTTCACGTCCTAGGTACATCATTATCGGTGAAATACGTGGTGTTGAAGGTGCTACTGCATTCCAGGCAATGCAGACAGGTCACCCAGTTATTGCGACCTTCCACGCATCATCAATTGTCAAGATGATCCAAAGATTTACTGGCGACCCAATCAATGTTCCAATTCGCTTCTTTGACAACTTGAACTTTGCAATTTTCCAGGAAGTTGTAGAAGCACCAGGTGGTGGAATAGCCCGTCGTATTACCGGAATTGACGAGGTTATTGGTTACAACAAGCACAGCGATGGTGTACTGACTCGTGGAATGTTCGAATGGGACCCGATCAAAGATAAGCACTATTTCCGTGGTATGTTCCAATCTCATCTTTTAGAGAATAAAATCGCTGCTCAGATGGGATTCGAGAATAAGAGGGAGGCATATGATGAATTGACTCGTCGTGCAGAGGCAATTCAGATTATGGCTGACCGAGATTTAACACATTATGATGATGTATTCGATTTACTTAATCTGTACTACAATGGTGGCTGGGAGACATTCCGTTCCGCTGTAGAAACATGGGTCAGTATTACTGAACGCTGAATTTGGAGATGATGTAGATGGAGCGTATGGCGACTTGGGAAATCGCCCTGCGCCGTCTCGAAATGCCAGTTTCTAAGTTCCTGATTCTATACGTCATGCCAGCAGCACTAGCTGGTGTTTTGACCGCTGTGCTGATGATTTGGCTGACTGGTGGTTTTTCAGAAGGTGGCCTATTTTCAGGATTTTCAGGATTTTTCCTTATACTCATAATGCCTCTTCTAACAGGAGGTGCCGCTGTTTACTTCCCACTTTTAGAGGTAAATCGTTCAGCACTAGAAATTGAGAAAGAGATGCATATGTTCATCACAAGAATGGGTATTCTCTCATTGGGTGAAGTTGGAGCAGGCACAATTTTCGATATATTAAAACAAATGAAAGATTATGGTGAGTTGGCTCATGAGGTCAAGCGAATTGAAATTTTAGTCGACAAATGGCATACTTCACTACCGGAGGCTGCTAGAATTGTTGGCCAACAATCTGCTTCCCCTTTATGGGCGGATTTTCTTGACCGAATGGCATTCTCTATCGAAGCCGGTCAACCTATTGATGCATTTATGCGTTCAGAACAGGAAACTGTTGCTGAACAGTATAACACAATCTATGATACAAGGCTAGAGGGTGTTGATACAATGAAAGAAATCTATGTGTCGCTAGTTTCTGCAGGATTATTTGGATTGGTAATTGCAGGCATCCACTTGGTATTATTCGAAATTGGTTCGGGTGATAACCAAACTCCAATCGATGTTGCCACGCGTATACGGTGGCTATTGCTTGCCGGTTTCCTCTTCGTAGTCGTCCAAATAGGTGCATTAATGACGTTCCGTGCAATGATTCCTGATGATCAAACATTTGCCCGAGATGAATTTTCTACCCCCTTCCGGATTTTGTTTAGACAGACATGGTTGGGTGCAGGGATAATCAGTATTCTCCTATTGGTTTCCACAATAATTGTGGTAATCGCTAGTTGGGAAGAATTGCTTGTGAGTTGGGATAAATATGGACTTGTATTACTTGCTGTACCTTTGACCCCGCTACTAATTCCTGCTACGCTTGTACGGAGAGAAGAGAAGAAAGTATTGCGCAGAGATGAAGCATATCCTGATTTCGTTAGAGCACTTGGTGGAACTGCTCAGGCTAGGAGTGCAGAGCCCAGTGCCACGATTAGGGCTTTGAGGGGTATTGATTTCGGAACACTAGATGCTTCAATCGACCGTCTTGAGAAACGTCTTTCAACCAGAATCGACAGTGAGAGAGCGTGGGATTATTTCGCAGCAGATACCAACTCAGCAGTTGTATCTAGGTACAATCGAATATACATCGAAGGTTCACAATCTTCCGGTGAGCCAGCAGCAACAGCAGAGTTGGTGTCAAGATCGGTTTCAAACCTGCTTTCACTTAGGAGGCGTCGTAGCCTATCAGCATCTACAATGTGGGGAGTGGCACTTGGATTACTGATTTCTACAGTAATATCTCTTAACGTCACAATTTCAATTGTTTTGCAATTGGGAGAAACGATTGCTGGTGTAGCAACCGGTATTGCAGATTCTACCGATATTGACTCACTTACAAACGCCGCTGGCGGATTCGCCTTACCTGTGATGGAAGACCCTAGTGCTGTTGATGACAATATCATGATGTTCAAAATCATTGCATCAATATTGATTCTAGTCCAAGTGTTTGCAGTTTCTATGATTGCTACAAGACTGCGAGGTGGTGGCTTCACCAGTGCACTTGGACAGACAATCCAATTACTTTGGATTGCAGCCATTGCTAGTCTAGTGTCATCATTTATTCTCGATGGCGCATCTGGTATGTTTAGTTCATGAACTTGAGATTCTGAAACCAATGATGGTTTCAAAAATCAACGTGAACCTTGTTCTTCAGCGATTCTTTTCTTGGTAGTCGTCCAAGAACAAATTGGGCATTTTGTTAGGTCATGATTTCTTGCAGGACAATATTCACGGCCAAAAAATATGATTTGTAAATGCAATTTATTCCATGAACTCCTTGGAAATATGGCTTTCAGGTCCTTTTCGGTTTTCACTACATTAGTTCCATTTGACAAGCCCCACCTAGCTGCAAGTCGGTGAATATGTGTGTCGACGGGGAAGGCAGGTACTCCGAATGCTTGTGCCATAACTACCGATGCCGTTTTGTGACCTACGCCGGGCAAATCCTCTAATTGTTCAAATGTTTGAGGAACTGCTCCATCATATGAGTCACAAAGCATCTGGGATAGAGTGAAGATATTACGGGCCTTAGTAGGCGCTAATCCAACCTCTCTGATAATCGCTTGAATCTCTTGCGCAGACAATTCAGCCATATTTTTGGCATCAGGCCCTCGTCTGAAAAGTTCAGGAGTAACTTGGTTGACTTTCTTGTCTGTGGTTTGTGCACTCATCAAAACCGCTACCAGTAACTGAAACGATGAATCATGGTCTAAAGGAACGGGAGTTTCAGGGTATAATGTCTCAAGCATCTCCATAATCCGAGATGCTTTTTCGGCTCTCTTCATCGAATCACCCGTGAATCTTCACGCTATACTCTTGTCCATTCTTCCAAGACCAGATGTATCCCATAATCACGAAACCAAAGGGTACCACATTACAAAAGAAAATAACTCCAAGGGAATAATTGTCGTTTGATGCTCCAGTGGCCAACCATCCAAGGTACCCCACAATAGTCCCAGGGAATATCGATAAGAGTCCAATTATTAGGGAGCGAAGAAACCTCATTAGTTCACCCCAGGAGCCTTTCACTCATCTCACCTGCGGTCAGAGAGTTCAGAATGTCATCCCTCTCCAGCCATCCCTTACGAGCAATCATTACTCCATAGTCGATGTCTCCTAATCCTTTGATTGAGTGAGCATCAGGATTGATTACAACAGGTACCTGCAACTCCTTTGCTCGCTTACAAAACCTCCAATCAAGGTCTAGACGATAAGGTGAGGCATTCAATTCAACGGCTTTGAGTATCCCATCTTTGTTTGCTTCAGACATGTACTCTAGCACGGTGTGTAAATCCACTTCATAGCCATCCCGCCCTTGTAAAATCCGCCCTGTGGGATGGCCGAGTACTGTTGTAGCAGGATGGTCGAGACATTTCAGAAGGTCTTCGGTGTTTTGCGATTCATCACGACTTCTCCAACGCCCCATCGCATGTACGCTCGCAACAACATAATCGATTTGTCCGAGTACATCATCGGGGTGATCGAGTTTTCCATCTTCAAGAATATCGGATTCAACCCCACTGAACAATTTGAAATCAATTCCGTCATTAGCCCATTGTGCGTTGTATTCTTGCATAGTTGCATGCTGTGAAAGTAAATCTTCAGCACTTGCTCCATGGGCTACTTGTAGCGTGGGTGAATGGTCTGCTATTCCAAGCCAATTCCACCCCATTCGTCGTGCTGCATCTGCCATTTGCTCAAGACTTGCTTCACCATCGGATAATGTGGTATGATTATGTAATGCGCCTTTGATATTGGAGAGGGTGACTAATTCTGGTAAACTTCCAGCAGCAGATGCCTCAATCTCCCCGATATCTTCTCTCAATTCAGGAGTGACAAATTCGAGACCCAAGTGGGAGTAGATGTCGGCTTCATCATTGGCAGACAATGAAGTTGCAGCAGCATCTAAACCTGTCAATTCAGTTTCAGGCATTAACCCGAACTCATTCAGTTTCAACCCCTTATCTTGGGCTATTTGTCGCATACGGATGTTGTGTTCTTTTGAACCGGTGAAATATGCTAGGGTAAATGGGAATACATGAGGGGGGACCAATCGAACCTGTGCATCAATCGTACCACCAGATTCCAATTGTTCATAATCATCGCCACCTATGGCGTCCAATACGTTAGCATCCAAATGCCCTAGACTAAATCCTCCATCAAAGATAGACGTGTCAAGAATAACTGAAACTTTAGAATCACCAGCGCCTTTCACATCAGCGATTCCCTTCAATGAAAGAATTTCATTTGTTACCCCTTCAACATCACTAGGTTGCACTGCTGCAACGATATCAAGGTCACCAATAGTTTCCCTTCTTCTTCGGGCTGAACCGGCAAGTTCTGCTCTTAGGACACCAGGTAACTCTTGGATCATGGAAAGGAATGTTTGACCATATCGTAAGCCAATGTCAAGTCGTCTTCTTGCTGAAAAGCGGGCTAATAAATCGATTCCATCTAGGATTCTTTGTTGACTCTTAGCACCAAAGCCCTTCATTGGTGCAACTTCATTCTTAACACAAGATTCTTGTAAATCAGCAACTGATAATACACCCAGTTGGTCATGCAGCATCTTGATTTTCTTAGGGCCAACGCCAGGTATACCTAACATTTCGATTAACCCTTCAGGTGTGTTTTCGTGTAGGTCGACCCAATCTCCCGGCCATCGCCCTTCACCAACTGCCTGTGATATCGCCGACCCCAATCCTTTGCCGATGCCTTTCAGTTCAAACAGTTCACCACTTGCTACAAGTTCACCCAAATCTTGGGATAGTGAGCCGATTAATCTAGAACCGTTCTGGTATGAGCGAGTACGAAACATATTCGCTCCATCTAATTCCAGTAATACAGCCATTTGGTGTAATGCAGTGCTGATTTGATTACGGCTAAAG
>Ga0315334_10000772_pt1 | contig 19437 bp, 26 predicted proteins | sample M150034915metaG_FD_205555 | JGI IMG/M metagenome (GOLD analysis project Ga0315334, IMG submission 205555) | Ammonia-oxidizing marine archaeal communities from Monterey Bay, California, United States - M1 500m 34915 | ecosystem: Environmental > Aquatic > Marine > Intertidal zone | place: USA... | reverse complement strand
CTCTGCCAACCACTCATGGAAAAAACCCATCCGATGAGCCCCAATACAATACAAGTTCTCCAGTAAAAACTTCTCTTTTTTTTGCCTTCATCAGGAGGGAGATTGTAATTCATCACTCTTCCTCCAGTTCTTTAGATAGCATAGTATGTTCAAGATTGGCCCATGCATTGCCGACCTCAGTATCATTATTGGCTTGCATTAATTCTGCTTCTACTCTTGAGGCCATAGCATTGCTATCTTCGTTGGGAAACATCCCGCTAAGCGGACCCTTTCCTCGGCCGGTTGGACCGGCAAGGCCCAACAAAACAATGCCCAATACAGGAATCACAAATCCAACACTCGGATTTTCGATGGAAATAACTCCCGAAATTAACCCTAAACCGCTTGCTAAAACAAGACCAAGCCCTGTCCCAAGGAGTAACCTATGTGCGCTGGAAGCAGGGGTCATATGGGGTCCAACTAATGATAGGGCAAGAACCCAACGCCTACATCAGTAGGTTTCACGCATTAATTTGTGGATTTTGTAGGGCAACAAAGCACGATTTACCGGAGTAACCTCGAGAATACGTGCATCATCCCTTCTACGAATGTCTTGTAGCAGCGGGTGACGGCTCTTCTTGTGCAAAGCTAGCAAAGTTGGTTTATCGACTTCAAGAGCAGATCTTACGACATTTACAAACCCTTCAGATTCAACAGCAAATTTACCGATTTCATCTATTACGATTACTTCTGAATAATTTCTAGCGTGTTCGATAGCGGGTATAGCGACACTGTCCAACGCATCAGTATCGATTCCATAGCCAAGAACTCGCAGCCTACTATCGATATTTTTGTGAGCCATTATGGCTTCATCCCCTGTAGTGATATTGATTACTTTGTATCCGACTCGTTCGGAATTTTCCACCAACGGTTCAGTTCGCATACCACCTATGATGTCAGTATTAGCGCCATCTCCGCCTCTAGCATTAATTTCTCGCCGACGCTCATCGCCAAGCATCTCAAGGACCTTTGCTAGAACTGCGGATTTCCCCGACCTTGGTAAGCCAGTAATTCCGATTTTTGGATGAATTCCCATTTATGTGCCCTCGCTAATATTCAGAAATGCAATTTGCGCTGTTTGCTTCGAGGTAGGTACCGATAATAAAGCATGTGGGGGAAAGCGCGTATTTTCTTGATTCCGGAAACTACAGACCAACATCCGTCAATTGCTAATGGCAACTATTCAAACATCAATTTAGTAGTTCTTTTCATCCATTAACCACGGCCGTTCAGAGAATGTCTTCATCGCCGGGCATTGGTAAAGCAATAATCGAGCGCCCAGTGGCACACTGTTTCCAACAATCAGACACCCAGTCGAGAATCAAGGACAATTCATTCTCCGACAACCCCCCGGCATCTGAAATTCTCCGAAGAGCCCAAAGTTCAGCCTCATCATAATCTCCATCAACAGATGCTAGTAATGCCGAATCACGAAGTGCGATTCTTATTGCAGAAATTTCCATCCCCTCTAGAATTAAATCTAGTTCCGGGGGCTGGGTGAGGAGTTGACGAACCTCTTCTCTACTTTCGGGATGTAGCATCATAGCGCCCATGGCCGATTCAATAGCTGAAATCTCTTCTCTTACCAATTCACCATCTGCTGCTGCAACAAGAACGAGAATACACGCAATCTTCCGTCGCTGCTCTTCAGCAAGAGATAGTGCGGCATCCGGGAGCAGGCAAATCACCGCGATAGATCATTGAGAAGATCATAACCAGATTGCATCCAAGCATAACCTTCGACAGTCCAAGCCAGCAATCTATTGACGGCATCAGGCTGCAATTTTAGGTGTTTTGCAATAGTATCCAGCGCCTCTCTTTCATCTTCATCTACAGTTCCATCCGCCGCAGCCATCAGTACAGCATCACGAAGTGCGAGTCTTCCGGCCTCTTCGCCAAGATTGCTCAAACACTCTTCTAATGGAGGCGGATTCTTAAGAGCAGTACGAATTAATTCTCGCTGTTTTGGCGAGAGTAAAGCCGTTCCTAAGCGTTGTTCGAACATGGACATTTCCTCTACCGTCAATTCGTTATCGATTCGAGTAATATGAGCCAATAATTTAGCATAAGCGAATCTTTCTGCTTGTGGCAACTTATGGACCGTGTCGGGCAGCATGTTGGTGGCGTATAGGTTGCATGGTTTCAATCCTCGTAAGAATCAAGCCATTCAAATGTAATTGATTAGACGATGTAACATGGCCGGTGTTGAGGTTTACACAAACAAGGGCTGTGCGGCCTGTGTCAATGCAAAACATTTCCTTGATAACAAAGGTGTGGACTACACCGAGAAGAAATTAGGCAAATCTAGGAAAACAGATGCCGAATTCTCAATAAGAACCCAGGGGTCAAAAACCATCCCGCAAATTTTCATAAACAATCAATGGATTGGTGGATTTGATGATTTGGTAAAATATGACCGAGCAGGGGAGCTGGATTGGCGTTTAGGGATATGTGCCCGGCCCAAAGTTGGAATAATCAAACGCTTCCTCAGATTTATGAAGGGAGAGAAGTATTGATTTGCTTGAAAGCGATTTCACGTTGTCCAAGATAATTTAACAGACCCCAAAGACTGGAATTAGCCAACCATACAATTCTTACATCTAGTCCCATTGATTCTGTTCCAATATAGTAACATGCTGTTGAACCTACGAGCCCCACTGTATAGACGGCCATTGAAGCAGGGACTGTCCAACGCGGGTCCCGGTCGGAATCAAACGTCCAAATACGATGGGTCCAATGCGCAACAAATGAACCCAAAACCCATGCAATGGCCCAAGAAACAGAAGGCCAGTAACTTCCCTTTGGAAATAACTGATAACAGGCTTCCCAAATAAGGTAGAACACCACCATATTTCCGACAGCGGTCACCATGTATCGGCGAAATGTTCCATGTTCTGGTAACATTAGTCATCCTCCGTAATCACATCAGATGACTTCCCTGTCAAAATATTGCGTAATGCAGCATTGTCATTTTGTAAAGCATCTAGTAAATCATAGTCAACACCCAAACCGCGAGCAAGTTCCCGCAATGCTAGTGTATCCTTTGGCAAACACTTCCCCCCAAACCCCCGATTTAAACCCATTAAAGGTTCTAGGTGAGAGTCTCCGATAGTTTGATCCTGTGGGGCGGTAATAATTTCTCGGATTATTGACCATTCAATCCCCATGGCGTGGCAAATATCGTGCATCTGATTAGCAAAGATAACCTTCATCGCATAGTAGTTATTTTTTGTATATTTCACCATTTCTGCTTCAGTACTGCTTACATGAAATGTCTGTTCACCAATTAGTACTCCTGCCTGCTTATGTTGTTCGAAAACCAATTCAGCAACCTGTTTATGCTCAGTTCCAACCACGAGAATTTTTTGGTTGCCGAAGTTTTCCAGGCGTTGTCTCTCCACCAAAAACTCAGGGGAATATGCCAACTTCAAATTAGGAAAATCACGTTGTAATCTTTCAGTAGTACCAGGGACGATTGTACTCTTGATTATTGCAATGAAGCCATCAGGTAATTGAGACAATATCTCTTCTACAATACTAATGTCACAAGAGCCATCATCATTTGCAGGAGTTGGTACGGCAATGTAGGCCATCTCACAATTTTCAATGACATCAGATAGGTTGGTATTTCGAGAAGGATCGTGTACGAATAAGTCGTGAGCCCCCGAGAAGCAATGTTCTATCGCCCCCCCTACCATGCCAGCGCCAATTATTCCAACCTTCATTCAGCACCCCTCCTCATAGTAAACAGACCCTGCTCCACCATTTGTGCTGCGCGTAGGAGGCTTTCAGGTGTTCCGCAATCAATCCAAGTGTTTTCACCAACCGAAATAGTCCGTGCTAGCCCTTCTGAGATGTATTGTTTCGTAATATCGGATATTGAAAAGTTAGTAGAATCTTGAGTGCCATCAAGCCGATTCCAGAACGACTCATCGAACATGTATATTCCGCCTATCGCGAGATTGCCAGAAGAGGAGGTTGGCTTTTCTATCACATCGATAATTTTTCCATTCTCCATTACGGCAATACCGAACGCTTCAGGATTTTCAACCTCTCGAGTCAATAATAATGCACCTTGCGAGAAATTTACAACATCATCTTTCAAGTCTAGATTAGTGATGTTATCTGAAAACCAGATTAGTAGTGGGCAATTTTCATTACCCTTTCGGGCCAATTGTAAAGCCGCAGCAACACCCTTCGGCTCAACCTCTAATACATAATCCACTTCTTCTCCAACATGGTTTCGGATTTTTTCTATGAAACGATTACCAATTATCGTAATCTCTGTAATTCCAGCACTACGTATTGTAGCAAGCGCATAGTCAATGATTGGGTGGCCGCATAATGGCAGCAATGTTTTGTGCGTATGATTGGTCAATGGCAGCAATCTGCTACCGTGGCCTCCAGCCACTATAATTGCCTTCATCACCTAACCCTCGATGCACCCGCTTATTGAATCACTGGGATACTTCGTCTGTATTTACGACTTTAGAAAAAGCACCATCTTCGGCATTTTTCTCAAAGTAATCCGTTTTGACTAAGTCGCCAAGGCGCCCTACGCCGTACTCAACAAGGTCGGGATCGTTAGCTTCAGCCTTCTCCCATCGTTTCTGGGCCAAGTCAGCATATTCTTGATTTGCTTCTTCCACCATTACTTCTCCCGAAGTCAAACTCCCCTCCATTCCAGTGTATTTCTCACCTTCAGAAATGGCATCTCGGCGGACGGGGTCATGGCCAAGTTTGAAATCGGTTTTTCCCCAATCAGGACCCTTCGGGTCGTCGCCCCTAGGGCGCGTTGGATTGGCATCCCCAAGATCTGTAGCAATCCAATCTGATAAATGTTGTAAATATGCTTGATGCCTCTCCTCCTTATCATCGATATCTAAAATATGGGTCATGTCATATTTCAAGGCGAAAGCCTCTTCATCTTTGTGAAGTATTAGACTGAATAATACCAACGATACGCTACCTGCGAACAAATACAAGTGCGTGCCAAGGACCAAGGGGTCTTTTCGCCCCAACCCTAAAACTATTGAAAAAGCGATACTTATAATTCCAAAACCCAAAAGGATTGAAGATGCCCTTGAACGCATTTTCAAACGCGCTAATTCTCGAATTGAATCGTGCATATTACCACTTCAACCTAGTAGGGCTATGATGTCGTCTGACATTGTAGGTGTTGAATGATTCTCTTGGGTGAGTACAGAATCGTGCATATTGATCTGTTGCCTAGGCTCTAGGGCTAGTGTTTCTAGGACCGCCGACAGAACCTCTTGTACACGCGTGGTCTGCTGGCCTTGAGAAATAATCATTCTTTCAAGGGATTCCAGGGTTTCGAAAGACCTGTCAGTCGAACGGTCAAGGGCTACCTTTTGGGCCTTCATGGCCCCTTCCTGTCTTGCTAATAATTCTCTTGCAGCGGGGCTGCCAATCGCATCTCTACGATATAATTCCTTTAGTGCAGTACGAAGATCAGTGGTGGTAATCTCTAATGCACGCTTCATGTCGCAAATCTGACCGATAGCAATATTCAGTTCTGTTTGTAAATTAGATGCCTTATGTTTTAGTTGACCCCTCGTATTAGCCTGCATCATTGATTCTGTAAAGAAGGCGGTAAAGACGCCCACTCCGATTGCAACACCAGGTTGCACTTCTATTAACATCATTAGCGCCCATGCGGCGATTCCTAGTACTGCCGACCTTCCAATTCCCATGTCTATTAGTTAGTCAACATACTATATTGACGAGTAGTTGGGTGTCCAAGGGACCCCATCAATTTCACTCTTCGGGGACGAAGCAATCATCATCGACTTCATGAATTTGGCCCGTCATTAGTAGGTGGTCTAATGCTTCATCACATTCTTCAGGGATGATGCCATTGCTTAGAAGTGGTGCAAACAATTCTTCTAATTCGGCCCAACTAGCTCCATTGCCAACCTTTTCTTGGGCGATTATTAGCATCATCTGGGCTGTGACTGCCAATAATGGGTCATCACATTGACTATCGGGGAGTAAATTGATGAATGTACCGGCAGGATGCGGCTCCTCATCAACAATTTCTTCAACTCGGTTAGCGAGGTACTGTAGCGGCAGCGGAATATCAAAACAATCGAACAAATTAGTTTGACCTTTGGGAATTTCCCTCATGTCCTCAGGAGCCATTCTCTTGGCTAAAGCCTCTAACCGATGCAATCGCTGCTCTACTTGAATTCTTTCCCTTTCGACATCTAATTCAATTAAAGCCACGTCATCATTTGCCTTTTTGATAAGCCAATCTTCAATATTGAAGCTAGCATCGATGCCAAGCATAATGTCAGCCAATCGTTTAACAGCAAGTGGCAATTGGTCGATTTCCAATTTTCCTTCGAACCTATCACGAGAATCTCCAACCATGATAGTGGGGGCGTTATGGCGCTCCATAAAGGTACACTATGCCAGAGATGGTACCCTTCGATTGGAGTTGTGAGGTACTGCGCTGGTATAGGGCACTACAAAGCCCTCCAGTGGTCACAAACCATTTCTACACTCCGAAGTTTACGCGGGAGCGCGTTCATGTAGGTGCGACTTATGGCGGGAGATATGAGCGACAATCGCATCGCAATCTTACCTGGTGACGGAACGGGCCGAGAAGTTGCGATTGAAGCGATGCGAATCCTCGATACAGTTCAGGCCCACACCAATCACGGCTTCGAACAAGTAGTGATTCCATGCGGAGGCCAACATTACAAAGAGACAGGAGAAGAATGGGCTGCTGGTTCTTTTGAATTCTGTCGTGATGAAGCAGACGCTATTTATCTGGGCGCAATTGGGCACCCAGGTACAACATTGCCTAACGGTGACCTCGCCGGGGGCTCAGTAATTCTGGGGATGCGCTCCGGTTTGGATCTGTATGCCAATGTAAGGCCAATCAAACTGTACGAAGGGGTCCCTCACAAAGTTCATGGAAGATTTACACAGATTTGGGAGCCAGGGCTAGTGGATATGACAATCCTTCGAGAAAACACCGAGGGGCTGTATCACTCATTGCTGAGAAGAAGCGCTGACAGAGCCATGGGGCGCGAAGAGTACACTCCGCCAGAAATGACCTTCCCTGGATTAGAAGGCGAGGTTGCGTACGACCCCCGCCCCATTTCTGCAGCAGGAACCGAGCGATTAGTGCGAATGGGTTTTGATATTGCTCAGACACGTAATGGAGCCCCAGTCGATGGGGTGAAGAGAGTTTCATGTATCGATAAGAGCAACGTCACACGCGGTTGCCAATTATTCCGCAGGGTTTTTGATAAGGTTGCAACATCTTATCCAGGTATTGAAACCGATTACGGGTATATCGACGCTTTCATGCAATGGCTTACACGAACTCCAGAATATTACGATGTCGTTGTATCTTCGAATATGTTCGGAGATATCGCTACCGATTTAGGGGCCGTTCTTCAAGGAGGAATGGGCATGGCGGCATCTGGAAACATTGGTGACAAACACGCGTTCTTTGAGCCGGTTCACGGCAGCGCTCCAAAGCACGCTGGACAGAATAAAGTGAACCCAATTGCAAGTATCAATTCTATTCAAATGATGCTCGATTGGCTTGGCCGTAAGAGTGGCGAAGACGAGTTAATTCAGATCGCTAAACTAATTGATGAAAGTGTGGCAGACCATCTACGAGTTGGTAAATCTCTAACTTACGATCTCGGCGGCTCTGCATCATGCAGCGCTGTTGGTGAATCGATAGCAAATAGGCTATCTGGAAAATTAAGTGAATTGTAATTATTCACGGCTTCTTTCACGCCAAGCCTGTTCAAATTGGGACCACAACTCTTTTTCGACTTGTTGCCTAATTTCAGCATTTACAATACGGCCAAACCAATCAGCGCAGCTATCCACTCACGTTCATTGATATCATGCCCATAGCCAGGGCATGCGGTAATCTCGCTAACTTCAGGCCCCTTTTCATTCCCCTCAAAGGGGAGATGCTTTTCATAAATGATAAAACTCTGCCCGGTAAACATCACAAGGCAAACTGATTCGACATAGTTTCGGTAATGTGGTCAAGGGCCGATTGCAAACCATTAGAATTTTTCCATTTGGTTATTTTTGGTTTTTCAGGTATTAGTTGAATCAAGTTCTTAGCAACACGTGAAACCTCATCGACAACAGCGACAGTCCCCCTTTTCGAAGAGCGAGAAAGCGGGTTTAGGTCGATTACTAAAACCTCTTTTCCCATAGCGACGAGTGCTTCACACCTATCGCCATCTTCTAAGGGTACAAGAATTGTATCGGCTTCAAAAATACCATTTTGTTGACAAGCAGCCCTTGGGCCCTCTAATCCAGGTATGCGTGCGTCAGGAACGCCGCCTAATATCTCCACATCTAACTCTAAGTTGGCGTTAAGCAATTTAAGATGTGCAAGCAGGGCGCCCATCCGTTGTGGGGTTCGGTAAAAGAGATTGATTTCAATCGGGCAATCTAGTTGGCTTGCTATTGTTAGGAATTCACGGCCAGCCAGGGCGATAGCATTACCGTTTAGTGATATAACCGGTTTCTTAGCTTTCACTAATCGTGCAGCGACCTCTTTAGTTGCCTCTAATGCGGAAGGAATAGTTTGCTCTCCAAGCAAGTAATCGAAAGCCTCACCCCTTCCATGAGCAATCATAGCAGAATCTGCCAGCATTCCTTTGAGGCTAGCTTCAGATATACGTTCTCGCATCAATAACGATTGATAACGCGGATGGCTCGGGTCTGCAATTTCTTCATTCATATAATCCCTCATTAAGTCTTTACTAACATTGACAAATCTAGCGGTTTAGTGCCACGATTAATCGCACTTGTAGAAATAACATCAATACCACATTCACGCCAATCTTCTAATTTAGCAAGTAGGATTCCTCCACTAGCTTCTAGCACAACATGCTCCCTCAATCCCATTTCAGTAAGTTCATCAGCAATAGATTTGCAACGTTCCGGTCCAAAATTATCTAGCATAATAACCAGACGGTCACAGCCTTCAATCATTCTTTTTTCGGACCAAGCGAACGCAGCCATAATCGCCTCCTTTTCTTCACGGACTTCTATTTCTAGAAATGCTCCACAATTTGAAACGTCTACTTCTGTAATATAACGCGAGACTCTAGTCCCATTTCCCTCGATATCTGGATACATAATCGCAAGATCATTTTCTTTAATCATCCGAGCATCTTTCTTTGTGAGTCTGTGAGTTAGGCCACCTCCCATGTGGACGGCCCACTTATCCAATAAACCCCATATTGTCTTACGAGTACAAGCAATTTGGCCCGGTGCTTTTAATGACCAGCGTTTAGATTCAGTCGCAATTCCAGAAAGTTGACCCAGGATGTTGAGAATGGTTCTTTCCATTGCTAGAACCGCCTCTTTCTCCCCATTAATTGTGGCAATTTCATCACCATTGGAAATACTTCGGCCTTCGCCGTGGGACCATGAAATTTGCAAACCCCCCGCCCAAATCTGCAGCATATGGTCAACAGCGGCACAGCCGACTAAAATCCCATCTCCACGAGCAACTATTGTAGCATTGATGGAATCATTACCGCCCATGAAAGGCATATCGATGCCATCATCAGCAAGTAATGCACTTGTCCATCTATCAATACTCGAAATAAGCATCCTGCTAGGGCCAGCAGAAGGGTCCCATAAAGCCGCGCCCCTATCATGAGGGGGACGTATTTTGGCGGCCATGCCCGAGGGGCGGGGGTACGAGGACTTCATGGTTATGCACTTATTGGAGGGGGATATGAAGAGGGTTCTCGTAGTTGGGGCGGGCATCCATGGATTGGTTACAGCTGCCCGCGAACACCTTGCGAAAAACCAGGTTTTTATTGTAGAAAAACGAAAGAGAATAGGGGGCAGAGGCACGAGCGAGGAGTCGCACGGGCATCACTTAGAACATGGCCCCCACCTATTGCTTAAGGGCGGTGAACTTCATACAATGATTAAGAAAGTGAGCCGTGTCAAACCATCACTCAAACCACTAAGGCCTAACAAAGTGATGATTGTAGGCCATGGAATGTTACAACCCCTGAATAATCCTAAGCAAATGCTAGCCTACAAAATGGGAAATGACCCAATTAGAGAAAACGCAGTCCGCTTAATTTCGGGTTGGGGTCAAGATATCCCAGAGAGACGTAAGGCTCTGATGAAGGGGCGTTTATGCGTTGTAGGTGAAGGGTGGGCTGGATTAATTGGTAGATTGGCTTCGACTCTAGAGGAGGTCGGCGTACCGATTCAAACCGGAATAAAAATAGTTGAACAAACCGAAGGCGGAGTCATTACCTCAAAAGGCCTGAAAATCGAAGCAGATATTGTGAAAATGTGCGACGGTAACCCAGTTGGCGAGGCAGTCGAAGTATCAACCCTTGATGTCGTACTGAATAATCAACCTCTCAAGGGATTACACGGTTTAGTCAAAGAGGACGTAGCGATAATCGACCTTGCAGCAATACACCCCCGCAAAGCACCAGGAATGTCACACTTCTCTTGTATTTCCCTTACCGGCGGCGTTTCTTCCATAGAGGAATTACTCGATGAAAGAGTTTCAGGATGGCGCTCCCATATCATCACTATGCGGGTCAATGAAACAATTACACTTACCGATTCAAGAGGCCACCTTTCCGATGGGGTCATTTGAAAGACCGCCGTGAAGGAGAATAATTCATGCGAATCGTCACATGGAATGTAAATGGGATTCGTGCAGCAATTCGCAAAGGCTTAGATAAATTTATTGAAAAAATCGATGCGGATATTTGGATGTTGCAAGAGGTACGTTGTTTGGAAGAGCAATTACCTAAGGATTGGGCGATACCCGAAGGCTTTGAGATGATACTTCATCCTGCTCAAAAAAAGGGATATTCGGGTGTAGCGACTATTTCTAATTGTGAAATGACCGAAATAGGCAGAGGGATGCAAGGTTCAGTAGATCCTGCCGATTCAGAAGGAAGAGTTCTTGTTACTAAGCATGAAAATATTACTTTGGTCAACACCTATCTTCCAAGCGGTTCTTCCAAAGAAGAGAGGCAACAATTCAAGGAGAATTGGATGAATCAATGGAGGGACTTCATCTGCCCGCTGCTCGACTCGAAGGAAGCGGTAATAGTTGCAGGGGACCTCAACATAGCTCATACTGAAAACGATATTTGGAATCCAAAAGGAAATGCAAAAACTAGCGGTTTTTTGCCACATGAAAGAGAATGGTTTAGCGAACTACTTTCCGAAGGTTGGCATGATTTGTTTCGCGAACACGTAGGTGATGATGAGAAGATTTTCTCGTGGTGGTCCAACCGCGGCCAAGCGAGGGCGAAAGACAGAGGCTGGAGAATCGATTACTTACTAGGAAATCAAGCAGCAGCAAACCGCCTAAAATCGGTTAAAATCGATAGGCAAGGCGGCCTTGAAGTCAGTGACCATGCACCGGTAATACTCGACCTTCATGAATCATGATCGGAAAGCAAAGCAAGAACAGCGTCAACATTTTCTCGCAGTAATTCTAAACTTTCTGCATTCACATGTATGGTCAAAGTCGCCCGATTATCTATGACAACAAGTTCAGAATCGGCCCCATCAAGGGCTATGCCTGCTAGTCGCCGTCCAACCTCGACAGAACCATTCCATTCGAGAGTGGTGGAATAACTCTCGGCCATGGTGCTAACTAACGGCTCCCCTCCATGAGAGTTGCTACCGATGGAATGACTCTTTCAATCAAAACTCTTCACCGCGGTATGGATGAGCCAATTCAAGTTCTTGCCGGGACCGGCGGAGTTGCACTTGGAGATGCCAGAACAAATCACGAAGGCCGCCGAGCCATTCTTTTGCATCGAGAAGGAAATCCTAGCGAACTAATCGCTTTAGCCGAGACCATGGGTATCGAAGTAGTCGATGTTCAATTTCAAAAAGGAAAAGATGACCCAAGAACCTTTTTCGGAAAAGGGCGTCTTCAAGACGTTGCAGATGAAATCTCAAGCGCTGTCGAGGGCCATCCTTGGCATGGCGTAGATTTGGTAATTATTCATTCCAATGCTTCTCCAAGACAGTTAGTGAATATCCATGCTTCGGTTCAAGTCGAAGTATGGGACAGAGTTCGTTTGTTACTATCGCTTTTCATCTCCCATGCAGGGAGTGTTGAGGCGAAAACGCAAGTTCGAATTGCTCAACTACAAGCAGATAGATCGGTACTAAGAGAATTGGTCAATCGGCAAACCACAGGCGAGCGAGCAGGTTTTGGGGCTGGGGGAAAGCAAGCAATCGAAGGCGTCCTAACCACGGTATCTAAGGAATTAACCCAACTTAGAAGAAAGCAAGAAAAACATGCTCAAGCCCGCAAGGAAAGGCGTAGACAGAGAGTGCGCGGAGGTGCGCGTACAATCGGGTTAGCTGGTTATACAAACGCAGGCAAATCAGCATTATTCCATGCACTATCTGGCAAAGAAGTGCTGGTTGAGGACAAATTATTCTCGACATTGGAGACAACGGTTGGTAGAATGCAAATGAGCCCAAGAGTCCTACTCGCTGACACGATCGGATTTATTGATGAACTACCATCTGATCTGTTAGATGCCTTCCATGCAACTCTCGATGAATCATTACAATGCGATTTACTTCTATTACTCGTAGATAGTAGCGATGAAATAACCGAATTGAAACGGAAATTATCCACTTCTAGACGAGAGGTGCTTGACCGAATCAATGAAGATAACCTTCGAATGAAAGTAGTACTCACCAAGAGCGACGCAGGAGGCGATATAGAGGCTGCACAGGAAGTCGTGAAAATGATGGGAATGCCGGAGGCAATGATTGTTTCATCGCACAGTAGGCTAGGGTTGGAAGAATTAAGAGAGTCGATATTGTATTCACTTTATGGGTCAAAAACCACCCTTATTGTTTCAGAAAGTGAATCCGAGGGGCGCAATGCTGAAGCCTATGTCAGTCAAATTTATGATCTTGGAATTGTAACTGGTAAAGAGGGATACGAACTAACACTTTGGTGTGGACAAGCAGAACTTCAACGCCTAATTGCAAAATCAGATGGACGCGTCTCTATCAAGTAGGTCCGATGTTTAGGGGCCAATATGTCCGAACTTCTCGAGGATATTGAAAGCCTTCCTGAAGTGGAACCGGTTTTCCAATCGAGCGGAATAGCTTTTGAGATTAAGAGCGAAGATGGCCACCCCATACTTCGCACGATAGGAATTTTTGTATTCATTATATGCGGACTTGGAATTGCAAATGGGCTCGATTTCATAAATCCAGAATCCGGCCTTGTTCGGCCACATGAATGGATAAATGGGATGGCACAAGGAGCGCCTTTTGATTCAGCAGAGTTTGAAGGTAAGGTAACGTCAGACGGCGAAGCTCTTGCTAATGCAACAATTTACCTAGAAAGGAGAATAGAAGATGGGAGGCTTGGACCTCCCTTAACCGTACAAACTGATGACGATGGAAGATTTACCATCTCTGGGGCAACCCCTGGTTTAACTTCAATAGAGATATTGAGATCAAATGATGATGGTAAGAATGATGCTGTGCGCCATAGATTGATTCTTAATCCACCATCACCATTTGAGGAAAAGGGCTATACTACGATTGATTTCGATATTCCTCCAACCGAAGATTTCGCCGAAGTCGAATGTATTGGGAGATCTACAAACGGTTCTTGTGTTAGAGTAATCAGTTATTTTGACCAAGAAATGGAGTTTCCACTTATTGATGAGTCCGCCGCGGGCCTTTACATCATGGTAGGCTGGGCAATGATAGGGCTCGCCATAATCGCTTCAGGATTTGCCTTCATTGGAATAAAAAAGGGCTCAAGAGGCATGATTCAGACTTCGTGCGTATTGGTATTCTTTACTGCAGGTCATTATTACAGCGCTTGTCTATTTTCGATAATCGCCTTCGCCCTAACCTTCACCGTACCTCGGAAGTCAGTAATTTTAGACACTTGAGGCCGACATCCTATTCACTGTTCGCCATTTAGCCTCACCATGGATCTGATTCAGGCGGCATGGGTGATCCGAGACCTTGGTCAATCGGTAAGCGCCCTCCACATGGGAAAAGACGCATCTATAATCGCCGGCGGCTGGGATGGGGCATTAAAAAAATGGGACCCTGAAGGCGCAATCTTGTGGAGTACACAGTGCGCAGATAGAATAGAATCGATTTTGGTTAACGATGACCATGTCATAGTCACAGCAGGGTTACACCTCACATGTGTTTGCGATGGCGAAATACTGTGGAGCCATGCATTAGAAGGGTCAGCGAATCTCCTAACACTTTTCAACGGCCAAATTATCGCAACATCTAGCGTCTATGATATCGAGCACGGAGATTTTATGGAAAGTGCAATATGGAAATTTTCACTCGAAGGAAAATTAATCCATGTTGATAGAATGGGCGAAAAGCCATGGTTTATTCATCCGGGAGAGGAATTGATTGTAGGATTAGGTCGTCCGAAATGTGGTGTTTTAATCGGTGAAAATTATCAAGAGTTAGCTACAGAGTCACCTGTGACTTGTGGGATATCTGGTAGTGCGAACTTACTATTTGGGCATGCGGATGGAACAGTATCTTCGATCAAAGGCGCTCAGGTTTCGAAGGAGGCGGCATCGATAGAGTCGCTACTTTGTACAGAAAATGGCTATATCGCGGCCTTGGAGTCGGGCGACTTGGTTGCTCGTACCCCCGATGGCGAAGAAATTTGGAGTTCTAAAGGCCACCAAATTACCACCCAAGTATCTGGGTTTAATGGATTGCATTGGAGTGGAAGATGGCAAACTACATCCGGATTAATAGAAGTTCGAGATTCATCAGGAGACCTCATTGCTTCAGCGCCCACCTCCCGTCCACAGGTTTCAAATTCAACAGAACAAAGAATTGGTTTTGGATTCGATGATGGGCAAATTCTAGTTTGGGATAAAGAATTGTTCGAGCGCCGCTCAAATGAAAATACAACTGTGACAGATGGGAGAAGGTCAGCACTAGCGGCAAAACTTCGTTCTTTGCGAGAATAATGTTATTTCTTAGGCCGCGGCTCCAGTGGATGCAGTGGAAAACCCCCTCGCAATCCCCCGTTTCCGCTGGAAATGGCACAAAAAAACCGTAAAGTTTATTTGCCCCCGCTCCCCACATGAATAGTGCTGCTCCTCACGGAGCGGTGGAGGACTTCTTCGGAAGTCTTCCGGGTCCCTTGCCAAACGGCCTGCTCAAACCGAGCAAAGTGTTGGTCACAAACCCTGGAGACGGGGCGAGTGAGGCGATCAGGGAGATACAGACTCTTCGGGGTTTGTAAGTCCCCCCGCCCACAGGATAATCTGGAGCTTCGGCGAAGGATTTGCTACATGACCTTCGGGTAATGTGGTACAGGGAGGGCCATGACTTCGGTTATGGAATTACCAATGACTGTGTTTTGTCGGGAGATGTAGCAGTAACAGTTCTTCGGGACAACCTCTGTTGCAACGAACGGCTTGGTGGAAAAGCCTCGGCTTGGAAACCATCGGAAGGATACCGAACCAGGGAAGCGACCTTCGGGGAGCGGATTTGGAGACGGACCTGCCACGGACGGAAACCGCGCCAATACTTCTTCGGAAGTAGAGGAGACGGACCTCCATCGGCCGAAAACCGAATTGGAGAGCAAACTTCGGGGCGCTCAACAAAAACGGATTGGCCACCGTCGGAAGGAAGCAAGATCACTTCGGTGTGAAAGTGGAAATCCGGCACCGGTCGAGAAGAAGCAGAACCTTCGGGTACTGTGGAATCGAAACCACTCTGGGAGCGGACCACTTCGGTGGAAAGTGAACAGAACCCGGCAGCCGAGAAGGAGGCACCCTGGTAACAGGAATGTCAACGATCTGAAAACCTCTCTTCGGAGAGGAGGAAGGTGATGGCGACTCGACAGCCACCAGCGGAGGCTGGCAGGGGGGCGGTTATCCTACCCGGATGAAACCCCCCTGCCAGTTCTCCCATCCTGCTTTCACAGTTAAACGGATGCCAGTGCATTCTGCTTATGACTCTTGAGGGCGTAAATATTCAACGCGCCCACTTTTGATTAGTGATTACTTTGAACCAGTCATTTCTTCTGGGCGAACCCATTGATCAAACTCTTCATTCGAAAGATATCCTAATTCAAGAGCTGCTGTTCTCAGAGTAGTTCCTTCTTGGTGTGCCTTTTTTGCTATTTTTGCAGATTTATCATAGCCAATATGATTATTCAAAGCAGTAACCAACATAAGTGAATTCTCAAGGTGGTTTTGAATTACATCACGATTAGGCACAATTCCTTCAATACATCTTTCTCTAAACGTACGCATAGAATCTGAGAGAATTTGAACACTATGCAATAAGTTGTTAATCATCATCGGTTTGAATACATTTAATTCGAAACTTCCTTGGCTCCCACCAATTGTAATAGCAGTGTGGTTGCCCATTACTTGACAACAAACCATAGTCATCGCTTCAGATTGAGTTGGGTTTACCTTTCCTGGCATAATCGAGGAGCCTGGCTCATTTGCAGGTAGCGATAATTCACCTAATCCGCAACGAGGCCCAGAGCCCAACCAACGGACATCATTGGCTATTTTCATCAAACTTACAGCTAATGTATTGAGCGCCCCACTAGCGGCAACTATGGCATCATGTGCTGCTAATTGAGCGAATTTATTTGCAGCAGAAACGAATGGTAAACTAGTTTTCAAAGCGATTGCAGAAGCCACCCTTTCTGCAAACTCAGGATGAGTGTTGAGGCCAGTTCCTACGGCGGTTCCACCGAGAGCCAATTCATGTAAATCCTCTAAGGAAAACTCTATTCTTCGAATGTCTGCATCCAATTGTGCAACCCATCCGCTAGCTTCTTGGCCTAACGTCAAAGGAACGGCATCCATGAGATGGGTGCGGCCGATTTTAACAATATCAGACCACTCGCTAGATTTTGTAGCAAGAGCATCTCTCAAATTCATAAGATTAGGTAATAGGTCGTGTGTTAATGCTTCAGCACTAGCAATATGCATTGCTGTTGGAAATGTATCATTAGATGATTGAGCGCGATTCACATGGTCATTTGGATGAACCGGACTTTTAGTTCCTAATACCCCACCTGCCATTTCGATAGCACGATTTGCAATAACCTCATTCGAATTCATATTGGATTGAGTGCCCGAGCCGGTTTGCCAAATCCGCAACGGGAAATGGTCATTTAACTCCCCCTTAACCACTTCTTCAGAAGCAGCAATAATTAATTTAGCAATATTTGAATCAAGTTCTCCCAAATCGGCATTAACCTTAGCAGCAGCCTGCTTAAGAATACCAAATGCCCGAATAACACCAGGAGGCATTGTGTCATCACCGATATCAAAATTGATTAATGATCTTGCAGTCTGACAACCATAGTAACGGTCGGAGGGAACTTCCAACTCACCCATGGTGTCCGCCTCTATGCGTACATCTCCCATGATTGAAGGGCGTAGGTGGTTGTCCATGTCCCTTTCCCTCTCGCAACCGTCAAAGGTGTGAATCTAGAGCATAGCCCGATGGCAAGTTATCGCCTAGTCTGGTTTCAGCATCTGCATAAGGCAGCAGGAACCTATGTCATTAGAAGAGCAATGGCCAACGGCGAGACATTTTGGCCTAACCACGAAAATGGAAACCCCGTTCAAGACGGAGAAGTAATTCCACTTTGGGATATGCCACCAGACAATTTGACATCATTCATTGATGAATGTGAAAACAAAGGCGTAACCTTTGTCGCTTGTGAATGGGGTGGGCCAGATTTCGAAACCCTTGCAAATGACGAACGTATAGTCCTTCTAACATGCTTACGCCACCCGATAAAGCGTCTAGTTTCAAACTATAATTACGACCACTATTGTATGTGGACAAAGGCACCGTCGTATGCCGAATATCTTGCAGAAGGTCATTTACATTCATCTTCAGAATACTATACGCGAATCTTTGCACGGGGCGATACAAACCTAGCCAAAGCCAAATCGAATATTGAATTGTTTGATCACGTAATAATTGCCGAAGACGGAATGTCAGCATTAGACGAATTGGGCTGGACCAAAGAAAGTGATACAACACACCCTACATTCGGTGACAAAAAACGCGCATTGATTCTTTTTGCAAAATTTAGGTGGATACGATTATTCAATTATCTGAAACAGGTAAAGTTTCAACCGTCTAGTGAATTAAATATCGAAGATAAAAATAAGATGGATTTAGAACTATACAATTCATTGAGGGTCTAACTCAGTCAAGTCATTCCAAAAGCAACGCTTCTAGAGCCGCAGGTTGTGTAATCTCTTCTCAAGCGCGAGTGACAGAAATCATTTGTTGAGGCTGAGCTGGTCTGTCCCCTGGAAGTTTTCTGCAATCTTCAATAGTCTTGACAACATCCATTCCTTCAACGACTTCACCAAAAATAGCGTGGCCTCCATTTAGCCAAGGAGTAGCCACAGTGGTTAGGAAGAACTGTGACCCACCGGTATTTGGTCCCGAATTAGCCATCGATAAAACCCCTGGGCGGTCATGCAACATATTCAGTGCACTTGCTTCGCAAGGAATCTTCCACCCGGGCCCACCAGTTCCTGCACTTCGGCTCATAGGGTCCTTTGAGTTGGGGCATCCACCTTGAATCATGAACTGTTCAATTACACGATGGAAGTGAAGCCCATCATAGAACCCCGAATCTACTAGTTTCAAGAAATTACCAGTTGTTTCTGGAGCCTCTTGAGTGAACAAGCGAATTCTGATATTTCCGGCACTGGTCTGCATCATGACGTCGGTCATGTTACGGGCTGGCGGGGGACGTTGTTGACCCTTCCTATCCAAAATCACAGATTTAGCCATGGGCGGAAATGCTGGTCTGCATACGCCCTTGCTTGTTCTGCATTATATCCAGCAGCATGTAATTGCTGTTCATATTGCAATTGCTCAGCTGTGATACTAGGGTCTGCAGCAACCATTCCCATCATCGGATCAGCGAAGGCCGCATTAGCAAATGTGTCATCAGTTAGGTCATTATTAGAGCGACCTTTGCGGACGATTAGAATGGATAGAAGAATGATAATCAGGACTCCTCCGCCAATTCCGCCAACTGTAACAGCATCCAAACCGCCCTTTGCACTATCTCCAGTGCCTTCGTCGTCATCTCCTTCTCCGGAACTGCCATCATTAGAACCACCGTCTCCGGAACCACCGTCGCCAGAACCGCCGTCGCCAGAGCCGTTATCACCAGGTACACCGGTATCTGTGATTATACATCCGACATCATCGACTGCGTTGATACCGCCAATAGTTGCTGGGCATTCATCAAGAGAATCAACGACACCATCTCCATCAGTATCGACTTCACAGCCGTCATCCTCAACGACTACACCTGCGGGGGAATCT
>Ga0315334_10000771_pt1 | contig 19439 bp, 15 predicted proteins | sample M150034915metaG_FD_205555 | JGI IMG/M metagenome (GOLD analysis project Ga0315334, IMG submission 205555) | Ammonia-oxidizing marine archaeal communities from Monterey Bay, California, United States - M1 500m 34915 | ecosystem: Environmental > Aquatic > Marine > Intertidal zone | place: USA... | reverse complement strand
AATTTAGATTTCGTTTTTTCTTTTTTAGGTGAAGCTGCGGCATTTGCCTGGCGTTCCGCCATTTTTAATTTCAACTTTTCTTCATCTACAAAGAATTTCTTGATCATTATCATTATCAATATTGAAATAAGGGTTGAAATAAAATAGTAGTAACTCAATCCGGAGGAATAGTTATTGAAAAAGAAGATCATCATAATAGGGAAGAAGTACATTATTACCTTCATGTTCGGCATTCCTTTCTGTTGCGGGGCTTGCATGTTACCGCTGTTAATGACTGTATAAATTAATGTAGTCCCTGCCATTAAAAGTGTAAACAAGCTAATATGATCACCATATGGCCAGATATTAAAACCTAAATTGTAAATAGAATCATACGAAGAAAGATCTTCAGCCCACAAGAATGATTTTTGCCGAAGATCAAATGTGGAAGGGAAGAATCTAAAAACAGCCAAAAGAATCGGCATCTGAATCAGCATCGGCACACAACCCGAAAGAGGACTTGCTCCTGATTCACGATAAAGCGTCATCGTCTCCATTTGCTTTTTCATTGCATCTTCCTTATCTGGATACTTTTCTCCGATCCTTTCGATTTCCGGTTTCAAAATTCTCATTTTTGCAGAAGAGGCGTACATCTTCCATTGAATTGGCATCAATGCGAATTTTATGATGATTGTAAGTAATAATATTGCAATACCAATATTTACTCCCGTTCCTCTTAAAACATTGAACATTGGTTGAACTGCATATAAATTGATCCAGCGGAACAAGCCCCAGCCATAATTCAATACATCGTCATAATCGTCATCATATGACGTAAGCACCTCGTAATCATTTGGACCAAAGAACCAGTTGATCTTAACCGAAGCATTATCCACATCGGATAAGTTCAAATTCACTTTGGTGGAAAAATCCTTTAGATTTTTCCACATTCTTTCGTCTCCGTCTTCATAGGCTTTAATGGAGACTTTTGAACCTGCTTTACCAAATCCATTTTCTGCACGAATAAAAGAAGAAAAGTAGCTCTGTTTGAAGCTGACCCAATCCAGGTTATCTTCCGCATCTGCTTCGCTGCTACCCATTTCACTGAGCCAGGTAAACCCTTCTTCACTGTGCTTGTAGCAAACAGTAGACATTCGACGCTGTTCGCTAAATAATCGCTCTGTTCTACGTAAAGCTGCGTTCCAGTTGAACATTACCTCATTGGGTTTCACTTTTCCGGAAAATCCTTTAATGTTGATATGGTAATCGAGATCATAAGCATCGGGCTTAAGCTGGTATACGAACTCAATTGCCTGATTCGCCTCTTTGCTTAATTCAAATACGATCCTATTTTTGGTTTTCTCCTTAACTGTAAACAGCTCATCTTCTGTATTTAGTGTTCTGCCTTCCATCGGAAGCTCAATACCATTAGTAGCATCTCCCTTTTTAATGAACAAAAGAGGTTTAAATTCATTGGTGGTATCAGCGAAATTATCATACGTTTCAAATTCTTTTAACTGAACCGAGCTTATCTGCCCCCCCTTAGTGTCAAAATCAATAATTAATTTTTCATTTTCAAGTCGAATTATTTCTCCTTTAACAATCGCTAAATCAGTATTTAGAGATTCATCAGATACATTAATTGATGAGGGTATAAGTGTGTCTTTGTTTGTTATTGTGTCGGTGTATATTAAGTCCCCATTTTCCGCTCTTAATTGACCCCCAAGATCGTCCAGCTTCGGAATTAATCGATTCGTTCTTTTAATTGTTTCAACTGTGTTGTCCTTCGATAGGTCTTCCTTTGTTTTAGCTTCTTTTTCGGCTTCAGTCCGCTCCTTTTCAGCCAGCTCTATTTTGGCCTTCTCAGCCTTAATCTCTTCCTCTGTTGGCTGATTATAGATCGTAAATATTGAAAGAATTACCCCTATAAGAACGAGTCCAATGATGGTATTTTTATCCATTTCGCTTTGTTGAATTATTTGATTGTTTCCTTATTTTTTTGTTCTACCGTCTTTTTGTCCAATTCAAGAGAGGCTCTAATAAATGCAACAAACAAAGGATGAGGGTTCGTAACTGTACTTTTATATTCCGGGTGAAACTGCACGCCGACAAACCAGGGGTGCTCTATAAGCTCAATTACTTCGACCAATTCAGTTTCCGGATTTCTCCCAGTAGCTATCATTCCATTCTGCTCAAATTCTTCCAGGTATGCGTTGTTGAATTCATAGCGATGACGGTGCCTTTCCGATACATTATTTGTTTTGTATGCATCATATACCTTCGTGTCCTTTCTTAATTCACAATTGTATGCTCCCAGACGCATTGTTCCACCTTTTTGCGATATCTTTTTTTGTTCACGCATCATGTCAATGACAGGAACTTTTGAGTCCTCAATAATTTCTGTGGTTTGTGCGTCTGCTTTTCCAAGAACATTTCGTGCAAATTCAATAACAGCACATTGCATCCCTAAACATATTCCAAGAAACGGTATGTCCTTTTCACGAGCATAGCGAACAGCTTCTATTTTACCTGAAATACCTCTGGTTCCAAATCCTGGAGCGACAACGATGCCATCCAATCCACCCAATTCATCAACAATATTGTTCTCGGTGAGTCTCTCTGCATGTATCCACTTTACATTTACTTTTGTATTATTTACTACACCTGCATGAATAAAGGATTCACTAATCGATTTATATGAATCTTTCAATTCAACGTATTTACCAACAAGACCAATATTCACAGAGAATTTGGGGTTTTTGAATCGATTGATGAATTCCTTCCAGTCTGTCAAATTCGGGCTCGTACTGGTTGATAAATGCAATTTTTCCAAAACAATTTTATCCAATTCTTCTGCTTGCATTAACAAAGGCACATCATAAATGGTATCGGCATCCCGCGCTTCAATTACGGCATTCATGTTCACATTACAGAATTTTGCAATTTTCCTCCTTAAATTCAGGTCCAGCTCGTGCTCGGTTCTGCAGCAAAGTATATCGGGTTGGACTCCAAGTTCAAGTAATTGCTTCACCGAGTGTTGCGTTGGCTTCGTTTTTAATTCTCCCGCGGCAGAGAGATAGGGTACAAGTGTAAGGTGGATTACGATACAATCGTCTTCCAGCTCCCATTTCATTTGTCGAACGGCCTCCACATATGGAAGTGATTCAATATCACCAACGGTTCCACCAATTTCTGTGATCACAATATCATACGTGCCCTTATTTCCAAGAATTTGAATGCATTCTTTGATTTCGTTGGTGATATGGGGTATAACCTGTACTGTTTTACCCAGAAAATCACCGCGCCGTTCTTTTTCGATCACAGATTGATAGATTTTCCCGGTCGTCACATTATTTGACTGTGAAGTTGGAACATTTAAAAATCGTTCGTAGTGTCCCAGATCCAGATCTGTTTCCGCTCCATCATCAGTAACAAAACACTCGCCGTGTTCGTATGGATTCAAAGTTCCCGGATCTATATTGATGTACGGATCTAGCTTCTGAATAGTGGCAGAGTATCCTCTGGCTTGTAAAAGTTTAGCTAGAGATGCCGAAATGATTCCTTTTCCCAAAGAGGAGGCAACACCTCCAGTAACGAATACATATTTTGTAGAATTTGACATAATATTATATACAAAGTAACTTCGGGATGCAAAGTTACAAGATTCTTAGCTTTGACCGATTAAAATTATACTTTATTTTAAAAGCAAAAGCAACATTACATCAATTCGAGCTTATTTGAACTGTAATTCAGATTAGGATATATGCCGAATTAACAATAAGAATAGGAGTTTGAACAGTATAAGTTAGGTAAGAAAAAAACTAATTTGACCAATTCTCATTTAATCCGAATTGCATGTAAAATTTGGATTTTCGGGTGTCTGTTTTAGTGAAAACCGGACAACCATGCTCATCAAGCCTTGGATAATGTGGTGTATTCCTTTCTATTCCTTTTGGCAGGAATGTTAAGTCGTGTATTATTCGGTTTTGAATCGCATGGCGAATATGTTCACTGTCTATTCCAATCTTTAAATGTGCGTATTGTGCGTACGGTAAATTGTAGGTAAATGCCCCATATAATATGCCGTGACTGCTTCTTCCGTGCGGTAAATCCTCAAGTATCCGAAATCCACTTGGCATTTTATCCATCACAGTTTTATCCCATTTAGAATTTGCGGTTTCACCTGTCCATAAATTTAATCCTAAGCCAAATTTATAATCTTCTATTCTGTACGAAATATAAAAATGTCCTGTTCGAAACCGATCTTTGGCCTGTCCCCCAAAAACGTCGTTTTCATTATAAATACTGAAGTTTTTGAGGTGTATTGCAAACCCGCCCGAATTTTGAGACGTTCCTGCATTATCAACGTAAAATACATAATTATAGCCCAAACCATAATTGTATTTTGTCTGATGGTTAAGTCCGTCTAATAGGAAATCAACCTCCATTTGTTTTTTGCCAGCAAGCAATACCAAACCAATTGAATTTCTTGATTCCCAGTATTTACTTCTGTTTCCTATACCTTTTCGGTAAAAAAAGAGGGTTGAAGTAGCGTTTAATTGAGCAAAGTAATCGGTGTAGAATCCTTTAAGGTTTATGCCGATCGCATTAATGTGCGTTCCAAAATTAACCGTTATACCAGCTGTTGCCCCAAAGTGGTCCTTTACGTAATTTTGACCATGCAACGCAAAAGGAAATAATAGAATTATGTAAAAATTCTTCAACATTGGAATAGAACAAGACAAAAAACATTCCAATAATTGTATTTAGCCATATCACACAGATAACACCCGCTTAACCTATTTTCGTTATTTTCATTCATAATAAGATTAGTTTTGTTTTTATGTTGAGTACAAAAAGATTTTACTGGATGGCACAGTTCATTGGCTGGGCTTCTTATTCAGGCTTATTGACCTTTTCTGTGTACAGCAAGGATTCCGGACGTATCGATTCGATTTTTGTGTTCAATATCATTATAGCTATTAGTGCTGGAATATTAATCACGCATGGACAACGAATGTTTTTTATTCGAATGGGATGGTTGCGCCTTAGATTGCCTAAATTAATTCCGAAACTTATTTTTCTTTCTTTGTTAAGCTCGTCGCTTATTACACTAATCGTAATTCTCGGCGATTATTTCTTAGCTATTCTTGACCAAAGAAGGGCAGCTGTTAGTCTTACAGATATCATTGTAATTATCTTTGCATATATTTTGCTCGTTTTGTTTTGGAATGCGATCTACTTTACATTTCATTTTTTCCGACAATCCCGAAAACAGGAAATATCGAATCTGGAGCTAAAAGCCGAAAATAGAGAAAGCGAACTCAACAACCTACGTTCTCAATTGAATCCACACTTTTTATTTAATTCCCTAAACAGTATAAAGGCTTTAGTAGACGAGAACCCTTCAAAATCAAAGGTTGCAATTACAACGCTTTCGAGCCTCCTTAGACGATCACTTGTGATGGGAGCAGAGAATCTTGTTAGCTTGGAAAATGAAATTGGATTAGCCAAGAGCTATTTAGAATTAGAGAAAATTCGATTTGAGGAACGTCTGATTGTGGAATGGGATCTGACACCAGGTCTCGAGAATTTTGAAATACCTCCTTTTACCCTGCAAATGATGGTTGAGAACGCTATAAAACATGGGATATCGAATCTTAAAAATGGAGGAAAGGTTAAAATTACCGTAACGGATGTCGGTGACATTGTATCCGTTCAGGTAATTAATTCCGGAAGTTTAAACGGGGTTTCAGACTTAGGTGTAGGGATCGAAAACATCAAACAAAGATTAGCTTTACAATACCAGCAAGGTGCTGAATTCAAATTAGAAGAAATTGATGGGTACGTAATTGCGAAAATGAATTTTAAGAGATGAAACAATACAAGACTATTATTATTGATGATGAGCGTTTGGCCAGAGCTGAATTGAAATCAATTTTAAGTGAATATACCGAGATTGATGTAATAGACGAAGCGCAAAACGGCGATGAGGGTATAGAGAAAATTAGAAGCCTAAAACCCGATCTTATATTTCTTGATGTAAATATGCCAGGAATGACCGGGTTTGAAATGCTTAAAAAACTGGATTCAATTCCTCATGTAATCTTTGTAACTGCCTATGATGAGTTCGCTTTAAAAGCTTTTGAAGTAAACGCCCTAAATTATATTTTAAAACCAGTGGATGTTGAACGGTTGAATGAGACAATTGAAAAATTAAACCAAATTGAGGAGTTGGATTTTCAGTCGGATACAGAAAATAAGATACAACGTGATGAAGAAAAACTGAACACCTCGGATAAGGTGTTCATTAAAGATGGTGAAAAGTGTTATTTTGTGAAGCTTGCAGATGTTCGCATGTTTGAGTCCGATGGTAATTATGTAAAAGTACACTTTGGTAAAAACCGACCGTTAATATTGAGATCATTGAATAGTTTTGAAGAAAAACTAGACCCTTCTTGTTTTTTTCGTGCTAATCGCAAGTTCATTATTAATCTAGACTGGATCGAAAAAGTAGAAAATTGGTTCAACGGTGGTTTGAGAGTCGAGCTAACCACAGGCGATAAAGTAGATATTTCAAGAAGGCAAGCAATTCGATTCAAGGAGATGTTGAGCTTTTAATCTCCGATATAGGTTATTTTCGAATCGGATAATGCAACAAGCTTTTTCCTGTAGAGATTTCCAATTGCTTTTTTAAACGTTTTCTTGCTCATGCCTATTGTTTCTCGAATTGTGTCAGGATCGCTTTTATCAGTTAGCAATAATTCTTTTTTTGTTTTTAATATTTCCAGTAATCGCTCAGCTGATGAATCAATTTTTGCAAAGCCAGCTTTATCGAGTCGTACATCCAGCTTTCCATCTTCTCTAACTTTATTTACAAATCCTTTGGTAATTTCACCGCGTCGTAATACACGGCTAATATCACTTCTAAAAAGCAATCCTGAATATTGGTTGTTCACAATCACTTTAACGCCCAGGTCTGTGGTATCACTAATCAATAATTCAACCTCGATATTGGGATCAAATTCTTGCTCGCACTTAATTAAATGACGGTTAATTCTCGTTGATCCGTATACACGATCAGTTAAATCATCGAGAAGTAGCAATGTTAAATAATACCTTCCTTCTTCTAATTTTAGGTTTTGCTCTTTAAAGGGGACCATCAGCTCCTTTTCCAATCCCCAATCCAGAAAGGCTCCGTAATGATCCACGGCAGTCACTTTCAGATAGGCAAATCGATTTAATTCTATTTTGGGTATTTCTGTTGTTGCTACTGCGCGGTCTTCGGAATCTCTGTACACAAATAAATGCAGCACACTGTCCAATTCCATTTCATCGGTTAAATATTTATTCGGCAGTAATACATCGTTGTTTTCCTCGTCCTCTAAATAAGCACCTACCGAGGTGAATCTGACTAAGGTTAGCTCATTGAATTCCCCAATATTCATGGAATTAATAATAAAGTGTAGATGCCAATTTCGAATTAATAATTAGAACTGGTATGGATAGTTTGTTGGTAATCAAATTTTGTGCAAAGCTGTCAAACTGAGGGAAGATACTTTCAGAGTGATACGCTATAGCAATCATGCCAATATTATTTTTTCGTACAAATTGCATTATTTTTTTCCCGTATCGGCCTCCACGAGCCACCAAATGAATATTGGATTCGATTCCGCGCTCTTCGTATTGGTTTTTTACGATACCCAGTCTGTTTTGCAATCGGGTGTTCAATATTTGATCCGATTGTTTTTCAGCCAGTACATTAACATTGGCTTTCATGATCTTTGCCATGTCAGCGGCAATATTAATGATCTGCAGACTTTCTTTGGTAAGGTCAATTGGCACAGCAAGACTCGATATTTCAGCAAATACAGTGTTTTTTTGAACGATCAGAAATGCACATTCTGTGCTTGTTATGACCTTCATTGCAAAGCTTCCAAATACGCTTTGAAGCCCCCTGATTCCATGGGTGCCCATTATTACGAGTTGTGCCTTTTCTTCCTTGGCAATTTTACCAATATCGGTAAATATATCACCCACTTTAACAGATGTCGTTACTTCAACACCAGCAGGGATCTTTAATTTATTTTTAACGTCCTCGAGAAGTTTATCCTTAAATTTAGCTTTTTCTTCATTGGCGGCCAGATGCATGATTCTAATTTCTGTGTCAACATATTTCCCAATGTGCAATGCATATTCGACAGCCTTATCCGTTACGGATGTGAAGTCATACGGTACTATGTATAAGTTTCTGCTCATCTATTGGTTTATTTCAAATATATACTAATTAAATGTGAGTCTAGCCAAACAAACTCAAAATCAATTAACATTGATTTATGTATAACTAAAGATATAAACGTTTGTATTTATTATTTAGTTGTGTCCCTTTATTCTTTTTTTATTCTTTTTTACTTCGTAATAAAAGGTTGGTAAAGACGGGTCTCGCTTGTCCCTTTTGTCTGCCTTTAATTTATTGTCTTTTAACTCGTCACTCTTCTCATTAGATTCTTGAGCTGTTTCAGGGGTTATTGCTACGTGTTCGATAGCGCCACCAGGTGCATCCATATCTTCAGGGTTTTCCCATTTCATTTTAACTTCCTTTCTTTCGACCTTTCCTGTTTTTTCGTTTTTTACGTAAAGAATTTGTTTGTTTCCTGTTTTGTCTTTATTGGTTGCAATAACATCTTCAAATAAGACCCATTTATTCCCGTTCAATACAAACGCATCATAGGTCATATCGGGAACATAAAACGATTTGAACTTCTTCATAGTGGGCGACTCTGGAGAGAGATGGTCAAAAATGATGCGCTCTCTTTGTGTTTCATATTTTAGAGACATCGTAGTTTTTTTAGAGTGTTCAAAAAAGATTCTGTTCTTTGATTGTTTCCCGGATTTAAAAATTGGATTTCCAATTTTTACATTTTTACCTGTGAAGTAAATAGCATCAATGAGCTTAACTTGACTTAAAGATGAATAATAGTCCCATCCTAAAACAGTATAAATTATTCTTCTTCCCTTTTTTACGGGGATTATTTTATAGTATAATGCACCGTACCATTCGCCTGAAGTAAGTATTCCGGATGGTTGTATTTGGGCTACAGTAGAATTGTCGATTAACTCAGAGACATAGTGTTTTTTGCTTCTTTTATCTATATGTAAAACGAAACAGTTGTATTTGTGACTAAAATCGTCTTGTTCAACATTCCAGTTAATAATTCGCATTTGTTTATCAGGACTGTCAATAAAACCAACTGTAGTGAGCCTTGAGAAAGGGTAGAGGAGTGCCTGTTCATTATGGAGAACTGTTTCCAGTTTGGCTTTGAATATTTCGTTCTTTTCAGTTTTATCTTCGTCGTTTATCGCGTTACGCAATTCAGATAGGAGATGAGCGAGTTCTAGTTCGGCCTCAACCATTGAAATATTTTGGGCAATATTCTGAGAAGAAAACAATAGGATAACCAATATGCTGATGAGTCCCTTCATATGAATCATAAACGAATATACACCCAAATAGTTACTTAAGTTCAATTACAACAACAAGATTAATGTTAAAATAGCCTAAAGAAAGGAAACAAAAACAGGCTAACTTGTAATTTAGGATAAAATCACCACTTAAATTAGAGTGATTTCAAATTTTCTATCGTTTGAACCGGATTTTCGGAGCTAAAGACAAAGCTACCCGCCACAAGAACATCTGCACCCGCTTCCAGTAGTTGTAAGCCCGTATCATTGTTTACGCCTCCATCTACTTCGATCAGCGCTTTAGAATTGGCTTTATTAATAAGACTTTTCGCTTGTTTCACTTTAGAAATAGCATTCGAAATAAATTTTTGACCGCCAAAACCGGGATTTACAGACATTATCAATACCAGATCAAGGTCTTCGATGACATCTTCAAGAACAGCCACGTTGGTATGTGGATTAAGAGCTACTCCAGCCTTCATGCCGTTTGACTTAATTAGCTGAATTGTCCTGTGCAGATGTGTGCATGCTTCATAGTGTACCGTCAATACATCTGCTCCTGCTTTTTTGAATTCTTCAACGTATTTATCCGGATTCACGATCATCAAATGAACGTCAAGTGGTTTTGTGGCATGCTGTTTTATCGCACTAATTACGGGGAATCCGAATGAAATATTTGGAACAAATACACCATCCATGACATCTATATGGAACCAGTCTGCAGCAGACTTGTTTATCATTTCCACATCCCTTTGAATGTTTGCAAAATCACAGGATAATACAGAAGGGGCAATTAAATGGGGCATACCGGTTGTTTTTGTTCGCAAAAGTAGAGATAATAAGTATTCATTCACGCAAAATTTTCAGGTATTGTTCATCTCTGCCGTAAATATCAATATAGGTAATCATTTTCGTGTCCACGCGGGTTACTGTCTGATATTCAATGAATATTGGAACCGGATCAAGAACCTTAATGTTGTAATTCTCTTTTCTTCCCAGCAATGTGTCCAATGAATCCGGGATCGTTCTATTCAATCTCCTTCCAAGTTTATCCCTTTTTAAAATGGCCTTAGCAAGAGTTACAGGGTATTGTGTTCTCATGCACCCATGCGAATAGGCTCTAACATCAACGTTAAAAAGTGACTTAGAAGGCGTGTCATGAAAATAAACACTATAAGCATTATTAAACACAAACTTGATCAGGCCAAGAGCATTGCCTCGTCCTGGTTCCTGACGAATTTTAAAGGGGAAAGCATTTTGCCTAATCGAGCTCCATTCTACAGAATGAGGATCAACTTCTTGGCCATCTTTCAATAATTTATAATTGTGCTTCGCCAAATAACCTGTATCTCGTTTTACAGAAGGAAGTATTTCTTTACTCGAAATTGAATAAGGAACATTCCAAAAAGGATAAACCACTATTTTTCGCAGTTTTGAAACTAGCTCAGGAGTTTGGTTTGCAGTTGTTCCTGTAACAATATTGTGTTCGCTTTTCAAGCTGTCGTTAATGTAAAATCTCAATTTGTACTCTGGGATATTGATCCAAATGTATTTGTTCGGCCGTTCTGTTCTTGTTCGAATTTTGTCCATTGCCAATAGTATACGTTCCACTTTGTGCTGCGTACTTTCATTCAAGGCTATTGAGGTGTATTTTCCAATTACTCCATCAGGTTTTAATCCATTGTCAATCTGAAAATGAGCTAGGGCCTCCATAAAATTTGTGCTATCAACTGAGCTCTCCGCTAAATATCCCTTTGAAATAAGTGCTTTTTGAGATTTCGATGTTGCGGTGAGCGTATCAAATTTAATGGACTCTATGTCAAAAGTGGATGTATCTAAAGGAAAGTTATCCAAAAGATCTATCAAACCTGCACCTAAAACTTCATATGTGCTGTCTTTTGGTCCGTATTTTAGAAATTGAATCCGAATATCTTTATTCTTTTCAAACGTCATTAAATCGTCTAATTCAGCGGCTTGAATATACCTAACTGGATTGCTTGATTTATCCGTGTAGTTGATCAGTCCGGTTTTGAGATCATGAATTACCTGAGATAATGAAAGCGTTATTCTGATTTCATCCTGAATGTAATTATCGCTTTTAATTTCAGTTATTCGTCCTATGGGAATTCCTATCGAATAACTGTTTTGGAATGCGTCCATTAATTTTTCGCCTGTTTCCGTTAATGTTGAATCATTTATCCATTTTGGCTTAAAATCCCTGGAGCTATAATAATCAGTTAGATAATGCAAGGTAGAGTCCGGAAGGCCGAGCTTAGCGAGATATGTTTCCGATAGTGCAAGTTGCATTTTTTCTTCAACCGATATGTCACGAAATTCGAATGGTGTTGTATCACTTTCTACTTGATTCTCACCACAAGAATATAGCAGTAAAATAAGCATTAAAGTAAGCAGTGGTCTCATGATATTTCTAATTTCAAAATACGTACATTCGCAGGTAAGCACAAACGAATATAACTTATTTCAATGACCTTTAACATTCTGCTAATAATTATTTTGATAACCATTGGAATATCACTACAAGCCTTCAATAATAGAGCTATGCTTGAAAGGATGATGTATATTCCTTATGACTGCAAACACAACCGCAATTTTAAAAGAATATTCAGCCACATGCTAATTCATGCAGACTGGGCACATTTGCTATTTAACATGTTCTCCCTATATTTTTTGGGTGATTTTTTAATTAAAAGTATGATAATTCAATACGGATCAATTGGAGGACAAACTCACTTTTTTTTGATCTATATTCTGGGGGGTATTTTTGCAACCTTTATCCCTTATATACGAAATCAAAATAATCCTTCCTATAGATCATTAGGTGCATCGGGAGCAGTTTCGGCGGTCATTTTTGGAGCTATAATCTGGAGCCCGGAGCTGAAACTACAGCTGATTTTTATTCCCATACCAATACCCGGTTACATTTTTGGACCTTTATATTTGTTCTATGAGCTTTATGCAGATAAAAAAGGAGGATCTGGAATTGCGCACGATGCTCATATAGGTGGAGCAATTTTTGGAATACTTTACGTTTTAATTATTAATATTGATAAAGGAAAAGAGTTTATTGAGTATATTTTTTGATAGTAATGACATACGTTAATAACAACGGTAAAATTTTAAAAAATTCGGGGCCCACAATTCATTCGGGCAATCGTGCCTTCTTATATGGCGACGGTGTTTTTGAAAGCATTAGAATAATTAATGGTGCACCAATTAATCTTGAAAACCACGTGAAAAGAATGTTGGAAGGAGCACTAAAAATTAAAATGCGACCTCCTAGCTTTTTTGATGCTAACTTCTTCGAACAAAAGATCCTTGAGCTAATTGAAAAATCAGAAATTACAGCAGGTGGCAAGTGTCGTGTATCGTTGGACCGCTCAATAGGTGGTACTTTTTTGCCCGAATCAAATGAAGTTGAGTTTTTCATTGAGGTTTATCCCTTGGAGGTTAATAAATTTGAATTGAACTCTAAGGGGCTCGAAGTCGATATCTATACGGACCTTAAAAAACCCAAAACGATTTTATCGAATTTTAAAATAAAGAATGGAATAATATATGTTTTGGCTGCCATTTCTGCAAAAGAAAAAGGCTTGGATGATTATTTGATAAGTAATAATTCTGGGGGTATTCTTGAAGGTACATCGGCCAATTTATTTGTTGTCAGCAATGGGGTCCTTTATACACCAGGATTAGAGGAAGGGTGTTTGGCGGGAACAATGAGGATGCAGGTTATAAACCTTGCTATAGCGAATGGAATTAAAGTATACGAGTGCAATATTCTTCCACAAAATCTCTTGGTTGCCGATGAAATATTTCTGACCAATGCGATCCAGGGAATTATTTGGGTGAGTGGCTATAGAACCAAGCGTTATTTCAATAATGTATCCCGTAAGTTCATTGACCTTCTCAATAATACTTGGTTACCAAAAACGGATCTGTTTTAATCATTTCTTTAACCATGGATGGCCGTCAAAAACAAGAAATTAAAATTGGGGCACGTGTCAGTATTGTTTTAAAACCCGATCAGCAGACTGGAAAACGTACAGATGGATATGTAAAAGACATTCTCACGAATTCATCGTATCATCCACATGGGATAAAGGTCAGGCTGAAAGATGGTCAGATAGGACGAGTAAAGGAAATTATCGATTGAATTTTGCACCTATTTCAATTATTTACAGTAGATATGAGTGTATTCTTCAATTGGACTGATGATTTATTGTTTACTTTGACTTGCTCAGAATCTCAAACATGAACAGAGAACCAACAAGAAGAGACATTTCACTATTGCTTGCACTCCTTCCGTTATTGATGATGGTCGCACTGGTTGTTGTCGGTCACATGTTGTATGATATCGATCTGCGGTTTATTCTGCTTGTGTCAGCGGTAATCTCGGGAATTACAGCATACATTTCTGGTGTTAGTGTGAAGCAGATGTTTGAAGCATATAGTGCGACAATTAAAGAAGCGTTTCCCATAATATTAATTTTAATTGCGATAGGTGGTATAGTGGGCTCGTGGATGTATAGCGGTACGGTTCCATATCTGATTTATTATGGCTTAAAATATTTGAATCATGATTTTGTTCTGGTCAGCGCATTTCTCGTTACTGCAATGGTATCTACCTTTACCGGTACCAGCTGGGGTTCTGCAGCAACAGCGGGTGTGGCCTTCATGGGGATAGGAGCAAGTATGGGGGTTCCATTACCAATGGTTGCAGGAGCTGCGTTGTCTGGAGCTTTTTTTGGTGATAAAATATCGCCAGTATCGGACACAACAAATCTGTGTGCACTTTCTTCAGGTGTAACTGTTTACCAACACATCAGAGGGATGCTTCCTAATGTTCTGATCGCTGGTTTTCTGGCGGCAATTGGATTTGTTCTTTTGGGTATGTTTTATACTGGAACACCTTCGGATATTACTGCAGTTCCGGAAATTATTGATAATCTGGATGAAATTTATAATTTGAATATTGCAATGCTACTTCCCGCTGCTGTTGTTTTTATAGGAGGTTATAAAGGATACCATCCGGTAATTTTAATGATCTGTTCATCACTAATAGCAGTACTTATCGGTGCTTTGAGTAACGGATTTGCCTTTAATGACGGTGCTCAGGCGATAATCTCAGGATTCAACTTAGAAATGATTGAAAACAAGGGGGTGGAATTAAATCAAATTCCTGAAATATTGAAAGAGCTTTTAGATGATAGGGGTGGTTTTGAGGGTATGATGAAGGGTGCTGTTCTCTATTGTATTCTTGCCATTGCTTTTGGCTCCTTCATGGAGGTTTCCGGTGCCTTCAATAAATTAATGAAGCTATTATTGAGTGTGGTGAAATCTACATTTGGATTGATCGTTTCGGCTTTTATAGCTGGAGGATTGTTAAATGGTATTTCGGGGAACGGGGCATTTTCTATTATTACAACAGGGCAGCTATTCAAACCACACTTTAAGAAAAAATCCATTCCCTCAACGGTGCTGGCAAGGTCCATGGAAAATTCGATGACCTTACTCGAATCGTTACTCCCATGGCATGTTACAGCAATATATATGGCAGCTACTTTAGGAGTTGCGGCTTTGGATTATATTCCTTTTTCCCTGTTTAATATTTCCGGAATTATCTTGTTCTTTATACTCTCCTGGTTGGGGGTAAAAAGATCGTGGAAAAGATAATTCAGTAGGGTAAGGTAATTCCCTTCTTTTTTTGAACATTAAACTTAAATAGCTTAATCATAAGTAGGGGCCGTTGATACGGTGCTTTAATTAAATAGAATTATACCGATTTATTAGTGCGAAAAAATCTATATTTGCTCTTACATAATATTAATACAACTATTGATTACTAAATGGGAAAGTCACAAGAAACGTTTAATAAAAAAGAAAAAGAGAAGAAACGTATAAAGAAACGTCAGGAAAAACAACTGAAGAAGGAAGAACGCCGGGCGAATTCCGAAGGTGGTGGCTTGGAGAATATGATGGCTTATGTTGATGAAGATGGAAATATATCTTCTACTCCTCCAGATCCAACCAAGAAAAAGAAAGTTATTAAAGCGAGCAGCATTGAAATTGGTATTCCGAAGAGAGAAGATCTTGGAGATGATGGTGCGAATCAAGGCAAGGTTACCTTTTACAATGATTCTAAGGGCTATGGTTTTATAAAGGACGGAACTACTTCTGAGAATTACTTTTTTCATGTTAATGGTGTTTTAGAAGAGGTAGTTGAAAATGATGTGGTTACCTATGAGTTAGAGCGCGGACAAAAAGGAATGGTCGCCGTTCAGGTTAAAAAGGTTGTAATTGAGGCAGTTACAGTAGAGAAACCCATAAAGGATTCGGATTCAGAAAAGGACACAGATTCAGAAGAGGATTCAGATTCAGAGCAGGACACAGATTCAGAAGAGGATTCAGGTTCAGAAAAGGATTCAGATTCGAAGGCTTCTGAAGAACCGAAAAAAGAGGAATAATTCTTCCAGCAGTATTCTTCTGTTATTTTCAACGGTGCGTTTTGATTTTCTCATTCAATTAACTTCTCAGATCACATTATTTGAATCTTTCAAAATAAAGTTAAAGAAAGGTATAATTTAGCACTGGTTTCATACCTTAAGTATGTCTGTGTCTTTATTTCTTTAGAATTAAAAAAATAGTTTCTTTACTATGGAAATTCAAAATTTTCACAATTACACTTAATTGGATTATATTTATCATAATTTTAACCAACACTATTGCTGCTGACTTCTAAAACTATAAGTATGAAAACTGCATTTTTAGCCCTAGCGGTTACGTTTACGTCTATAACCTATGGGCAAAATGTGACCAAGAATGATGTTTACAAAGAGTTCGATTTATCTCTTAAAGATCATAGAGGATTTCAATTTATAGCAACAAATGATGATTGTGAAGAGTCATTCAGAACAATCAAGAATGCTATAGAATTCGCTTTTACTACGAGTAAAAGAAAGGACATGATGTTCGTATGTTTGGGCCTACCAAATTCAAAATTTTTGAACCAAATATATAGTGTTGAAGACCTAGTTGAAATATACAGGAACATAAAAGACTAACATATGCTAAAACCTTAACTACAATGAATCATAGGTCAATTAATTCAAATCGAATATTATTTAGCATATTTTCTGTTATTATTTCCTTTTTTCTTTCTTTTTCCGCTATGGCACAACCAGGTGGAGGAGGGGTAAATGGTACAGGTATAGATTGTGGTCAAACCGATGGTTTTTCCTTGGGTAATAATGGTTTTGTTGGCGATGATCCTACTACAGCTACCGGGTCCTGCGGTCAGTGCTGTTATGCAGGATCAGATTTGGATGGTGACGGTGATCAGGATGTTTCTTTCTCGGTAGAGAATGCTGTTTGGTACGAGTACTGTAATAATACTGGTTCGCCTATAACGATCGATATCGTTATTGACGAAACAAACAACGATTGTAATCTTCAGGGAGCCGTATTTGTAGGACCTACTTCTGGTAACAATACTATTGATTGTTCGAACTCTGAAAATCAAGAGTATGGTAGTAATCCTAATGGAGCGGCGGATGGCTTCAGTTTTAACGGCGTTACCGTGCCTGATGGAGAGTGTGCGTTTGTTATGATAGATGGATATGCCGGCGCTGCTTGTGGTGCGGCTACAATTGAAATTATTTGCCCATGCATTCCACCGATTGTTTCTGCTTCTGCTTCTCCCATAACGGTTTGCTCCGGAGAACAGGTAACATTATCTGCAAGTGGAGCGACTACATATACGTGGTCTGCTTCCGGAGGAGGGGGTGGATTAAATTCGACAAGCGGATCTTCAGTCACTGCCAATCCAACATCGACCACGACATACACTGTAACTGGAGATGACGGTTTGGGGTGCACAGGTGATGCTACAGTCGTAGTAACGGTTACGCCACCTCCGGTTGTGGATGCTGGTCCTGGGGTTACTATTTGTGAAGGAAGCTCCGTTACTCTGGGAGCTGACCCGATAGCGCCAGCTGGTGAAGGATTGCCTTATTCATGGGATAATGGTGCAGGTTCAGGAACACTCGATTACACTGGTGGAGGTCAGGATAATGGACAGGTATCCGTTAGTCCTACAAGTACAACTACTTATACCGTTACAGTTGGTTCCGGTGCGTGCATTGGAACGGATCAAGTTACCGTTACCGTTAATCCGGCACCTGATGCTGGAACCAATGGATCAATAACATTGTGCGAATCGGATGCGCCAACAGATCTATTTGATGAATTGGGAGGCACCCCCGATGCAACAGGAAGCTGGTCAGGGCCATCTGGTTTAGGGGGAGGTTCAAGTGGTACTTTTGATCCCTCAACCGATTCTGGTGGAACCTATACGTATACAGTGAGTGCCGCAGGATGTCCGACAGCTACCGCAACGGTAGATGTAACTCTTGATCCTGCACCTGATGCCGGCACGAATGGCTCGATAACTTTATGTTCAAGTGATGCTCCAACGGATCTGTTTGATGAATTAGGAGGAACTCCTGACGCAACAGGAAGCTGGTCAGGGCCGTCTGGTTTAGGGGGAGGGTCCAGTGGTACTTTTGATCCTGCATCTGATTCTGGAGGTACGTATACTTACACAGTTACGGGCTCCGGAGTATGCCCAGATGCTACAGCAACAGTTACCGTAACATTGAATGTTGCACCAACACCTGATGCGGGTTCGGATGTCACAATTTGTTTTGGGGAGACCGTAACAATTGGAGCAGATCCCGTGGATAATATAGAAGGGGCAACTTATTCATGGAATAATGGTGGAGGATCCGGAACTCTTGATCTTCAAGGTGGGGGCCAAGATAATGGACAGGCTACAGTTACTCCTTCCACTACAACTACTTATACTCTTACCGTTACAAATGGTGGTTGCTCTGCAACGGATCAGGTTACGGTAACTGTAAATCCTGTACCTGATGCTGGAACCAATGGAGCCATAAGCTTATGTACAAGTGATGCAGCAACGGATCTCTTCAACGAATTAGGAGGAAGCCCTGATGCGGGTGGAACCTGGTCTGGACCGTCTTCGCTTGGAGGTGGAGATAATGGAACGTTCGATCCTTCAACAATGTCAGGTGGAACCTATACTTATACAGTTCCTGGTGCGGGTGGATGTCCGGATGCTACGGCGACAGTTGATGTAACGTTGAACATTGCACCTGATGCAGGTTTGCCTGGAGCAATTGCATTTTGTTCCGGAGATCCGTCATCTGATCTGTTTAACGAATTAGGAGGAGCCCCCGATGCGGGAGGTTCATGGTCGGGACCGTCATCGCTTGGAGGTGGAGATAATGGTACATTCGACCCTTCAGCAATGTCTGGTGGAACCTATACGTATACAGTTACGGGCGCAGGAGCATGTCCGAATGCAACAGCTGATGTTGTTGTTACTTTGAATAATGCTCCAATTACAAATGCAGGGCCAGATCTTGTGTTTTGTACAGGAATTTCGAGTGGAGTTACCATTGGGGCAGATCCGGTAACTCCAGATGAAGGGGCAGTATACAGCTGGGACAATGGTGCTGGTTCCGGTACGATTGATCTTTCCGGTGGAGGGCAGGATAATGGTCAAGTAGTTGTTTCTCCTGCAGTAACGACGAATTATTCGGTGACCGTAACATTCAATGGGTGTACGATGACAGATATAGTGAATGTCGTGGTGGATTTGCCTCCTATTGCAAGTAATCCTGCAGCAATTAGCGTCGAATGTAACGCTGATATACCTGCGCCAGATGTTACGGTGGTAACGGATGAAATGGATGATATTACAAATCCTCCAACAGTAACATTTATCGGAGATGTATCCGATGGCTTGAGCTGTCCCGAGACAATTACCCGAACATATAGAATTACAGATGGCTGTGGAAACTTTATTGATGTAACCCAAACCATAACGGTAGACGATACAACCCCCCCAGTATTTACGAACCCACCAGCAGGTGTAACGGTGGAATGCGTGGGTG
>Ga0315334_10000768_pt1 | contig 19475 bp, 17 predicted proteins | sample M150034915metaG_FD_205555 | JGI IMG/M metagenome (GOLD analysis project Ga0315334, IMG submission 205555) | Ammonia-oxidizing marine archaeal communities from Monterey Bay, California, United States - M1 500m 34915 | ecosystem: Environmental > Aquatic > Marine > Intertidal zone | place: USA... | reverse complement strand
TCTACCTGTAAAAGGAGGCGTTGAGGAATTAGAATTTAATCTAAACGTTGCCGACAACAAACTCACCACTCTCGGTGGTGATATTGTAGTTGAACAATTTAACTCTGAGATTCACTATAAAGACAAAGAGAAAAGCTTTAGTACTAACGGCGAAGGGTTCATAAGGGGAATGCATTTTGATGTTATGCTAAACCCGCCAGATTTATATGTTGAAGAAGGCTTTACTTTTAAAGTAAAGTTAGTTAATAAAATTAATGGTGCTGAATTACATGTATGGGAGTATCAAGATGGAGTGTGGATTGTTAGGATTGATTCTAATTCTATCAGTGCTGATATTGTAATAAATCTTAACAACAACGAAACGCCATATGTCGAAGTGAGCAATATTAATATAACCTCGCTAGATTCATTTTCAGGTGACTGGAATGTTCGTCCTAATGAAATACCATCAATTAGGCTGGCTGTACAAGGCATTACTGTTGACGACCAACCCGACTATTTTCCTAGATTTATAGTAGATCTAGAAGCACAAAATGATGTTCTGGTAATTAATAATTTGGTGTTCGACGGTATAGGAGTCAGCCAAGAATCTTTGAGCTTTAATGGTGCATGGTATCCTGGAGGAAGAACCAGTATCATGGCAAAAGCCCATGGTGATAAATTATCAGATTTCTTAACAAAACTTAATATTAAAGAGAAAGTAAATGGTGGAGAGTTTGATTTTGATATCCGTTTATATTGTGACTGTGAACCTTGGAACATTAACTATGAAGACATAAAAGGGGTTGTTAAGTTGTATGTTAGGGAGGGGGTATTTACTGACAAAGACCCTAGTATAGGTAGAGTTTTATCTCTCATGAATATACAAACACTAGCCAAGAGGCTAGAACTCGATATTACTGATGTCATACAGAAAGGGTTCACATATGAAGACATTGATGCAATGCTAATAATTGAAAATTCTTTTGCAAGGATTATTAAGTTTGATTTAAATGCTACCTCTAGCAAGATTCAATTGAGCGGTGAAAGTGATATAGTGAATAAACTCTATTATTTAGATGCTCAAGTTTTTCCATCCATAAGTGACGCCGTACCTGCAGCCACATTTCTAGCCGGGGGTGGTTTAATGGGTTTAGGGTTATGGTTAGTAGATAAAAATATATTCGATGGAGAATTCATTGATTTCTTTGTTGATAAAGTCATTGAATTTAAATATAAAATAACAGGTCCATGGGATGAGCCCTTTATACAACTTCAGTAGAATTATTGACAATTATGATAGAACATCTATTAGCTGACCACAAATTATCTGAGGGAAATATTACCTCCTTGCTTTCCTCGCTCTTTGTTAAAGGGGTAAATTATGCGGATTTATTTTTTCAGTACTCAGTTGCCGAGTCTTGGGTTCTTGAGGAAGGAATTGTCAAATCTGGAACTTATAACATTAACCATGGTGTTGGAGCAAGGGCTGTTAAGGGTGAGCAGACCGGATTTGCCTATTCTGATGATTTAAGTATAAGTGCTATCCAGAAGGCGACTAAATTCGCTAGTGGAATATCTGTTCACAAGGCATCTAAAAAAAGTAAAACCTACCAAAACTATTCTGCAATAGCCAAGTATAGTGGAGACAGCCCGCTAGGCAGTTTGACATCAGCAGAAAAGGTTGATTTTCTCAAAAGGGTTGATTGTATTGCTAGAAAAGAGCCGAGAGTTAAGCAGGTTAGTGCTTCATTATCCGGCGCCTATACTGATATTCTTATTGTGTCATCGGATGGCGTGTATCAGCAAGATTATCGGCCCATGGTCAGAGTTAGTGTTAGTGTAATTGTTGAGCATGATGGACGTATTGAGCAAGCATCAAGTGGAGGAGGGGGTCGTTATGATTATAGATATTTTATCGACCATAACCTAGCAGAGGTTTATACACACGAAGCTATAAGGCAAGCACTGGTGGCTCTTGAATCCAAAGGCGCACCTGCAGGAAATATGCCAGTTATATTGGGACCGGGTTGGCCCGGAGTTCTTTTGCATGAGGCAATTGGGCATGGATTAGAGGGTGACTTTAATCGCAAAGGCTCTTCGGTTTTTACAGATAGAGTTGGTGAGCAAATAGCAAGCGAGAAATGCACTGTTGTCGATAATGGAACCCTGGCAAATAGGCGAGGCAGCTTAACAATTGATGACGAGGGCACTCCAACACAAAACAATACACTTATTAAGGATGGCATTTTGAAGGGTTATTTGTTTGATAAACTCAATGCACGCCTAATGGGCACGAAGACTACAGGAAATGCTAGAAGGGAGTCTTATGCTCACATACCAATGCCTAGAATGACGAACACATATATGCTTAACGGTAATGACAGTCTGGACGATATGATTGCCTCAGTTGACCATGGTGTGTACGCTGTAAATTTTGATGGCGGACAGGTAGACATTACATCTGGTAAGTTTGTTTTTTCTGCTAATGAAGCTTATCTAATTAAAAACGGTAAAATTAAACATCCAATAAAGGGCGCGACATTGATTGGATCTGGAGATGAGGTGTTAAAAAATATTTCTATGGTGTCTAATGATTTGAAATTAGACAGCGGAGTTGGTGTCTGTGGAAAAGAAGGGCAATCAGTTCCAGTTGGAGTTGGACAGCCAAGTCTTAAGATAGAAAGCTTGACAATAGGTGGCACTGAAGTCAGTTAAAACTAAATATTAAACACAACGATTATCCAGCCGATTCAAATCTCCGTTGTCAAATAATGATTAATGTTATTAAATTAATTAGATATAATGTTTGACTGTCATTGAGGAGTGAAAGAAAAGCTGAGTGTTAGAAAATTACCTGCCTGTTGTTGTCTTTATATTTCTAGGCTTAACCTTTGGTGTTGGTTTAACACTTGTTGGTTGGTTACTAGGCCCAAGCAAGCCTGACGCAGAAAAAAATTCCCAATTCGAGTGTGGATTCCCTGCTTTTGAAGATTCTAGAATGCACTTTAATGTGCGCTACTATTTAGTAGCAATACTATTTATTTTATTTGACCTAGAGGTGGCTTTTGTGCTCCCTTGGGCTGTAGTGCAGTCTGGACTTGGTTGGTTTGGTTTTGTTGCGATAAGTGTATTTTTGTTTTTATTAGTTGTAGGTTTTATTTTCGAGTGGAAGAAGGGAGCTCTTGAATGGGAATAAACTTCACTTTATCTATATGGTTAATACATGGCAATTGAGGGTTTAATGAAAGAGGGCTTTGTTACCACTTCTTTGGACAAAGTTATTAATTGGGCAAGAACAGGTTCATTGTGGCCGATGACATTCGGATTAGCGTGTTGTGCTGTTGAGATGATGGAGGCAGGGTCATCGCGCTATGATTTGGACCGTTTCGGTATAGTTTTTAGGCCAACTCCTAGGCAATCAGACTTAATGATTGTGGCAGGAACTCTGACCAATAAGATGGCACCAGCTCTGCGTAAAGTTTATGACCAAATGCCAGAGCCAAGATGGGTTATATCTATGGGATCTTGTGCAAATGGTGGTGGATATTACCACTACTCTTATGCAGTTGTGAGGGGTTGTGATCGTATTGTACCAGTCGATATCTATGTACCAGGGTGTCCTCCAACTGCAGAAGCTTTGCTTTATGGAATCCTACAATTGCAGAAAAAGATACACCGAACTAGCACCATTGCTAGAACATAATTACTAATATTATTGTGAAATTATGGATGATCTAAAAGAAAAGTTAATTGAAGAGTTTGGCGATGTATCTATAGTTGAGGGTTTTGATGAACTTACATTAACTATAGATTCGAATGACATAGTTGAGTCATGCCTAAAGCTTAGAGACCAGTTTGCTTTTGATATGCTGATTGATTTGTGTGGTGTTGATTATTCAACATATGGTCATTCTGATTGGCAGGGCAATGCAAGCTCTTCTGGATTTTCTAGAGCACGTAATAAACAAGAACCTAAAAGCAAGCATCCTAAGCGCTTTGCAATTGTTTACCATCTACTGTCAGTGGTTAAGAATAAACGAATTAGAGTTAAATCTTTTGTTGATGAGGTAGAACCAATAATTGACTCTGTAACAGGTGTTTGGGCATCTGCTGATTGGTATGAACGCGAGGCATTTGATTTGATGGGTATTCTATTTGAAAATCATACCGATCTTCGCCGTATCTTGACTGACTATGGATTCAAGGGGCACCCTTTACGTAAAGATTTTCCATTGATTGGAGAGGTAGAAATGCGATACGATGAAGATTTAGGCAGGGTAGTGTACGAACCTGTCAGCATTGAACCGAATATAAATGTTCCTAGGGTGATAAGGGATAAATAGATGGCACAAATTCGCAACTACACACTAAACTTTGGCCCGCAGCACCCTGCAGCTCATGGAGTATTGCGACTTATTTTAGAGATTGATGGTGAGGTGATTGAACGTGCTGACCCTCACATTGGTTTGCTTCACCGTGGAACTGAAAAGTTAGCAGAATCTAAGCCATACAACCAGTCAATAGGTTACATGGATCGCTTAGATTATGTTTCTATGATGTGTAATGAGCATGCTTATGTAATGGCAATTGAAAAAATGCTAGATATAGAAGTTCCTGAGCGTGCAAAGTATATACGAGTTATGTTTGATGAAATTACTCGCATCCTGAATCACTTGATGTGGTTGGGGACTCACGGTCTTGATGTTGGAGCCATGAGTATTTTCTTATATGCTTTCCGTGAAAGAGAAAGACTCATTGACTGTTACGAAGCTGTATCAGGCTCTCGTATGCATGCCACATATTACCGTCCTGGTGGGGTGTACCGTGACTTGCCAGACAAAATGCCACAGTACTTAAAGTCCGACTTCAGGTCTACAAAAGAGCTAGATAAAATGAATAAGAACCGTAAAGGTTCTTTACTAGATTTCATAGATAATTTTACTGAAACTTTTCCGTCCAGTATAAAACAGTATGATGACTTGTTGACGGATAATCGTATTTGGAAACAAAGACTGGTTAACATTGGCATAGTTTCTGCTAAAAGAGCGAAGCAATTAGGATTTACTGGGCCTATGCTTCGAGGGTCAGGAGTTGCGTGGGATCTTAGAAAGAATCAACCCTATTCTGTTTACGACAAATTGGAATTTGATATTCCAGTTGGTGTTACAGGTGATAGTTATGACCGATACCTCGTTCGTATGGAAGAAATGCGACAATCAAACCGAATTATTAAGCAGTGCGTTAATTGGTTAAGGTCAAACTCTGGCCCTGTAATGTCGAGTAATCTAAAAGTATCTCCCCCAAATCGAAGTGATATGAAGGGTGATATGGAGTCTCTTATCCATCATTTTAAGTTATTTACTGAGGGTTACTGCTTGCCAGAGGGTGAAGTGTATAGTGCTATTGAACATCCAAAGGGTGAGTTCGGTATTTACTTAATTTCAGACGGCGCAAACAAGCCTTATAGAGTCAAAATAAGGGCCCCAGGCTTTGCACACTTAGCATCTATGGATGAGATGACAAGAGGGCACATGTTGTCAGATGTTGTAACCATTATTGGTACTCAAGATATTGTATTCGGTGAAATAGATAGATGATTTCAAATAAAGCAAAAAAACAGATAGATTTATGGATAGCAAAATATCCAGAAGGCCGCCAGAGTTCTGCAGTAATGGAGGCTTTAAAAATAGTGCAAGCGGAAAACAAAAATAGTTTAACTTCTGAATTAATACAAGCAGTAGCTGATTACCTTGACATGCCAGGTATAGCCGCACAGGAGGTAGCTACATTTTATGAAAATTATAACCATAAGCCTATGGCAAAACACACAATAAGAATATGCCACAATATCTCTTGTATGCTTAATGGTTCTGATGATTTGATTACATACTTAGAAACTAGTCTTGGAGTTAAGTCCGGAGAGGTAACCCCAGATGGGCTTCTTTGTGTAAAAAAAGTTGAGTGTTTAGGTGCATGTGTGGGAGCCCCGATGTTCCAAATTGAGGATCAATACTATGAGCATTTATCTAACGATAAGGTAGACGTAATCATTGATGGTTTAAGGAAAAACAGCAAATGAATGAAGTCTGTTTTAAAAACCTAGACAAAAAAGATGCTTGGTCATTAGCAACTTATGAAGCTAATGGGGGTTACTCCGTATGGAGAAAGATTTTAAATGGTGATATAACTCCAGATAGTATTATTGAAGAGTTGAAGGTGTCTGGTCTTCGTGGTAGAGGTGGTGCCGGTTTCCCTACAGGATTGAAGTGGAGCTTTATGCCGCGAAACAATGACTGTCAAAAATATGTTGTTTGTAATTCTGATGAGGGTGAACCTGGCACATGCAAAGATAGAGATATCCTCAGATTTAATCCCCACTCTGTAATTGAAGGTATGGCAATTGGTGGCTTTGTAATGAATGCAAGTGTAGGTTATAACTATATACGCGGAGAATTCATGGAACCCTTTTATCGTTTCGAAGGGGCTCTAAAAGAGGCATACAATGCTGGACTCTTAGGGAAGAATATTTCTGGTAGCTCTGTGAACTTTGACCTTTATACTCACCTAGGTGCCGGTGCCTACATATGTGGTGAAGAAACCGCGTTACTTGAGTCACTTGAAGGTAAGAAAGGCCAACCAAGATTCAAGCCTCCATTTCCTGCTAATGTAGGACTATTTGGCATGCCTACAACAATAAATAATACAGAGAGTTTCGCTTCTGTGCCAGACATATTGGCAAAAGGCGGGCAATGGTTCTCTGATTTGGGAGTTACAAACTCTGGCGGATGCAAACTTTTTTCTGTGACTGGGCATGTAAACAAGCCAGCAAATTTCGAAGTTCCTATGGGCACACCATTCAAGGACCTACTTAAAATGGCAGGTGGAGTACGTAAAGGAAGAAAATTGAAAGCAGTGATTCCTGGTGGCTCATCAACCCCAGTATTGACAGCAGATGTCGCTATGGCTATGAATATGGATTACGATAGTATTGATCAAGCTGGGTCTATGCTTGGTGCAGGATCAGTTATTATTATGGATGACTCTACATGTATGGTAGAAGTACTAACAAGGTTAGCGCATTTTTATTATGACGAGTCTTGCGGGCAATGCACACCATGCCGTGAAGGAACCGGGTGGCTTTACCGCGTGCTTAAGCGCATATTAGACGGCAAAGGAAAGAGTGACGATATAGAGTTATTACAAAACGTTGGTTCAAATATCTTAGGTAATACAATCTGCGCTCTTGGAGATGCTGCCGCTATGCCAGTTGAAAGCTTTTTGAGAAACTTTTCTGAGGAATTTGAGTATTACATCAAGAATGGCAAGAGCATGGTGAAAGACAATGTTTGAAATTGAAATAGATGGCATATTAGTTAATGCCACACCTGGAGAGAATGTTATAGAGGTAACTGACAGAGAAGGGATTAGTGTGCCTAGATTCTGCTACCACAAAAAACTGTCAATATCTGCAAACTGCCGTATGTGTTTAGTTGATATTGAAGGAGCCCCTAAACCGCAACCAGCATGTTCTACACCTGTAAGTGAGGGTATGAAGATTAGTACTCAGAATGAGAAAGCAAAGTCTGGCCAAAAAGCGGTAATGGAGTTCTTATTAATAAATCATCCACTAGATTGCCCAATTTGTGACCAGGGCGGTGAATGTGAGTTGCAAGATGTAGCCATGACTTATGGTTCAGATGTATCAAGATTCAATGAAGGTAAGCGTGTAATTTCTGACAGTGATATTGGTGCATTAATTCAAACAGATATGACACGCTGTATACATTGCACAAGGTGCGTGCGTTTTGGCGCTGAAGTTGCAGGTATTATGGAGATGGGAGGCACAGGTCGTGGAGAAAATCTCAAGATTGAACCATTCCTTGAAGAGGGCATTCAATCAGAACTATCTGGAAATATGATTGATGTTTGTCCTGTCGGAGCATTAACCTCTAAACCATTCAGATATGAATTAAGATCTTGGCAAATGCATGCAACAGAAAGCATTGCGAGACATGATTTGGTGGGATCTAACATTCATGTTCAGACCTATAAAGGCAAAGTTAAACGTGTTGTTGCTAGGAGCAATGACAGTGTAAATGAAACATGGATATCTGATAGGGACCGCTTCTCTTACGAAGGTCTGTCTCATGAAAAACGATTACTTAAGCCACAAATTAAAGTTAATGGGGTTTGGAGAGAGGCTGAATGGGATGAGGCTCTTGATTTCTCAATAAAGGCATTACAGAGTAAAGTAATAGACAATAAAGAGGCAAGCAAGTTAGGCGCACTAGCATCAAATATATCAACACTTGAGGAGTACTATTTATTACAAAAGTTACTCTCAGGGGTAGATTGTGAAAATATCGATTATCGTTTGAACACAAAACACATTACTAATACAGAAAGCCTTAATACAAATATAAAGTTGTCTGATTTAGAGAACATAGATCACGCTTTAGTTGTTGGCTCTTTTACTAGATTAGAGCAGCCAATGATTAACCATAGATTGCGTAAATCGGTCTTAAATGGTGCCACAGTTGATGTAATAAATTCTATGGATTTTGATTTTAACTTTTCAATTAACAATTCAAATATAATTAGTCCAAGTCAAATTGCAAATATTTTAGCAGCTACACTAAAAGCTACTATTGAGTCAAATAAGCAGGAAATTCCAAGTTATTTGAGTAAAGTAGAAGTTACCGAACAAGCAGCTAAAATAGCTGAAAAATTGTTAATGTCAGACAGCTCAGTGATTATTATTGGTGAACATATAACAAACAATAATAACGCATTGAATATTACTAAGCTCGTTAATGAGCTTTCTAAGATAACTAATAGCTCATCTTTAAATTTAAGTATTACAGGAAACTCTAATGCAGCAAAGTTAGCTGGCTTCATGCCTGGTAAGAATGGTAAAGATGTGAATGCAATGTTAGGTTCCGAAATGAATGCCTATATATTATTAGACATCTACCCAAAATACGATTTTCACAACTCCGTATCAGCAATAAAAGCACTCAGCAATAAAAACACCTTTGTGGTATCTTTGAATAGTTTCAATGATGATGATGTAGCTGAATATTCAGATGTAATGCTTCCAATTGCAAGTTATTATGAAACATCTGGCACACATGTCAATGTTGAGGGAGAATTACAGTCCTTTGTAGCTTCTGTTAGCGCCCCAAAAGATGCAAAACCAGCATGGAAGGTTATAAAAGTGTTGGCAGATTTACTTGAAATATCCGGATTCAATTACCTTGACTCTAGCCAAGTTTCTGATGAAGCCAAACATGCGGCCCCAACAAAGACAGAAATCACTCATGATATTGATTTTATAAATTCCAAAGGTGTTGAAATTATCTGGCAGCCATCGCCATACTCTACTGATGCATTGCTAAGGCATTCACCCTCACTACAAGAAACTCAAATAGGTAAGATAAACAGGGCCTCAATGAATGAATCAACTGCGAAATCATTAAAGCTCAGTGATGCAGATGATTATTTAGGTGTTCCAGTTTTTATTAGTGAGATAGTTGCGAACGATTGTGTGTTTATTAATGCCAATAAATCAACATCGAGTGAGGTACAGAAGTGATGGCTCTATGGGAATCATTTGTTGAACTGATTCATGATCTAATACCTTGGCTTGATGGTGGAATTGCAACGGTAGTAATTATCCTTATTAAGGGCGTGGCGTTAGTTCTTCCTTTAATAATTATGATGGCTTATATGACCTATGCAGAACGTAAAGTTATAGGATATATGCAACTAAGAATAGGCCCTAACAGGGTTGGACCATTAGGACTATTACAACCATTCGCAGATGTTTTCAAGATGATGTTTAAGGAAATAATTTTTCCAACGAAGGCGAATATTTATTTATTTTTATTGGCGCCAATTTTAGCCTTTGTTCCGGCCGTAGCTATATGGGCAGTTATACCGCTGGGTGAAGGTTTTTATATTACCAATTTAGATTTAAGTTTGCTGTATGTGTTGGCAATTGGCTCTGTAGGTGTGTATGGAATTATTCTTGCTGGTTGGGCTTCAAATTCAAAATATCCATTACTAGGAGCCATGAGAAGTACCGCTCTTTTGGTTTCATATGAGATTGTAATTGGCTTTGTTATTGTTACAGTAGTTATGGTTGCAGGTTCCTTAAATATAAATGATATTGTTGCTGGACAACAAGGTGGCATTTGGAACTGGTACGTTATTCCATTGTTTCCAATGATGATTGTTTTTTGGATTTCTGCATTAACAGAGACAAACCGTGCACCTTTTGATGTTGTTGAGGGTGAGTCAGAAATTGTTGGTGGCACACATGTGGAGTATTCCGGTATGTGTTTTGCTTTGTTCTTTATGGCAGAGTATATAAACATGATTATGATGGCAGCTTTAGCTGTATTGATGTTCTTTGGTGGATGGCACTCACCATTTGAGGGTATACCTTATTTAGAAAGTTTTTTTGAGTTTGTTCCTGACTTAATGTGGTTATTGGCAAAAATGAGTTTCTTCTTATTTTTATATTTGTGGATTAGAGCGACATTTCCAAGATTTAGGTATGACCAGATTATGCGTTTGTGTTGGAAAGTCTTCCTCCCACTAACGATTGTGTGGATTTTTGTTGTTGCTCTGATGACGCAGTTTAATCTCGGTCCTTGGTTTTAGTATAGTAAATTTTATGATTAATAAATTTAAAAAATTAATTAAAGATTTTGCATTGATTGATCTTCTGTCTGGAATGAGTGTTACTGCTAAAGAACTAGTTAGTACTAAAATTACCGTTCAATTTCCAGAGGAGAGGACGCCAATATCTCCACGTTTCAGGGGAATTCACGCACTCCGTAGATATCCTAATGGGGAGGAGCGTTGTATAGCTTGTAAACTATGTGAGGCGGTATGTCCAGCTAACGCTATAACTATAGAGTCTGAAATGAGGGCTGATGGTACTAGAAGAACCATTCAGTATGATATTGATTTGTTTAAATGTATTTATTGTGGTTTTTGTGAAGAAGCTTGTCCAGTAGATGCAATTGTTGAAACGCAAATTTTCGATTATGCATTTGAATCTAGAGATGGTAGCGTACTAACAAAAGAAAGGCTGCTTGAAATTGGAGATACAAATAAAAAAATGATAGACCAAACTAAGCTCGAAGACGCTAAATACAGGTAACTAATTATGGGATTTGAGCAAATATTATTTTATGTTTTTTCATTTTGGCTTATTGTCAGTTCGTTGGCGATGGTTTTTTCAAGAAACACAGCTTTCTCCGCATTGTTTCTGATCTTATCCTTCTTCTCTTCTGCAAGTTTATGGTTATTGATGGAAGCTGAGTTTTTGGCAATAACTCTAATATTGGTATATGTCGGAGCTGTTATGGTGCTGTTCCTATTTGTTATTAAAATGCTTGACATAGATGACTCCACATTGAAAGCTAAATTTACTGGTTATTTCCCTATTGGATTGGGAGTTGCTGCAGTTGTTATTGCTGAAATGTCTCTAGTTTTAGGTGCAAACCAGTTTGGTATGGATGTTATTGCAGAGCCTATAAGGCATGGTTCAGATTATAGTAATATTACTGTACTTGCGACAGACTTATATACAACATATGTTTATCAATTTGAGTTGGCAGCCGTATTACTGTTAATAGCAATTATTGCTTCAATAACGCTTATTCATAGAACTGAAAAACGTAGCAAAAAACAGTCGATTTCTGAGCAAGTTAATACCAAAGCAGAAGATCGAGTTAGATTGGTTTCTATAGCTTCACCTAATAAAAAGGATGAATGATTATGATAACACTTAGTGACTACCTTATTTTAAGTGCAATAGTTTTTTGTATAGGCCTAGTAGGAATATTTGTTAATCGTACTAATATAATTACATTACTCATGTGTGTTGAGTTGATGCTCGCTGCCGTTAATACTAATTTTATCGCCTTCTCTTATTTTATGGGCGACCAAGTTGGACAGATCTTTGTATTTTTCATTCTTACAGTAGCTGCAGCTGAGGTTGCTATTGGTTTAGGAATATTGACACTAGTCTATAGAAATAAAGGCTCAATTAATATAGATGTTACTAATAGCTTGAGGGGCTAATCCAAGAATGACAATGGAGAACATATACTTAACACTAGCTCTTTCACCATTATTGGGCGCCATTATTGCCGGTTTCTTCGGGGGAATTTTGGGACGTAAGGCCACACACACAATAACAATTTTAGGTGTTTTTATTTCAACAATGTTAGCGCTGTATGTGTTTAATATTCATGTATTGGAGAAAGGTGAGATATTCAATCAGAACATCTATACATGGATGCAAATAGGCAGTCTAAATATAAGTGTTGGGTTTTTGATAGATAATCTAACATCAGTGATGTTGGTAGTTGTTTCATTCGTATCGCTCATGGTACATATTTACACTATAGGCTACATGGACGATGACGATGGCTACACTAAATTTTTTAGCTATATTTCTTTATTCACCTTTGCCATGTTTATACTGGTCATGTCAAATAACTTTATGCAATTATTCTTCGGTTGGGAAGCCGTAGGACTCGTCTCTTACCTATTGATTGGTTTTTGGCATCACAAAGAGTCAGCAATTGAGGCTAATCTTAAAGCGTTCCTGGTTAATAGGGTAGGAGACTTCGGATTCTTGTTAGGAATAGCGTTAGTGTTAATGTACTTTGGATCACTTGACTATATGGAAGTGTTCAATAATCTTGATATTGTGAACGGAGTTACAATATTAGATGGAGCATTAATTATTACTGTAATTTGTATATTGTTGTTTATTGGTGCGATGGGAAAATCTGCGCAGGTGCCATTGCATGTTTGGTTGCCGGGCTCTATGGAAGGTCCAACTCCAATTTCAGCACTCATACACGCAGCAACAATGGTAACTGCTGGTATTTTTATGGTGTCACGTATGTCACCAATGTTCGAATTGAGTGAGGTTGCATTAACAGTGGTAATGGTAATTGGCGCTGTTACAGCTTTATTTATGGGTTTATTAGGAATTGTGCAGAATGACATAAAGAGAGTTGTGGCTTACTCAACACTATCTCAGTTGGGTTATATGACGGTAGCTTTAGGTGTCAGTGCTTATTCGGTGGCAATATTTCATCTCATGACTCATGCCTTCTTTAAAGCTCTTCTTTTCCTAGCAGCAGGATCTGTAATAGTAGCTATGCACCATGAGCAAGATATTAGAAAGATGGGCGGTCTGTATAAAAAAATGCCAATCACTTACATAACCTCCCTTATTGGAACTTTAGCTTTGATAGGCTTTCCTGGATTTGCAGGCTTCTACTCAAAAGACATGATAATTGAGGCCGTGCATTTTTCTACACTTCCATACGCTAACTTAGTCTATTATGCTGTTGTTGCAGGGGTATTTATAACTGCTTTTTATTCTTTAAGAATGTTCTTTCTAGTTTTTCATGGTGATTCTAGAGTTGATCATCATACTGAAGAGCACTTAAAAGAATCTACAACTTCAATAACTTTTCCGTTGATTGCCTTGGCGATACCATCAGCAGTAATAGGATATTTAACGATTGAGCCTATGTTATTTACCGGCTGGCTAAGTAATGCAATTACTGTTGCATCTAGTCACGTCTCTATGGCTGAATTAGAACATGAATTCCATGGTGCCGCATCAATGATACCACACGCATTTATAACAACACCATTCTGGATGATGGTTGCTGGAATTGCTGCTGCATGGCTGTTTTCATTGCACAGGACTGACTGGGCTGATGCTATTAAAAATAGATTTCATCGTACCTATTATGTGCTAGATTCACTCTACGGCTTTGATCGCTTTAATGAGATAGTTTTCGTAAATGGTGTTAAAAGATTAGGCAACCTATTATGGAAGGTTTCAGATATGGGTTTAATTGACAAGATGGTTGTTAATGGAAGCGCAAAGTTAGTTGGATTTGTCGGTTCAATTATTCGCCCTATACAAACCGGATACGTCTATCACTATGCTTTCTTTATGATTTTCAGTTTATTAATTATTTTAACTTGGTCGCTTTTCGCAGGTGACCATCCACAACTTCGTTTAGAGTTTTAGGTATGGACAGTATGCTTCTTAGTTTATTAATATGGATGCCAATATTAGGCGGCTGTCTAATTATATTAATTGGAAATAGCCGTGCAGAGACAGCACGTTGGCTTAGCGCGCTAATTTCTATTGTTGTTTTTATTATGTCAATAGGATTATTTACAGACTTCGATAACTCAACCCACCTAATGCAGTTTACTGAAAAGTCATCCTGGATTTCTCATTTTGATATATATTACCATATAGGTGTGGATGGTATTTCAATGCCTCTTATTATCCTTACAACATTCTCAACAATTTTAGTTATCATTGCTGGATGGGAAGTTATATCTAAAAGGGTTGCACATTATATGGCTGCTTTTTTGATGATGGAAGGCCTAATAATTGGTGTCTTTTCATCGTTAGATGCTGTATTGTTTTACGCGTTCTGGGAGGCTTCACTTATCCCGATGTTGTTAATTATTGGAATTTGGGGCGGCGATAATCGTGTTTATGCTGCAATTAAGTTCTTTTTATATACCTTCTTGGGGTCAGTCTTTATGCTGATATCCCTAATATACATGTACAACAAAGGCGGTTCTTTTTCAATTCTAGAAATGCATGAGCTTGATCTAAGCCTTTTAGAACAGAGCTGGATATTTTGGGCATTCTTTATGGCATTTGCAGTCAAGGTTCCAATGTTTCCTGTGCATACCTGGCTGCCAGATGCCCATGTTCAAGCACCTACTGGTGGATCAGTAATTCTAGCGGCTATTATGCTTAAGATGGGCGGCTATGGCTTCTTCCGGTTCTCATTACCAATTACACCAGATGCATCGCTTGAATTCTCTGAAGTAGTAATTGTTTTGTCCCTCATAGCTATTGTATATATTGGTTTTGTAGCATTAGTCCAGAGAGACATGAAAAAATTAATTGCATATTCATCAATCTCACATATGGGATTTGTTACATTAGGAGTGTTTGCCTTGTTCTTGGCATATCGTCCTGAAAGTACAGAGGGAGCAATGCTAGGGCTTGAAGGAGCAATGATACAGATGATTTCACATGGATTTATATCTGCAGCCATGTTCCTTGTGGTTGGTGTTTTGTATGATCGACTACACTCAAGGGAAATATCTACTTATGGTGGCGTTATAAACACCATGCCTAAGTTTACTGGGTTTGCAGTGCTATTCGCTATGGCTAATGCTGGTCTACCAGCAACATCAGGATTTGTGGGCGAATTTATGGTTATATTAGGAGCAGTTCAAGCCAACATATGGTATGCAGTCTTAGCGTCACTGACCCTTATACTTGGGGCTGCTTATACTTTGTGGATGGTTAAGCGTGTTTTTTGGGGGCCAATAACTAATGACGATGTTAAGACTTTGAAAGATATTAATGGGCGTGAATTTGGGATCCTCGCAGTATTAGCTTTAGCAGTACTCGTTATGGGGCTTTACCCTCAACCAATAATAGAAGTGATGCACGCTTCTATTGAAAATTTATTACAACAAGCATTGAGCTCAAAGTTATGACTAACAACTTCTCATTTGAAATAAACTCATTAATGGTGGCTCTACCAGAGATATTCTTAATAAGTAGTATTGTAATTATTCTACTAATAGATCTATTCTTAACTAGCAAATTTAGACGGGTCACTTATTACCTCTCCCAGCTGAGTTTATTCGTAACTGGAATTCTAGCATTCAACCTAATAGGTCATACTGAAACTGTGATATTTAGTGATTCATTCATCCTTGACGATATGGCATCTGTATTTAAGGTATTTATTTTGGGATCAGCAATGGTTGCAATGGTTTATACAAGACATTACTTGATTCAACACTCATTATTCATAGGTGAGTACTTTGTATTAGTACTACTGGCAGTGTTGGGGATGATGGTTATGGTGTCTGGGTATAGCATGCTGACACTTTATCTTGGTCTTGAAATTCTTTCTTTGTGCTTATATGCACTCATTGCAATAGCTCGTAACAGGTCAGTTGCAGTAGAGGCGGCGCTTAAATATTTTATATTAGGTGCTATAGCCTCTGGTTTGTTGCTTTATGGTATTTCAATGGTTTACGGCATAAGCGGCAGTATTAATATTAGTGAAATTGCTTCATTTGCTTCTAATTCAAATATTAACTCTAGGGAGACTCTAATTCTTAATTTTGGCCTAGTATTCTTGGTTATAGGTATCGCCTTCAAGCTTGGAGCAGTGCCATTCCATATGTGGGTGCCAGATGTTTATGAAGGGGCGCCAACTTCAGTGACAATGTTTTTATCAACAGTGCCTAAGATAGCTGCTCTGGCAATGCTAGTCAGAATTCTTATAGATGGACTAGGGTCTATGCATGATTACTGGGCAGATTTATTCATAGCATTATCTTTATTGTCAATAGCTCTAGGATCTATGGTTGCATTAATGCAGACAAATATAAAGCGTATGTTGGCTTATTCAACGATTTCACATGTTGGTTTCATTATGTTGGGATTTGTGACTGGAGTTGTGTCTGGGTATGGCGCGGCAACATTTTATGTGCTTGTGTATGTTCTCATGAGTTTGGCCGCATTTGGTATAATTATATTGCTTAATAGAAATGGTTATGAGGCTGATAAAATATCAGATTACAAGGGGCTCAGTAAGAGTTCGCCTTGGTTTGCACTTATAATGCTAGTGGTAATGCTCTCTATGGCTGGAGTGCCACCATTTATAGGCTTCTATTCAAAATTTTTCATCCTGCAACAAGTTGTATTGTCTGGATTTGTTACTATAGCAATAGTTGCAGTCGTTTTTGCGGTTATTAGTGCTTACTACTATCTACAAATTATTAAATCTATGTATTTCGATGATTCTGATAATGAAACTACAATTAATGCGCCTATGGATATGAAGTTAATTCTTTCAATAAATGGTGTTCTTATATTGGGTATTGGCTTATTCCCAGATTATTGGATGAAATTGAGTGTTTCTTTGTTCTAATAGTTTATTTTATATAGCTTATTTTTGTAAATTTATTGTTTGAAATATAATGCAACTGACCCCATTTCATCTTGCAATTCCTGTTCGTGATATAGATGAATCGAGAGATTTTTATGGATATAAGTTAGGCTTTCCTGAGGGAAGAAGTACTGATGAGTGGATTGATTTTAATATGTTCGGTCATCAGCTAGTTACGCACTTAAATACTAGTATTGGAAGGCAAGGAAAAGTCCAATCAGTTTCAAATGTAGTTGATGGAAAGGGAGTACCTATACCGCATTTTGGTGTTGTCCTAAATATTAATCATTGGAATCAACTTACCAGCAGAGTTAGCAAAGTGATTGATAACTTTATAATTGAACCACATACTCGTTTCGAAGGAAAGAAGGGTGAGCAGAGGACTATGTTTTTTGAAGACCCTTCAGGTAATTATTTAGAATTTAAGGCATTTAAGGATATCAATTCAGAACTCTTCAAGAAGTAGGCTGGCTTTTATTTTGTAGCTCCGTCTTAGCAGGTTTGCCAGTTTGAGTACGAGGCATCTCATCTAAAATTTCTAGTAACGTTGGGACCATATATTTACTCATAATATTAGAGCAATACAATTGAAGTTCGTCTAAATTAAGTGATGAACTGTTCCTCAAAGTCACAAATGCCTTCACAAGCTCTTCACCGTAACTATCAGGTACACCGATAACAGCGCAATCTTCTATACTTGGATGGGTAAATATACCTTCTTCTATTTCGTAGGCTGAAACCATTTCACCTTTTACTCTGATTCTTTCTGACATTCTGGCCAACCAAAAAAGATCACCATCCTCGTCAAGGCGAGCAAGGTCGCCAGTATGGAACCATGAATTTCGCCACGCTCTTTTAGTTTCTTCCTCCATACCTAAGTATTTAGAGGCCATGATTGATGGCTCACGAGAACGAATTATTAGTTCGCCGGGCTCGCCAACAGGAAGTGAATTGTCATTATCATCCACAATTGCAACTTCGTATCGGTCTAAAACTTTACCTGCTCCTGTCTTATCGAACAGAGGTAGAGCCACTCCTCCAGCCTCTGTAGAGCCATAACCCCCACCACGAGCTAGTTTAAGATTAAATCTAGATTCAAAGTCGTCATGATTTACCGGTAGAGGCGTCCCCCACATGAAGCGCATATTGTGTTGAGTCTCTTCCACACATGGTTGGGCAGACCAAAGAAGCTGTTGAACCGATCCCATAGCCATAAACCATGTTGCCTTATAACGGTACACATCCTTCCAAAAATTAGAAAGACTAAATCCTTGTCTTATGATAGCTTGGCCTCCAATCATCATGGCTGGCAATATATCATACTGAGTGGCCCCTACATGAAAAAGTGGGTACGGTGAGTATACGCTGTCATTCCTGGTTAATCCGAAAGCCTCTATCATAGACTCTGCTGCCCTGACTGAGCTCCTGTGTGGAATATCACACCCCTTGGATACCCCAGTCGTGCCCGATGTAAAAAGAATCACAGCTGTTTCATCATCCTGGAAGTTACAGGGTAGGTTCGTATTTAAATCGCTAATTATGGAGTTCCAGGGCAGTACTGCTATGTTATTGAACTTCTCGCCTGCATAGGTATGATCGTCAGTCATGATTATTTGCTCAAGGTAATCTAAATCGTTCATTACATCAGTGAGTTGTTGTAAGTAATCATTAGAGGTAATCATTTTTTTGCACTTTGTTAGGTTAATCATACGAGCAAGTGATACACCTTTAAAGGTGTTATTAATAGCAACTTCTATGGCGCCAATTTTTTTTAGTGCATATGAACTGGCTAAAAATTTTATGCAGTTAGGCAGCATTATGGCAACATATTCATTATCACAAATGCCCAAATCACTTATACCGTGAGCTATGGTATTTGTTAATTGGTTAAATTCAGAATACGATAAACACTCACCAGTCTCTGCCTGAGTAACAAATGGTTTTGGGCCAAAATTTTCTGATGACTTTTGAAGTAGTAAACCGAGATTAATTTTTTGTGCTTCTTTACCGGTTAGTTTCATACGATATATGCTGTAACTTTATTGAATTACTCACCATTTTTGCATTTATAAAACTATTGAGATATAAATTAATCGCAAAGTTTACTATTAAGATTATCAAGAGAACATATTACATTATTTGAGATGCAAAATAATATTATCTATTAGGGTTTTATTAACTGTTTTTCTTTATTTATTAAGATATATAATTCAGAGAAAAATGCTGAATTGATTTATTCATAAATTAATAATAAATGTCAATAACCAGGCAATTCACATTTTAGGAGAAAGTGTTGCAAAAAAGAGCCTATACAAAACCCATGATAGTTGCACATCGAGGTGCTTCAGGAGATGCTCCAGAAAATACCATTGCTGCATTTATGTTGGCATGGGAACAAGGAGCAGATGCAATTGAGGGTGATTTTCATATTAC
>Ga0315334_10000764_pt1 | contig 19575 bp, 15 predicted proteins | sample M150034915metaG_FD_205555 | JGI IMG/M metagenome (GOLD analysis project Ga0315334, IMG submission 205555) | Ammonia-oxidizing marine archaeal communities from Monterey Bay, California, United States - M1 500m 34915 | ecosystem: Environmental > Aquatic > Marine > Intertidal zone | place: USA... | reverse complement strand
GGCGCAGCAATCAGCAGCGTGATGCTATTGCCGGATTGATAGAGGCATTTGCCGATGCTCAAGCAGTTGGCGTCAAGACCGATGCGGAAGAAAAAATTGTCGATGATTTACTTAGGCGGGATGCAGGCTCGCTGAAAAAACAAATTCTTGTCCAGAATGGGCGCATCAGAGAATTGCTGGATCTTACCGGCAGTAGCGCATCAGTCGACCAGCGACTGGCAGCAAAATATGATCTTACTCTTGAAGTGCCGAGCGCCGATGCGCTTCTTGCCGAATTGGTGGATAATTTTCAGTTGCGGGAAGGCTTCGGTCTGGATATTTCTACTGAACGAAGTGCCCTTGGCAAAGAGCTCCAGACGCGAGTACAGTTGGTTGAAGGACTCCTCCGTGCCGCTCGTGATTCAATTAAGACAAAAGAAAAAATGTCGGGCGGGCAGGCTGGCGGAGACCATGAGCGCGATCTGCGGCAGTTGAAAGATCTGCGTTCGACCTATGCAGAGAGTTTGCGCGCAACGATTCGTTTGCTAGATAGGTTCGGCCTTGATTCTGCAGTCCACAAGCAAGCGCTGATTAGTCTCACCGGGGAGCTGTCGGATGATATCCTAAATCCGGAGGTTTTAACGCGGTTAGTTGATGGCTGGAGCAATACGCTTTTCGTCTGGATAAAGTCCAGTGCACCGTCCGTGGCATTCAAGTTGCTGGTTCTGGTTCTGATCTTCTTCGGCGCCCGGCTACTGGCAAAACTGTCCCAGCATCTTGTTCGTCATTCTATGCAGCGCTCATCTGTGACGGTTTCCCACTTGCTCAGAGAATTTTTGATCAAGATGGCAGGCCGGATCGTTTTGGTGGTCGGTTTCTTGTTTGGTGTCGCGCAGCTCGGAGTTGAACTTGGTCCGCTTCTGGCTGGACTAGGTATCGCTGGCTTTATCGTCGGCTTTGCCTTGCAGGACGTGCTGTCAAACTTTGCGTCCGGGCTTATGATTCTTTTTTATCGGCCGTTTGATGTGGGTGATACGATCGAGACTGCGGCCGTTCGAGGCCAGGTCGAAGATATGACCCTGGTGTCGACCATGATTCTGACCTTCGACAACCAGATGTTGGTCGTTCCTAATAGCAAGATCTGGGGCGACGTGATTCGTAATGTCACTCATCAGCGGGAGCGCCGGGTGGATATGGAGTTTGAGGTCAGCTACGCCGATGACATTGAGCATGTTGAAAAGGTATTTGTTGATATTATTAACGCCGACGAGCGCGTGCTCCAAGACCCCGAGCCGAATATTAGGTTGAGTAAACTCGGCGACTCGGGGGTGACCTTTATCGTGCGCCCCTGGGTTAAAACTGACGACTATTGGCCCGTCTATTGGGATACTCAACGTGAGGTGAAACGTCGCCTGGACGCCGAGGGAATAACGATTCCATTTCCACAGCGAGATATTCATCACCACCCGGCGAAGGATGCGAAGCCGAGCGCTTGAGTAAAGCGTGCGGCCCTGATCTCAAGCGCTCGTTATAGAATGTATCGATCGCCGCAGTTCTGAAGTTCCATATCCCTTTAGATAAGCCTTCGATCGCGCACCGAGATGGTCACAAGATAACGAATCAGGACCTGACCTTTAAAACCTACACTCGCTTCAATCGTTGAAAATCAGCGTGCATCGTACACGGCGTCTAAGCGAGGTGTATGCAGGGTAAGCAAAGTTGAGGAGGCGTAGGCGTGGAGCACATGCGAAGCCTGATTTTCGTCAATAGGGGGTAAACGATGAAGCCAATTACACGTATAATTGCTAACCACATTTTTACCTTACAAGGGAAAACCAGATGAGAAGGGATTGTATCGCGCTAGTGTTGACCGTGGCATTCACATCCGTGGGTGTACAGGCCGACGAGCTGACGATGAAAAATGGTTCTCGCCTGGTAGGTGAAGTGGTAACTTCTGAAAGTGGACACATTGTCTTCAAGACCCCATTTGCAGGTGAAATCAAGATCGCGACCGAAAACGTGCTTGAGGTCAGAACCGTTAAACCTGTGACGCTAAAGATGGCTGACGGCACTATTTATAAGGATAAACTGATTGTCTCGACTGAGCATGGTATAGCGGTGCGCAACGAAGGTGAGACGCCGATTTACTTCAAGGCTGAAGATGTCGCCTTAGTAAATCCAGAGCCCTGGCTACTTGGCGAGGGTTACAAATGGTTTGGTGAGGTTAACACCGCGCTATCGATGGAGCGGGGTAATACTGACAGCGACGAGTACGATGTTGATTTTAAGTCTACCTGGCGCAGCGTTGATGATCGTTACATTTTCAGCGCTATGTTTGAACGAGATGAGTCAACCGGCGCGAGGGACAAGAACCAGTGGCGGATAAGGGGCAAGTACGACCGCTTTACCGCTCAAGACGCCGATAACTACATCGGTGGGCAGTTAGTCTTTTACCGAGATGAGTTTGCAGACTTGGATTTGCGAACCACGGTAGGGCCCTATATCGGTCGAAATTTTTATGAAGGCAGCCGACTGTCGCTGTCTGGGGAGGTTGGTGCAGTATACGTGGATGAGGCGTTTGATCTTACCGAAGATAGTGACTTCGTCGGCGGTAACTGGGAAGTCAGCATGACCAGCGATATCATCCCGAAAACAGAGCTCTATGCAACCCAGATTGGTATTGTTAACTTTGATCAGATTGATGGTGTTCTAATAGATACTGTCATCGGTCTGCGTTTTCCGCTGATTGCGGGGCTGCAGACCGCGTTTGAAATCAAGTTAGAGTACGATGGCGGAGCGGTTGATGGCGTCGATGAGCTAGACCAGACCTATAACTTTAAGCTGGGGTATACCTGGTAAGCGTTCCCTGCTTTTGGCAATCAACGCCCCCTGTTTCTGGGGTGGCTTTTTCACACAGTCGAGTAACCAGGCCTAGACTAAACTAAACTAAACTAAACTAAACTAAACGGGCATAACCTTGCCAGCAGGTTTAGTGTCCGGCGAACACCAGCATCTGTACAGGCATGACCAGAGCTTGAATACGTAAAACAATGGCGTGGACGAGGCCCACTGCATCTACAGCGTGGTAAAACAAGGTATCTAAAACACCAATGTCACCCGACGCCAACAAATCATGATTGTTAGTGTAGGCATTAGCGACGCATTTACTACCAGGCATGACACCTTCCATACCTCCCTCGTAGAGGGGCTCCATGACAACGGTCAGCGTACCCGGACGAGCGCGTTCCTGAGCGTCCAGCAGGTTATCCGAAGGGCGCAGCTGCCCTGCAGCCACCACTTGTTGTACCCGAACCACCACCATGGGTATCACTTCAAAGGGTTTCGATAAACAGACCACTTCAGCCAGACTTCCCACGCCGATGACCTGCGTGGCCAGCTGACTGAAACCGGCAGCTATCTGATGTCGGCCGGATTCTGGCCCGTCATTGGGAATCAAAATACCTGCCGGGCGCAAAATTGGGTTCACATAATCACCACGCTGCAAGAAAAACTGCGACACCGTGCCATCGACGCCGGCGTAAACGGTGGTTTTACCCAATTCAACCTCGGCCTGCTCAAGTCCGCGCCTGGCGCTTTCAAGCTGACTGGGTAACACCGACTCCTTCTGTGCGACAACCGACTCGACATTCGCTTTCGCTGTGTCGACGCCACCAGCGCGCGAATTTACCGTGTTTTCCAGTCGCTCTAGTTCAATCTTACTCACTAATTGGGATCCGCGAGATGCAAGTTCGCGCTTTTTCTTAAGCTCATTTTTTGCCTGAGCCAGCGCTCCCTGCGCCTGTCTCAACCCGCCACGCGCGGCCTCAAGTTGGCTGTCCACCTGCACAAAGGCAGATTCTACCTGCGCGACCTGGCTGCTGGCGGCATTAACCGCTGCAAGCTGTGAACTGTCGAGTAAACTGAATATGGGGTCGCCCGCCTCAACTTGCTGATTGTTTTCGACATAGATTTCTTCAACTCGGCCGCCGCCCTCAGACAAAATCGTGACGGTACGAAAATAGGGCCCGGCATTGGTGGTAGAGGGGTGGTAGTAAAAAATCAGGGTGATCAGCGACACCGTAAGCAATATGCAGGCCGAGATACCCCATCGCAGTTCATACCAGACCGAGAAAAAGTTAATATCCTTGCCCCACTGCTTGCCCTGCTTGTAGTGACGAAACAAGTAATCAGGCAGCACCGTGACGAGCGAACAGATCAGTAATTCCAGCATAGTTTATTGCTCCTGCTCGTTAGTTATAGGCGCACTGATCTCTGGCTCTGGCTCTGGCTCTGGTTCTGGTTCTGGCTCAGTGTTTGCCTCGGTCATGATGCGCAGTGAATTTGCGATCGAATTCAATGGTGACGTGAAATCAGGGAATTTCACCAGTGCTAACACGAGGGCGGCAACCCAGAACAAATTGTTGTGGGTAAACAGAGCCAGCACTGCCAACACCATAATCAGCTGCGTTTGTCCGTTATTTTGCTCCTGGGCCAGGTGCTCGGGTATTGAGTGTAGCTTGAAATAAAGTACCGCCACTCCCATCAGACCTGCAATCAAGATAAAAACAACGGCTGTGAACAGGGGATCACTGCCGTCTGCTCCGCCGATAAAAGATGGAAGCCCATGCGGTGCCAATGGATGAGTAGCAGCGGTCATGATGTAATTTCCTGTAGTTATTTTTAGTCGTAAACTAACGGATGTAGGTGATGACATCAACTCCTGTGGTTCTGCGAGCGCCCATATGATGAAAGCTATTGCAGCCTATAAGACCTGATGCGCCATGTACTGGTGTTTGAAGGTGATGTCTGGCTAAGATATTAGACAAGAGTAGGGTCGCGAAAATTAAAATTACTGAATCAGTAAGCATTTAGAGATAACGGATGTGTTCCTTAAAGAAAGCTTATTTGTGCGTCAATCAGATGCAACAATACCCATAACATTGAGGAAAAATTCTGTTGTGTTGCTATCTATTTCCAAAATGCCCTTCAGTGAGTCAGGACCTTTGATGACTTGTCCTGCATGCAGTTGCCATTGACCAGGTGAAACGGATAGGCTACGACAACAATTGACTTCATAGCCCAAACTTCATAGCCCAAACTTCATAGCCCAAACTTCATAGCCCAAACTTCATAGCCCAAAAGGAAACAATGAAATGCTAAATCACGTCATGATCGGTTCAAACGATATCGAGAAAACTAAAAATTTCTATACTCCTGTTCTTGGAGTGCTGGGAGCGGGAGACCCGATGGAGCATGTCAATGAAACCGGGCAGATTCGCCTTTTCTATATTCATAATGGCTCTACCTTCAGTATCAGTGAACCGATCAACGGCGAACCCGTCAGTATTGCCAATGGCTCTACCATTGGCTTTGTCTGCGATTCACCAGAGCAGGTGAAAGAGCTTCACGACACTGCTGTCGCCAATGGAGGCATCAGCGTGGAAGATCCGCCAGGCCCTCGGGACGGCACGATGGGCCTGATGCACCTGTGCTATTTTCTGGACCCGGACGGCCACAAGATTTGCGGCATCCATCGACCAGCCTAAGCCTGGTGATTGGCACCTCCGGCCTCGTTGGCGCTGGCATATAGATAGGCGAAATACTTTTTATTGTCGCTTTTTTACTTCCATGACAATACTTGAAAAGCATTTAGACAGGTAGTGGTAGAGGCTCGCTGGGCCTCAAGCTACCTGCTCGCGTCACTGGCCTGTCACATGCTGCGGACCCGTACTTTGCCCTAGCAGCCCCGGCGGCTCCGGCAACTGATCAGGCACCGGCCAAACCACCGGTAATCCTTCCCCTTGCATCAATTCACCAACACTAACCCGTGCCCGGTCAAGCGGGAATACGGGCCAGTTCTTCGTGCGTCTGAAACCATCAGCGAAGTAAACTACGGTAAAAACTCGGCGGGCCGTATCTGACTCGTTTGCAGCTGCCTGATGCACTGTGAATCCTGAATGCCAGACAACCGAACCTGGGTCAACACTGACCCATTCGGGCGACAGTCCGTTTAACGCAGGATCAGCGAGTATATTATACGGCTCTGTTGAATGGGTAATATCAACAGGACGCAACGGCCCAGCCTTATGGGAACCAGGCACGTAGGACATCGCACCATTTGATCTTTGAATGGTATCAAAGGGTATCCAGGCACTGACAAGCGGTACCTCGCCGATTGGCCAGAAAGTCTGGTCTTGATGGGCATCGGTTTCACGGCCGCCTGGCTCCTTATAGAGCGCTTGATCCTGCCAAAGCCGAACCGAAGAAACGCCCAACAATTGAGCCGCAATCCCTGCAAGCGCCGCATGAAAGGTCAGAGGACGAACGTCAGAGGAGGTCTCCCAGAGACGCATGCACTGTATAAAAGATTGTTCGTAAACAGACTTCTCATGGATATTACGCTTATCCGTTGAGGTCCTGTTTGCCACTTCTTTGTCGACCCCGGTGGCATGACGTGCCAGTTCTAAAGTCTCAAACACGTTCTCTGTCAGCACGTAACCCTTTTCCCGAAAGGTCTGTATCGTTTCGGGTGTTAATATCAGGGGATAAGTTGATTCTGCCGTCATCATTCTTCAATCTTTTTCAGGTTTGCACCAATAGCGCTTTCGAGTTGTTTCTCTGCCGTTAGAAAAACAGGCCGATGGCGTCATTATAGCAGCGACCAGTCGGGAGGTGTTTCGGGATGGCTGAGCTCGCCTTTTGCATTTCTAACAACCCGTCTTTGCTCATCCAGCCAGCCTTGCCAGTCAGTGCAGGGTACCAGTTCATCCGACCTGGTCCGCTGATGCATTTCCAGCAGCACCCGCATTTTTTCAAGCTGGTCGTGGTCAGTTAACGCCGTGTTATTGCTCTGCAATGGATCAGCGCGCAGGTCATACAATTCTTCCTCTCCTGACAATCGCTTGCAGTACATATGAGACCGGGTGCGCACCCCTCGCCATTCCGCACCGTTTTGAAACCAGTCAAAGTACTTTGAAAAATTCATCAAGAAAACGCTATCAGGTGCCGCCGCTCGTGGCTGCTCTCCAATGACGATGCTGGAGGATAGATTCGTACCTTCTACCGTCTGGGGCACTGGCACGCCTGCCAGGCCACACAGAGTGGGGAAAAAATCGACCATCGACAAGAGCGTATTATTGCGTGTACCCGGTGCAATCTTCGCTGGATACGAAATGATGCCGGGTATGTGAATTGACGCATCATAGGGGTTTTTCTTTGACCAGGGGTTAACGCCCTGTGAGCCACCCTGTGTGCCGTGATCCGACGCGAACACTAAAATGGTGTTATCGATTAATCCCTCTTTTTCCAGATAGTCCATTAATCTACCCAGCATCTCATCAATGGCCAAAATCATTGCCAGGTAGTGGCGGTACATTTCCTTTGCGGCCCGCAACATTGAGGCCGGCACGTTATCAGGCAGCACGAGTTCATCCGGCAACATTTCATAGAAGCGATCGGGTGCAAATCGTTCGGGCGTGTAGTGCGGCTGATGCGGGGACAGGAACATCAGAAAAGGATCATTTTTCGACTCGTTTATGAATTCGAAAGCGTAGTCTAGTAGGCCTTCGGTTTCGTAACCTTCCCAGCGCTCGTAGTTCCAGTCATCTTTGTGGACAAAACCATTGAAGTACACCATGTGCTGGTTATAAGCGCGCCAGTACTCAAATCCCAGCCGATCTCGGCCTTTGGGAACCCAGTCGGGCTGCATCGGCGTCCGATCCAGGGCGGGCCAGTGTCCGGTATGCAGATGCCACTTGCCGATCCAGGCAGTACGGTAGCCCTGATGAGAAAAAGCATCAGCGATAGAGATCTCAGAATGTCGGGTACGGGTTGAATTGATCAGGTGCCCGGTGCTCTGGGGATATCTGCCGGTCACCAACATCGCGCGTGCCGGCGTGCAGACAGGACAATTAGAAATAGCGTTGTCTAGCGTGACTCCGCGATCCGCAAGCCGGTTTATGTTGGGTGTCTCGATCTGTGTTTCGATGTAGGCACTGTTGCCGTACAAACTTAGCGCTTGTGCTCGTAACTGATCAGGGAAAAGGAAGACGACATTTGGCTGCTCAGTCAACGATCTTTACCTCTGTTGTTCGTTTAATAAGCGCTCTGTTAGGAGGGACTCAAAGGCAGTTTGATCTTTCCATTTCATCGCGCAGTTCACCCGTTGACCGCCGTCGTCCACCAAAGTCCGGCCATCATCGGTGACAATAATGGGCAGTTGTTCCATTTCAAGAAGTGCTTCGCTGAAGGCAAGATACACTGCCACAGTATCGTAAAGCAGTGAAGACTGAGCATTGGGATCCATGTGCGAAAGAATCGGCCAGTCTTTCACTTTTTCGCACCAGGCAAAGTGGTTTTGGAGAACAGCCTGGACAAGCGGGTCGGAAGATTCTTTCAGACGCTCGAAATTATCGCCTTGTAAAAAAACATTACCGCAGGTGTCGAGCGGCGTAATCGTCAGGTCCCAGGGCGTTGCGAAGACCCGTTGGCAGGCCATCGAGTGCTTTTTAACATTGTATTCTCGCATTGGCTTGTCAGCACCCAGATAGCCACGTCGAATACTCCCGTGCATACCAACAAATTTTGAGTTGTTTACCATCCCAGGCTCACGAGCCAATGCCGCGACAATATTAGGAACAGGGCCAATGCTAATGATGCTGACTTTAGCCGGGGAACTCATCACTGTATTACAAATCGCGCCAACACCGTCCATGAATACCGTACCCGGGTAATCCTCAAGCCGGTAGTCGCCAAGCCATTCCGAATGGGTTCGCGCGGAGTCATCAAGTGGAATGCCAACACCGACGGGAATGTCCGTTCGGTCAGCAATCTCAAGCAGCTTTGCGACAAGGCTGGCAGAGTAATGGGTATCCCCGGTATCGGTCACGATCAGCTTAACGTCAAGCTCGGGGCAGCGTAGAAGGAAGGCAAGCGCCCAAACATCATCAATATCGAAGCCGATATCGGTATCAAGTATTACGGGTATAGGCACTGGGTATTACTCTACATACTGGAACCTTGAGTATACGAAACAGAAACACGACAACCAACCGGCCTGGAACGACATTAGCGCGGAGGTAAAAACGCTATTGGGCGGATATCTCGTCGCGGGTGGTGCGAATCCAGCCGTGATCCGGCAGATTTGTCTGGTGGTCGTCATACCAAGACTGGGCGGCATGCAGATGACAGATGATAAGCGTGAACAGATCTAATTAAAAAATCGACCAATCTTGGTAAAGAATACTGAATCACCTTCGTTCGTGTGTCCCCAGCCAAGAAGGACGGGTCCGAGCGGCGAATCTAATCCAAGAAATAAGCTGCCGCCAAAAAGTGAACTCTTTGCACTGATGTCGTCTCTGTCTGCCCAGGCGCCGCCGTACTCTGCACTTCCGCCAATGTAGGCTGGGAGTAGCTTGATCTTATCAAATTTTCGATAATAGAACGCTGTGGCCAGACGTGCATATTCGCCGGAAAGCTGATTGACCTTCAGGCCTGACATGTTAAGGAAGCCTCCAAGCAGGAATCGTCTTGAAATAGAGGCGGTTCCTTCCTCGGTACCGCCTATTCTTGTAAGGATACCAATCGTGTGTTTGTTGCCGAAAGTCTTGACGAGTCCTGTTCGAAGGCGCCATTGTTTGTATTCTTCGTCTGCGCCGAGCGAATCGAAAGCCTGATAGTAAGATACGTTAAACACTGCACCGCGAGAGGGGAAATCGATATCATCAATGGAGTCGTAGCTAAAAGTTGCTATAGCGCCGCCATCGTCGAATTCTGACTCTGGGAGGCTAGGATCGCCGGTCGCCACTTTAACTTCACCGCTTCGTCGATTGACACCTAAAGAAAAGACAGTGCTTGCACCGAACTCTTTGCCTACAACCAATTGAAATTCTGATTGCCGCAGCTGATATTGGGCGATTTCATCATCACCGGAAAACACGCCAACATTGGTCCTTTCTATCGAAAAAGACGGTTGAACAAAGTAACTCAGATCCAGGCCAAGTGGTTGATGCAGATAGCTAAGCAATTTTGGTTCTTGTCCAATCTGAAGCAGAGTTGTCCAATCGCCAGCCCACTGATTCACTGCGGTGCGCGAATAACCAAAAATCATATTGGTGGCAGTGTCACCAGAAAAGTCGCCTTCCATATCGACACCAAAATGAAGGTAATTGGGCCCCCAGGATTTAGGTGTTGCGTACACCATTACGCCCACGCCATCGTCATTTTGAACCAAGTCGTAACCGACTTTTTCAAAAGCACCGAGCCCATGAATTTTGCCTATATCGTGTTCGAGTTGGTCAAGGCTAAGGGGGTCCCCTTTGTTAATCTTCAACCGCTGTGTCAATACATTGTCGTTAATCGATGATTCGTTTCTTAGAGAAACGCTCTTGACCGTTCTATCCTCAATAGAAATTTGATTGAGGCCTGCTAGATACATTTCGTAGTCTGATGAATTTAGAGATAGGGTTTGTAGACGATCAGCCATCATCCTGGCTGCGTACTCACCTTTAGGAATCGCCTCGGCTGACCTGTCGAATTGAGTCGAGGTAATATCGCCGAGATCCGGCGAAATGAGAAAGTCGGTTTCCTTCAGGCTATCGAGACTTGCGATAACATTTCTGCCAGTCAACATTCGTGTGAGTTGATTGGTGACCGTGAGCATGTTGCCAATTTCCTCACGATTCCTGAGAGGCGCACCGATATCGACGACAATCAATATATCCGCGCCCATTTCCCGTGCGACGCTAACAGGGAGGTTGTTGACAATACCTCCGTCGACCAGAAGATGGCCATCGATTTCAATGGCTGCAAAAATACTGGGTACCGACATTGAAGCCCGCATCGCTCGACCCAGGTTGCCGTGCTTCAATATCACCTCGTTACCATCAACAATGTCGGTTGCAACGGCACGGAACGGGATCGCGAGATTGTCAAACTCATTGATGTGAGCAACGTGGGTGGTGAGGCGCTGAAGGGCTAATTCAATCTTTTGCCCCTGAATGGCACCCGGTGGTAATTTCAGCTGACCGCCTTCGAATCCAGGCGAAATGCCGATAGAAAAGAGATCTTCCTGAAACTTCTTGTTTGGTGATATGTTGACCCGACTCTGATCGTCAGCCAGAACTTCGTCCCAATCCAATTCAGCAAGGATTTGCTCTATTTGTACAGGTGAAAGCCCGGAAGCGTATAGACCGCCAACAATGGAACCCATACTGGTTCCTGCAATGACGTCAATCGGTATACGGAGGTCCTCGAGGACCTTAAGGACGCCTACATGAGAGGCGCCTCTGGCGCCACCACCAGAGAGGACCAGGCCTATTTTTAGCCGTTCTGCGCCATAAAGCGGCGAGGTGATCAGTGCTGTGAGAAGTAGCAGCAGACGGAAAAATTGGAGGATCATCATCACGAGCCAGATTAAGTCAGTTATTGATGAATAAAATACACGAAGTGACGCCAGAATTCTAAATCTCTCGGCGCTGACGTGCTGATTTCTTGTTCACTGGACGCTATGTAAAAAAAATTTAGAACTCAGTGTATCCAATGGTATTATTTCACCACTAAATAACTTATTTCGCCACTAAATAACTAAGCCCTTGAGGAGCATGATGATGGGAAGAGCAATACAACTAATGATCGTACTGGTGATAATGGCACCCGGCATCAGCTATGCGGCTGAATCCTATGAATCCAGTTTTATTGAGAACTTGCCCATACTGACCAACAGCGCCAACGATGCTGGTGTACTCGAATGGACTAAGGCGGAGGGTAATATTGCGGCGTATGACAAATTACTCGTCCCTCAGCCTCACATTATTTTGAGTGCCGACAATAAATACAAAGGTCTGCAACCTGACCAGATGGCTCTGCTTGCCGATAGGTTGGCCGCCTTGTTCACGAGTCGGTTAGGTGATGCGCTTGAAATTGTAGATGCACCCTCTGAAGGGACGGTCCTGATGAACATGGCCGTTACCGAGGTATTGCTGAAGAAGAAGCGCGGTTTGTTAAGCTATACGCCGATTGGTGCAGTGGCGCATGCAGCAACATCAAACTCAAAAGTTGCAGATCTTGAGGCGCTTGCTCAAAAAGTGCAGCTGCAGGGAGCGAACCTTGAGATTGAACTGGTGGATGCTACGACAGGTGAACTGCTTGCTATTCGGATTCTGAAGATTGGTGGCGGCAAAAAAATAAAAGGCAGCGAATCATGGGATGTGACTCGCCAAGAGATCGGTGAATTAGTGGAAAGGTTCTATACTAATTACACGGCAGCGTTAGGTGCATCCAGGTAGTTAGTTGTTCCGCATCCGTTAGCGAGTCTGCTATCAGGCTCACTAACCTGCGGCTTGTAGAAAGTTCTTTTCAACTGCATTTTGCTAATATTACAATAGTATCCTCTATGGTGGTTTGGACATAGAAAGTTAGGTAATGCCGGTTGTCGATATTGGATGGTCTATGTCAGTATACGTACGGAGTCGCTGGCCTACGCTCAAGTAGGTTGATCACTCAAATTATTTCTGGATTGGCAGGTCCAATTTTCTCCGTTAAAGGGTTAACAGTAACAGCGGATCAGTTAATCAGGAGTAGTAAATAATTTATATCCAGCCCGTTAAAGATGGCCACCTGGTCAGAGCAATAGGCAGAGCCTGCCTACTGTTGTGTCTCGCCTGTTTTTTTGCATTTAACGCCTCCGCAGAGCCTGCGGCGCAAGACGAAACCACAGACGATGGCTGGGAATACAAAGCAATGATCTATCTGTGGTTGCCTACTATTAATGCAGAAACCCCGACAGGTGATTCACTGGAAATTGACCTTGAGACCTTGCTGAAAACTCTTGACGGTGCAGCGATGCTAGCCTTTGAAGGCAGCAAAGGACGCTGGACTGCACACACTGACATCCTTTATTTTGGCATTTCCGATGATGACACTAACGACATCACGATTCCTCTCGGTCCCATTAATATAGAAAAGACGATTGATGTTGATGTGGAAATGAGTTCGTGGATTGTGAATTTGACAGGCAGGTACGAGTTGCTGGAAACAGATTCTAGTCATGTTGCCCTGCTAGCTGGTGTACGTTACTTCTACGTTGACCTTAGTCTTGGGATTGATGTTACTAACCCAACTGCGGCAGAGCTTCTTGTTGGACAAAAACTATCGGGTTCGGATGACGTCTGGGATGCCGTTATCGGTATTACAGGCCAGCACCAGTTAAACGATCAATGGAAGATGAACTACAAGTTCGACGTTGGTGGTGGTGGATCTGATTTAACCTGGGAAGCGGTTGCATCCATTAGCACCGATTATAATTGGGGTGAGCTGCACATGGGGTATCGCTATATCCATTATGACTTTGACTCCAGTTTCGACCTGTTGAGCGAGCTCGATGTTGACGGACCCTATATTGGAGCAGTCTGGAATTTCTAACCCCCCGCCGTCTGTGTTTTAGTAGAGACACCCGGCGACGTACACGTCGCCTAACCTTCGAGCGAAAGGTGGGTCCTGATGTGAGTCCTGATGTTGAACCACAAAAATTCCTCGCGCATACAGATGTTGCAACAACATCAAGGCACTATCGTCGCAGGGGCACTGTTGTATCACCAGCTCAGGGATTCAGGTTGACAGATTAGTAACGTACTTAGCCGGTTTTTTGTGGCGAGAGGGCTTACTTGTGGATAAAGTTCTAGTTGGGTCTGTTGATTGAGCCCTTTAAAAATAGCTCGCCCAGAAGGATGGGCGTGAACACTGGAAAACAGAGGTAGCGCTTTAATTGTCATGACTGACACTATGTAAGCGAATGTAATAAATGCAGTTTTCTGTATTACTCACGTCGCATTGATGGAAATTGTCATCGAGTGGCGACGGTGATGACAACATTCGTATCCGCTAGATCGTTCATGTATTCCCCCATACGAATTTTGTTGCCTTGTTAGGAAGGTATCCTACACGTAGGCTTGCAGAAACAATAAATCCTTACAGAATTCTGAACAACAGGTTTGGATGGTGCACCGATAATATGAATGAAATCGACCCGCAACAGCTAAGTGAACGGCAATCAGAAAAACGCGAGGATGGTGGTCTTCTATCCTTCAGACAGCGACTGTTGTTTGTTATGGGCTTCCCGGGCTGGGTCATTACAGGCTCTATCGTTTCTTCCATCGGCATCTATTTTTACCTACCACCCGAAGGCGCGGGGCTACAAGTGCTGGTGAGCGAGGAGGTTTTTTTCGGCGTGCTAACGGCCTATGGTCTGGCCAGGCTCATTGGCGGTATTGTGGACTCGTTGGCTGACCCATTCGTTGGCCACTACTCTGACCGCTCCAGGTCCCGTTGGGGTAGAAGGCGAATATTCTTGATCGTGGGAATCGTCCCGATGGTGTTTATTCCGGCTGCGTTGTTTTTCCCACCCGGTGAACCGCAAAGCTTCGACACCTTCTTGTTTTTGACTATTGCGCTCGCAATGTACTACATCTTTTTCACTGTCTATGTTGCGCCTTATCTTGCTTTGATCCCTGAGATAGCAAAAACAGAGAAAGATCGCGTTGAGCTTTCACGATTGCGATCGATGGTGGGTGGCCCCATCATTATGGCTTATGGAGTCCTGTGGCTAGCGGGCATCGACTTTTTCAAAGGCCAGGGTATGGACGCAACTAGCGCCATTCAGTGGGTCGTGATTCTGTCGTGCGTGTTTTCTTTTATCTGTTGTATCTGCCCAATCCTTGCAGTGGATGACTCCAAGTTCGAATCGGTGCCGTCTGAACTGGATATGCGTTCAGCTCTGCTGACCACAATGAGTAATCGACCATTCATGATCTATCTCTTCGCCCAGGTTGTCTTTGTCCTGGGCTCAAGTATGAGCGGCCCGGCCATTCCATATATCGCGAGAGTTATCCTGGGGCGGGATGAGGGTTTTGCGGCAGAACTTGGGCTGGCTATGCTACCGGGTATTCTGATCGGGTTCGCAGTGATCCATTTGGTCGTGGCAAGAATTGGCACCAAACGTTCGCTGATCCTGACGATATTCATCCTGGGCGTAACGATGATCCCCTATGGATTGTTAACACCAAGTACACCGGGCGGGCCGGGTGATATGTTGAACCTGATTGTGATTGTTGGCTTGACGGCGATTAAGGGTCTTGCGATAGCCGGTATTATGATCTTGCCTACTGTCATCCTGGGTCAGCTCATTGACCTTGATGAATCAAACACGGGTGCCAACCGTGCGGCGATGTATTACGGCGTTCAGGGTTTGTTCACCAAATGGGTTTATGCGGCCTCAGCTGCGATCCTCAGCTTTCTTTTGTCCGCCTATGGGCGAAGTGCCGCCGAACCACTAGGTGTGCTGCTGATAGGTCCTGTTGCCGGTGGTTTATGCCTGGTGGGCGCAATACTGTATTCGTTCTACCCGGAGCAAGAAATCCGGCATCGGGTGGATCAGCTAGGCAGGTCGGAGGTGTAAGCAATGTTTAACAAATTTGAATGTATATTCGTCATAAACCGATGCTGCTAATGAATCCGTTTATTGTGGTGATGAAACGGCGATGGGGTCCAATCTATGGCAATCTATTGGGTCGGTGTGGATTCGTTTGCGCGGGTAGGAAGCGATACCGTCCCATGAATAACGGTCTATGCTCCTCAATCACTGTGTGTATGTATGAGGTGGTCTGTGAACTCGGATGACCGGTGCCTGGGTATGGGTGAGGCAATTACCCGGCGTGATTTTCTAAATGGCGTCGGCATTGCCATCGGCGCTTCGCTGTTACCGTTGAGCAGTGTGAGCGGCGGTCCGATCGTAGGCCCGAAAATCGCGTACTATCCGCCTGGCATGACAGGTATGCGCGGTTCTCACGCAGGATCCTTTGAAACTGCTCATGGCGCGATTCAGGGAAAGCGATGGAACTCCAAAAAGACGGATGAACACTATGATCTTGTCGTGGTCGGTGCAGGTATTAGTGGGTTGTCTACCGCCTATATCTATCACCGTGACGTGGACCCGAATGCCCGAATATTGATCCTCGATAACCATGACGACTTTGGTGGGCATGCTAAAAGGAATGAGTTCACCGTCAATGGTCGGACTTTGCTCGGCTACGGTGGCACGATGATGCTGGAGGCACCGAAAACCTTCCCGGAAGTCGCAAAAAAAGTCATTAGGGAACTCGGCATAGATGTAAATCGACACGATGATTTTCAACATAAGAACCTGTTCGAATCTCTCAAGGTTCGAGGCGGTTGTTTCCTGGATAAGGAAACTTTTGGCGCAGACTATTTGGCAGTTGGAGACTACGGTTACAGCGAAGCTATTAAGGGTGCGCCACTGTCCACAGGGACGAAGTCTGAACTGGAGAGACTATTTGCCGACGAGGAAGACTACCTCGCCGGGATGACATCGACAGAACGACGCACGGTCGTTGAGTCTCATACCTGGCGCGACTATCTGGAGAAGTTCGCCGGGATGAGTGAAGAGACACTGACATTTATCCAGAAGTGGCCACATGGCGTTTGGGCAATCGGCGCAGATGCACTACCGGCATGGATGGCCTGGCTGGAAAGCTATCCCGGCTTTGCAGGGATGGATATTGGATATGATGATGAAGGCGACATTGAAGAGGACGAGGGGAATTTTCATTTCCCAGATGGCAACGCCTCCGTCGCGCGACTTCTGGTTCGTAAGCTCATTCCGGGAATCGCACCCGGAACTTCGATGGAGGAAATAGTCGATGCGCATTTCGACTATTCCAGCCTCGATCAGCCGGGTAGCTCCACACGCGTTCGGTTGAGCAGTACTGTTGTTGAGCTAAAACACCAGGATGGAGACCTCAAAGGGAACCTCGACGTTACCTATGTGCGTGACAATGAAGGGAAAACGGTAACGGCAGAAAAGGTTGTCTGGGCCGGCTACCACTCGATGCTTCCGTATGTGTGCGATGAAGTGCCGGTGAGTCAGGCCGCTGCAATGGCGAGTGCCGTGCGAGCACCACTCGTCTACACGAACGTGGCGATTCGAAACTGGCGGAGCCTGGTGAATCTCGGCCTTCGACGAGCCTATTGTCCCGGCAGTTTCTTTCACACGCTGTTGATGAGTTTCCCGGTAAGCTTTGGCGACTACAAGTTCCCGAAGTCACCGGATGAACCTGTCGTTCTTCATTTGCAGCACATTCCCCTGGCCCCCGGCATGTCGGCTGCAAATCAGTTTCGTGAAGGCAAACGACAGCTTCTCGATACTTCATTCGGAACCTTCGAGCGTAATGTGCGCGATCAACTCGGCCGTATGCTTGGGCCGGGTGGTTTTGATCCGGCTCGTGACATTGCCGGTATCACGGTCAACCGGTGGCCGCATGGCTATGCGTATTCAGTTGATCAGGCGTCGGGTGATGTGGCCTGGTGGCCTGAAATGTGGCGTCACGAGCGTAAGCCGTGGGTCGATGCTCGACAACGTATTGGCAATATCGCCATAGCCGGGACCGACGCGGCTTCAAACGCCATGACGGAATCTGCGATTGAAGAAGCACATCGTGCGGTTCATAGCTTCATATCTTAAATAATTCATCATGCAAGGAAGAGACAGATGTCACAGGGAATTTGGAAGCACTTTGGGTTGGTGGGGATTTCACTCGCGTCAGGCATCGCGCTGACTTTGGTGGTGCAATTAGGTTTACTGCCTTCTGCATCAGCATTTGGGTCGGAGGTAGTAAAAGTTTCGCCACCAGAAAGCTGGTCTATCGCCGGCCTGAACGCAATGGAACTTGAGTCACTTGGAAAAATCGACTGGGTCACGGTTGAGCATGGGGGTCAGTCCAATAGTGAAACCATCATCTTCGAGGGTGAGAATATTGTTTCCGTCTGGGATTCCAGCCCGGCAAGGCTCGTGTTCGATGCGCCAACTAGCTACGATGAATTTGTAATAGTTTTAAAGGGAGAGCTGATTCTGACGGGCAATGCTGAAAATGCTGTCACTTACAAAGCTGGTGAAATGTTTATGCTTAAAAAAGGTTTTCTAGGAACCTGGGAAATGACAGAAGACTACCGCGAACTGATTGTTGTCGACACCAAAGCGTACAATGAATCGTAGTTCATGCACTCTTTGAAAGAAGTGGGGCTATAGCTGAGTTGTTTGTGGCGAAGAGGCGCGAGAATCGGCAGGTTTTTTACTGGATGTCAGCGCCATTGTTCCAAGACCAATAAGAAAAAGCGGTAGAAATGGCTCGAATGGCCAAAATGGCAGCCACAACACAAGATCTGCAGACCAGGTTGGTGTCGTAATAAATTCGGTAATAGTTTTTTGCCACAACAATCCGGTAGCGGATGCTGTGATGCCGGTGGCGATGAGTGTAATCCCAAAGAATTTTAGGGCGATATGTTTTTCGGTGTGTTCGCGTTTTTTCCCCCATGCAGTGATTCTGAGCGCTACTGCTATAAACCCAGCCCAGTAATACATATAGTCTAAAGGGCTAGCGTTCTCGTAATAGTAGAGATTCCACCAGTAGACACTGAAGGGATAAGCCCACATAAAGTAAATTCCAAAAGTGTGCAGGAGTTTCCACTGTGACCGGTTAATGAGGCCGCGACCCAACGGGAATGAAGTCACAACCATCGCAACCAGAAAGATATAGCCGGCGCTTCCTTCAATTTCGTCGCGCAGCAGGTAGACATCCTGGTAATAATAGTCACGGTAGAAATTCGACATGATGTAGATAAAAGTAGCCTGCCATGCCATGGCCACAGCAAAGCAGAGCCCGAGATACTTGCGATTGCGCAACCACCAGCGGGAAAACAAACTCGGAAATAGCACGTGAACAGATGAAGCAGCGACCACAAGATAAATAAAAGGCACGGCGATCCGCACTGAAAACCCAATCATCTCAGACACGCCGGCACCGGTCCTTAGGTCAACAGCAATTGATTCGGCAATGATGACAAGACATATGGGTCCTGCGATCAGTCCGAACAAACCCCATCCGTTTAGTAATTTACTCTTCAAGAACAAATCCAGGCTCATGCTTTGAGACTTCAACCGATTGGCGCGACAAGGGATATCTTCTCATTCAGGAATGCTATGGAACACCCCTCCCGATAGGTCAAGAAAGAGGCTTCGACGGGTTGAGAGGGGTGTCTATTGGCTGAAATCGAACTTCGATCCTACAGGCAAGGCCTAAACATCTTCCTGGAATGAGCTAATATAGGGGCGCTTGGTGAGAGAATGCGGACATGCCCGAAATCCCCAAATCCAGGACCCGTTTAGTGCTTGATATCATCCTGGCCTTTCTGCCGTGGGTTGTATCCATGTATGCACTCTATTGGTTTGAATACGCAGCCATTTGGATACCCGAAACCCCACATCGCGATAAGATTTCCCTGGCGATACTCGTCCTGGGGATGGGCGCTTCTTTTTTCCTCTATTCTTACCTGACCAGACGTGATCGAACCTAATTTGTTTGCAATGGTTGTATTTTACTGACGTATTTTATTGGCGTAAAAAAGGAAACTCATGTCGAACGAAACAACAATAATAATCGGTGTTGCACTTTACATGGTGCTAATGATTGGCGTCGGTATTTATGCCTCGGGCAGAAATCATTCGGTTTCTGATTTTATGCTGGCGGG
>Ga0315334_10000758_pt1 | contig 19615 bp, 17 predicted proteins | sample M150034915metaG_FD_205555 | JGI IMG/M metagenome (GOLD analysis project Ga0315334, IMG submission 205555) | Ammonia-oxidizing marine archaeal communities from Monterey Bay, California, United States - M1 500m 34915 | ecosystem: Environmental > Aquatic > Marine > Intertidal zone | place: USA... | reverse complement strand
ACGGGGGCTACATCCCTATCGACCAGTACTGCCGTACCGAAGTGCCCCACATTTACGCGGCGGGCGACGTGTCGGGCAAGCTTCCGCTGTCTTCGGTGGCCCAGATGCAGGGTCGCAAGATCGCCGAACACGCCATGGGCCTCACCGAGGACCGGCCGCACCGCCAGCTGGACTACGACAAGGCGGCCTCGGCGGTGTTCACCGAGCCGGAGATCGCCGACGTGGGCTTGGCCGAGGCCGATGCTTTCGCCTTGGGCCGCAAGATCCGAGTGACCAAGGTGCCGTTCTCGGCGTCAGCCAAGGCCGTCATCAACGATGACCCGCGGGGTTTCATCAAGATCGTGTCCGACCCGGCCACCGGGGTGATCCTCGGCGGCTCGATCGTGGGTCGCCACGCCGCCGAGCTCATCTCCATCGTGGCCCTAGCGGTGACCGCCGGGCTGACCGTGCACGACATCCAGGAGAGCCTGTTCGTGCACCCCACGCTGGCTGAGGCGCTGGCCGACGCTGCCGAGTAGTACCCGGTTGGTCGATCCGCCCCGTGGCGGTTCCTACTCGATCACCACCACCACGTCACCGGCACCGACGGAGTCGCCGGGACCCACTAGAACCTCGGTCACCGTGCCGGCCTTGTCGGCGGCCACGTTGTTCTCCATCTTCATGGCCTCCAGCACGCAGACCGGATCGCCGACGTCCACCGTGTCGCCCGCGGCGACCAGAATCTTGACGATGGTGCCCTGCATAGGTACGGCCACCCGGCCACTTCCCTGACCGCCGCCACCGGACCGCTTGGCCCGGGTGCGTACCGCCGGACCGGCTGATGGAGCGGCTTCAGGAACCCACATGCTCACCGCGAACCGTCGGCCGTCGACCTCGACCGAGATGTCACGGCGCACCGTCGGCACCTCGTCATCGGTGCCTGACGGCGTGGCGTCGGCCGAGACGTCGGTCAGGTCCAGGGTCTGCTCCACCCATTTGGTGGAGTGGGCGACCGCCGAGAAGTCGGGATGTTCCAGGATGGCGATGTCGGCGGGGATGGTGGTGGCCACCCCCCGGACCTCGAAGTCGGCCAGGGCCCGCAGGGTGCGGCGGATAGCCACGTCCCGGTTCCGGCCCCAGACCACGAGCTTGCCGACCAGGTTGTCGTAGTACTGGCTGACCTCGTCGCCCGCCTCGTAGCCACCGTCGAACCGGACGCCGAAGCCGTCGGGCACCCGGAGCTTGTCGATCCGGCCCGGGCTGGGCAGGAACGCCCCGCCGGCCGGATCCTCTGCGTTGATCCGCACCTCGATGGCGTGGCCGGTGATGGTGACGTCGTTCTGGCCGAATCCCAGTGGCTCGCCCGAGGCGATGCGGAGTTGCTGTTCCACGAGGTCCAGGCCGGTCACCAGCTCGGTCACCGGGTGCTCGACCTGGAGGCGGGTGTTCATCTCGAGGTAGTGGAAGGCGCCGTCCTCGTAGAGGAACTCCACCGTGCCGGCGTTGGTGTAGCCGCAACCCAGCGCCACGGCGACGGCCGCCTCGCCCATGGCTGTCCGGACGTCGTCGGGCAGGTCAGGTGCCGGGGCCTCCTCGATGAGCTTCTGGTGTCGACGCTGGGCCGAGCAGTCGCGCTCACCGAGGTAGACGGCGTTGCCGTGGGCGTCGGCCAGTATCTGGATCTCGATGTGGCGAGGGGCGGTCAGGTACCGCTCCATGTAGATCTCGTCACGGGCGAAATAGGCCATCGCTTCGCGCTGGGCCGACTCGATGGCATCGGCGATGGCCGACTCGTCGGGCACCATCTTCATGCCTCGCCCACCCCCGCCGAAGGCCGCCTTGATGGCGATCGGGTAGCCGTGTTCGGCGCCGAAGGCCCGGACCTGCTCGGGATCGGTGATGAACTCGGTGGTGCCCGGCACCCCGAGGACCCCGACCTTCTCGGCGGCCAGCCGCCCGCTGATCTTGTCGCCCATGACCTCGATGGCCGCCGGTGGTGGACCGATGAAGGTCACCCCCCGGTTGGTCACCGCCCGGGCGAAGTCAGCGTTCTCGGAGAAGAAGCCGTAGCCGGGATGCACGGCGTCGGCACCGCTCCGGTCGATGGCCGACAGGATGGCCTCGGTGTCGAGGTAGCTCTCGGCGGCCGTCTGGCCACCCAGCGCGTAGGCCTCGTCGGCCAGACGGGTGTGGAGGGCGTCGCGGTCGAGATCGGAGTAGACGGCGACCGTGGCCACGCCCATCTCCCGGCACGCCCGGATGACCCGGACGGCGATCTCCCCACGGTTTGCGATCAGGACCTTGGTGAACACATCCCTATCATCGCCCGAATGAGCGGTTCAACGCACCTCGGCGAGGACGACCATTCGTCACAGCCGGATCGGGACGGGTCTGGCTGGTCGTCGCGCTTCCGGGTCGAGACGGTGGCAGAGACCGGTTCCACCAACGCGGACCTGGTGGGGCGGGCTTCGGCGGGCGAACCCGAGGGCCTGGTCCTGAGGACCGACCACCAGACGGCGGGGCGGGGACGCCTCGACCGTCGCTGGGACGCGCCACCGGGCACCAACCTGCTCTTTTCCGTGCTGCTGAGACCTGGCTGGCCGGTCGAGCGCCTCATGCTCGTCACCTCGTGCATGGCCGTGGCGTTGGTCGACGTGTTGGGTCCCCGTCTGGACGAGCGGGCCGACGAATGGGTGGCCATGGTCAAGTGGCCGAACGACGTCCTGCTGGTCGACCGGGCGTCGGGCGAACCGGTGGGCAAGGTGGCAGGAATCCTCGCCGAGATGGTTGCCCGGCCGGCGGCCGACGGTGCGGGTTCACCGGCCGTGGTGGTCGGCATGGGAGTCGACGTGGCGTGGCCGGGAGCCGGCGACGATGCACCTCCGGGAGCCGTGTCCCTGGCTGGCATAGGAGTCGAGGTCGAGCCACCGGCCCTCCTGGACGAGGTTCTGGAGGCCTTTGACGGTCGGTTGACCGTGCTCGGGGGTGCCGATGGTCCGGCGTCGCTCCGGGATGCCCACCGGGAACGGTCGGCCACCGTCGGGCGGATGGTGCGTGCCGAGCGCGATGGGGAGGACCTCGTGGGCACGGCGGTCGATGTCGGCGTCGACGGCTCGCTGGTGGTGGAGGTGGCCGACGGATCGATCGTCCGGGTGATGGTCGGCGATGTGGTCCACCTCTGGGTCGACTGAGCCGTCCCGGCCGTAAGATCAGGGGTCGACGGTGCGGGCTTCGAGTTGGTCGAACGCCGCGGCGAGGCGGGCCGTGACCGGTCCCGGTGCCGGATTGAAACTTGCCTCGAGCTCACCGGTGACCTCCGAAATGGCGCTCACGTTCCGCGTCGCCGAGGTGAGGAAGGCCTCCTCGGCCGTTCGCAGTTCCTGAGGGTCCACGTCGCGGACCTCCACGCCATCGACCGTCGCTCCGAGCGACCCGCTACCGGCGAGTTCCAGGACCAGTTCTCGGGTGATGCCGGCCAGGCAGCCCGACGACAGGGGTGGCGTGACGAGACGGCCGTCGACGACCACGAACACGTTGGTCCCGGTGCCCTCGCACAGCATCCCTGCGGTGTTGCGGAACAACGCCTCGGTACACCCGACCCGCTTGGCGGTGGCCAGAGCCAGCGCGTTCTCGGCGTACGACGTCGTTTTGAGACCCGTCAGGGCACCGTGTTCGTTGCGTGCCCACGGCACCAGGTGGACCCGTTCGGCCTCCGGCCAGGTGTTGGTGGCCGAGGTGGAGACGACCAGGGTGCCCGGTCCGTCACCACGGCCCGATCCGAGGGGCCCCGATCCGCTGGACCACGTGATCCGGAGCAGGCCGGCATCCCGATCAGCGTCGAGTACAGCGTCGATCGCCGAACGGATGCGCCCCTCACTCGGTTCGCCGATGCCGAGGCCCAGTGCGGACCGCTCGAGGCGTCGGAGGTGCCGACTGAGGGCGAACGGCACGCCGTCGATGACCTTCGTCGTCTCGAACACGCCGTCACCCACCACCACGGCATGGTCGTCGGCGCGCAGGGCGGCCTCACCGGGGGCCAACAGCTCCCCGTCGACCCAGCTGACGGTGATCGTGGGGGTCGAGGGGGGCGTCGCGGTCGGATCGGCCATCGGGGCAGGCTAGGGCGCGGTTCCCCCGGGCGGGGGTCGCTCGGGAACCGGGCGGGTCGGTGAGGGGAGCGGTCGGGGGCGGGGCGCCCGGGTGGGTCAGGGGGCCACTGGTAGCCTGAACGACGTGTCGGCCGGATCCGTCGATGGGCCCGATTCCGTCGAGGCGCCGTCCCCCCATGCTGCAGAGGACCCCCGGGCTGGACCGGTCGCCTATCGGCGGACGTGGCCCCAACGCCTGCTGATCGGCGCCAACGTCCTCCTGGCCGCCGGGCTGTTCCTCGGGGCCTCCCGCCTGGACTCCTTCGAGGAGGCGGTGGGCAGCATCATCAGGATCGACGTGCCAGCCGGAGTCCTGGCCGACCTTGACGTGCCCATCGGTTCCGACGGCGTCGATCGGGACGGTGGCACCACCGATGACCCGGAGGCCGATGCATCGGCCGAGGACCGCCCGTCCCCGCCCCGGAACATCCTGCTGATCGGCACCGACAGTGCGGTGGGCCTCGACGAGGACGATCCCGCCGGTCGACGTGATCGCACCCCGGGGGTCGCCCTGGCCGACGCCATCATGCTGCTGCGACTGGATCCCCACCTGGGCACCGCATCGTTGGTCTCGCTGCCCCGGGACCTCTACGTGATGATCCACCGGCAGGGCGTCCCGGTCCGTGAGGAGAAGCTGGCCTCGGCACTCCTCGTCGGCGGCATGGAGCTCGGCGCTCCGACGCTCGTCGAGACGGTGACTAGGAACTTCGGCGTCCCCATCCACGACTTCGTGGTCATCGACTTCCTCGGTTTCGAGGCCGTGGTAGACGAAATCGGTGGGGTTCCGGTCTGGTTCCCGCATCCCGCGCGCGACGTGGGGTCGGGCCTCTATGTGTCGGAGGCCGGGTGCGCCGAGCTGGACGGGCGGGCGTCGCTGGCCTTCGTGCGGAGTCGCAAGCTGGAACTCTTCGTGGACGGTCGGTGGCAGCGGGTCGGGGTGTGGAACGACCTCGAGCGAAACCAGCGCCAGCAGGACTTCCTGACCCTGGCCCTCGAGCGCGTGGTCGACAGCGGTGCCCGATCGATCATCGTCCGCGACGACCTCATCGAGGCGGCGGCCCGGTCGGTGGTGTTGGACGACCGCCTCACGCTGCGGACCCTGCTCAGCCTAGGCAACGCGTTCGCCGGCTTCGACCCGACGGACCTGGACCGTCACGTGCTTCCGGTCTACGACGACACCGTGGGTTCGGCATCGGTGCTGCGGTTGCGGCCCGATGCCCGGCGGGTGTTCGACGTCTTCCGGGGGATCACCCTTCGCCCCGAGGACGTGGCCGTCGTGGTGGTCGACGGCCGGGGCCCGGTCGATGAGTCGGTGCCGGCCCACGCACAACTGGTGCTCAAGGGGTTCCCGGTGGAGGCCTGGCCCGGCGACACTGTGGCCACGACCACAGTCCGGGCCCATCGCGACCGGTTCGCGGCGGCCGTGCTGGTGGCCCAGATGGTCACGCCCACACCACAGTTCTCCTTCGTGGACGCTCCGACCTTCGGAGACCGGGTGGAGTTGACCCTCGGCGAGGACTTCGCCTCCTTCCTGCTGGTGCCCCGGGCGCTCCACGAGGTGGATGCCCTGGCCCGGGCGGCCCTTCCTGCCCGTGATGGCGAGGGTGGTGGTTCGGGTGGTGACGAGACTTCGGCGTCGGCCGTGACCAAGGTCGACCTCCCCGGCCGGATGGCTGACGCCCTGCCCGTGCGAGCCGGGGTGCGGATGCCGGTCGAGGTCCGGGTCACGGTGGATGGCCGCCGACCCGACGGTTCCTCATGTTCCTGATCCGACTTGCTACCCGCTTCCTGATGGGCCGCTTCCTGATGGGCCGGCTCCGGTTGTGACAACCCTGCGGGTGGCCTTTCTGTTGGAGCAGGCTTGGCACCGGGTGCCGGGAGGCACCGCGGTGGCCGCCGTCGAGTCGGCCCGGGCACTCGTCGCACGCCACGACGTGGACCTGGTCGGCCTGACGGCCCGACACAGGACCGACGACCTGCCCCCGCTCCTGGCCCCGTCGGTCGATGGGTCCGACCCCGGGCCTGCCTCACCGCCGATCCTGCAGCTGGTGGGGTCACGCCTGCCCCGACCGCTCCTGTACGAGGCCTGGCATCGGGGCCGCCGACCACGGGTCGACCGGATGGCCGGGCAGCCCGATGTGGTGCACGCCTCGGGAGGGGCGGTGCCGGCCACCCGGGCCCCGTTGGTGGCCACCGTCCACGACCTAGCCTGGCGTCGGCACCCCGAGGCGGCTACCCGCCGGGGGCACCGGATGTTCGAGGGTTGGTTGGCCGATGCCCGTCGGGCTGACCGGGTCGTCTGCCCGTCGGAGGCCACCCGGCGCGAGTTGGTGGACGCCGGCTTCGACGGCGATCGAATCCGGGTGGTGCCCCTCGGGGTGGCTCTCGTCGTCGTCGAGCAGGGGCTTCCCCAGCGGCTCCGGGTCCGGTACGGGTTGGACGGCCCGTTCGTCCTGTGGGTGGGCACTCTCGAACCACGCAAGAACCTGAGCCGTCTGGTGGCCGCCATGTCGGCGCCCGGGCCCCTGGCCGACGTCCCGCTGGTGCTGGTCGGACCACGAGGGTGGCGGACCGACGTGGCCGAGACGGTGGCGCCGCTCGGGGACCGGGCGGTGGTCGTCGGATCGGTGGACGAGGTCGAGAAGCGGGCCTGGTACGAGGCGGCCGACGTCTTCTGCCTTCCCAGCCTGCACGAGGGCTTCGGCCTGCCGGTGCTGGAGGCCATGGCCCACGGGACGCCAGTCGTCACCTCGTCGGGGACGGCCACCGAGGAGGTAGTCGGCGACGGTGGGCTGCTGGTCGATCCGCTCGAAAGCGGAGCGATCGGTGAGGCACTGGTCGCCGTGCTCGGCGACGCCGCGTTGTCCACCCGACTGGGAGCGGCGGGTCGAATCCGGGCCGGGGCCCATCCGTGGTCGCGGACCGCCGATGGGCTGGTGGCCACCTATCGGGAGGTGGTCGGGTGAGCTCCGGACGATCCGGGCCGTCCCGGATCGCCGTGGACCTGCTGTGGCTGGTGCCCGGTGACGTCGGGGGGAGCGAGGAGTACGCGGTGCGGACCCTGCTGGCCTTCGCTCGGCACGGCCCCACCGACCTGCGGCCGGTGGTCCACCTGAGCGACGTAGCCGCCAGTGCCCATCCTGAGCTGGGACGCTCACTGGATCTCGAGGTCTGCCCGGTGGAGAACCGCCGCAGAGGTCGCCGCTTGCTGGCCGAGTCGACGTGGTTGGCGTCACGCACCAGACGCCTGGACGCCGTCCATCACGTGGGTGGTCGGATCCCGGTCCGCACCGGGTCGCCGGTGGCCGTCACCGTCCATGACCTCCAACCCCTCGACCATCCGGAGCACTTCTCGCCGATCAAGCGGGCCTATCTGGGTCGGGCCTTGCCTCGGTCGATCCGACGGGCCGACGTGGTGGTCACCGTTTCGGACGCCGTGGCCCGTCAGATCGGAGACCGATTCGCCATCCCGGCTGCCCGGATCGTGGTCGTCTCGTCCGGCCTGCCCACCAGGGCCGGCGCGGCCGCTCCCACCGATCCACCTACTGTGCTCTTCCCGGCGGTCACCCACCCGCACAAGCGACACGTGCTGCTCGTCGAGGCCTTCCACCTGTTGGCCGATCGCCATCCCACGGTCCGGCTGGTGCTCACCGGCGGTGCGGGCCGAGCCGAGGCCGACGTCCGCCGGGCCATCGATGACGGACCGCACGCCGATCGGATCGACCGGACCGGACGGATCCCGGCCGAGGCTCTGGCCGAACGCCTCTCAGCCGCCTCGGTGGTGGCCTTCCCGTCGGTCTACGAGGGCTTCGGCATCCCGGTCGTGGAGGCCATGGCGGCCGGGGTGCCGGTGCTGGTGGCCGGTGGGACGCCGGCGGCCGACCTGGTGGGCCTGGCCTCGGTGGTTCCGGCCGTGGCCGGTCCCGACCCGTGGGCCGACCGAATGGAACGGGTGCTGGTCGACGACGAACACCGTCGGGCGTTGGTCGACGAGGGTCACGTCGGGGCCGCTGCCCACACCTGGGAGGCCTCGGCGGGCGCCCTGGAGCGTGCGTGGCGGCTTCTGCTGACTGCCGGCCCGGTCGCCGGACGAGACGGGTCGGGGGCCTGACGTTGCGCCTGCTGATCCTGACTCCGCACCTCCGTCCTGATTCGGCACCCACCGGCGAGGTGGTCTCGGCGATCGTCGACGGTCTGACCGGTGCGGGCCACGACGTGCATGTCGTGACGTCCCTGCCCTGGTACCGGGAGCACCGGATCGAGGACGAGTGGCGGGGCCGTGCCATCCGACGGGGCCACCACGGGTCGGCGTCGGTCACCCGCCTCCACCCCTTCCCGACCGACAAGGGCAACCTGGTCGCCCGGGCCCTCGGATTCATCGGCCTCACCGGCCTGGCCACGGTGGCCGGGTTGGCCGCCCGGGGGCCGTTCGACGGGGTCATCGCTGTCTCACCACCGTTGACCTTCGGGGCGGCCGGATGGCTGCTGGCCCGCCGCCACCGCTGCCCGCTGGTGTTCAACGTGCAGGACGTGTTCCCCGACGTGGCCGTCGAGGTGGGGGCCATCGGTTCCCCGCGGGCCATCGGGTTCTTCCGGTGGATGGAGCGGTCCACCTATCGCCGGGCCGACGCCGTCACCGTCCTGTCCGAGGATCTGGCAGCCAACGTGACGGCCAAGGTCGGCGACCCCGGCCGGGCCGGCAGCGCGACGCGAACGGGACCGATCGTTCGGGTCATTCCCAACTTCGTGGACGTCGACGCCGTCCGGCCCATGAATCGGATGACCGACTACCGGCGGGAGCACGGCCTGGGCGACCGGACCGTGGTGATGTACGCCGGGAACCTCGGGTATTCGCAGTCACTCGACCTCGTGGTGGCCGCCGCCGACCATCACCGGAACCGCGACGACATCGTCTACGTAGTGAACGGGGGAGGGGTGAGGGCCGACGACCTCCGACGAGCCGCCGAGCAGCGGGCGAACCTGGTGATGGTCGACTACCAGCCCCAGGAGCGGGTGCCCGAGGTGCTGGCCAGTGCGGACGTCCATCTGGTTCCCCTACAGGCTGGTCTGGGTGCCTCCAGCGTCCCGTCCAAGACGTACTCGGTGCTGGCCGCCGGACGGCCGTTGGTGGCCTCGGTCGACGAAGGGTCCGAGGTGGCAAGGATGGTCACCGACGCGGGCGCCGGTCTGGTCGTTCCCCCTGACGATCCCGGGGCCCTCATCGTCGCGGTGGAGGCGTTGACCGCCGACCCGGACCGGCGGGCCAGGATGGGTGAGGCGGGCCGTCGCTGGGCCGAGGCGTGGCGATCGCCGGAGCAGATAGCTGGCGCCTACGCGGATCTGGTGGCCGAGCTGGCACGCTGATCCCGCTCCGTGGCGAGGTCGGTGGCCGATGGCCGGGACCGATGACCGGAGGCCGATGATCCCGGGAGGGTCGACGATAGCCTCGGCGCCCATGGCACGTGGAGATTCAGCTAGCAAGGTCGCCCGCGCCGCTCGGGCAGGAGCCTCTGGCGGTACCGGTGAGCGACGCAAGATGGGGTTTCCGGCGATGGTGGCCCTGGTGGTCGTCCTCGGGGCCCTGCTGGTCTTCTGGGCCCGGACCGATCGGGAAGCCACCTCGGCGCCCCGGGTCGGCGACCACTGGCACTCCGTCTACGACGTCTACGTCTGCGACACCTTCCGCTCCAAGATCGTGTTGGAGACCGATCCCAACGGCATCCACACGCACGGCGACGGCTTGCTCCACATCCACCCGTTCAACAAGCTGGCCTCGGGTCGCGATGCCACGCTCGGCGAGTTCTTCTCTGCCTTCGGCGGCTCCATCAGCGATCAGTCGTTCGTGCTCGACACCGGTGAGAAGGTGGTCGAGGGGTTCGACTGCGGCGGTGAGTCGGCCGTGTTGAAGGTGGCCCGCTTCGACGCCGACGACCTGGGTCGTGATCCCGAGATCCTGACCGAGGACCTGGCTGGCGTCCGGTTCCTCAAGAACCGTGAGGCGTTTACCATTGCCATGGTGCCCGAGTCGGTGGATCCCCCCGCACCGCGGACCGAGCGGCTGTCCTTCCTGGACACCGTGAGCCCGGACCGCCTGCAGTCGGATTCGCCGACGCTGGCCACCACGACGACCGCCGCGGACTAGCCGGCCGGGCCGTGCAGGCCGTCGTCCTCGTCGGGGGACTGGGTACCCGACTCCGTCCGCTGACCGCGGACACGCCCAAGCAGATGCTGCCGGTCGTCGACCGGCCCATGATCGAACACGTGGTGGCCCATCTGGCCGGCCACGGAGTGACCCGGGTGGTGTTGTCGCTGGGCTTTCGTCCCGAGGCCTTCATCGACGCCTACCCGGACGGCACTTGTGCGGGGATGCCACTGCACTACTCGGTGGAACCAGAGCCGCTGGACACCGCCGGTGCCGTGCGTTTCGCCGCGATGGACGCCGGGATCGACGCCACCTTCTTGGTGCTCAACGGCGACGTCCTGACCGACCTAGACGTGTCGGCCATGGTCGACGGGCACCGGTCATCCGGTGCGCTGGGCACCATCGCCCTCACCGAGGTCGACGACCCCTCACGCTACGGCGTGGTCACATTGGACCTCGATGGGGACGAGCCCGGGGGTGGCCACGGCCGGGTGCTGGGTTTTGTCGAGAAGCCGCCCCGCGACGAGGCGCCGTCGCGGTGGATCAACGCGGGTACCTACGTGTTCGAGTCGGCGGTCCTGGACCGCATCGAGGGCGGTCGCCGGGTGTCAATCGAACGGGAGGTCTTCCCGGCGCTGGCCGACGAGGGGAGCCTTCGAGCGGTTCGTTCGGACGCCTACTGGCTGGACACCGGTACCACGGAGGCCTATCTCCGGGCCCAGATCGACCTCATCGACGGCACCCGGGCCCGGATGGATCCGATCGCCGACTCGGCCGACGTGGCCGATGATGCGGTGGTTGAGCGCGCGGTGGTTATGGCCCGGGCTTTCGTGGGGCCCGGTGCGCGGGTGTGTGATGCTGTCCTCATGGAGGGCGCGGTGGTCGAAGCCGGTGGAGAGGTCCGGGACTCGGTACTTGGTCCCGGAGCGCGGGTGGGTCGTGGGGCGACCGTCACTGGTTGGAGTCTGATCGGAGGCGGGCAGGTGGTGGACGAGGGCGTCATCGACGGGGCACGCATCCCGGACGAGGGCTGACCGATGGCCGTGCTGGTCACCGGGGGGGCCGGCTATATCGGCAGCCACACCGCGGTGGCCCTTCACGAGGCGGGTCGTCGTGTCGTCCTCCTCGACGACCTCTCCAACTCGTCGGAGCGGGCCGTGGAAGCCGTCCGGGACCTGGTCGATTCCGACGTGGCGTTCGTGAGGGGTGACGCGGCCGACGTCGATCTGGTGACGCGCACCATCACCGAGCACGGCATCGACGAGGTGGTCCACTTCGCGGCGTTCAAGTCGGTGTCGCAGTCCGTGGAGCGGCCGCTGGCCTACTTCGCCAACAACATGGGTTCGTTGTTCGGCGTGGTGGAGGCCATGGCATCCACGGGGATCCACCGTCTGGTCTTCTCATCGTCTTGCACCGTCTACGGCGAGCCCGCCGAGGTGCCGGTGACCGAGGTGTCGCCAACCGGGGCGGCCAACCCTTACGGGTGGACCAAGCTGCACGGCGAGCAGTTCCTCGGGCAGGTGGCGGCCAACGGCGGGCTCGACGTGATGCTGCTTCGCTACTTCAACCCGGTGGGCGCCCACCCGTCGGGGACCATGGGGGAGGATCCGAACGGGATTCCCACCAACCTCGTGCCGTTCCTGATGCAGGTGGCGGTGGGGCGCCTGGAGCGCCTCAGCGTGTTCGGCGGCGATTACGACACGCCGGACGGTTCACCGGTGCGCGATTACCTCCACGTGGTGGACCTGGCCGACGGGCACGTGGCGGCCCTGGACGCGCTCGGCTCGAACCCGGGGTGCACGGCGGTCAACCTGGGGACCGGACGGGGCCACTCCGTGTTGGAGGTGGTGGCGGCCGCCGAGCAGGTCCTGGGGCGTCGGGTCCCCCACGAGGTGGTGGACCGCCGCCCGGGTGACGTGGCCCGGATCTGGGCCGCGACCGATCTGGCCGAACGATTGCTGGGCTGGACCGCCACGAGGGACCTCAGCGAGATGCTGGCCGACCACTGGCGTTGGGAATCCGCTCGGGGAGTGAACTCCGGTGGGTTCGACTCGGACGGCTACCCTCGCTGGTCAATGGGGGGATCGACGGCAGAATGAACGAGTTGCGCGTCGGAATCGCCGGCTACGGGGTCGTTGGTCGCCGCCGGCGAGAGATCGTCGATCAGGACGACAGGCTGCGTCTGGTGGCGATATGTGACCAGGTGTGTCCTGACGGTGTACTCGAGGACGGAGTTCGAGGCTTTCGTGACATTCGGCGCCTGCTCGACGAGCCGCTGGACGTTCTCCTCGTCTGCCTGACCAATGACGTGGCAGCCGAGGTCACGATCGCCGGTCTTGCTGCCGGTATGCACGTTTTTTGTGAAAAGCCGCCGGGAAGGACGGTCGCCGAAGTCAACGAGGTGATGGGTGAGGAGGCGAGGCACCCCGGGTTGAAGTTGATGTACGGGTTCAACCACCGCTACCACGATTCGGTTCGCGACGGGTTGGCCATGCTCCGCGACGGCGATCTCGGACGTGTGATCAGCCTCCGCGGACTCTATGGAAAGGCGAAGTTGGTGACCTTCGACCAGCCGGACTGGCGGACCCGACGGGAAACTGCAGGTGGAGGGGTCTTGCTTGATCAGGGAATCCACATGGTGGACCTCATGCGATTGTTCGGAGGTGAGTTCGACGAGGTCCACAGTTTCGTGTCCAACGGCCACTGGGGGTATGACGTCGAGGACAACGCTTACGCCCTGATGCGCACGGGCGATGGGATCGTCGGATCGCTGGTCTCGTCGGCAACGCAGTGGAGGCATCGCTTCAGTCTCGAGGTGAACCTTGAGAGGGGCGGCCTGACCCTTGGCGGATTGATCACCGGCACCAAGAGCTACGGCGCCGAGACGTTGGCGGTGGTCCACGCCGACCCTGATGCCGACCGGGGCGATCCACGTGAACACCTCACTCGGTACAATCAGGACCCGTCATGGATGCGGGAGTTGGACGCCTTCACCAGTTGCATCCTGGAGGACAGGCCGGTGGTCAGTGGGAGTTCGGCTGATGCATTGGCGACGATGAAACTGGTGTTCAGAATCTACTTCGCAGATCGAGCGTGGAGAGATGCCTATGGGATCGCCAACCCCGATGACTAGCGTCGCCGGAATCTCATCTGACGATCCAACGGGATTTGCTCAGGAATACTTCGCACACGTAGCCAATGTCCTGGAGCGGATTGATCGGTGTGAGGTGGGGGCCTTCATCGAGACCCTTCTCGATGCCCGGGAACGCGGAGCGAGGGTGTTCTTCATCGGAAACGGAGGAAGTGCAGCGACGGCGAGCCACTTCGCCAATGACATTGCCATCGGGTCCGGCGACTACGACCGACCATTCCGAGCGCTGAGCCTGACCGACAACGTCGCCGTCCTCACGGCGCTTGGAAACGACTTCGGCTACGAGGAGATCTTCGTCAGGCAACTCCGGGTGCTCGCCGAGAAAGGCGATGTGCTGGTGGCTATCTCGGCGTCGGGAAACTCCCCCAATCTGGTGGTGGCAATGGAGTATGCGGTTTCGGCAGGTCTGAAGTCGGTTGCGCTCACCGCGTTTGATGGTGGTCGAATCAGGACGATGGCGGATCAGGGGGTACACGTTCCCACAGAGGCAGGCGAATACGGCCCAGCTGAGGACGCGCACATGGTGCTCGACCACCTGGTCGGAGCATTCCTGATGCGTGTGGTCCACTCTGGACGGACCGATGAGCCCGCTGGTCCAAACGCATGACCATGCAGGGCCGGACCGTCGTGGTCACCGGCGCCAGCCGGGGAATCGGTCGGGCCATCGCCCAGAGGTTCTCCATCGAGCGCGCGCGGGTCATCGGGACCCGCACCTCCGAGGTATCGAAATCGTCTGGCGATCCTTCCTGCGATGAGCCATGTGAGGAGTGGATCGTCGCCGACTTCGCCAACCTGGCCGATATTCGGAATTGCTCGGAGCGTTTGAAGGAGATCCGCCCGGACGTGCTGGTGAACAACGCGGGTATCAACGTGGTGAGCCCGTTGGTCGACATCGATCTCGAGGATTTCGCTCGGGTCCAGATGGTGAACCTCCATGCTCCGCTTGCGTTCTGCCAGGCCGTGGTACCTGCCATGAAGGAGCGAAACTGGGGAAGGATCGTCAACATCGCGTCCGTCTGGGGCGTTGTCAGCAAGGCCCACCGGGCCTCCTACTCGGCGAGCAAGTTCGGACTCGACGGCCTGACCGTCGCCCTGGCTGCAGAGCACACTGCTGACGGAATTCTCGCCAATTGTGTCGGCCCGGGATTCATCGACACGGAATTGACCCGCTCGAACCTCGGAGAGGCCGGAATCCGGGCCATGCTCGCTGGGGTGCCGGCGGGGCGGCTTGGAACCGCCGAGGAGGTGGCGTCACTCGTACTTTGGCTGGCCAGCGAGGAGAACACCTTTGTCGCCGGTCAACATCTGGTGGTCGACGGAGGCTTTACCCGTGTCGGCTGACATGCAGATCCAGTCCCACCGTGGTTCCTACCGCGTCACCTTCGGGAACCTCACCGAAGCGGGCCTTCTGGGTGATGGTCGGGCAGCCAACCGCCATCTCGTCGATGTCAATGTCGCCCGCTTGCACCAGGATGTCCTCGCTCCGATTCTGGACAGGCCGACGACGGTGTTGCTCGAGGCGACCGAGGAGAACAAGAGTCTCGAGCAGATCATCCCGGTCATCGAGGGACTCGTCGCCGGCTCATGTCGTCGTGACGACGTCCTGGTCGCGGTCGGGGGGGGAATCGTTCAGGACATCACGTGCTTTATTGCCAGCACCCTGCTTCGTGGTCTGAGGTGGCGTTTCATACCCACAACCCTCTTGGCGCAGGCGGATTCGTGCATCGGTTCGAAGAGTTCGATCAACCTTCGATCAACGAAGAACATCCTCGGGACCTTCAACCCGCCTGAAGAGGTGCTTGTCGATCCGGCGTTTCTCGACACCCTCGAACCGGCGGACGTCCGGTCGGGGATCGGAGAGATCATCAAGGTCCATGTGATCGATGGGCCGGATGCCTTTCATCGGCTGGCAGCGGACTTTTCTGTTCTAGCCGACGACCGGGTGAGGCTGCAGGGCTACGTAGAGGATTCGCTTCGGATCAAGAAAAGGTTCATCGAAGTGGACGAGTTCGATCGCGGGCTCCGAAATGTCATGAACTACGGGCACAGCTTCGGCCATGCCATCGAGTCGGCGACCGACTTCGGGATTCCCCACGGCATCGCGGTGACCATCGGCATGGATATGGCCAATCACATAGCCAGTGCCAGGGGGCTGCTCGACTTTGGTTACAGAGACGCGGTACATCGAGTCTGTCGCCAGAACTATGAAGGTTCGCTGGGAGTGCAGATCCCGTCTGATCGGCTGTTCGAAGCGTTGTCTCGGGACAAGAAGAACGTCGGCACTTCGGTGAATCTCATCCTCCCCTCGGGTCCCGGTGCACGGATGGAGAAGGTCGCCGTCGGCCTCGACGGCGAGTTCCGGCACCAGTGTCAGGACTTCCTCGAGGGGCTGCGCCGGTGAAACGGGACGGCCGGGTCGCCGTGTGTTCACGGTCGTTCTCGCGTCATCCGATACTGCGCGAGGAACTCGATAGCAGTTACCGACAGGTCACCTTCAACGATGAGGGGCGTTCCTTGGGTGGAAGCGATCTTGCTGCCTATCTCCAGGGGCATGACAAGGCGATCATCGGACTTGAGCAGATCGACGAGATGATCCTCGATGCGGTGCCTGAACTGAGTGTGGTGAGCAAGTATGGAGTCGGTACCGACATGCTCGACCTGGGGGCCATGGCCCGACGAGGGGTTCGGTTGGGGTGGACCGCCGGCGTCAACAGCAGAGCCGTGGCAGAACTGGTCATCGCCATGGCGATCGCCGTACTTCGTGACATCCCGGAGTTGAGTCGAGAGGTTGAACGCGGCGAGTGGCGGCAGGCCACCGGCCGCCAGCTCAGCGGTCGCACGGTCGGCATCATCGGATGGGGAAGCATCGGGCAGGACATCGCCAGCCTCCTGCAGGCGTTCGGCTGTCGGATTCTGGCAACCGATGTGAGAGATATCGATTCCGAGTGCCGGGCGGTCGGTGTGGAGTCACTCGACATGGAAGATCTGTTGCGCGAGGCGGACGTGGTCACCCTGCACGTTCCGCTCACCCCGGCGACCGAAGGTCTGATCGACGAGACCCGATTGGAGTTGCTCGGTCGCGACTCCGTCCTGGTTAATGCGTCGCGCGGAGGGGTCGTGGACGAGGACGCCCTGTACGACGCGCTGGTGTCCGGCCGTCTCCGGGCAGCGGCGATGGACGTCTTCCATTTGGAACCGCCTATCGAGAGTCCGCTGATCGGTCTGCCGAACTTCTTGGCCACCCCTCATATCGGCGGGAGCACGGAGGAGGCGTACCTGGAGATGGGTCGTGCGGCTATTCGGGGACTCGACGAGAACGCAGTGCCGGACTGCTGAACTTCCGGCATGATCGCCCCACTAGGTTGGCCGCGACCACGTGTGACCGGAACGGGGAGAGGAGCGGCGGGGGTGGAGGGCGAGGCGGCAGACGGAAATCACGCTGCATTTTCCCATCCGGGTCTCGTGGAGTTCTTCACGAGCGGTCGATGCCGACCGCAGGATCTCTATCCGTCTGAACGGCGGTTCCTGCCGTGGTTGGCCGGTAGAGCCCACACGGTTCTCGATGTCGGGTGTGCCGCTGGTGGATTCGCCGGGATCTGGGAGTCTCTCGCCCCGGGTGTCTCGTATACGGGGACTGACGTCTCACCCGAACTGATCGAGGTCGCCCGAGAGACCCATCCCGATCGGCGATTCGAGGTGGCCGACGCGGTGGGTGGGCTTCCCTTCGATGACCGATCCTTCGACGTCGTGCAGGCCCTGGGATGGATGCACTGGGAGCCTCGGTATCGGGAGGCGATGGCTGAACTCTGGCGCCTCGCCGCCGGGTCGATCTTCTTCGACGTCCGCCTCCGGCCGCCAGGGGCCGGGTCAGTCCTCGGTCGTCAGCGCCTGGCCTACGGATCGGACGAGTGGGACGGGTCGACCGACACCCCCTATCTGGTCGTCGACCTCGCCGAACTGGTCGACGACCTGCTGGTGTTGTGCCCGGCCCGGATACTCGCGTACGGGTACCTGGGGCAGACCGACGATCTCGTCGTTGGGATTGATGGGGAGGTCTGTTTCACCACCGTCGTACTCGAGCGCGGCGACGAGGACGGTGACGGGTCGGTGGTCATCGCTGCAGAGTTGCCGTGGCCGGTCCCCGAGCGAGATGGAGTCGTCCACGTGACGAGTCTCTCGGATCTGGTCCTCGACGAGGAGACCTCGGCGGAGGGAGTCTCGGGCGGGGTCAGGGCTGTGTCGAAGAAGGGAGCCATCTGATGGTCTCAGCAGCGATCCCCGAGCCTCGCCCAGAGGTCGCCGACGGCGGACTCACCCGGCCGGACTGGACGACGCCGGTCGAGCGGGATCCGTCGTTGCTGTGGCTGGACAAGAACGAGAACGGGGATCCGGAAATGGTGGCCCTCGTGGCAGGAATGCTCGGGGACCTCGGGCCCGAGGTCGTCTCCACCTATCCGGAGATGACTGCGTTGTATCGCTTGTTGGCCGACCACGTGCGGGTTCACCCGGCGATGCTGGTGATCACGGGCGGAGCCGATGGTGGCATTCGGTCCGTGTACGACGTGTTCGTCAGACCCGGTGATGTGGTGATGCGAGTCGAGCCGACCTACGCGATGTACGACGTATACGGGCGGATGTACGGAGCGCGTCAGGTGGTCGCCGATTACGAGGCCTCGACGACTGGTCCACGGCTCGACGTGGGACAACTGCTTGAATCGGTCGCCGAACACGCGCCGAGGCTGGTCTGCCTGCCGAATCCAGCGAGTCCGACCGGCGAGGTCCTTTCGCTGGAGGTCCTCGAGCGGGTGGCGGTAGCGGTCGGAGATCAGGGCGGTGTTCTGGTGGTTGACGAGGCGTACCACCCGTATGACCCGGTGACCGCCGTTCCGCTGATCGAGCATTGTTCGAACGTCATCGCAATTCGGACGTTCTCCAAGGCGTGGGGACTCGCTGGTCTGCGGATCGGGTATTGCGTCGGCGCTCCTGCGATGGTGGCACTCCTCCACAAGGTTCGGCCGGGCTACGAGACCAACTTCGCCGCAGTTCGGATGGCTGAGCGTCTCCTCGCCGAGGACGGTGCCATGTACCGGTCGGTTCGGCGACTCAATGACGGGCGCGATGGGTTTCTGCGGGCGATGGACGACTTCGGATTCCGAACGGCTCCCAGCGGCGGGAATTTCCTGCTCGTGTCGTTCGGCGACCTGTCGCCCGAGGTACACGAGGCTCTTGCTGATCTGGTGCTGTACCGCAAGGACTTCGAGCATCCGAGCCTTGCCGGGTTCAGCAGGTTCTCAGCGACCACGGCGGAACGGTTCGTTCCTGTCGTCGAACGGATTCGGCAAGTCGTCGCCAGAGATCTGGCATGAGAATACGTGGTCAGCTCTGGTCAGTAGGGTTCGGTGGATTTGCAGTGATGCTGAGCGGCTGAGGCCGGTCGGATCGCTGTCCGACAAGGAGGGGCTCCCGATGAAGGCACACCGATGACCACTGCGATGGTCAACGTTGGGATCATCGGCTGTGGCCGGATATCCGGTCATCACTGCCGTTCGGTGCTGGCCGCCGATGCCTGCAACCTGGTGGCGGTCAGCGATCTCGTGGCTGAGCGGGCCGAGGCCTATATGGATGAGTTTGGCGTAGCCGCCTTCACTGACTACCGGAAAATGTTGGCTGAACACCCCGAGATCGACACAGTGGTCGTCGCCACGCCGTCGGGAATGCACTTTGAGCACGCGATGGAGGTCATCACCGAGTTCGGAAGGAACGTGGTGGTGGAGAAACCGACCTTCATGAGGCCGTCGCAGGTGGTGTCGGTGTACCAGACGGCGGCCACCCATGGGCTTCAGGTCTTCGCCATCTTCCAGAATCGGCACAACCGAGCGGTCCAACGCGTGAGGGAAGGGATTCTCTCCGGCGAGCTGGGGTCGGTCCGGTCCGCAGCTGTGCGGGTCAGATGGTGTCGGCCACAGCGTTACTACGACATGGCGCCGTGGAGGGGAACGTTTGCCATGGACGGTGGATGCCTCACCAATCAAGGGATTCACCACGTCGACCTCCTCAGGACGCTGGGCGGGGAGGTGTCCCGGGTCTGCAGCGCCCACCGGACCATGGGGGCGGACATCGAGGTCGAGGATCTTGTGACTGCGGTGCTGGAGTTCGATTCGGGCGCAGTCGGAACCCTCGAGGTCACCACCGCGG
>Ga0315334_10000757_pt1 | contig 19623 bp, 19 predicted proteins | sample M150034915metaG_FD_205555 | JGI IMG/M metagenome (GOLD analysis project Ga0315334, IMG submission 205555) | Ammonia-oxidizing marine archaeal communities from Monterey Bay, California, United States - M1 500m 34915 | ecosystem: Environmental > Aquatic > Marine > Intertidal zone | place: USA... | reverse complement strand
AGCGATGCCGGTGGCCTCCATGAGCTCCTCGGTGTGGGCCCGGCTAGGCCGATCCTCGACCACGGTGGTCGGTCCGTCGGCCGACAACCCGGCGAACAGCACGCACCCCTTGACCTGGGCGCTGGCCACCGGAAGGTGGTATTCGATGCCGTGCAGGACTCTCCCCTCGATGAGCAAGGGTGCCAGGCCGTCTCCGCTCCCGGTCACCGAGGCCCCCATGGCCCGTAGCGGCTCCAGCACCCGGCCCATGGGCCGACGCCGGATCGAGGCGTCCCCATCGAGCACCGAGGCGAAGGGCAGGCCGGCCAGCATTCCGGCCAACAGGCGGATGGCCGTTCCCGAGTTACCCACATCGAGATCATGAGCCGGGGGTCCGAGGTCACCACCGATGACCCGGATGACCGGAAGGCCGGTCGGGTCGACCTCGTCGACCACCCGGGCCCCGAGGGCCTCGATGATGGCGCGGGTGCCAGCCACGTCACCGCCGTCGCTCAGGCCACCGATGGCCGACTCACCATCGGCCAGCGCAGCCAGCATCAGGACCCGGTGGGAGATGGACTTGTCGCCCGGCACCCGGATCCGCCCCCGGAGTGGACCGCCGGGCCCGACGAGCAGCCGCCCGCCCCCCCTCGGAACAACCGCCGAGCCGCTCATGCCAGGGGCGCCGTGGTCGGGCGGTAGCCCTTGGCCATGAGCCCGCCACACAGACGTTCGGAACGGGTGGCCTCGACGATCAGCAGGACCACGCCCCGGTCGCCCTCGGCCGAGTGGGCGATCTCGAGGTCGTAGATGTTCACGTCCAGGTCGGTGGCCAACAGGGTGATGGATGCCAACTCGCCCTGCTGGTCCAGCACCGGCACCCGGACCTCCACCAACTCGGACGGACGAGGAGCCCCGGTCGGAAGGCTGATCCGGGCCGTGCGGGCCGTCTCGAGTCGTCGCAGCAGACCGGGGCGGTCACCGTCGACCACCTCGGCACGGACGGCGTCCAGGGCGGCGATCAGATCGGACAGAACCTCGTCGATGGCCGTGGAGTTCTCGCTGCAGATGTCGGGCCAGATGCCGGGATGTCCAGCAGCCACCCGGGTCATGTCGCGAAACCCGCCGGCGGCCAACCGCAGCACGGCGGCGTGCTCGGTGGAGCGGGCCGAGGCGATGCCCATCAGGGCGGCCGCCGTGAGGTGCGGTACGTGGGACACGATGGCCACCAACGAATCGTGCCGATCGGGCGGCAGCGTGATGATCTCGGCACCGAGGGAGGCCACCACGGCCCGGACCCGGGCAAGGGCGTCGCCGTCGGTCGCAGTGTTTGGGGTCAGCACCCAGGTGGCGTTGACGAACATCTCGGGATCGGCGCCGCCGACTCCCTCCTGTTCGGAGCCGGCCATCGGGTGGCCGCCGATGTAACGGGGATCAGCCACCGCGTCCACCACCGGAGCCTTCACGCTTCCCACGTCGGTCACCAGTCCGCCCGGGGCGGCGACCAGCGCCTCGGTTACCGCAGCGACCAGATGCCCGACCGGGGTGGCCACGAAGGTCAACTCGGCCTCGGCATCCCAGCCGACCCGGTCCACCACACCCATGTCGACGGCGGTAGCCGACGAGTCCTCGTCGAGGTCCACTCCCGAGACGTGCCAACCCCGGGCCCGCAGCGCCATGCCGATCGACCCGCCGATGAGGCCGACACCGACGATCGTGGCTCGACGCGCCGGACCGGTCACCGGAACGCCAGCCGCGGGATCATCGATCGCTGAATCAGGAGTCACCATGGACGCCGATGCTACCGGTGGTCGTGTCGGCCCTCGGAGAGGATTCAGGCCTTCGGTAGCGTCCCGGAATCGGACGCCACCACCACCTCGAGGGCCCGGATCTCGTCGACGGTCAGGGCCCGCCACGCCCCCGGCGCCAGCGACCGGTCGGCGATCGGACCGATACGGGTCCGGACCAACCGGACCACCGGGTGACCGACCGCGTCGCACATCCGCCGTACCTGCCGGTTCCGCCCCTCGTGGATAGTGAGCCGGACCACCGAATCGTCCAGCAGCGCGGCCCGGGCCGGTGCGGTCGGCCCGTCGTCCAGTTCGATCCCCTCGCGGAGTTGCCGCAGGGCGGCCCTGGTCGGCGTGCCCCGGACCTCAGCCACGTACTCCTTTTCCACGCCGTATGACGGGTGGGTGAGACGGTGGGTGAGCTCGCCGTCGTTGGTCAGCAGCAGGAGTCCCTCGGTGTCGACATCCAGGCGGCCCACCGGAAACACCCGGGGTTCGTCGGGGACCAGACCCACCACGGTGGGACGACCCTGGGGATCGTCGGTGGTGGTGACCACCCCGGCGGGCTTGTTCAGCAGGTAGTGGGCGAGCCCGGGGCGGACCCCGATGGGCGCGCCGTCCACCTCGACGAGGGACGTCTCGGGATCGACCCGGCGGCCCAGGACCGCCACCACCCCGTCGACGGTGACCCGCCCGTCGGCGATGAGGTCCTCACACCTCCGACGGCTACCCACGCCGACCCGGGCCAACACCTTCTGGAGGCGCTCACCCTCGCTCTCGGCGCCGTCGCCCCGGTCTCCCTGGTTCGGGGCCGGGGCCGGGTCGGCCACCGTTCAACCCTCCGTCGACTCCGACGGGGCCCCATCGGAGGGATTCTCAACAGGCGCCTCGACAAGAACCGCCTCGGGATCGGACCGCAGGCCCCGCTCGAGTGCCTCGACCACCTCGGGCCCGGGAACAAACTCTCCCAGCGGCGGCAGGTCGTCGAGTGCGTCGAGTCCCATCCGTTCCAGGAACTCCCGGGTGGTGCCGAACAGCACAGCGTTGCCGGGCCCCGGATCCCTGGAGAGTTCACCGATGTAGCCCCGCTGTTGCAGCGTCCGCATCACCCCGTCCACGTCGACCCCCCGGATGGCCGAGACCTGGGCCCGGGACACCGGCTGCTTGTAGGCCACGATGGCCAGCGTCTCCAGGGCGGCCGCCGTCAGACGACTGCTCTGGCCCTCCAGCACGAACCGCTCCACCCATGTCGCCTGGCCGGGGTGACTCTGGAACCGGTAGCCGCCGCCCACCCGGGACAGAACGAAGCCCCGCCCCTCGGCCTCGAACTCGGCGGCCAGCACCTCGCATTCCTCCTCGACGGTCCGGGTGGACACCTCGAGGAGTTGGGCCAGCAGGTTGGCCGGCACCGGGTCGATGGCCACCATGAGAATCGCCTCGACGGCGCGCCGGACCTCCTCGGAGCGTTCGTCGGTGACCGCTGGCTCGGTGGTCGACATGGTCGTCCTCAGCCCTCGTACGCGTCGATCAGGTCCACGTCGGACGGATCGGCACCGGGACGCCAACCCACGTGGATGTCGCCGAACGTCCCCAGCTGGTCGATCTCGACCACGCCCTGCTTGTAGAGCTCCAGCACGGCCAGGAAACGCACCACGATCTCGATCCGGTCCACCAGACCCCGGGCGAGGTGTCGGAAGGTCACCGAACCCGACCGGGGGATCTCGGCGACCAGGTCGACCACCGCATCGGCCACGCTGATCCGGATCGGCGCGATGCGCTCGGTGTCCACATGGACCGACGGACGGGGCGCCATGGCCCAAAGGAAGGCGTCACGCAGGTCATCCACGGTGACCCCCTCCAGCAGGTCGGGAGCCATGCGAAGGAACCGTTCCTCAAGACCGGACCGCCGGGGCCACGACTTCGACGCGGCGGCAGCCAGACGCCGGAGGACGACCGCCGCGTCCTTGAACGTCTTGCACTCCAGTAGGCGGGCCAGGAGGAGGTCGCGCTCCTCCCAGAGGCCGAACTCGTCGTCGAGGTCGGCCCGGTCCCGACCGGGGAGCAGGCGCCTGGTCTTGAGCTCCACCAGGATCGCCGCGATCAGCAGGAACTCGGTGGCCACCTCCAGGTCGAGGCCCTCGATGTGCTCCATCTCGGCCAGGAAGGCGTCGACGATGGCCGACAGGGAGACCTCGTACAGCTCGACCTCCTCCTTCAGGATGAGGTTCAGCAGGAGGTCGAATGGCCCCTCGTACACGGGGGTCGTGACGGTCACGCTCACCGGCGCGACCCTACGGAATCATGCGGGTGGCGCGGTGCATGGCAATCCGTGCAGGGCGATCCGACGACCGTCCCGCTCCCCGGGGCAGGGGATCACTCCTCGATGCAGTCCCAGGAGTTGTAGAGCCCGAAGCCGATCAGGTCACGCTGCATCTCCCAGACCAGACAGGCTTCGTCGACCTTGGCGTACCCGGCGTCGTTGATGGAGTACTGGACCAGGTCGGCCGTCTCGGTGCACTTCGATGCGGGGTTATCGGTGATGTCCAGACACCACTTGTTGAACTCGTCGTACTCCTGTTGGGTAAAGAAGTCCCTCTCCTCTCCACCGAACAGTCCGAACGGCCCCGAAGAACACGAAGCGAGCATCGCCACCACGACCAACGCCTGCGCGATCCAGCCTGCCCGCCGTGATCGACGGCAGGTCGATCTCGGGCTGGCGGCATACATTCTTGGAACCTACCGGCCTGTCCAACGTCTCGCCGGTACCCTGACCGGCCATGGCACGCGTCTTCTCGGGTATCAAGCCAACCGGATCGGTCCACCTTGGCAACCTGCTGGGGGCACTGCGGAACTGGGTGGCCATGCAGGACGAGCACCGGGCCGTCTACTGCGTGGTCGACCTCCACGCCCTCACCGTGCCGCACGACCCCGACGAGCTCCGACGGGCCACCCTGTCGCTGGCCCAGATGCTCATCGCAGTCGGAATCGACCCCGAACGCAGCACGCTCTTCGTTCAGGGCCACCTCACCGAGCACGCCGAGTGTGCCTGGATGATGGAGTGCACCGCGGCGTTCGGCGAACTCCGGCGCATGACCCAGTTCAAGGACAAGTCGGACGGCACGGACTTCGTGTCCGGGGGGCTCTTCACCTACCCGGCACTCCAGGCCGCCGACATCCTCCTGTACGACACCGACCAGGTGCCGGTGGGAGAGGACCAGCGTCAGCACATCGAGTTGGCCCGCGACATCGCGGTGCGGTTCAACAGCCGGTACGGCGAGACGTTCGTGGTACCCGAGGCGGTGATCCCGCCGGCGGGGGCCAGGGTCATGGACCTCCAGCATCCCGAGAACAAGATGTCCAAGTCCGACGACGGCGCACAGGGCACGATCCTGCTACTCGATGAGCCGGCGGCCATCGAGAAGAAGTTCAAGCGAGCGGTGACTGACAGCGAGACCGAGGTCCGCTTCGACCCTGCCACCAAGCCCGGCGTCTCGAACCTGCTGTCCATCCTCGGCGCGGCCACCGGCCAGACGCCTACTGCGGCGACCGATGGCATCGAGCGGTACGGGGACCTCAAGGCGGCCACCGCCGAAGCGGTCATCGCACTGCTGCGACCCGTGCAGGACCGCTACGACGAGTTGGCCGCCGACCCCGCCGAGACCGGCCGTCTACTGGCCATGGGAGCCGACAAGGCCCGCGACGTGGCGTCGACCACGCTGGGCCGGGCCCGGACGAACCTCGGCCTGCTGTCGCGCTGACCGACCCGTTCCCGGGCGGGCCGGCCGGCCGGCCGATCAGTCGTCGTCCGCGGCGTGCAGCGCCCCGGCGATTACCGGATCCACCGTCCAGTTCTGGGGCGGCCGGTGGTGCTCGCCAGCCCACACCATGGTGAGCGTGTCGCTCCCCGCCTCGGCCAGAAGGCCCGCACCGATGTCGGGGTGTCGCAGGTAGCGACCGATCCTTCCACTGGCGGTACGGGCCCGTCGGCCGCCGACCATGCCGACCACGGTGGCCACCACGCGTGCCAGCGTGCCCAGACCGCTGTCCACCTTGCCCACGTCGTGGAGGAGGGCGGCGGCCAGTACCGGCCGCCCGGGATCGACGAGCATCACGTCGACCCGTCGGGCCACGGCCACCGAATGGCGACGGTCGGGGCCCGACAGCCGATCCCACAGCGTGATCTCGCCCGCCAGGAGGTGGCTCCGGACCCACGCCTCGGACTCGGCCGACGGTCCCCCCGGCCAGAGTGAGACGACGAACCGACGGGCCAGATGCCCCGACCGGCTCAGCGGCCCAGTCGTCGCAGCGTCCACAGCAGGCCGAGCACCGTCTTGGCGTCGGTAATGGTCCCGTCGTCGATGAGTCCCTCGACCTCGTCAAGGTGAACCCGTTCGACGGTGAGGTATTTCTCCTCGATGCTGACCGCCATCGCGGTGTCCGGCACCAGTTCGGTGGCCAGATAGATCGTGGTGTGCTCGTCGCAGAAGCCGATGGAGTTGTGGAACGAACCCAACTCGACCAGACCGGGAGCGTCGTAGCCCGCCTCCTCCACCAGTTCCCTACGGGCGGCGGTTGGTCGGTCCTCTCCGGGAACGTCCAGCTTTCCGGCCGGCAACTCGAGCATCTCGCGCTCCACCACCGGACGGTACTGACGGACCAGCACCACCTCGTCGCCGTCGAGGGCTACCACGGCCACCGCACCGGGGTGGTGGACGACGTCGCGTTCCAGGACCTCACCGGCCGGCCCCTCGAAGGTGGCCCGGGCCAGGGTGATGACGTGACCGACGTGGAGGATCTCCTCGCCGGTCCGGGTGAATCCGGTGCCGGTCACGATGGTCGGGACGCAGCCGGAGGCCGGAACCTCAGCCGGCGACGTCCACTCCGGCATCGACGTCGCTGTCTGCGCTGACGTCGATGAGCTGCGGATTCCGCCCGTGGGCCCGCTCGAGGGCCGCCCCGACGAACGCCCGAAACAGGGGCGCCGGACGATCGGGGCGACTCTTGAACTCCGGATGGGCCTGGGTGGCGATCCAGAACGGATGGTCCTCCAGTTCGATGAACTCCACCAGCCGGCCATCAGGCGACTCGCCGGAGCACACGAGACCGGACCCCTCGAACCGGGCCCGGTACCTCGGGTTGAACTCGTAGCGGTGGCGGTGGCGCTCGGAGACCACGTCGTTGCCGTAGATCTCGGCCACCCGTGATCCGGGCTGGAGTTGAGCCACGTAGGCGCCCAGGCGCATGGTGCCGCCTATGTCGGCCACGTCGCGCTGGGAATCCATCAGGTCGATGACCGGATGGGGCGAGGACGGGTCGAACTCGCTGGAGTGGGCCCGCTCGAGACCTAGGACGTTTCGGGCGTACTCGATGGTCATGCACTGCAGGCCGAGGCACAGGCCAAGACAGGGCACGTCGTTCTCCCGGGCGAAGCCGGCCGCTGCGATCTTGCCCTCCACGCCACGCTCGCCGAACCCCCCGGGGATGACAATGCCGTCGAGGCCCCGCAGGCGATTCTCGCCAAGTAGCCCTTCGACGTCCTCGGCCTGGATCCAGTCGATCTCGACGTCGGCACCATGGTGGATGCCGGCGTGCTTGAGTGACTCGACGACCGACAGGTAGGCATCGACCAGGCTCACGTACTTCCCGATGAGCCCGACGCGCACCGGCGTGGTGGCCCGGGCCACCCGCTCGTTGAGCGCCCGCCATTCGGTCAGATCGGGCGGGTCGGCGATCAGGTGCAGGACGTCGCACACGAACTGGTCGAGACCCTCGTCGTGGACGACCAGCGGAATCTCGTAGAGGCTGCTGGCGTCGGGACAGTTCACGACACCGTTAAACGGCACGTTGGACAGGCGCGAGATCTTCCGCTCCAGGCTGTCGCTGATCGGCTCGTCGCTGCGGCACACGATGGCGTCGGGCTGGATGCCGGCACTCCGGAGTTCGGTAACCGAGTGCTGGGTGGGCTTGGTCTTGTGCTCACCGGACGGCCCGATGAACGGCACCAGCGTCACGTGGACGTAGCAGACGTTGGTCGGGCCGACGTCGAGGCGGAACTGCCGGATGGCCTCCAGGAACGGGAGGATCTCGATGTCGCCCACCGTGCCACCGACCTCGGTGATGAGCACGTCGACGTCGTCACCGGCCAGGCGTCGGATCCGACGCTGGATCTCGTCGGTGATGTGGGGGATCACCTGGACCGTCCGACCCAGATACTCACCGTGTCGCTCGGCGGCGATCACCGACGAGTAGATGGACCCGGTGGTCGCGTTGGAGTCACGGGTCAGATTCTCGTCGATGAACCGTTCATAGTGGCCGAGGTCCAGGTCGGTCTCACCACCGTCATCGGTGACGAAGACCTCCCCGTGCTCAAAGGGGTTCATCGTGCCCGGATCCACGTTGATGTAGGGATCCAGCTTCTGGATGACGATCCGCAGACCACGCTGCTTGAGGAGGCGTCCGAGGGAGGCAGCAGTCAGGCCCTTGCCGAGCGAACTGGCCACCCCACCCGTCACGAAGATGTGTTTCGTCACGGGAGTTCAACCTATCCCCGCGCGGCCACGCGCGCGCGGAGCACGACCCGGCCACCGAGGTCTCCCGTCACGTCAGGACTCCGACAGTTCATTTCAGGCCGCGAGCGGCGTCGAGCAACTCGCTGGCGTGTCCCCGGGCCGTCTCGCTGTCCGGCGAACCGGAGAGCATCCGCGAGAGCTCCACCACCCGCTCGTCGGCGTCCAGCGGCCTAACCGAGGCCACCGCCCGGCGGCCGTCGTCGACCTTGGCCACCAGCATCTGGTGGTCGGCGTAGGCCGCCACCTGGGCCAGGTGGGTCACCACGAGGACCTGCCGGTCGGCGGCCAGGGTGGCCAGGGCCTCTCCGATCCGGTGGGCCGCCTCACCCCCGACCCCGGCATCCACCTCGTCGAACAACTGCACCGGAGGCGATGCCGTCAGGACCATGCCCACGGCCAGCATGGTGCGGGCCAGTTCGCCCCCGGACGCCACCCTGGCCAGCGGGAGCATCGGTGATCCCGAGTTGGGAGCCAACCGGAACTCGACCTCCTCGCCGGCTTCGCCGTCCACCCCCACCTCCATGGTGGCCGTCGGCATGGCCAGTGCCCGGAGATGCTCACAGACCCGGTCGGCCAGACCCGGTGCGGCCCGTCGTCGAGCGTCGCGGACCGTCGCTGCAGCTCCGACCCGGGCCGCCTCGGCGGCCACTCGTTCCGCCTCGAGCGCCATGGCGCGCGCCTCGTGGTCCTCCAACGCCGACAGTCGCTCGGCGACCTCCCGGTGGTAGGCCATCACCGACGCTAGATCGTCGCCGTACTTGCGTCGCAGCTCGGCCAGAAGCCGACGTCGCTCCCCCACGGCCTCCAACCGGGCAGGGTCCTCCTCCAGCCCCTCGGCGACGGCTCGGAGGTCGGACGCCACGTCACCCAACTCAGCAGCCAGGCCGACCAGACGCCCCACGGAACCATCGAACGGCAACCGCCCTTCCAACGCGGCCAGTGCCCGACCCAAGGCGTCCGAGGCCGGGCCGTCGCCGTCCAGCAGGTCGAGCGCGGCGGCGGCGGACTCCCGGTGGGCCACCGCATCACCGAGCAGGAGCTCCTCTCCAGCCAGGCGATCGTCCTCGGCCGGTTCGGTCAGCCCGGCGTCGTCCATCTCTGCCACCTGGAATCGGAGGAGATCGATCTCACGGGCCCGAGCCCGCTCGTCACCACCGAACGAGGCCAGCTCGGCGTCGATCTCGGACACCCGCCGCCGGGCCTCGGCCAACGGCACCAGGTCGATCGCCCCGAAGCGGTCCAACGCATCACGTTGGGCCGTGGCACCCAACAGGCGCTGGTGGGCGTGCTGCCCGTGGAGGTCGACGAGCCGCCCGGCCACCTCGGCGAGGCTTCCCGCCGTCTCCAGGTGACCGTCCACGTACGCCCGGCTCCGACCATCAGCGGGCACCACACGCCGCAGCACGTGCTCGCCCTCATCGAGTACGAAGCGGCCCTCAACGACGGCCTCGACCGCCCCCGGGCGCACGATCGACGGATCGGCCCGGCCGCCCAACAGCAGTTCGACGGCGCCCATGACCATGGTCTTGCCCGCACCGGTCTCACCGGTGACCGCGGTGAGGCCCGGCCCGAAAACCACCTCGACCTCGTCGATCACCCCCAGCCCGGTGATCCGTAGTTCGACCAGCATCGCTCAGCCCCGATTCCCGCCGTCGGCGGTCACTCCGGTGTGTTCCGGGGCCCGGTCCGACCGGCGCCCGATCGCCGCCACAGCGGTACGGCCATCCTGACCAGTGGGTGTGACAACCCGGCTGGTGCTCAACGGTCGGCGAGTCCGAAACGATTCACCAGCAGGCCCCGGAGGTCGCGGGGACCGAAGGTCACCAGACGGGCCACCCGGTCGGCAGCCGTGCAGACAACGCGGTCCCCGCCGCCGAGATCGGCCACCCATCGACCGTCCACCGTGCACGTGGCGGCCCGGTGGCCCAGCACCTCCATGCCCACCTCGGTCGACGGGTCCAGGATCAACGTCCGGTCGAAGAGCATGTGTGGCGACACCGGCGTCAGCTGGATGGCCCGGTGCAGCGGATCCACGATCGGTCCCCGGGCCGAGAAGGCGTACGCCGTCGAGCCGGTGGGCGTGGCGGCGATCAGTCCGTCGGCCGCGTACGAGGTGAAAGATTCCCCGTCCAGCGACACCCCGACCCGCACCGTCTGGCCACCCGCACTCCGCTCGACGACCGCCTCGTTTAGGGCATGAGCCACCAACTCCGGAACACCTCGGGCGTCGTCCAGATCGCCGGACCGGTACACCTCGACCCGGAGCATCATCCGCTCCTCGAGATCGTGCTCACCGGCCAGCACCCGGTCCACCGAGGCGTGGGCGTCATCGGGCTCGACGGTGGTCAGATACCCGAGTTCACCGTGGTTCACGCCCAGGACCGGGGCGGGACGCCCGTCCAGCAGGTCGACGGCCCGCAGGATCGACCCGTCTCCACCCAGGCTCACCACTAGGTCCGTAGCGTCGTCCAGGCCGACGGCCACGAACCCCAGATCGTCGGAACGGTCCACCTGGTGCCCGTCGGCCACCAGGGCATCGGCCAACGCATCGGCCTGGGCCACGGCCTCCGGGCGGTCCTCGTGGACGACCAGCACGACGAGTGCCATCAGCGATCCACCGCCTGCTCCCGGTCTCGGAGCGCCTCCGCCACCAAACCCGCTGTGTCAAGCGGCCTTCCCACCGTGCCGGCGCGCACGTGCACGAGGAACTCCACATTTCCGTCGGCACCAGTGATCGGAGAAGGCATCCCCTCCATGATGGCCGCTGCGTGCTCCCGAACCGAAACGTCCACCGCCTCGAGCACCGTAAACCAGACCTCGGGATCCCGGATCACCCCGCTTCCCCGATCGACCTCGGCCTTGCCAGCCTCGAACTGGGGCTTCACCAGCAGTACGAGTGTCGCCCCATCGGCCACCAGACCGACCAGGTCGGCCATCACGGTTCGCAGCGATATGAACGAGAGATCTGCAACCAGCAGTCCGAAGGGTGCCCCGAGGGCGGTCCCGTCGACCCCCCGGACGTTGGTCCGCTCGTGGACCGCCACCCGGTCATCGACAATCAGGCGTTGGTGAAGCTGCCCCCGGCCCACGTCGATGGCGACCACCGAGACCGCACCACGTTGGAGGACACAATCGGTGAAACCGCCGGTGCTCGCCCCCACGTCGACCACCCGGTGGCCGGTCGGATCGATCCCGAACCGGTCCAGGGCGGCCTCCAACTTCCGACCACCACGGGACACGTACTTCGGCGGTGGACCCGTCACGACCACGGCCTGACCCGGATCCACGAGGCGCGCCGCCTTGTCGGCTGGCGCCCCGTCCACCGTCACCCGACCCGCCTGGATGACGTCACGGGCCGTGCCCCGTCCCTCGACCAGCCCGCGCCGCACCAGCTCCTGATCGAGGCGGCGGCGGGGACTCACCCCGGACGCTCCAGTTCACCCAGGTACTCCCGGACGCAGGCCAGCAGGTCGTCGTGCACCGTGTCGGGACCGGGAACCACCGGCAGGTCGTCCTTACCGATCAGACCCGAGAGGACTAGGGACCAGCGCCAGCCCAACGCCCGGGCGAACCGTCCGTCGGTGTCGGGCCGGTCGCCCACCATCACGCAACTCGTTCCCGTGTCCCCAGCCATGTCGCGCACCAGGTCGCACATGGGCCCGTAAGGCTTGCCGGCCAGGTCCGGTGTCGCCCCGGTGGCAGCCACCACGGCAGCCAGCAGCGATCCGGCCCCTGGCCGTAATCCGTCGTGGGCCGGGAAGGTCACGTCGTCGTTGGTGCCCAGCAGCCGGGCGCCCCCAAGGACTGCCTGCACGCCGGCCGTCAGGCCCCGGTAATCGAAGTCATTGTGGAAGCCGACCACCACCGTGTCGACCATCCCGTCCCGCACCACCTCGGCGCCCACCCGTTCCAGTTCCTCACGGCATCCGGGGCCGCACATCCCCAGCACCCGCTCGCCGGGAGCCACCAGACGGGCGGCGGCCATCCCGGACGTCACCACACCGCCCCGGGCGTCGATGCCCAGGCCGGCCAGCTTCTCCTCGGTGTCTGCCACCGGCCGACCCGAGTTGTTCGTCACGAACAGGACCCGCTCGCCCGCCTCCTGCAGGAGTCGGACCGCTTCTCCCGCGCCCGGTACGCCGTCAGTGCCCCGCCAGACGACGCCGTCGAGGTCCAATGCCCACGCCATGGCGGACCCGGGGGGGGCCTCAGACGTCCCAGGTGAGCTGCGAACGCAGCAGGTCCCCGAGATCACCCTGCCCGACCTGAGCCTGGACCTCGCGGATCTGGGCCGACACCGACGAGGCGAACTCGCCACGGTCAATGGCCCGGAACACCCCGATCGGCGTGGGGGTGGCCGGCGTCTTGGCCAGCCGGGACAGCGAGAAGGCGGTCGACGGGTTCCGGATGGTCTCGTCGTGCACCAGCACGTACTCGATACCCACCTCGGCCACGTCCACGATGACGACGCCCTCGGGACGTCGGGCCACGCCGTACTGCTTATCGGAGCCGAACAGAATCGGCTTGCCGTGCTGCAGTTCGATGAGCATGTCGTCGCGCACGTCCTTCTTGGTGATCGACGCGAAGACGCCGTCGTTGAAGACGTTGCAGTTCTGGAGCACCTCGACGAACGCCGCGCCCTCGTGCTCATGCGCCCGACGGAACGTCTCCTGCATGTGGTGACGATCCATGTCGTGGGTGCGGGCCACGAAGGTGGCCTCGGCACCCAACGACACGCTGATCGGGTTGAAGGGTCGGGCCACCAAGCCGACGGGTGACGACTTGGTCACCTTGCCCTTCTGGCTGGTCGGCGAGAACTGGCCCTTGGTCAGGCCGTAGATCTGGTTGTTGAACAGCAGGACGTTCAGGTTGATGTTGCGGCGCAGCGCGTGGATCAGGTGATTGCCGCCGATGGACAGCATGTCGCCGTCACCGCCGATGACCCAGACGTCGAGGTCGGGACGGGCCATGGCCAGTCCGGTGGCCACCGCCGGCGCCCGTCCGTGGATGGTGTGCACCCCGTAGGTGTTCATGTAGTACGGGAACCGGGCCGCACACCCGATGCCCGAGATGAACACCGTCTTCTCACGGCGCACACCCAACTCGGGCATGAGCAGCTGCATGGCGGTCAGGATCGAGTAGTCACCGCAACCGGGGCACCACCGGACCTCCTGGTCGCTGGCCCAGTCGGCTCGGCTCGTCTCGGGCACCGGCCCGTCGGCGACGGCGGTCGCCGGATTCAGCACGTCGGTCATCAGGCGACCTCCTCCTCGGCGGGCCCGTCAGTGGACCCATCGGTGGATCCGGGGAGCGCGTCGATGGCCTCCCCGATGGCGAACTCGATCTCGCCGGCCGTGAACGGCTGGCCCTTCACCTTGGACAGCGGCTGCGCATCGACCAGGTACTCGGCCCGCAGGATGCGGACCAGCTGACCTAGGTTCAGCTCGGGCACCAGCACCCGCCGGTACGACCCGAGGAGATCGCCCAGATTGGACGGCAGCGGGTTCAGGTGCGTCAGGTGGACGTGGTCGACCTTCCCGCCCGCGGTACGCACCCGACGGGCCGCCCCGGTGATCGCACCCCATGTGGAACCCCAGCCCACCACCAGCAGGTCGGCATCGCCATCCGAGTCCGCCTCCATTTCGGCGTCGGGCACCGGGATGGCGGCAATACGGTCGTTGCGAAGGTGGACCATGTACTCGTGGTTCTCGGGGTCATAGCTGACGTTGCCCGACCCGTCCTCCTTCTCGATGCCACCGATGCGGTGCATGAGGTCCAGCGTTCCGGGAAGGGCGATCGGCCGGTTGCCGTCCTCGCCGCGCAGGAACGGCCAGAAGGTGCCGTTTCCGTCCTCGTCGACCATGTTGAACTCGGTGGCGTACGTGACCTCGATGGTCGGCAGGTCATCCACCTCGGGTAGGCGCCACGGCTCGGACCCGTTGGCCAGGTAGCCGTCGGACAGCAGGATCACCGGCGTCTGGTGGACCAGCGCGATCCGGGCCGCCTCGATGGCCACGTCGAAGCAGTCCGATGGGGTACGGGCGGCCACGATGGGCATCGGCGACTCGCCGTGGCGGCCGTACATGGCCATCAGCAGATCGGCGGCCTCGGTCTTGGTGGGCAGTCCGGTCGACGGACCGCCCCGCTGGATGTCGACGATGATCAGGGGCAGCTCGAGACTGACAGCCAGACCCATGGCCTCCCCCTTGAGGGCCAGACCCGGGCCGCTGGTCGTCGTCACGGCCAACGAACCGCCGTAGGAGGCCCCGATGGCCGCACCAACCGCCGCGATCTCGTCCTCGGCCTGGAAGGTCGTCACGCCGAACGCCTTGTGCTTGGACAACTCGTGGAGGATGTCGGTGGCCGGGGTGATGGGATACGACCCTAGGTAGAGCGGCAGGCCGCTCAGCTGCGACGCGGCCACCAGTCCCCACGACAAGGCGGTGTTGCCGTTGATGTTGGTGTAGGTACCCGACTCCAGTGGGGCCGCCCTCACAATGACCCGCTGGGAACCCAGCTCGGCGGTCTCCCCGTAGGCGTGGCCGACGTTGAAGGCCGCCCGGTTGGCGGCGATGATCAGGTCCCGGCCAGCGAACTTGGCGTCGATCCAGTCCAGCGTCGGCTCGACGGGACGGCTGTACATCCACGACAGGAGGCCGAGGGCGAAGAAGTTCTTGGACCGGTCGGCGTCCCGTGGCTTGACCCCGAACTCGGCACACGCCTCCTTGGTCAACGATGTCATGGGAACCTCGATAAGCCGGTAACCGGCCAGGTCCTCGTCATCGAGCGGGTTGTGGTCGTACCCGGCCTTGGCCAGGTTTCGCTCCACGAAGGTGTCCTTGTTGACGATCAGCGTGCCGCCGGGGACCAGCGTGCCCAGGTCGGACTTCAGCGCTGCGGGGTTCATGGCCACCAGCACGTCGGGAGCATCGCCCGGCGTGGTGATGTCGTGGTCCGAGATGTGGACCTGGAAGGCCGAGACACCGGCCATCGTTCCGGCCGGGGCCCGGATCTCGGCGGGGTACTCGGGCAGCGTGGCCAGGTCGTTGCCGAACATGGCGCTGGCGTCGGTGAACCGGTCCCCGGTCAACTGCATGCCGTCGCCCGAGTCGCCGGCGAACCGGATGATGACCTCGTCGAGGGCGGATGCCGAGAGGGCCTCCGCGATGTCCGTCACGTTGCTTCCTCCGCCGGGCGTCCTTGCCTCGGGTCGAGCCTATGGTCGGGCCTCTGGTCGTTCGCACTTGGTCGCCCACCGGATGTCGGCCGACGATATTCGGACCCTAACCGCGCCCCTCAGCGGCAGTCACGATGGACGGCGACCTATCCCGTGGAATGGGTCACAGCCGAGGCCGTGGACCCGCCCGGGTCAGGCTCCGGGGTCAAGCCTCCGGGTCGTCGCCGGTCCGGTAGTCGCCGAACGGCTCGTCCCGTTGCTGCAGGGCACTGGTCAGACCGGACTCGGCCACCCCGGCCAGGAACTCGGCCATGGACGCCGAGTGCACGCCCAATGCACACATCTCGGTCCCCGCCCGGATCCCGGCCCGCATGCCCATGTACTCCATCTGACGATGAACGGACCGCTTGTTCAACTGGACGACGTCGGCCGGCATGGCGGCGATCCGGCCGGCAACCTCGAGCACGGCCCCGTCCAGGTCGTCGACCGGGTAGGCCGCATTGGCCCAACCCAACTCGACGGCCTCGGTCCCCGTGATGGAGTCGCCGGTGACCATCATCTCCATGGCCTTTCGCATCCCCAGGAACCAGACGTGGAAGTGCATGTCGGGCACGCCGAACCGCACCGCCGGGTACCCCATCCGGGCATCGTCGGCCACGTAGACGAGGTCACACCCGGTGGCCAACTCGCTGCCGCCGGCCAGGCACCACCCGTGCACCTGTGCGATAACCGGCTTGGCCAAATCCCAGATCCCCATCCAACCGTCGGTCACGTGGCGGGGCCACTGGCCGTCCCCGGGCGTCGTGGGGAACGGCAGGTCGTGCCCTTCGTTTCCGCCACCCAGGTCGTACCCGGCCGAGAAGCAGGTCCCGGCGCCTCGGACGATGGTCACCCGGACCCGCTCGTCGACATCGGCGGCCACCAGGGCGTCGAGCAGGGCACCCCGTAGCCGGTGGCTCAGGGCGTTGCGTTTGTCGGGTCGATTCAGGGTCAGCCGACGGACCCCGTCAGCCGGATCGTCGACCAGGAGCAGATCCACCGTCGCTGCCGTCCCGTCCCCGGTCACCTAATCCCCGGTCCTAGGCCAGGGTGATCGACTCGTCGAGGTAGACGTCCTGAATGGCGTTGAGAAGCTCGACCCCCTCCGCCATCGGACGCTGGAAGGCCTTCCGCCCGCTGATGAGGCCCATGCCACCGGCCCGCTTGTTGACCACCGCGGTGCGGACGGCCTCTACGAGATCGCTGGCACCCGACGAGGCCCCACCGCTGTTGATGAGGCCGATGCGACCCATATAGCAGTTGACCACCTGCCACCGGCAGAGGTCGATCGGATGATCGGTGGTCAACTCCTCATAGACCAGATCGTGAGTCTTGCCGTATCCCGACAGAGCGCGGTAACCACCGTTGGTCTCGGGGAGCTTCTGCTTGATGATGTCGGCCCGGATGGTCACCCCGAGGTGGTTGGCCTGGCCGGTCAGATCGGCCGAGGCGTGGTGGTCGACGCCATCGACCTTGAACCCGGGGTTGCGGAGGTAGCACCACAGGACGGTGAACATCCCGAGCTCGTGGGCCCGGGCGAAAGCCTCGCTGACCTCCTGGATCTGGCGAGTGGACTCCGGCGACCCGAAGTAGATGGTGGCCCCCACGCCGGCCGCGCCGAGGTCGAAGGCCTGGTCGACCGAGCCGAACATGACCTGATCGAACTGGTTCGGAAGGGTCAGCAACTCGTTGTGGTTGATCTTGACGATGAACGGAATGCGGTGGGCGTAGCGACGCGACACCGACGCCAGGACGCCGTAGGTGCTGGCCACTGCGTTGCAACCGCCGTCGATGGCCAGCTCCACGATGTTGGCCGGGTCAAAGTAGGCCGGATTCGGAGCGAACGACGCGGCCGCCGAGTGCTCGATCCCCTGGTCGACAGGGAGGATGGACACGTGGCCGGTACCGGACAGTCGACCGTGGTCGAACAACGACTGGAGGTTGCGGAGTACCTGGGGCGACCGATCCGAGACCCCGTAGACCTCGGTCACAGTGTCGGGCCCCGGCGTGGTGAGCTGCGTAGCGGAGATGGTGCGGCACTGGTGGCCGAGCAGGTCGTCGGCGTCAGCGCCGAGCAGGGATGCGATGTCCACCTGGGTGGCTCCTGTCTCGTGGTCCTCTGGTATCCGGGCGCCGTCGGCGGCCCGGCGATCGAGTCACCCTACGTCGCGGCATGGGCCATGCGTGGCCCCCGGGAGGCCTCGCCGGGTCGCTGGTCACCACCGGATTCGCCGGGCTGGCGACGCCGATGGCGGGGCCGGAACGAAACGTCGGTCAGGAGAGGGACCGCACCCGGGCCGCCACGTCGGCGAACTGCTGGTCATGGTTCCGGACCCAGATGAACAGCTCACGGGCTCGCGGCTCGGCACCGGAACGCTCGTAAAGGTCAGCCAACGCATAGGCCCGACGGAGGTGGTGGTCACGAGCCCTCGACGGGATCCGCCAACCCTTTTCGAGCAGGGCGAGGCCCTCCTCGATACGACCCTGATCAGCAAGGGCGCCAGCCATCACCAGGCGCCCCTCGGTGACCAGCGGACCACTGGGCGATGCGTCGCGGAGTTCGATCCACAGCGCCTCGACGTCGTCCCACCGACTCTGGGCACGATGGCAGTCGGCCAGCACCGGATGCTGCTCGGTTCCCCCGGTCATGTCTCGGAAGGTCTCCAGTCGCTTGGTGGCCGCCTTCCAGTGGCCCATCCGGTAGTGGACGAGGCCGAGCAGCTCGACCACCTCCGGCACCTCGGGAACCCGCTCCACCAACTGGTTCAGTATCCGACGGGCGTCCTGGAAGCGGTCCTCGGAGAAGGCACGGGTGGCCTCGTCCAGTCGGGCGGCAGCCCGCCCGCCGGCCCGGTCCCCCAGGGCACGCCGCAGGAGGAGGTCAGCCGCGGGGAGGCGACGCGGTGCCTCAGGGAGCGGCGTCCTATTCACGGCACGGGGACCGCGCCGGGCCGCGCCCCGTGCGCCGCCTCTGGCCACCGCCTCGGCTGCCTCGCTTCGAAGCCGATCGGATCGCTCGGGCTCGGGACGCCGGGGACGAGTCGTCCGCTCGGCGGTCCGCTCACGACGCTCCGGTCGGTCCTCATACTCCTCGCGCTCCAAGCGACCTGCCCCGCGGCGCGCCACGCCACCCCAGGTGGTCGGTCCGGCCGCATCGGGGCCACGTCGACGCCGATCCGGTCGCTCATCGCTCCGCTCGCGGTAGCCACCTTCCCGCCTCGGCCCGCTGTCACGACCTCGGTCGCCCTGTCGACCCTCACCCTGTCGGGAACCGCCTCCGGAACCACCCCGCTGGCCACCACGCGAGCCGCCTGACGGGCCACCCCGTCGATCACCACGCGGGCCACCCGCAGAACCTCCGCGTCCACCGCCGGCACCGCCACGCGATCCACCGCCGCCACCACCGCGCTGACGACCTGGTCCTCCGCCCGATCCGGACCGTCGGTTGCTGTCGCCGGGTGGAGCCATAGCCGACGAGACTACCGGCGGCTGGTCTACCGACCGCCGTGACCTCTGACGCCCCGCCGCTCCGCACCTCCTCCGTGCCGGGTCCAAAACGCGCTCGAGCGGGACCCTCACGGGTCCCGCTCGTAGCGTTCGAAATCCGGCGACGTCCTACTCTCCCAGGGACACTCGTCCCAAGTACCATCGGCGCTGGCGGGCTTAACTGCCGTGTTCAGAATGGGAACGGGTGTGACCCCGCCGCCATAGCCACCGAAAACCAGCTGCGTCCCAGCCGGCGATGCCGCCGGGACTCGATTCAGTTGTCAAGAGCGACCATTCGGCCTCTCCAGTACTCCACAGCGAACACGAACACCGACAACAATCGTCGATGTGAGTAACCAAGCCCTCGGCCGATTAGTACCGGTCGGCTGAATGCGTTACCGCACTTACACCTCCGGCCTATCAACGTGGTGGTCTGCCACGGGCCTTACCCGGTTATCCCGGTGGGAGATCTCATCTTGAAACGGGCTTCCCACTTAGATGCTTTCAGCGGTTATCCCTTCCGTAGGTGGCCAACCAGCCATGCTCCTGGCGGAACAACTGGCACACTAGAGCTACGTCCATC
>Ga0315334_10000756_pt1 | contig 19645 bp, 20 predicted proteins | sample M150034915metaG_FD_205555 | JGI IMG/M metagenome (GOLD analysis project Ga0315334, IMG submission 205555) | Ammonia-oxidizing marine archaeal communities from Monterey Bay, California, United States - M1 500m 34915 | ecosystem: Environmental > Aquatic > Marine > Intertidal zone | place: USA... | reverse complement strand
TCTGCACATTGAGAATTGATGGTGGACTGGCTATTTCACCATATTTTGCGCAAATTCTTATGAAAAGTAAAAAATTTAGAGAAAACTGTGTTGAGATAGATAAGGAGTCAAAGCCGTTTGTGGAAGATGGGAGATCTGTCTTTTGTGGTCATGTAGTTTGGTGCGGGAAAAATATTAGAATTCAGGGCGAAGTTCCAGTTCTATACAGAAATAAGGTAATTGCTGTAGGAAAGGCAATCTTGTCTTCTAAGATGATGAGTGGACAAACTATTGGAGTTGCCGTCAAAGTCAGAGATAGTTTAAAAAGTCAGCTGGAGTGACAGATCAGCATGATGCGTGGGGGCAACCGTCAGATGCGAAGAATGATGGATAAGATGGGTCTTGATATGGAGGAAATCCCAAATGTTCAAGAAGTAATCATTAAAACCGATAAAAAAGAGATCATTATTCCAAAACCATCTGTTACTGAGATGAAGTCAAAAGAAAATTCAATATTCCAAGTAATCGCAGAAAGCTTTGAGGAAAAAGAACTGGAAGTACCAATTTTTTCTGAAGATGATATAATGTTGGTATGTCAACAGGCTAATTGTACTGAAGAACAAGCTAAAGATGCCTTAGCTGAAAGTAAGGGTGACATTGCCCAAGCAATACTAAAACTAACTAGCAGTTAAAAATCATAATCAACGTGGAAAGCGAGGCAAGTTATCTGCAAAATACATTTCACGGCGTGAGGGCCATAGGCGTTTCATATTACCACTGTCAAGAATTGGCTAAAATACAAATTTTTATTGTAATTTCTAAGAAAATTTCTGAAAAACACCTTTATTTATGAGGTTTTTAACCATTTTTTTGAAATTACTTACCAAGTTAATATAAATCAATGAAATTCTTTCAAATAATTTAAATAAAAATGTAATTTTTTACGGATATATGCTTAAATAATTAAACATTCTATAATATGTGTAGTAAAAATGACATGTAAAGGAATTTGCACAAGATACAAGGCACAAAAACCTGTAGGAACTGGAAGATATGCTTCTGGTCAACGAAGGTGCCAGATTTGTGAGATTTTCATTAAATGGGAAGGTTTGTGGTGTCCATGCTGTGGATACAGACTTCGAACCAAACCACGAAACTTGAAATACAAAGCAAAACTGCGCGCACGTGTTCAGGAAGACGCTGAAAAATCGATAGCAATAAAGGCTTAAAATCATTCGTAAGCCTATTGGCAACAGAATCGCGTTATACAAAGACGGTTATTGATGTTGGTAGTCGAAATTTTACGATTCAAGTATTACGGTTTGATAACGGTAGTTTTGTTTCTATAACTGAACATCAAGTCAAGATTGGTGGATTATTGGCATCGATCGGAACGGATTCTATACCAGTTAGTAATACGATCATTCCAGCAAAATCTGAATCTCTTTTTTTGAAATTAATATCTGAACGAATATCCTCGAGCATAAAGGGCATCAATATCATCTCTACCTTTATTCCACAGGAACTAGATAGCAAAACTGCTAATGCTCTAATGTCTAAGATAAAGGAGATTGTTGAAAAATGATAGTTGATATGAGAAGCTTCCTACAGCAAATCAAAAAGACCAATGACTTATTCACAGTGAAGAAGAAAGTTTCCACAAAATATGAAATTGCGGCAGTAACTGAAAAGCTTGACGGGTCAAAGGCTGCATTATTTGAAAATGTCCAAGGAAGCAAATTCAAGCTGGTTTCAAACTTGGTGGGAAGCAGAGATAGATTTGCTCAAGCAATAGGCTCCAAAAAATCTGAGATTAATCAAAAAATTGTGAAGGCAATTTCTTCAGCAAAAAAACCAAAAATTTCTACAACTGCAAAGTTTTTTGAAAACAGCTCCAATGATATTTCCATTCTTCCAATAGTAACTCACTTTCAGAATGAATCAGGCCCTTTTATCACGTCATCTATACTTTACACAAAAAATCTGGAAACAAAATCTCAAAACTCTTCCTTTCATAGATTAATGCCAATTGGAAAAAACCAATTCTCAATTAGAATGGTAGAAGGCAGAGATCTTCATAGGTCATTTATGTTTGCAAAGAAACATGGAGAGGACTTGCCAATTGCAATTACTGTTGGTGTTCATCCCGCCATTTCAATTGCTAGTGCATTTCAAGCAGAATGGGGTAAAAATGAACTTGATATAGCAAATTCACTATTAAACAACAAACTCACCTTGACAAAATGTCCAATCACTCGAATGTTGGTACCATCAACCACAGAAATTGTTATGGAAGGAAAAATTTTGCAAGATAAAACTTACAAAGAATGGATGGTTGAAATGCTTAGAACATATGATATGCCAAGATCTGCACCGGTAATTGAAATTGAAAAACTGTATTTCAGAAATAATGCGATTTACCATGATATACTTTCTGGTTACAGCGAGGCAAGATTGCTGATGGGAATACCCATAGAATCTAAACTCAATGGAAAATTGAAAAAAATCTTTCCACAGATAAAACAGGTGATTCTTACAAGCGGTGGAGCCAATTGGCTTCATGCTGTTGTTCAAATCTCAAAAACTAAATCAACCAATGTTAAAAAAATCATTAATGAGACGTTCGCAAATCATAGATCATTGAAGATGGTAACTGTAGTAGATGACGATATTGATCCTACTGATGCCGTAGCTGTAGAATTTGCAATGGCTACCAGGTTTCAAGCTGACAAGGATCTGGTGATAATCAAAAATGTTAGGGGTTCCAGCCTTGATCCTTCAAGCGACCAAAAAAAATTACGGACAGCAAAAATGGGAATAGACGCTACAATACCTGCCTCAAAGAGACCAGATGGCTTCAGGTTAGGCAAGATTCCAAAAGCTAAAACAAATCTGAAGGACTATCTGAAAAAATGAAATCTGCTTATTTTATAGTAATTGTCTTAGTATCAGGATTTACTGCAGGTATAATACATGGGGCAGTAAATTTAGTAATTGTAGAACCATACCTTGATCAGGCAATTAGTATTGAAAATCAAAATCTCTTTGCAACTGGACTAGCTGAAGATACGCCACAATTCTGGGCCGAGTACTCTTCATATCGTGACTGGCAAAAAAGTGGCCAAATATTGGCTGGTGGAATTCTTGGAATGTCAATCGGAGCATTATTTGGTATCGTTTTTGCATATTCAAGAAACGCCTTACCAAAGGGGCATACAGTAAAGAAAACATTTGTGCTTGCGGCAATTATGTGGTTCACCATTTTTCTGATCCCTTTTTTGAAATATCCCGCAAATCCCCCGACAGTTGGAGAGGCAGAGACGGTTGTACTCAGATCAATACTTTATCTTATATTTATCGCAATTTCGGGTTTTTCAGCCGTTGGATTTTTTATGCTATACAAAAAACTTGAAAATAAAAAATATCTTGCATTTGTTGGTTATGCAGTTTTTATCACGACTGTATTTTTCATAATGCCACCAAGTCCTGACGAAGTTACTGCTCCGATGGATTTGGTTAACAATTTCAGAACAATGTCAGTGGTAGCTGTTTCAACGTTTTGGATTGCTGACGCTATTATACTTGGATTGTTGTGGCAAAAATATAAGACAAAATTACAAGGATCATAGCATTTCTTCGTTCACTTATTCTACATTCTTAGAATAAGAAATTAGAATGGTTGGATCGTTTAAATAACTTAGCTAGTCCTAAGAAAATACTTTGAGTGCAAAATCAAAAATCGTGACTAGAAAAACCATTTTGCTTTTTACACTAGTTGCTGCAGTTGCTACTTTCCCATTAGCAGCTTCAGCACAAAGTGATGCTGTTCCATCTTGGATTAAAAATACAGCAGGCTGGTGGGCAGATGATCAGATTTCCGAGACAGAATTTGTCAACTCGATGGAATATCTAATCGATTCTGGAATTATTCAGCTATCATCACAACAAAACTTTGATGTTACTGAACTCACGATTGGTTTTATACCATCTGAAAAAGCAGATGAACTAACACCAAAAGCTGAATCTCTTGCAAGATTTTTGGAATCTGAATTTAATGGAAAAGTGGATTTCAAAATTGTTGTACCAACAAATTATGAAATAATCATTGAGGGGCTAAAATTTGGACATATTGATGCTGCATTCATGGATACAGGACCTGGCTGGATTGCTCATGATAGAGCAAATGCTGAGGTCGTGATGGCTGAAGTAAAGAAAGGCAAAGTGGGTTACTATGCAACTGTTTGGCAGCGAGCTGATTCAAACTATTCATCAATTGATGAAGCAATTGGGAACAAGGTAGCCTTTACTAGCATTACTGGTTCGTCAGGATTCGTTAGACCTGTTGGTACGCTAGTTGACCGTGGTTTAATCACAGTGGAAGGAGACGACATTGTCGCATTAAAAAAAGCATTGGATGATTCCTTTGAATATCATGCCTTTGGTGGAGGATACAAGGCAGCACTTGAGTTGCTCTTGAATGGCTCAGTTGAAATGGCGTTTGGATCTGACATTGCTCCAGGAAAATACTTGACTCCAGAACAGCAAGCTCAACTCAAAAAAGTTGATACACTTGGCCTAGTACCATCTCATGTATTTGTTGTATCGGATAATCTTTCAGATAGTACAAAACAACATTTAGTGGATTCTATGGTGAAACTAAACCATCAGGATAACAATCAAATTCTAAAAGATGTGTATGGGGCAGATGCATTGTTACCAACAACCGCTGAAATGCACATTGGAAACTTTGGACAATATCTAGACATATTACCTGGAATTGAAAAAGCAACTTTTGATAAGAAGAATTACGATATTCCAAAATAACTGATTAACTATTATGCAAGAACAGAAAGGATCACCATCCCCATCAATATCAACACTATCAATTGTTCAGATGAATGACATTTCGGCCTCGTACGATTCCAAAAGTTATGTTTTGAAAAATATTAGGATGTCAATTGAGCGAGGTTCAAACTATGCCATTGTTGGACAGTCTGGTTCAGGGAAATCTACCTTACTAAAGCTGATAAATGGCATGATGAATCCAAGCAAGGGAAAAATCATGGTTGATTATAAAATACCAAATACATCTGACAAAAAATTCAAACCATTTATGCACAAAATTGGCTATATTCCACAAAATCTTGGCTTGATAAAAAATTCCACAGTACTTGAGAACATTTTGATTGGAGCTCTACCTCGTGTTAACGGATTCAATTCGTTTTTCAAAAAATTTTCTGATTCTGAAATTAGCAACGCAAAAAAAATTCTAAAGCAGGTTGGTCTTCAGGGAAAAGCTGACAGAAAGGTCTACATGCTCAGTGGTGGAGAAAAACGAAGAGTTGCAATAGCAAGGGCTCTAGTTCAAAAACCAGAGATTATTCTTGCTGATGAAATTGTCTCCGAGCTGGATCATGTGACCGCACGAGAAATCATGGATGTTTTGGCAGAAGCACAAGCAACAATGAAGCTTACTGCAGTAATGGTTCACCACGATCTTCAACTTGCATTAGAATATGCTGACAGAGTAGCAGTGATCAAGGAAGGCGAAAAAATTCTTGAGATTGGAGTTGAGGGAGATAGGATTGTAGACTTTCAGTCGGGAAATTATACACAAAGAGAAATTTTGGAGATGTTTAGCGACGAATCAAAAGAATAATCTAATCATAGGGCTAATTATTGCTGGAGTTGTAGTCATGTCCGCTGATGTTGATGCAGATCCTAGGGACTTTGTAGAGGGATTGCCAAATATCGGAATTATGATACAAGATATCACTGAAGTAGATTCCTCACTTTTTGTAACCGCATTCTGGTCAATGTTAGAAACAATCGAGATGGCATTTATTGGAACTGTTGTGGGTGTTGCAATTTCACTTCCACTAAGCTTGTTAGCTGCGAGAAATTTGAACAACAAATTTGTTTATGTACCTATTCGCGCACTGCTTGCTGCAATTCGTACTTTCCCTTCAATACTTTGGGCAATTTTATTTGTGATTATAGTTGGTCTTGGTCCATTTGCAGGAGTGCTAGCAATAATCATGTATACGGTTGGATTTATCGCAAAGCTGCAATACGAAGCAATTGAAGCTATTGATGCTGAACCCATGGATGCAGTAAGTGCAATTGGAGTTTCCAAACTACAACTAATCAGGTTTGTAGTATTACCAGAATCTGCATCACATCTGCTTAGTCAGATTTTGTACATATTTGACTATAATATTAGGCAGACAAGTATTCTTGGTCTTGTGGGTGCAGGTGGAATTGGTTTTTACATAATCAACTACATCAAGTTCTTTGAATATGGCAAAGCCGCAGTTTTCATGCTGGTTGTTCTTGTAACTGTCTTGATAATTGATTGGGTTAGCGTACGAATAAGGGACAAGTATATCGTAAAGTCGCAAAGAGGAATGCAAGTTAAAGTTTAACCGTTCTTCTTCAGTTGAATCATTAATTCATTTCAAATTTTAGTAATTACTTGATAATTTTTACCATAATCATTGGATAATCATGTTTTATTAGATTAATTTTCTCCACTTTTTTAAAACCAGTTTTTTTAGATAGATCCGAGATTGTTTCTAACGTGTACCCCCATTTGTGAAAAGAAAAGTCATTTTTTTGACTGCCATAAAATAATCTTATTCCCCAATTCATCTCCTCAGCATCTTTTCCATTTTCCACTATTTTCAAGGTTCCAATCAAATCTGGCACATCGATTAAAAGTTCACCTCCATTTTTTAAAATTCTATACCATTCTTTCAGAAGTTTTGCTGCATCGGCTTGACTAAAATGTTCGAAGGTATTCACGATTAATATTTTATCAACAGATTCGTTTTCAAATTGGTATGGGATTTCAGCTAAATCCATATACATATCAGCCACAACAAAATCTCCCTTTCTAGTCCCACGTGTATATTTGTAATAATTATCTAGATCTGTTTTATTGTATTCTAGTAAATCCTTTCTATCTGTTGATAAATGTGCATATCCCTTGTTGTATACATCGATATTTGTCCATCCTTCTAAATAGACCGGACCACAACCTAAATGTAATTTGACTTCTTTTGTCATCTGTCATCCTCGTTCATTGAAAACAATTATGAAAAAATAGTTTTGCCTAATAATGTTTCTACAATAGACACAGTATGAAATTCAAATTTTCTGGAAATTTTTAATTATAGCTCTTATAGATGGTGAAGGAGTATTTTCTTCGTTATATGATAATACTTTTTTAAACAGAGGTTTTGTCATCTTTAGCGCACAGGCGAGAAAAAAGATCCCAATTTTAGAATTGAAACAACCCAAAATTTTTTTGATTATTTTCCCACCAGGCCTAAAGACAATTATTTTTACATCCAGAATTTTTTCATCCGAATAATGAATTCTAAAAACTGTATCGTAGTTGAAAAAACTATGAAGCTTAACGCTAGTTTCATTTTGTGGTTCAATAAAAACAGTAACAAATGAGAAACCTCTTCTATCCGCCTCTTTAATTAATTCACCCTGCAGTATTTTTCCTATACCCTTACCACGAAAATTTTGATCTATTTGAATACTTGATACATGAAAAAGCCCACCCATACCAGCCGCACCTATAATTCTATCATCATTTTCATCTATGACAATCCAGTCAGCTGATTCCAAAGTTTTTAACTGCATAGAAGTGTCAGACCTACGAAGTTTTTGAATTATTTTATTGTTAACATCTACAACTTTCATCTAAAATCACCTTCCAAATATTTCTCAAAAAGATGAAAATCAATTTTATATATTTTCATATGGTATTTAAAACCGTGTTCTGTAGAATCAAACTGTTTTAAAAGATAAGGATAGTTTTTTTCATTGTAGAAAATATCATTGAGAATTCTTGGCTGTGCACTTTTTCCATCTGTAACCAAGTGAGTTAGCCCAACTTTTTTCCCAAATATAATATAATCTTCTACGGAATCTATTTCCTTAATGTCACCAGCTAGTATTGATTCTATGTTTTGTTCATTCGTATATTCTAGCCAGTCAAAAGTTGACACTTGTTTATCACGTAGGGGCATAGAGGTACTTAAAATTGGAAACTCCTGCAAATCTGTATTTTTTATAACATGTACAAGGTATACTCCTTCTGGATAATAGCCATTAACTTTTTTTGTCGTGTCTTTTATTATTGTTGCAATAGTTAGTGCCTCATGTTCATGCTCTAAATCAGGAGAGAAGTAAATCAGATAGCCTACTGAAAAAATTATAAATCCCACTAAAAATGTAACAAAAATTTTACTAGAGTCATTCGATTTCATGAAAATCTTTCTTAGTGTAAACATAGAAACTACACTAAAAATTGGAAACAAGATAAAAAGATATTTTATATCACCAAAACCTCTTGAATATATATAAAATGCCGGTAGCAGAAATACTGCAAGAGTAATTATCAGGGTGATCTTTTTGTAATCTAATTTCCTACAAAGGAAAAAAATTCCTATTGGAGCCAAAAAGCTAAAGGTTGGAATCAATGATTTACCAAAATTTTTTGCTAGGTTTTGAATTCCATTTTGTATGAAATAAAATGTTTTTTCTACTCCACTTACTTGATTCATTCCCAAATTCTCCCAAAACTCTTCATTAGATGAAACTGTACTTTGGATATATTCAGGACCTGCAATAATATTACTTAGTAAGCCGTCATAGCCTAAAGTTTCAATTCTAATGTAGGCCATAGGTAACAGAATCAACAAAATTAATCCAATTGCCATTCCATATCTTGTTATAGCTGTTTTTGAAAATCTAAATCTATAAAAAAATACAAAAGTCATTGGGATTAAGATCAGTAATCCCTCATATCTTACTAGAGAAAATAGTCCAGCTACTACAAAAGATGCATAAACCATCTTGATGTTTTTGCTTAGAAATAGTGTTAGAGTACAAACTCCCAAAAACAAGTATAGCGGTTCATTACCACCTAGAAGAGAATTTTCAATAATTCTTGGTTGAAAAGCAAATAATGCTGTTCCTAGCAATGAAAAGTACTTACCAAAAAACTTGGTACATAAAAGATATAGTGGAATTATGGTCAAAAGTGAAATACTGATTGTAAGACAACGCTGAAGGTCCATATACTCTTGAATGTTTTCAAAGTTAGCTAGAGAAAAAAATAAAGAAAGAAATGCGGGCCAGCCATTGTTTGGAAAACTATATCCTGGATATGGCGGTACTGCCAAAACTTGATTTGGAGCCATTTGTGGAAATTCGCCCAATATACTCATATCCATCGCGTACCAAAAATAATCCGAAACGTCTTGGTAAACCGGTAAATCATAGGGATAAGAAAAAATTCGTATTACAAGACCTACTATACCAATAAGAATTAAACAAATGATAGGATTTTTTATTAAAATTAGTTTGTTTTGAAATATTTCTGTATTAAAACTCCCATGATTGTAATTTTTTTTATCGGACATATCTAGAATTTTTTAATTTTAGTTATACAAAGCAATAAGACTGCTTCAAGTGTGACTGATAATACAAATACACTAGCCAATCCCATAATACCAAAAACTGGACCTAAAATAATAAAGCCTGCTATCAATGTTGAGGCAGAAATAATTTGAGCAGTTAAAACAAACTTGCTTTTTTCTAGCCCTAATAATTTGGATGTATAAAGTAACGTAATTGTTGCAGGAATAATGGCAATACTCATAATTTGAATTGCGTCAATCGCATCAATGAATTTTGGAAAGAAATTTGGTATAACGTAAGGAAATAATACAATTCCAAGAACTGCAATACCAACAGATAGTGTTATGGTAGTTTGTCTTAATTTTTTATTTAATACTCCGCTTGAATCCAATGGTAATAGATATTTGTATATTATCGTAGGCACTATCAAGAGAATTACAAATAATTGTAATGCTAAAGAATAATTTCCTAATAGCGCAAATCCCAATAATGGAGCAATTACCAGTTTATCAATAGTAGAGCTTGTCCTACCTGAAATACCCATTACATAATTATTAACAATAAACCCCCTACGAGTTTTTAAAAGGCTAAAGTCTATCTTTGTTTCTTTAAATTCTCTAAAAATTAATATGGTATATGGTACAAAACTAAGAACTAATCCATATATAATTCCATCAAACCCTATTAAATAATAAAATCCTATTCCAAAAAATAACATCAAAATTTTTTGTGTTAAAAAGTATTTAGAATATTCTGTGTAAGCTTTCTTTCCAAGCAAAACGGCATTTACCAATTCAAAAATAATATATCCCAAAACAAGCAGTGCAGCATCAAGCCGTGCAAAAATTACTAGTATAATAACGGTTGAAATAGCCGCTACTAATAAGGAAATGAAAAAAAATGTTGCTTGAATTTTTATTTTTTTAGCAGTATAGACAGTTAAAACATTGGAACTTCCTATTAGTGAAATTATTTGGGCAAAAGCAGCAATTGCTATAAAATAATGAATTTCGCCATATTCTCCGGGTTCTATTACAGATGCAATATATAACCAAAAAATTGCTGATATTCCACTACCAACTATATTTGCAAAGCTTATAGAGGCTAAATCTTTCTGCCCAATTATTTTTTTTTTAAAATTAGTCCAATAGTTATCCATACGAATCACTAGGATTATTTTATCTAGTTTTTCCTTCTCTTACAACACTCACTAATGAATAAAGTAAAATTGTAGTTATTATCAAGATGACGCCAATCAGAATTGTTCCAGCGCCGATTAAAGTAAGATTTGTATTTAGTCTACCAATTTCAGTATAATACTGAACAGATAAGAATGTAAAAGTTAATCCTATCGCAAAAAATACCAGTGAGGGTATACCATAAAATTTTAGTGGGTGTTCAATTGAGATATATTTGATGGTGCTTAGTAATACTGACGTTCCGTGAGAAACAGGATTATGAGTAGAAGTATTACCATCATACTTGATGATAATTGGAACTTCAGCAATTTTAAAACCACGTGAACTTGCTTTAATGATAATTTCTGTTGATATCCCCATGCCAACATCTCCCGGCTCAAGTTTTGTAATAACGTCCTTGCTGTAAGCTCTAAATCCACTTTGTGAATCTGTGATTTTTTCTTTTAATGTAGAGTTTGTAACTTTTGTGATTAATTTTATTCCTATTTTTCGATATTCTGGGGCACTAACGTTTTTGTTATCTAAAAACCTCGATCCAATAACTATATCAGCTTTATTTTTTAAAATTGGTTCTATTACTTTTTCAATATCCTGAACCTGATGTTGACCATCCGCATCAAATGTAACAAGAATATCAGATTCAATTTCTTTTGCTTTTTGAAAAATACTACGAATACCGCTTCCATAACCCAAATTTTTAGGATGACTTATTACAATAGCTCCCAATTTTTGAGCTATTTCTCCAGTTAAATCTGTGGAGCCGTCATCACAAACTATTATTTTTTGAGCTATTTTTTTTAGTTTAATTATAATTGAGGCAATGTTTTTTTCCTCATTATATGCTGGTATTCCAATAGTGATATTCAAATTTCATTAAGTGTTTTGGCAGTGGGGATATATTTATCGCGTATAAAAGATACTAACTAATTCATTTGTGTATTTTACTTATGACCATTTTGATACCATCTTATGAAGTATATCATCTAGATTTATGGAGGGTTTAAATTTTAAACTTCTTTTTGCTTTGTTGATATTCAATTTACACGTTTTTACTTCAAAACCTCGGTATGGCAGAATACTATAATTGATGTCATTATTCATAATTTTTTTTAGTGTATTGATAATGGAAATAAGACTTTGCGTTTTACCAGAACCAATATTAAAAATTTCTGTTTTATTGTATGTTATTGATTTCAAGATTGCGCGAACAGCATCATTAAAGTGTAATAAATCTAGTATTTGTTCGCCACCAAATATTTGTATCTTTTTACCGCTGATAGCTTTTTTGAACATAGAAGAAAATCCTCTCTTTGTAAAATTCTCGTGATAGCAATAACTAAATCTTAGAATGACTACAGGAGTTTTATAATTAGTGCTATAGTTTAAAATTAAATTTTCAGAGAGCATTTTAGTTATACCATAAATGTTTACTGGTTTAGGTACGGTATTTTCATTTACTTTGTTTTTTGTTTTTCCGTATATTTCACCAGTTGATACGAAAATAATTTTTGGTTTTAATTTTATTGATGATTTTAAGATGTTTAGCGTTCCAAAAACATTAGTCAAAAATGCTTTCTTAGGATTTGATTCACATGCTATATTTCCTGTTAGACCAGCAAGATGAATAATAATATCAGGCTTAAATTTGTTAATCAATATATTCAATTTTCGATAATTAGTTATATCACACTTGATATTTTTTACAAGTTTATTTCTATTTGATTTTTTGCTTATTGATATACAGTGAAAACCATTAGAAACTAATTTTGGAATAAGTGATTGTCCTAAATCACCTGAACCACCAGTTACAATAATTCTTGTCCTTTCCATTTTTTTAGTACGTAGTTTATCCATTGATTGTTTTCTCATAAACTTTCAAAGTTTCTTTAGACATTATTGTAGAATTACAGATATCATCAACCAAGTGATATCCTGCATTTCCATAAGCCAAGCGTTTATTTTTATCCGTTAGTAATTCTATTATAGCATTAGCAAATTCATTATGATTTTCTGGTTCAACTAAAATTCCATTAACATTATGTGTTACAGTATAAGGAATGCCATGTACGTTAGAACTTATTACTGGTTTTTTGAACGCGAATCCCTCAAGAGGTGTTAATGGTGAAAGCTCCCACCTTGATGGTAAAACTAAGAACTCGCTTTCATCATAAGCAGAAATAACTTCTTTTCTAGATGGATTCTTTATGACTTTTATTTTATCTTGAAGATTATATTCATCTATCAACCGTAACATTTCTTCTTCATAACCGAAATCTACTCCCATAATTAGTAATTGTATTTTTTTAAACTCTGAATGATTTTTAATTAAATTGATAGCGTTGATTAACACATCAATTCCCTTTACCTTGTTAAATCTACCAAGAAATAGTATGAATGAACCCATATTGTATTTTTTTTTAATGTCAATTTTTTCTGTATTTAATATATCTAAATCAACGCCGTTTCGAATTATTTCTATTTTTGATTCGTCACAAAATTCAGAGAATATTTTCTTTTCATACTCATTTGCAGCAATTACGGCAGAAGCCTGATTTATAATAAATTTCAGCATAGGCGTCTGTAATTTATAAAGAACTGTACTTGCAAAATCTTTTTTTAAATCAGGATGCGTTGTCAATCCACCCTCATCTGAAATAACCAACGGGATTTTTTTTATTTTTGAAATAATGGCGCCAATTAATGATTGAAAACTCCTAATTCCAATACTATGAATTACATCATAGTTATCATTTAACATTTGTAAAAACATGCCTGGATTTACATAAAACAATTTTTTTGAAAACCACACGTGACTTCTTTTTATTTTAAAATTATCAATATCTTCCTCTCTTGGCAGATTTTTGTTAAAGGTTGTTGCATTATTTGCAAAATCAAGATCTGTAGTATAAATTGTAGCTTCGTGTTTTTCTTTGACAGCTATTTTAGCGATGTGTACTGCCACAAATAATATTCCTCCAAATTGAGTAGCTGGTAATGATGCGGGGGATATAATCGCGATTCTCATTTAATGTAAAGAAGGAAAAATTAAAGATATTTAGTGTTCACTCATCATTATTTTGTAAACTAGCAAAAATTTTCACGCCAGAATTTCTGATAAATTTACAAATCTGTTTTCTTTATTAGATAATCTATGTGCTTCCATGACTTTTGCCTGATTTAATAGATCTTCTTCAAAATTATAGGTGGCTGACTCCATACCCATAATTTCATTACAAAACGTATCAACCATGATCGAAAAATGATTCGTAGGATTAGTCTGCAATACATCTTTTTGCCTACCAGACCAGGTATTCTGTTGATTAGAATGAATATTTATTGTAGTTGAAAAATCAGGTGGTACTGAATAGGCTCGTTCTAACTCAATAATTCCTTTCGAGCCCCATAGTTGATAATTTGCTTGATAAAAATTTCCACATGCAAAAGACATAGAAGCGGCTTTTTGATCATCAAATACCATGTAAGAATGACCCCTAACATCAACTCCGGTTTCTGGGTCAATGAATAAATTACACATAACTCCACGTGGTTCTTTTTCAAAAATCATTCTACTTGCACAAATGGGATAGCAGCCACAATCATTCAAGAATCCCCCACCTAATTTTAAATCATATCTAATGTTGTCTTTTGGAAATTCAGGAAATCCAAAGTTTCCGTTAAACAGAAATAATTTTCCTATAGAATCATTACTGATCAAATCTTTTACTTTTTTGTGCTGTGGGTGAAATCTAAACATAAAACCTTCCAGTATTCTGACTTTGTTATTAATACAAGTATCAACCATTTTTTTTGCAGATTTGAAAGATACCGTGGATGATTTCTCACAAAGAACGTGTTTACCTACTTTTGCGGCCTTGGTTACCCATTCTTCATGTGTACCAATCGGTGTAGATATGTAAACTGCATCTATGTCATCATCATCAATAATATTTTCATATGATCCAAAATTACTACAGCCAAATCTATTTGCAAATTCTTTAGCTTTTGTTTCAGATCTACTACCAATCATTTTCAATTCTGCAAAATTTGATTTTTGTATTGCTGGAATAGTTGAGCGTTCAGAAATTGAAGAGCAACCTATAATTCCAAATTTTAGTTTTTTATCCATCATATCAACCCTAAGTTACAGATAAGAAATTATTCCTCTAACATGTGGACTAACAAAATTTTCAATTTTTAAAAGCTGTTTTATTTGAAATAATGTTACCCAGATAAAATAATCAGGAACAGCAATCTCTTCATTTTTATCAACTTCAACAATCATATTGTAATTTGATTTTAAATGAAATCTTCCACCATCTTCAGATTGCCATTTAGAATAAATTATTTTAGCTGTTTTTGGTCCATCAAAATATTCTGCAAATTTAGGTTTATGACCTCCATGAGCTTTCAACAAGTTGCTAGTAGTAGCTTGTAATGTTGGTGATAATTGTAGTTTACCAATATTGCCAGGTTCTGCCTTTGCTTGTAGTAGGTAATGTGGTATTCCATTGATTTTTTTCATTAACAAGCCAAGTATACCACCTGGATTTTTTCCAATCATGGGTTGTGTCCATCCTTTTTTTCCTACCTCACGATCAAATGTATTGGTTGCTCTCACACCAATTATTTCAAAAAAACCTCCAGTTTCATGTGCTATATTACCAGTTTGACTGTTAACACTCCATTTTTCTAATTCATTAATTCCAATTTCTTCAATAGTCATATCCGACTGCTCTCTTTTTTTTGTGAACCACTGAATAATATGATCCAGTTTGTATAGTTGATTATCATCTTTAAGTGACTGAGTCATAGTTTCTATTCGCATCATACTATCAGGGTTTATTTCATAACCATATTTTTCTAGGATTGATTTTATTTCATCAATTAACATAATGACGTTTTCTTTAATCGTTTAATTATATTTTCTATCAAAAACAACGATATCAATTCAGAATAATTTCTCTAATTATAGATGCCTAACATTAATTACCATATTTTTTCACCAAACTTTATGAAATTGCTAGTTACTGGTGGTTTGGGGTTTATAGGCAGTAATTTTATTCTGAAAATATTAAACGAAAAGCAAAAAAACAGTGTAGTTAATGTGGATGCTGAGCTTTTTGGTTCAAATCATCAAAATCTGGAATCCATAAAAAATCATGATAATTACAGATTTGTCAAGGGGAATATAACGAACCGTCACCTAATGGAGGATTTGATTTCAGAATGTGATGCCGTTGTGAATTTTGCAGCTGAATCATTCGTTGATAGGAGTATTGCTGACGCTAATCCATTTCTTGTTTCTAACATCAGAGGGACATTCACTGTTCTTGATATAATTAGAGAGCAAAAAAAAAGACTAGTACAAATTTCTACTGACGAAGTATTTGGAAGTTTAGAATCAACAACTGCAAAAGAAAATTCTAGATTTAACCCATCAAGCCCATATGCTGCAACAAAAGCTGCTGCGGAACTACTAGTAAATTCTTACATTGTAACATATGATTGTGATTGTGTAATTACAAGATGTACTAACAACTATGGTTCAAGACAGTTTCCTGAAAAACTGATACCAAAAACTCTGATCTTAGCCAACCAAAACAAGAAAGTACCAATTTACGGAGAGGGAAAAAATATTAGGGATTGGATTTTTGTGGATGATCACTGTGAAGCAGTCTATAAGGTATTATTGAAAGGAAAATCTGGAGAATCATACAACATTTCTGCAAACAACGAAGTAGATAATTTAACAATTGTAAAAAAAATTCTTGAGATACTAGACAAACCACAAGATTTGATCAAATCTGTGGAGGATAGACCAGGCCATGATTTTAGATACAGCCTTGATTCCTCAAAGGTTAGGAGTGAATTAAATTGGTCTGAGAATACAAATTTTGATGAAGGTTTGAAAAAAACAGTTGATTGGTATTTATCAAACCCAGCATGGTGGCAAAACATCTCTCAAGATATTCTAAAACATACACCTTGGAAAAATTAGATTTAATTTAATGAAAAATGAGTGATTCACATTGAAAGGAATAATTCTGCACGGAGGTCATGGGACAAGATTACGGCCGTTAACACATACTGGTCCAAAACAATTGTTACCTATTGCAAATAAGCCAATGTCACAATATTGTATAGAATCTCTTCGAGAAGCAGGAATTACAGATATAGCAATTATCATAGGTGGACTTGGCTCTAAAAAAGTTGAAGAGACATATGGCCAGGGAGAAAAACTAGGTGTAAATCTGACATACATAGTACAAGATTCTCCTAAAGGAATTGCGCATGCAGTCAATCTTTGTAAGGACTTTGTGGGCGATGAAAAATTTGTTGTATTTTTGGGAGATAATATTATTCAAAAGTCTATTTCCGGGTTTGCTAAAAATTTTGTAGAATCAAATCACGACGCTTCAATTTTACTTTGTGAAGTGGATAATCCTTCAAGATTTGGCATTGCGGATGTAAAAGATAAAAAAATTATAAAAATCATGGAAAAACCAAAAAACCCGCCAACAAATCTAGCTGTGACGGGAATCTATTTTCTAACTGCAAAAATTTTTGATATAATTAGTAGACAAAAACCTTCAGCAAGAAATGAGCTTGAAATAACTGATGCACTTGAAATGCTACTGAAAGAAAATGATAACATTAGTTATGATATGATTACTGATTACTGGAAAGATACTGGTACTCCGGAGGATATTTTGAATGCAAATAGACAAGTGTTAGAGCATATTTGTGGCACAGCAGACAACGTTGTTGATGAATCAAGCATGGATTTTGCTGTCCATGGTAAACTCCTCCCTTTCTGCATAATTGGTAAAAATTGCAAGATTGACGAAACTGCTCGGATTGGTCCTCATGCAAGCATAGGCGATAACACAATAATATCATCTGATGTTGTTATAGAAAATTCCATAATAATGCCTGGTTGTAAAATAGATGGTAGTTTAAACATCAAAGATAGCATCATTTCAGCAAATTGTCATCTACATGGTAATAATAAAGATAAAACTAAGAAAATTTTCTTGCTTGGGGAAGGCACTAAAATTACATTATAGATGGATCTGAATGATATGAAAAAAAAAATAACGAGATCCACAGAAAAGGATTACAACAAGTTTAGAAAAAATTTTGTTTTTTCATGTATAGATGTTATAATAATCAAAAATCATTCTGTACTTCTAACAAAAAGAACTCAGAACCCACATAAAGGAAGTTGGCATCTTCCTGGAAATATAATACGTAAAAATGAAACAATGAAACAGGCTGTCAAACGTGCTGCCAAAAATGAATTAAATCTCAACATAAAAATTAAAAAATATGTTGGGGTATATGAAAATCTAAACTCATTTAGACATGATGTTTCTCACGGATTTATTGTTTCACCAACGTCTGGAAAGATTAAAACTGATTTTCAAAGCGAAGAGCTAAAATTCTTTAAAAAAATTCCTAAAAATACTGTACCACATCATAAAAAAATGATAAAAGACATTTTTAATAAATTCAAAAAAATTCAGAAATAACTAGATGAAAATTATTAATAAAATCATAGTCATAGTTATAGCTGTTGTAGGTCTTTATGCCGCATTTTTTATTGCATCTGATATTAGAACTGTGTACGATAAAATTACAAGTTTTAAAATAGAATTTTTACTCATTATCATTCCACTCGTGACAACTGGTTGGTTTGTATTATTCGCAAGATGGCATTTGTTATTAAAAAATTCTAAAATTCTTATACCAAAGAAAGATAGTTTACTAATTTTTTTCTCTGGATTTGCATTAACTATTATTCCTGGAAAAGTGGGAGAACTGATTAAATCCCAACTATTAAAATCAAAGTTTGATGTTCCAAGAAGCAAAACAGTGCCAATAGTAATGCTGGAACAATTCTATACTCTAATTGGCTTAGTAATTATATCATTTTTTGGAATTTGGTTTTTTGAATTAGGTGCTTATGTCCTTGGATTTTTTACTGCATTGTTAATTTTCGCATTTATTTTAATTTCATCTAAAAAAGTTTTCAATAAATTAATAGCAATATTTGAAAAAAGAAAGTTTACCTCAAGATTTGTAGAACCATTATCATCATCTTATGATACAATTAAAAAGACAACAAGAGGACCGATTACTTTCTATGCTTCCGCATTAACGGTCATTTTTTGGTTCATAGAAGCAGTAGTTGTATACCTCGTTTTGTTATCATTTGGAATTGAGAATATAGAGTTTCTTGAGGTTATACCAACATATGCAACATCATTGATGTTAGGATTCTTATCATTTCTTCCTATGGGTTTGGGTGTAGTTGAGGGCAGTTTGGCAAGTTTTTTTTCATTGCAGGGCATAGAAGTTTCCTTATCATTAACAATAGTGATAATTATTCGTATATTCACAAGGTGGTACGGAGTAGCAGTAGGCTTTGTGGCATTAAGATTAAGTGGTGGTCTCACATTTGATGAGGAGTCAGCCAAAACTTAACACTAAATTTTCATCACCACATAATTGATTCCTAAACCATATTAGGAAGAAAAATTCCTTTAAAAAAATGAAGAAGGCTCTAGTAACTGGCGTAACTGGACAAGATGGAGCATATCTTTCAAAAATACTTTTGGAAAAAGGTTACAAAGTTTATGGTACGTTTAGGAGAGTTTCTACGCCAAATTTTTGGAGATTACAAACTCTTAATGTATATTCAAAAATACATCTAATCCCCGCAGACTTGCTTGATATGGGCTCCTTATTGGAAGCTTTGAAAGTATCAGATCCTGACGAAGTATACAATTTAGCGGCATCTAGTTATGTTGGAACTTCATTTGAACAAGCCATTGGGAACGCTGAGATTACTGGTCTGGCCGTCACAAAAATTTTGGAAGCGTTATTGCATCAAAACTCGAAAATTAAATTTTACCAGGCCTCAACTAGCGAGATGTATGGAAATAATAAATTTAAAACACAAAACGAAGAAACTCCATTTTCTCCAGCTAGTCCATACGCAATATCCAAGTTGTATGCGCATT
>Ga0315334_10000755_pt1 | contig 19695 bp, 14 predicted proteins | sample M150034915metaG_FD_205555 | JGI IMG/M metagenome (GOLD analysis project Ga0315334, IMG submission 205555) | Ammonia-oxidizing marine archaeal communities from Monterey Bay, California, United States - M1 500m 34915 | ecosystem: Environmental > Aquatic > Marine > Intertidal zone | place: USA... | reverse complement strand
CCGCCAGCGTTTGGGTCACTGATCGTGAGGCGAGACCCGGCCCGCACTTGAAAATCGAGGGGTCAGGAAAACTGATCTGGCAGGGACTCGCCGGGTTTCGCTAATGTCCCGAGTGATGGGCCGAGTCTCCCGCTGAAACAAGTGGAACTGGTGGCTGACCGTGGATTACTAGCAATACATATGATGAACCTGATCGCATCAGGTCACGTCATGGAGGATAGTTGTGCAGACGTTAAAAACCGCCGCAATCGTTGTGTTGATGATGACTGTGATTTATGGAGCTTATGTCTCCATGACCAAGCCTCCGGAAACCCTACCTGAAGATGTTCAGGACCTGCTCACCATTGATAACGGGATGCAGTTCGACTCTGATCTGGGCCTGCCAGATTCATTGGGGGGAACCAGTCTCAGTTCGGGAGCCGCGATTCAGCCCACTGATACCGCCAATCTCTCCTCACCGAATTCGGGCTCGCCGACTCCGCCAGAAATTGCCTCATTGACAGAACCTGGTGCTGCAACAGGCCAAGCAGGTCTTTCTCCGGACCTTCAGAACCAAAGAACATCCCCGCTTCCGTTGGCTAACGTGGGCACGACCTTGCCACCTGCCGAATCGCCAGTGACTCAGGCCGATATCGCCAGAGCGTTTTCCAGGGACCAGTACCCTCAGACTGAGAACGAATTCGCACTACCGAGCCCGGACAATATCAGCTCAGATTTCCAGCCAAGTGGTGTTGTTCTTCCGCAACCCGGATTTAATCAGGCAGGTGGAATCAAAACAGCAGGCAACGAGAGTGTGGGTGCAGGCACGTCGGAGGTAGCTCCGGTCACCGCGGTCATGCCTCCCGATATCGGATTGGCCAATGCAATCCGCACTGCGGACATGCAGTTCAGTCAGGATAAACGCAAAGATGCCCTGGCCACGCTAAGTCTGTTCTACAACACCCCCAACATATCGGGAGAACAACGCAGCGAAATGCTGGCGAGGCTGGATCCGTTGGCCCGTGAAGTGATTTACTCAGAACGGCATCTTTTGGAACAGCCTCACCGCATCAGCCGGAATGAAACACTTGAGGATGTCGCCCGAAGCTATGATATTCCTTGGCAACTGCTCGCCAACATCAATGGGATCAAGGATCCCTTAACGATCCTGCCAGGCACCGACTTGAAGGTTGTCCGTGGCCCATTCCGTGCTGAAATCAATTTGAATCTGAAAGAACTGACCCTGTTCATGGGCGATTTTTATGCAGGTCGTTTTCCGATTGGCATTGGAACAGACCCAGCCCCGGTTCCCGGGTTTTACACCATTCAGGACAAGCAGACCGGCAAAACCTACTACAACCGAAGCGGGACTCCGATTGCCCCTGACAGCCCGGAAAACCCCTATGGCAATTACTGGATGGATCTCGGCAACCAAGTGAGCATTCATGGCAGCCCCAATCCAACGCGTCCCAACGAAAATGGCTGCATCAGCCTGGCCGAAGACATTGCCGATGACTTGTACGGCATTCTGTCGCAGGGTTCTTCTGTTACGATTCGTCGGTAAAACTGTGGGGAGTGACAATTCCCCCGCTCCCTTTATCTGACGAAGAGAAATTCAAGATGCCTTACGATCGTGATGCGCTGCTGGAACTGATCCGAACCGAAGCACTTCAGCGTGGCGAGTTCACGCTTGCCAGCGGCAAGAAGGCATCGTATTACCTCGATTGCCGCAACATCACGCTGCATCCCCAAGGTGCGAATGTGATCGCCGAGGGCATGTTGGACGCGATGCAGACTGCCGGACCGCTGCCCGAAGCGGTAGGCGGCATGGCCATCGGTGCTGACCCGATCACAGCCTCCATCATCACGCTTGCAGGGCAGCGGGACTTGCCCCTCAAGGGATTCATGGTCCGCAAGGAACCCAAAGACCACGGCACGGGCAAACAGGTCGAGGGCCCCGTCGCTCCCGGACAACGCGTCGTGATCGTCGAAGACGTGATTACCAGCGGTGGCAGTGCTCTGAAAGCAGTCGATGCTGCGAGAGAATACGGCCTAGTGGTGGAAAGGGTCATTGCGATCATCGATCGGCTGGCGGGTGGCGAAGAAGCCTTCCGTGCCAAGGGCCTGGAACTGATAACACTGACAACCATTCGTGACTTTGGAATCGAGCCTGAGTAAACCGAGTCGCGATCCATCGTGGGACAGGAAGCCCACCGATAAATCGTCATGGAAACGACACTTCATCAGCAGCTCAAACGCTGCTACGCACAAGACGACGCCAGCACGGAAGTGGTGGTGGGTCGTTATCGCATCGATGCAATACGCGATGATGAATTGATCGAGGTCCAATGTGCCTCGCTGTCAGCCATCCGCGACAAGTGCCGAAACCTGCTCAAGCGACACCAGCTTCGCGTTGTCAAGCCAGTCATCATGCGGACACGAATCGCCAAGTCCCGTAAAGCTGGTGGACCCATCACTTCACGCAGGTTGAGTCCCAAGCGAGGTAATCCGCTTGATGTGTTTGACGAATTGATCTACTTCACGCGTGTTTTCCCGCACCCCAATCTGGTGATTGAGGTACCGCTGATTGAAATTGAGCAATTGCGTCTGCCCAGCAAAAAACGCCGAAGACGCTGGCACAAAGACTTTAAGGTGGGAGACGTCCGACTCGAAGCAATCCAACGTTCCATTGAACTGCGGATACCTGCCGATCTGCTGGACCTGCTGAACATTCCGGAAACCGTGCAACATTTCAACACTGCTGAACTGGCAACCATGATCGACCGTCCACGCTGGAATGCTCAGCAAATCGCCTACGTGCTCAGGAAAACGGGAGCGATTGCTTCCAAGGGGCGTAATCGCACTGGCATCATTTATCAGCGTGCAGCATGACCAACTGAACACCTGTCACGCCCCCAACCAAGTGCTGCATGCGGACGGTTTTTCCAACGCGATCGTGATGTTCCATCAGGAAACCAATTCCTGCAAGGAACCTCTCAGATCAAAGTCCTGCAACTGCGCGTCCTCAGAGCAACAGTATGATCGAGTTGTCAGGATGTTTCCAATGTCCCAAACTCTATCCCGTCGGTTTGCACTTTCGGGCATTGCAAATCGAGGATCTGACTCTCACGCCCAAGCATTGCCCCCCGTTAAGAACTTGACAGCCACTGGCAGAAGGTCCCTTGCCCCGAGCGAAGAGTCACCGATAGTAGCAAGATCATGTCCGGCAATGGAAAGATAAGGCCCGAACCACCTCGCGGGACAGTTAAATGCCGGTTGTCCGCGCAAGTGGTAGGGAGGAGCGACCCGTATTTCAACTCCTCTGTCCAACCTCACGGGACAATCGGCACAAAATCGGAACCTTGCTTTTTCTGATAGACGGCCTCATTCAAAGAAAACGCAAACCACTGATGCCGATCGATCAAGTCGACTTCAGTTCAAAGTTCGTTGGTTCGAGGGGACCGCCTGCATTGACCTGATAGCCAATATTGACGCTGCCCCCGGGGGCAACCGAACGACTCCAACTAAGGGGACGCAAACGGTATCGAGTTCCTTCGTGACTCACGATTTCTGCTCCCCAGATACTGGATATTTCATGTGGCGAATCGAACTCAAGCTCCCAGTCTGTCCACGCTTGAGTCCCCGTATTGGTGATCACAATGGATGCGACATACCCGGTTCCCCATTCGCTTGAAACACTCCAGGCAACGTCACCCGTGGACGCCTCAGAATCATTATTCTGAATCGTGCCGACCGCGGTGTCGTCGCCAAACTGGGCGTTCACAAGCTGGCTCAAGGCCAGTTCAAACGTTTCAGCCGCCTCCACTGTGGTATCACCTTTGACCAGAACCTCGATCGTCTTCTCCATCTCACCGGGCAGGAATGTCAACGTTCCCTCTGCTGGCAGGTAATCCTCATCTGCGGTTGCGGTCACACCCACGGTTGCGTAGTCAACCGAAGTCACTTGTCCTGCAGGGACAGCATGCGACAGTTTGACGGTAAACACCATGGCTTCGCTGCCGTCATCAGGCTCAACCATCGCTACATCACTAACCGACATTTCGATGGGGTCATTCGGCGGGTCATCATTTCCCCCAACGCTATCTCCGTTGATCACGATATTGCGTGGACTCGAAGTCACGTTGCCTGGATCGCCGCTAAAACCCAGAGTCACCCTCGCCCCAGGTTCGACCCCTCCATTCCAACTTTCGTTTTTAATCACGTAATGGTCGCCGGATCGACTGACCAACTGCGAACTCCAGAACTGCGTCAAATTGTGTTCCCAGTCAAATTCAACTTCCCAGCCATCCCACGCCTGATCCGTTTGATTGGTCAGTTTCAGTTCGCCGGTAAATCCGGACCCCCAGTCATCGACCGTCCGGTATTCAGCAGAACTGTTACCAGCCGATGAGTCATCATTCTCAATCACCGCAGTTGCAACAGCGTTGGCAATCGCCGCGCCCTGCGGCGACGAAAGTGCGACGGTCAATGTTTCGTCACTTTCAACATCGAGATCACCGTTGATGTTCACTGAAATGACGGCGGTCTGACTGCCGGCGGGAATGCTCACGATTCCCGAACTGTTCTCGTAATCCGACCCGGCAGTGGCAGAGCCATCCTGCGTCGTGTAATTCACAGTAACGTCATCGTTGGAAACCCTTGACAGAGAAACGACAAAATTTGCAACGGATGTTCCCGTGTCACCCTCAGCAAGGCTGAGATCAGCAATTGAGATCGTGGGTGTCAACTCCCCGACCGCGACTGCCATGCCATTGACATACACATTGGATGGCATGGTCGTGACATTTCCCGGACTACCACCCAAGCCCATGGTCACGCTTTTCCCGGGCGCAACCACCCCATTCCAGAATTCGTTCTCGATCACATAGCGTCCATCCGCCAAGTCGACCAAGACACCATTCCAAACCTGACTGACCTCATGGCTCCACTCGAATTCCAGACGCCAATCAGACCAAGCCTCGTCACCCCGATTGGTCAAGGTTATCTCACCGTTGAAACCGCTGCCCCAATCGTCGGTCGTCGTGTAAGAAAACCCAGGTGTGGCTTCGATCCGATCGTTGTCCACAATCATTCCGGTTGCGTTGCTAACTGCCAAGGTTGCGTTCACCGCGTTGGCCAGAGTGATCTGAAAAGACTCATTCCCCTCATCCAGCAGATCGCCAGCCACAAGAACCGTAATCTCTCGCTCAGTTTGCCCCGCTGGGATCGTCAGACTTCCTGACACATCGGCGTAATCATCTGGTGCGAGCGCCGTACCCTGTGTCGTCGCAAATTCCAGAGTGACGTCTTTCATTGCCGCGCTGGACAATGAAACAGTGAAGGTCATTGCCGTCGTTCCGGAATCTGCCTCACTGACCGATGCATTGCTGATGCTGATCGTCGGCAGAAGCGGTTCGGTGTTATCGTCGTCAACAATGGTTACCGTTGCCCCACCATCGCTGAGAGACGCATTGACGACATTGGCAAGGTTGATCACAAACTGCTCGTCCGGCTCGACAATGGCGTCCGGATTCACAGTCACCTGAAACGTTTTGACCAAGTCACCCGGCTGGAATTCAAGTGTTCCACTGGCATCCGTGTAATCGCTCACCGACAGTGCAGTACCATCGGCTGTTGAGTACTCAACGGTCACCGTTTCGGTGGACGCAGAGGAAAGTCGAACCGTCACAAGAGCTACTGAGGAAAGAGTGCCATCGATGTTTGCAAATTCACCCTGCACCGGATTCAGCGGATCGACTTTGTTGTTGTGGACTGTTTGCCAATCATCCTTCAAAATCCCGCCGGTGTCACTGGAATTTGGATTCCACGACCAGTAGGTCCAGCTAACGCCCTCCTGCCCAGCTTGCAAGTCATTGTCCCCATCGCCATCGAGGTCACCTTTCAGATACTCAACCATGGCATCGAACCATTGTTGATCACTGACCGTTTCCAGCTGACTGCCAAACTCACCCAGTAATACGGGAGCAATGCCATCACGGAAAAGGTAACCCCAGTTTTGGTTCCAAACCGCTTGCAGATTCTGGGGATAAGCTGGATCACTAAAGTACTGCTGCTGGTAGACGCTGGCCGGATAATCGTGGGCCGAATAGACCAGACGATTGGCGACATCAAGCCTCACCGGTGCATCACCGGCATTCGACAGATTACCACCCCACCAGTAGTTCCCTGACGAACCTGATTCCACGCCTTCGACAATGACCAGCAAATTTGGATTGGAAGCCAACACGGCATTTCCCGCCCGCTCAGCAGCCAACCGCCAATCATTGGCCGAACCGTCACCCCAGGTTGCCACGCCATGCGGCTCATTGTGCAAATCGATGCCAACCACCGAGGCATTTCCGGTGTACCGAACCGCCAATTGCGAAAGATGGTCGATCCAGACTGACTCGGGGTATTGCTGAGAATACCAAAGCCCGGATTCGTTTGCACTATTCCCGGCGGCTGACCGGTGATGGTCCAGAATCACCCGCATCCCGATTTCGTCAGCATGAGCGACGATACGGTCCATGATTTCAAGGCCAGTCAGCCCCTGAAGGTCTGGATTCTTGTTGAAGTCAATTCCATTGGGTGTGCTGGCGGCATCAAAAAGTTCATCACTGAACGGCAATCGAATCGTATTGAATCCCTCCGCCTTCATTTGATCCATCATTTCAACATAGCCTCTACTCCACAGGCCATGCGGAGCAAAATTGGTTGTTTCAAAACCAAACCAGTTCACCCCTGCAAGACGAACCGGGTCACCAGCGGCATCGACGATTTGATTGCCCAGCGTCGTCAACGCGCCACTGGCAACACTTCCCGGCGACCCTTCAGCGACCATCACATCAGCCACCGAAATCGATGGCATCATCCCAGGCATATCGCCACCACCATGATCATGATTGTCGTGATCATGTGGATTTCCACTGCCTGGTCGCGTCTGGTTTCCATCAGTTGTCTGCCCGGCGGGCGCTGCGGGAGTCAACAACTCTGATCGACTCACAAGCGTTAACTGCTCAACGGTGAATCCGAAATGCAGTTCCAACTGATCTTCCACAATTTGATCGTGGTGGAACTCAATATTGGCCGGTATCAGATCACTCTTTGAAATCCCTGCCAGCAACACACTCTGATTCGTCGGCTGTACTGAAATCAACAAGCCTTCAGTTGTATCCTCAACGCTGAGACGTTCACGCGTTCCAAAATACAGGAAGCTGAGTTTGGTATTGGCAGGGTCGAAATCATCGACCCGTTCCTCAACACCATACTCGTGTGAACGCACATAGACGGTATCAGCCTCTCGAGGACCGACGCCCAGTTCCCATGACACGACACCTCCCATGTCTTGCCGGAGATGTTCATTCCCGACCACGCCGTAATTCTCGATACTCAAGTCGGTGTAGTTCCGTCCCTGAACCACCTGGTACTCGGGGGCCCACGCCCATGGATTCACAATCGCGACCTCACCCGTTTCCAGCTTCCCCATGATCAGGTTGTGAACCGAAATATCGCCAAAATCGAGTCGATCCTCTGCAGGATTGAAGTTCACGATATCGGGCCCAGCAGGGTTGACTGGAAAGACCTGCCCCTGCAAATTGTCTGACCCTGAGCCAGTGTCGCCGCCAGGTGTGTCGCCGTCGGTCCCCCCATCTCCCCCGCCAATCGTGAATTGCCCAAGCGTCTGCGAGAATTCAAATGGCTCCTGTGGGACACCGCTGCAATTCAGTGCCAACTGTCCCAGTGTTTCACAAGGCGCATCACGATTGGCCGACCAGGCGGACAGAAATCCCATCCCAACTTCGTCCGCGAAGGCCAGCAACTTTTCGGCATCCTCCAGATAGAACCTTTCTGACATGACATCGTTCTGACCGATCATCGGTGTGACTCCGACGAGACTCCACAATTCAGCATCCGTCACCTGCACGCCAGCGGCGTCATAGACGCCACGCATTTGATTAAACAGGCTCGATGCTGCCTGGATCGCATAATCCCCCATCTGGCCATCCGGATTCGGTGCTGCAGAATCGCCGTAGTCCATGGCCATGATATTCACCCCACCTATGTCAACTCCATGACTCAAGGCTGATTCAACAACATGCAGTCCGTCATTCGTCAAGCCGCTCGGCAGAACGGGCAAGGTGAACCAAACTTCCAACGGCTTGCCATCCAATGCAGCTTGATCCTGCAAATTGCGAATGGCCTGGGAACGGCGGTCAATCGAAACGTCGTCAGCAACCCACGCCCCCTCGACATCGAAATCAATCCACGTCAAATCGTACTGGTCGACGACTGCCTGATACGCCTGAGTCAAGTCATCTACATCTGATATCGCAGCCGCGAGTGGCGTTCCAGCTGCTCCTCCGAATGAAACCAGCACCTCGCCCCCCAGATCCCGCAAGGCATCGATTTGGTCACCTCGGTATCCTGAATCCACGCTGTAGTAACCACCCCAACTTGGCTCACTCGTCGAAGGATCTGCTACGACAAATGCGAGCGTGACATATTTGACCCCTTCGTTTTTCGCCAGTTCGACAAAATCGAAGGGTGGCCACAACGTCGTATCAACGTAGGGAGCAAATACCTGACCGGGGATGTCAGACTCCATACCACTCGATGCTGACATTGTAATTCTTTGCTCGAGAGACTCGAGTTGAATCCGCCGGCGGGCCTGACGTACTCTGCCAGAACGACGGGAGCCCAATAGCTCACGAAAACGAGTTTGCATTGTCTTGACCTAATTAGAAGAGAGTTGTTGGTCATGGGCAGCGACCCAAGTGAATAGGCCTTGAGTCTATGCTTGTATTTCCAAAACAACAAACTTTTTTGCTCCGTTGGAAAAACATACGACGAACCACACGCTGCCATTGTTCGCCATTTGAACCGCAGTCTTCAGAGGGGCCTGGAGAAAGCACTTTCGATTGCCCGGCATCGCAGCATGAGTAATGGCAAGATAAAAACATCAAAAACGCAGACAAACTACTGCAGGGCAATGAATTCAATCAAAAAACCAACAGCTGCGAATTCACAAACTCGCAGCTGGCAGCTATCGAAAATGTATTCACCGAAAAAAGGTTTTGCGCTAAACCGCAAGTCACGGTACAAGGCTTCGCAAGTCCGATTCCACGAGCGGCAGTACCATCGAACGTTAATGCAAAAAGTTCTTGCACAGTGTGAAAGTGCTACTGCATACAATTCAGAACACGCGGCAGCCACTGGAACGATGGAAGCTGGTCACAGGCGGTTCAAAGCAGCAGACACTTGGAGAAAAGGCCCGGCCTTCACTCACTCCTGTTGCACCGCTCGCAACATGCCTTTCGCTTTTGCCCACGTCTCGGCTTCTTCGGAAGCGGGCGTGCTGCGTGCTGTGATGCCGCCGCCAACCGGAATCTGCCAGTGGCCATGAGCTGCTGTGATGGTACGAATCAAAATATTAAAATCGGCATCACCACCACAACTGATGTACCCAATCGAACCGCAATAAGGACCACGAGGATTGGGTTCCAAACGCGCGATGGTCCGCATTGCTTCAATTTTCGGTGCCCCCGTAACACTGCCACCGGGGAAACAGGCACGAAGCAGGTCGACCACCGTCTTTCCCTCCTGCAACTCTCCCGTTACCACAGAGACCAGATGTTGAACAAACTCGTATCTCTCCAACTCGCAGAGTTGCTGCACACGAACACTTTCGTCAAGGCAGACCCGTGAGAGATCGTTTCTCATCAGATCGACAATCATGACATTCTCGGCACGATCCTTTTCACTACTGGTAAGTTCCTCCGCAAGAGCATGGTCCGTCGATTCATGCCCCGTGCGGGGAACGGTTCCCTTGATGGGTCTGGTTTCGACCACTGAACCACGCACCTGCAAGAATCCCTCGGGTGAACTGCTCAAAACCGCAAAATCGTCTCCGCCATAATAGGCGCTGAAGGGAGCAGGGTTACGTTCCCGCAATCGAAGATACAACTCGGTCGATGTCAAGTGTTGCCTGGCCAGTAACCGCTGTGCAAGATTGACCTGAAAGGAATCACCGGCGCGAATCGCGCGGACCACCTCAGCAACACTTTCCTGAAACTGGTCGCTTGTAAAATTGCTGGTCACCGAAGGGTGATCGGTCTGATATTGCTGTTGCAATGGGACCGCCCGACAGTCGAGGGCAGCGGCAGTTTGGTTCTGTCCGGGTTCTACAGACAGGATTTCCTGGCCCGCCACAGGCACATCGGCTGCGGAACTTCCAAGTAGCAGTTTCTCGAAGTAATCCGCTCGCTCACAAGCCACCACCCGCCGCTGACATTCATCGCTCGCTGCCAGTCCCTGACTGATAATCCACCCTTGACCCTGCAGGTGATCAAACGCCATTGTCCAATCGTAAAGACCCAACGACATGGCGGGTGTCGGCAAATCATCTGCAGCAGCCGTCCCAATCTGTTCCAGCCATGTTGCCGCCTCGTAGCCGAGCAGACCTGCAATGCCACCCTGAAAGGCAGGCAACGACGGGTCTTTATCTTGCGGCAAACGGCGGCACCACTCAGCCAGAGTGGGCCATGGGTCTGGATCACCAGCAAATGCGACCAGCGTCTCAATGGGGTCAGCAGTCAGAAAACTGTAACGCCCAATCGGCTGACCTTGCAGATCGTCCGGGCCACGTGAGGCCGAATCGAGCCACAGGCAACCTGGCAAGCAGGACAGACGCGAGAACACGTCCACCAGACATAGATCGTCGGGTAAGCGGCGGACAATCGGCAGAGATGCAGTGGGCTGGTCCATCGTATATCCCGCAGCTTAGCCACTCGGCATCATTTCTCGTAGTGCCGTTTCGACAACGCGAGCAAGACCGCTGTCCGAGGTTCTGAATTCTACCGTCCGCAAGTCAGGCTGTTCTTCGATGCGGAGTTCTAACCACAACGTTTCCCGCGGCATCACCCCTTCCACTCGGTCTGCCCATTCAATCAGCGTCCACGCCTGCTCGTCGTCAAAAAGTTCTTCGACGCCCAACTCAAGAAACTCGTCCTCGTCCACAACCCGATAGGCGTCCAGATGGTGCAGTATCTGATCACCGCTGCGATGCGATTGCAGCAGGGTAAAAGTGGGACTGGTCACATCAGCAGCATCAACACCAATCGCCCGTGAGATCGCTTGGACGAAAGCTGTCTTGCCGGCTCCCAGTGTTCCCACCAGACCAAGCGTCAATCGCTTGGGCAAACAACGAACGAGTCTCGCTGCAAGGTCCTGCAAACCAGCCAGATCCAACGATTTAATAACAAGATTCGATTTCATCACTTCACAATTACGTCGTAATCACTGACTCTGGCCTGACTCGAAAGCGTTTCAACAATAGCCATCGGGCTGCCGGTCGATTCCAGAACCCCCCGTTGCCGCTCAGCCCAACCTTGGCCCTGAGCGATCTCTTTGACGTACATCAAGTCTGACTCGCAACCAAGGTCCCGGGCCACATCCCGCAAACGATCCACCAGGTCGCAGGCGATCTGTTTCACCGGTTGCACGCGATAGTCACGAGCATGAACGAGTTTGGCCGACATACCATAGCGTGCCGCACGCCATTTGTTCTGGCGAACCATCATTGGATGACAATCAAACTGGTAGGTCCCTTCGTCAATCTCATCACTCAACTTTTTCACCAGACACTGAATCAAGGCGGTCAAGCCGCAAACATGGTCCAGATTTCCCGGCATGTCGCAAACTCGCACCTCCACGGTCCCAAAATTGTGATGCGGTCGAACATCCCACCAAATCTCGCGAATGGTGTTGATGAATCCGGTATCCACCATGTGATTGACCAGCCAGACATATTCGCTCCAGTTCCGCATCAAGGTCGGTAAACCAGCTGTGGGCAGTCCTTCCATTAGTTTCGACCGATGCGAATGCAAGCCTGTATCTCTGGTTTGCCAATAAGGGCTGCTGGCTGAGAGCGCAAGCAGGGTTGGCAAATGCTGCATGATTCGATCGCAAATCATGACTGCTTTGTCACCCGTATCAACACCCACGTGAACATGCAAACCGAATGTAATCATCCGTCTGGCGAGTTCCTGTAACAACTGGACCAGATTGTGATAGCGTGGTGTATCTGTGACCTGCTGCTCTTCCCAAAGACCGAACGGATGCGTCGCGCCCCACCACAATCGCATACCCTCCGCATCAGCCGCCTGCTCAACTTGCTTGAGTTTTCTTGACAGGTCGGCACGTGCATCTCCTACGGTGTGACAGATACCGCTGATCACTTCAACACAACACTGCATCAATTCGTGCTTGACCGCAGTCGCCACATCAGCTTCCAAGCGCTCAATCATGCGACTGCAACCGCTTTCCAATTGATAGGTTTCACCATTGACAATGCCGAGTTCCAATTCGACGCCAATCGTTGGCAAGGCGTTGGGGGTGAATTCGAGTTTTGCCATGACTGTGCTCCAATGAACGATTCAGCTACGCCTACACCTATACCCATATTAGCTAGTGCTAAGGCTCATTCTACGAAATAAACCTGTGCCGTGCGTTACAGCAGGGCAGCTCACTGGCAGTCGCATTACGCCTGCCTGCGAGGGTCAAAATAATTGATAACGGCGGCAGCAAAAACCTGGCTGCCCACCGCGAGAGCCCGCTCATCGACATCAAAAGCCGAGGTATGCAGCGGGGCGTGCCCCACCTGATCACCACCCACCCCCAGACGCAACATGGCTCCCGGAATCTGTTCCAGGTAGTACGAAAAATCCTCGCTACCCATGCTGGGCTGATCGATCCACTCAATCGCGCCAGCACTGAGTGTCTGATTCACACTTTCGACCAGCAACTCAATCACTTTCTGATCGTTGATCACCGCTGGTGCCGATGCGCCGAGTCTCATTTCAACTTTGCAGCCCGTTTCACGCTGAATCGACTCACAAACATCTTCCAGCGTTTCCAACGCCACGCGACGACTTTCCTGATCAAGTGACCGAAGTGATCCAGCAAGTCTGGCTGTGTCGGGGATGACGTTAACGCTGTGCCCAGCCTCGATTTGCCCGACCGAAAACACAACGGTTTCATGAGGATCCGCCGTGCGGCCAATCCGGCGGAACGCTGACTGCACCCAATGCGTCACGGCATCGATGGGATCGTTGGTCATGTGTGGTCTGGCACCATGTCCACCTTTGCCTTGTATGTGAACATGAATCGCATCACACGCCGCCGTCAGAATGCCAGCTCGCAATCCGACACAGCCCACCAGACGCGTTGGGTCAACATGCAAGGCCAGAATCGTGTCCACGTCTCTCAGCGCATGGTGATGAATCATGTGTCTTGCCCCAACCGCCAACTCCTCTGCCGGTTGCAAAATCGCACGAACGGAAACAGGCCAGGGCAACTCACGTTCGGCCTGCATCGCTGCAAGTAGTTGCATCGCGCCAAATACAATGGTGGCGTGCACATCATGCCCGCAGGCGTGCATCACCCCATCGCATCGACTCCGGTAATCCACCACTTTGGAATCCTGAATCGGTAACGCATCAATGTCACCCCGAATGGCGATGCGAGGTCCGTCCGCCAAGTCCGCGGACGATACCAGATCAGCCGTTACGCCGCGGCCCTCGCCAGACACATGGGTTGGTAACCCCAGGCGTTCCAAGGCAGATACCAGATATTCCGTGGTCTGAAATTCCAGATTCGACAACTCGGGGTTCTGATGCAAATGCCGACGCATTGCTACCCACTCGGCGTTGCAGTGGGTCGCATGTTTACGAATCGCCGAAATCCAGGGTTGATCATGCATCGTTTTCACCATTCCCGGAAACAACAGATTTTCTGATTCCGCCAAAACGCAGCAACAAGGCGGGCAGGAAAACCAGATCGGCGAACAGCGCACTGCCGCTGGTCAGGATTCCCATGATCGCAAAGATACGGTGGTCGCGTGAATCGCTCAACAGCACTGTGCTGAAACCGATGATCAGAACCATGGTTGTGATGATCAATGCTGTTCCGACCCCAATGAAGGATCGTCGAATTGTCTGACGTCGATCCACACCCACGCTTTGTTTCTCACGATACCTGGTCAAGAAATGAATCGTGTCATCTACCGCAATTCCCAGACATACGGTGAATGCACAGACGCTGACAATCTCGAGACTCTGCCCAAAGACCCAGAGCAGGAACCCTGTCATTGCCAAGGGAAACAGATTGGGAATCACCGATATCAGCCCCAATCGCAGCGAACGATAAACGATCGTTAAAACGACAAAGATAATCAGACTCGCAGTCCCCAGGCAGAAAGCCAAATCAACGACTATACGATAAAGGTTTTGCCAACGGTTGACCGCATGGCCGACCAGTTCCAAACGAAATTCATCATGTCGGGCCTCGATTTTCCCCAACTGTGTCTGCACACGTTCGAACACGGGACCATAACTGGCGATGCCAATGCCCTGTAACCGAAAACGAACCACAGCCCTATTCTGCTCGGAAATGCAAAAGGCTCTTTTCAGCTGCGGGGGTAAAAGTTCCAACATTGACATGCGTGTGGAAGCCTCACCGTTTCCTGGCAAAGCGTCAATCAAATCACAAATGGAAAGCGGGTTTCCCAACAAAGGTTCAGAACGCAACACAGCTTCCACCTCGGCGGTCATCATGCCTCCCAAGAATTGATCGATGTGGTTCAAAGCCATGACGGGTTCCGTGTTTGCTGCCATGCTACTTGTCAGCTTTTCATCTGGACTCAACTGCAGCGTACACAAACTCAGGATGACAGTGCCAACGATCGCTATCCAACTGAAGACACGGTAACGATCGGGCAGACCAAAAATGCAACGGCGAACAGACTCACAAGTTCACGATGTATGGCACTGCAACGACTGGTATGATCTGAGCAAAACATGGTGTTTCAAATTCTCCGCTTGCCTCGACCTTGACCAACAATAGTTGATTGTCGGCTAACCCGAAAAGACATCAAAAGTGCAACCAGCGAGAGGGCTCGGTTATTCGATCAATCGCGTCCCACCCGCAAGTGTTTGCTGCCGCCCCAGTGACTGCCTTCAAGGGATTTTCGCGCAACAGTGATATTGGGCAGACGCAACCGCAGACGCAACCACGGTACAGTGGACACAGCAATCTGAAATCCCGCAAGCGAGCGTGGTGCGACAGATTGTTGCAGACAACGGGCGGCGTCAGGTCCCTGGATGATGCCGCGACGTGATGTCAATCACGATGTCATGCAATTGACCGTTACTCGCGACGACACTGGACATTTCCAGAGGCAGATGGTTGCCGCGACCGTCGGTCACTTTGCCGCCTGCTTCGTCAACAAACAGTCGACCTGCTGCAAAATCCCAGGGTGACAGTTGGTACTCAAAGAACGCGCCGAATTGCCCGCAGCCAACCTGACACAGATCAAGCGAAGCAGTCCCGAAGCGACGAATGCCATGAATATCTTGACCAAAAAACTCCTCCACCGCGTTCAGTGTGCTACGCATCATCGCACCGCGATCGTAGTAGAAACCACAACCCACCAGAGTTTGTGCGAGCGATGCTGAATCGCAGACCTGCATGCGTTCCCCATTCCGGAACGCTCCCTCGCCTGCGGCAGTCGTGAACATGTCATCTCGGGCAGGATTGTAAATCACTCCCACGATTGGTATGCCCAAGTGATAGTGGGCAATCGAAACAGCAAAGTGTGGAATACCGTGAGCATAGTTATTGGTACCATCCAAGGGATCAATTACCCACAGATGATCTGCGTTGGCATCACCATCCAAATCTTCTTCACCCAGTAATTCGTGATCGGGAAAGAGTTTTCCAAGATGGGCACCGATCGCCTTTTCGCTATCGACATCAGCATCGCTAACCAGATCATAAGTCTTCCCGCCAGCAGACGACTTATTGCGAATTTGCACACCCTCACGCATGTAACGCATCAGGACATCACCGCCAAGGCGAGCAGCTTCGATGGCTGAATTGAGCAACCGTTGGTTATCATTCACTGAGCGACTTCCGTAACAGGGTAAAAGAGGTAATTGAATTCAGATGAGAGACGCGGCAACTTGACCCTGCAAATAGTTCCATCGATCGGGTGTTGTGATCGAACTTGCAGGGTACCACGCTGCCGACAGTAGCCGTTCGTGCGAGTGCAAGCCAAATAACTGGAGGTCACTTGCCGCCGTACCAGACACCTCGTAACCAGTTGTGGCGGTGTAAATGCTCAATCAATTCGTCAGGCAAATCACGTAGTTGAGCTGTTCGCGTATTCATCTTTGCTTGATCATGGTTCCGCATGCCTGCAATCACAGTACTGACCTCAGGCCGTGACAGTGCAAACTTTAAAGAAACATCTGCCAGAGAGTATTGGTCGGCCAACCCGAAATCATCCAGATCCGATCGAATGGCCTCGACTCGATCTGCCACGCGGGACATGCGATCGCCAGCGAAATACTGACTACGGAAATCGGACTCGGGAAAGCAATGATCGGGCGAGTACTTACCTGTCAGCGCGCCTTCATCCAAAGCCACTCGAACAATCACACCTGTGCCGGTTTCCGCTGCCACCGGCAACAACTGCGAAACTGGCTCCTGATGAAAAAGGTTGAAGATAATCTGTACCACATCCACCAATCCGTCACGCATCAACTGGATCACACAGGATTGATCCTGCTCTGGCGTGCTGACGCCAATCAAATTGATTTTGCCTTCTTCACGTAACTGCCGGAGCACCAGCAGCGGCTGCGGGTCATCATTCCAGGCTCGTGTCCAAGTGTGCAACTGCAGCAAATCGATGCAATCGGTATTGAGATTGCGGAGACGCTGTTCCACGTTCTCTCGCAAATAGGCGGCGGAATATCGATCCTGCCAACGGCAATAAGGACTGGGAGGCCAGGGCCCCACATCAGGCGGAGTCTTGGTCGCCACAAAAACCTGTTCAGTGCGATCCTTCAATACGCTAGCAATCAATCTCTCGCTTCGACCGTCCCCATAGCCTTGGGCGGTATCGATCAGGTTGACACCTGCATCGAGAGCGGTATGCAGGGCAGCGGTCGAATCAGCATCCGCCTGATCGCCCCAGCCTCCCCCAATTGCCCATCCACCAAATCCAATTTCCGAGACCAGTGGACCATGGACCGAGAGTCGTCGAGTTTCCATAGTTAGATTCAGTTCCAGACAGGGAGGGAAGTGTTAGATGTTAAATTGTGCGGATTAGCGAACAAGTTCGTAGGGGGCATTCCAAAACTCTCTGGTTTGCTGCAGTGTTGTCGTGAACAACTCAACTCCAGCGTGCGCGATTCCGAACAATCCCGCTAGGGATACTCCGTCCCGTTGTACGGAAAGTTCTGTCTGTCAGAACCCCTTTCTGGCCTCTCAAGTTGGATTGGTATCGGTGTCTAAATTTCCTCCGATTCCTCGATTATCGATCGTGATCCCCATTGGACGTGATCTCGCCGCATTTGAAAGCACGCTAATCAGTGTGCTTGAGAATTCCGTTCTTGGATGTGAAGTTCTGGTTTGCCACGATGGCAGCTACACGGACCCATTCGAACTCGGTGACGAGGTCAGGTTTGTTGTGGCTGACTCGGCTCATCCTTTGGACCTGATTTCGGCAGGTGCTTCACAATCGCGAGGGCGATTTGTGCATGTGCTATCAGACGGAATTCAAGCAACGAGCGGATGGACAGAGGGCGCCTTGGAGAAATTCGAGCACTACGACTGCGGAGTCGTCGCGCCGGTGATCCGTCACGTGACCGACGGCAAAATCGTGTCGGCTGGATGGTGCGACGGTGTTGATCGGCTATGCAAGAGTGCCAGCCAAGGCCGCGCCAGCCTCGAAGCATCCGCGACGCATCAAATTGGGGCCCATCTTCAGGCCTCTTTCTGGAGACGCGAACTAATCTGCTCGCTGAGCGATGCCTTCACCAGCAATAACTGCCTCGAAGCGAGCTATGCGTTTCATCACTTAGCATTTCAGGCTGGTTGGCGGTGCTGCTTGGCCAGCGAGTCGAAATTGTCCTACACGAACGATTCGCTCCCCTGGGATGAGTCTTCGCTGGGCCGTGGTTTGCGAACCCAGTGCATCAAGAATTATTTCTCACGTGGTGGCTGGGCGCGATCGACGTCCGCAGCGATCGCGGCTGTGCTATCAAGTCTAACTCGCCCCGGGCAGATTTATGAGGCAATCGGGCGGGGGCTCGCACCCTCAGTGAGCGGCAGCCTGCTCGAGCGTCTTCATGCGGACAAAGTCACCTCATGCGACCAGCATGAGATGATTGTCAGCATGCCCAGAAGAGATAAGCCGATCCAGCAGACGCAACGACGGGCTGCCTAGGAACGCCTTGGTTCGTGGGAAGAGCATCACTTGCAAGCACTCCTTTCCTGTTCTCAAGAAAGGCGTGATGCGTCCATTGCTTGTCCTTGTCTGAACTCACAGTGCAGACAGGCACTGGATCAACCATCGCATAGGGGATTCATCCTGCGGGAGATCCATTCTGCAGGGCAAAAGAATTCGTGCCGGGAAAAACCGCGATGGGAGGCTCCGTGCTGGGGCTATTCATCGCGGGCAAGCGGTCTGCCAGGCGTAAGGCTGGGGCGATTACACACGGCGTGATTTGATCCAGAGAGCGGACACATGCTTTGGGGCAACAGCAGCCCTTGGTGTGGCACAGCGGTGCGGCCATGTTCAAACGGAGCAGAACAGCTCTCTGCCGGCGAACGAGACGAGGCTCAGAGTTCGTGCCTGCCAAGGGGACACCTGTCGCAACGTAACAAACGGACCGTATCAGATGATACGAACGTTGTCAGTAGGCATCACCATGACGCTGGGCTGAGCGTCTTGCGTGTTATAATATTGAGGCCCATAACGCTGATACTCTATGTACATCGCAATGACAGCCAAGAGCATGAACAGCATGCTCAGGAACAGCATCACCGTATAAACACTCGCTGGTTGCTTCGTCTTTTTATCAGTCGAGGGTAGTGTCGACACGATCGCCCTCCTGAAGGATGCCTTCGCTGTAGTCTTTAAGAATTTCCGCAACCGAGCGATCAGGCTCAGCAGTCCGCACTTTTAGTTTGCCAACATAACGGCCTTGTCGAGTCACTTCCAAAAAGTGACCTGCTCGCAATCCTTCGTCAGATCCAATCGAAATCAACACCAGATGACTGGGTCTGTCGATTTGCAGGATATTACCATTTCGCTCTGGTGGAGCACCATCGAGTGGTTCGTTGATGTCGATGCCGAGAGCGGCAACAACTTCTTCGAACCGGGTAGCCTGGGCCATCAATTGCTTGTTCCGTTGTTCCAAACGCTGCTTGAAACCGCGAAGTACGTTCATGTCGTCAGTCAACTTGAGCGTTTGGGTAAAGAGTTCATCTCGAGCCTGCTGTTCCTGGCGAACATTCGACCGAAGAAGTTCGTTCTCTTTGCCCAACCGTTCCAGATCTTCGCTCTTCGTCGTGTTGGACTGTGCCAACTCGATATTTGCGGAGGTGAGTAGCGTCACTTGATTTTCACTCATCTCCAATGTTTCATTGAGCGTGTCCAGTTGCGTCTGAAGCGCCGCCAACGCTGTCTTCCGCGAAACCTGCTCGCGAGTCAAAGAAGCTTGTATTCGCTCCTTCTCACCACGCAGTTGTTCTTTTTCCCTATTGACCGACTCAATCTGAGCCTTCAGGCCGGGCTGACCATTTACACCTTTGAGCACGACGTCGCGCCAGTTTTTGTGCGAAGCAGTGGACACCAAAGCCAGAGCCGCG
>Ga0315334_10000753_pt1 | contig 19705 bp, 19 predicted proteins | sample M150034915metaG_FD_205555 | JGI IMG/M metagenome (GOLD analysis project Ga0315334, IMG submission 205555) | Ammonia-oxidizing marine archaeal communities from Monterey Bay, California, United States - M1 500m 34915 | ecosystem: Environmental > Aquatic > Marine > Intertidal zone | place: USA... | reverse complement strand
AAAAACAATATCAACCGTAGCAGTTGCCTTAACTCCGTCCGAACGATCAATCCCATATAATTTCAGAAGCGTTTCCACCGTGCTGGCGGGCAACCTGTTCGCGGCATTGGCTAAATTAGCGGTTTGATACGCAGTGGCCTCCATCATCGTAGTTTCGATCTGCCCGACACGAGGAGTCCACTGAGGCAAAAGAGCCTTGGCCTGCGTCAAACTCTCCTCCAAAATACTACTCACCGTAGTATCGAAGGGAGTCAAATCAATATAGGTTGACCAGTCAGGAGAAACCATGCCGCCCCCTAAACGAACTTAATCTCAACAGTGGAGATCGCTCCACCGCTGTTGACAACATCTACGCCCGCAACCTGTATAGAAGTGTCATAAAACTGTGCAAACTCTTCAATCAAAGACTCCGGAGAGAGTTGATCAAATGTGGGATCGTCAGTGCCAAAAGAGGGAAACAACCTGTGTTCACCCTTATGAGTCGAAACCATGGCCCGTATTTGCTGAGCCTTATACTCATTAGACGTATCGCTTACCTTTAAGAATTCCCCGTTATCCCTGAATCTCAACGGAATAGATAAAACGTCCATAATCCCTACTTTAACATCTACAGTGGCAGGATTTTACCCCGCCGCCCCTAGCGGCAACGAAACAAAATCAAGACAATGGTTCGCTACCCCACATTTCATCCCACGTTCCCGGCCCGACAACCCCATCCCTAGTCAGACGATTGATCCGCTGAAACTGCCTGACCTTCCTCTTGGTTCCCCAACCAAAAATCCCGTCGATCTTTCCACAATCAATACCCAAAGCCCCCAACCGACGCTGCAACACCTTCACCCGATCCGAACGCTCTTTCCTCCGAATCGGATTCGTCCTGATTTCAGCCGTAAGAGCAGCGTGATACCTAAGTAATGCTCCCCAATCCATGACCGGTTCTTTGACTTCCTCCTTAACGCCACCCTGCGCCAATGCCGGAGCGTCAAACCAATCACTAGAAGCCCGCGGCTGATGATGCCACCACTCCCCACGAACCGTCGGATGTATTCCATACTCTTTCGCAATGTTATTTACTTCCCACTTTTTTATTCCACTGCCACACAAACCGAAATCGACCGCATAGCAAAATCCGTCGTCCTGTTCCATGTGCCAACTTCCGCGCCAAATCCCAATACCATTTAAGGCTTTAGGTCCAAACCTTCTATCAGGATTCGCCGCAAGATTAAATCCAGTCTTACGGCTTTTATAGCCGTCATAAAAATATTTCTGCCTTGCGTAAGTTCGGCAACCACTGGTAACCCTTACACGACCACTGATACGCGGATCTTTAAAAAAGGCTTCCAATCGCTTTACGAAACGTGGGTGGAGCAGGGTTAGGTCAACGCCCCATTTTGCTGGGATACTCATCATTATCCTTCCAGTGCCGCAACACGGGTGGTTAATTCTTGTATTGCTTTAATCATAGGTGAAACCAGTTCCGTATACCGCAATCCCTGCTCGTAGTGCTCTTCCACGGCAGCAACATGAGGGACATTGCGTTCAGGGTCGGCCGCCATCTCGGGGTGTGCTTCAATCAGTGCGTTAGTCCAGATAGCCGTGTCGGAAGCAGCACCCCCTAATACTGTTTCAACTTCCTGCCCAAGCAGGCCGTAGTGCGTCCTGACACCTGCCCTTCCCTCGGTTTCGATCCACTTGAACTTCACGGGCCGTAGGGCATTGATGAAGTCCAGCCCCAGATCAGAGTCAGCGATATCCGTTTTCTGATTCTGATCGGATGTGTTTATTGTCCCATTAACAGCGAACACCTCGCCCCATCGGGCATCGGCGTAGCCAAGGTTGTAATTACCGTTTCCTAGAGGATGACAACCGTACTGGAATGTGTTACCAAAGAACGAGAAGTCGCCGTACTGGTTGTCAATAAAGAAGCCACCTCGTTCGTACCCACTCCAACTGTATGTTGGAGAAAATTGTATGTATCGTTCAAACGTGCCCGCGGTGCCCTGCGTGTGCGTGCCTGTGGCCCTGACAGTCAGCCCACCATTGGCTACATTGTCATGGCCGGAGTGGTACAGGTTGTACTTAGTGTTATCATTGTCATAGACATACCAGTCACCCTCATCGCCCGTGGTGTACCCTGCCCCCATAATGGTCTTGTGCAACAGGAGGGACGCTCTTGTCGTATTCACCGTGCTGCCGGGAATAATCTTTACAGCGGGATGAATGGAATCCTTAGCCTGAATTACAACGGGGTGATATTCGCTACCGCCAGCATCCAATACCGCAGTCGTCGTATTAAACAACACGGCATCATTAGTTGTATTGACAACCAAAGTGTTAACATCCCACGAAAACGTCGTCGCCTGAGGGTTGAAAACAATTAGATCATCCTGCTTGCCCTCCACAAAACTGATCCAAACGGTATCCCCCACACTTGGCACCGGCCCAACATTCGGATACGGCCCCACCGACATCGGAGGATTAATGCCTATCCGAGGACAGAAGATGCTCACTCCGGCAAAAGCGCCCTCCGATTCCTCTACCTTCGTGACCTTCGCCTGATAGAAGCCAGACCTCGCCCGATTCCTCGTGGAGTATGCCTTATTTCGAGTTGGATAAACCATTAGAAATAGTGTTTCCTGCCTTTAATGGGGCGCTGCCCAGCCATCATCGCGGTGTGTTACCACAGCACCAGCCATCGAAACGTCATCCGATGGTATCGTGACGCCCTTTGTCGCCTGCGCCATCAACCTTGTCGAATCGGGTGGTGTCAACAACAACTCCCAATCGTCGGCGTCAAAAATCCCGTCAATACCACTCACTGTCGTAATCGTTTCCTGACCCGTGAAGAAAGAACGGTCAGACGGATCCAAGTCCGAAACGGCTGTCACAACTTCCGTGCCCAGACCCTGTTCCTCCTGCCACTTCCTCACCGCTTCAATCGTTCTAGGCCCGTAAATCGCCACACCATCAGCGTCAACCTCCGTTATCCCCAAAACCATCTGAATCCGCTCAACAGCAACACCCTTCGACCCCCGAACCAAAACACGCCCATCTATCCGCCCAATCCCACGACCCACCGTGGTGTCCTCAACGGTGTCCTCTGTCTCTATCAACGTTCGACCTGAGATTGTCACCGGTTGATTCACCCCCTCTGTCCAACTAACAGCAGCGATCAAATGCTTCCGGTTACTAAACAATCCCATATTTCTAAACGTGACTGACATACCCGGACGAAGACTCATCCCATTTTCCCTACCAATCAGACAAGAAAACGACGATCCCGTCCAATTGTTATCATCCTGACTGAAAGAATAGGCATAAGGAAACCAAGGATCGTTTTCATCAGCGTTTGAACAATCAACAATGATTCCCGGCTGTCTCTCCAAAAGATAATCCTCAGAAGTAAAATATAAAACCCCGTAACTTTCAAACACGATATATTGCAAATCACTGGCAAGCCGCATCAACACATCCCATGTGGACTCGTCATTGTCTTCTCCCTGCTGACGCGTAACAGAAGTCATACTTGGAGAAGACTGGATAAACATCTTCAAACCGAATTCCTCTGCTATCTGCTGAGCGCACAAAGCAGCCGAAATGCCGACACCATTGCCACCCCACGTTTTGGCCCCCTTTGCCCTTCTCATCCGCTGAATCGGCAAGGACATGGCCGTTATGTCAACCCTGTCGTGCCCCCCACCGGCACGCGTGACCTCAGTAGCCGTGATCTCATAGCCGTAACCGTTGTAAGACATTGGACGACGGATTTGAAAATAATTGTTTTTCAACATTCTGAAATCCTTGTCATAAACAGAGAACTTCAACTGAGTCGTCATATCCATCGTCAAAGAAACACTAAGATTTGTAATCGCTTCTTCAATATCGCTTTGTCTATTAGACCCGATCTCCCCTATCTGAAGGTCACCTATTTCTAAACGCGAGATACTGTCCATGGCTTTAACCGGTACCGGTTCCCGGCGGACCAAGTTCTGGATAAAGAGGCACATTCTCACGCGGTGTTGTCACTCCAGAAGCGTCTGACTCATCATTATTCTCATTGTGGTCCGAGTAAACCTTTTCTTCCCCATCATCCTCATCCGCCGTATTAGAAAGAGTCGGTTCCTCTAGCACCGCAGCCAAATGAACAAGTCTCACATTCAGCGGAATGGTTTCCTGAAGTGAAACTTCCGCTCTCGCTTTGGTAATCTCACCACCCAAGGTGCGTTCTACCGAAGAAAACGACAACCTCACCATCCGAACGTGGTACGGCAGTATCACGCCACCATGTTGGAATGTCAGGTCCACATCTTCCTCTGCTATCTGCTGCAACAGCCCCAATCTCTCCTCTACCGTGGCCGACCCGCCGCTCGCAGGATCAGCAATAACGGCACTCATAGTGACGGTTCTGTTCTTAGGGGCGACCGATCGCAGTAGGGGTTTCCTGCCGGGCCGCTGAACCTCTGAATAATTGAGAGCAAATTCGCCATACTGAACCTCTTTAGGTCCGAATGGGAATGTGAACTCTTTTTTCGACGGCTGAACAGCAGAAGCCCAAGTGTTGAATTCATTCGCGGTCATTCCCGCAAGCGATTCAAGTTCCGCATTAACGTTGAGCATGTCATCGAACTTATTGCTAGAACCACCCACCTGTCTTATGACCACGCGTCCCGCTGTTTTTGGTTCCACGCGCCTTCTAGCAGCACTTGTCTCTGGTGAAACGTCCTCTACATAATACCTAAGCACTGACCCTAGAAGAAAAGCCTCCGGATCATCAATAAAGCCAGCCATAACTTACCTCACCTCATCAATTTCAACGACTGAACATGGTTCCTTTAGGTGCGTTCGGATCCGCCGGGGTGTACCACTGGTCTTGGTACGCGGTCGGTCCTCCTCGGCCAACCCTAACTCTCCGCAGCGACTGGTTCTGTCCCAATTGAGAACCCCCAGCGTGCGCGTCGCTTGATGTCGCACCCGGCAGTCTGCTCGGATCCAGCGCGCTGTCCAGATCCTCCAACTCGCCGCTCATCAGCATGTTACGCATCCTCACAAACTCAGCAGCAGTTATTTCACCCTCATCGCCAAGCCTAGAAATCGAATCAGCAGCCTTGGAATAAATCTTCTCCGTCAACACCGCCAATTCACCTGCTGCGTCACCCGATGCGAAAGCCCTATCAACCATGGCCCGGATCTCATTTGGTTCCATACCCAGCGTTGTTCCACGCATCTCCAACGCCTTCACCGCCGGTGAATTAACAAAGTTCTCCATCGATCGCGTCAAAGAAGCAGACGCTTCATCCCTCAACGGATCAAACTTGGAAGACTCAATGCCGTGCTGAGCATTCGCTCCTTCAAGACCCATAACACTCTTATACATATAATCCTCAAGAGCCGTACCAGTCAGACCCTGAGCCTGCCCCTGATTCATTGCCGACGCAATCCAATCGTCTGTCAATTGGGCACCGACATCATCCTCCATGCTTCCGCCGCCTGCCAAATGCTCCAACAGCGCCTGAGTCGAAGCCCGACCCTGATTAGACGCCTCATTCTCCTGAGCCATCGTGGCGAACCTATTGCCCGTCCAAGAGTCATATGTGGCGGTGTTAATAACATCGTTCCATCCCGCCCGACCCATGTCGGCAAAGTCTTGAGTTATGTTTCGAATGAATTCATTAGTAGCCTTTGACCCTTCCTGTAGGGCAATACCCATGCTCACAGCATCATCCTCAATCTGAGTGGCAGACAGGCCCGTGATGTCCACCAACTTTCCGATTGAAGAATTCAACGCATTTATCTGGACGGGAACCTCATCAATCGCCCTCTGCTGATCCGTCTCCAGTTTGGACTTCAATGACTCGTAACTAACGCCTTGCGAAGTAGCCATGGCCTTCATGGCGTCTTCGTTCCCTAAGAGTTCTGTAAGTTGATCAGGCGCTGCGATGATGGCGTCACGACCAACGGCTGTCCCCATCCCTTCAATAACCGTATCAACCAGTGCCGTCGCTAGTGCCTCCCCAGCCTCCGCCATTTTCTTCTCAGCGTCGTTCCCTTTAATCCAACCACCGATCCCACCAACAAGACCACCAATTATTGCACCACCTAGCGTCCCAATAACCGGAATAGGAATAGCAGTACCTATCGCCGCTCCCGCAGCAGCACCCGCTCCGACACCAAGCGTCGCTCCGCCCTTAGCCGTCTTCGCATCCCAAGCGCCCTTCCCCAACGTAAGGGCCAAGGCAGCAAGACCCAGCGTGGGACCGCCCAGTTTGCCGCTCAACCCCTGTCCTGCCATCATGCCCATGGATCCCATCATCCCGGCCTGACCCAAGACACTTCCACCCTCGCCACCGATCATGGACCCAATCATCATGGAACCCATAGCCATGGCCATTCCACCGCCCATGCCCATTCTCGCATTGCGAAGACGAGACATTCCTCCCTTCGCCGCCGGGGGAGGCGATGTGAACCTGCCGTTAGCGTCACGCCACCGGCCCTGAGAGTCCATTGTTTTATCGCCAACCATGGCACCCGGACCAGCAGCAGCAGCACCACGGCCAAAGAATCCTCGCAAGCCTCCTCCCCGTCCAGCGGCAGCGGAGGCGGCGGCACCGGGAGTGCTGCCGAAAAGCGTACTCCCCGCCCGCATGTTCGCAGCCCCACGCGCACCAGCGGCGGTAAGCGCCTGCCCTGCTCGGGTTCCTCCGAACCTCCGCCCCGCCTCCTGCATGATCTTGCTTCCGCCCGTTACCGCTGGCATAGCCTCACCGGTCCGTAACGCTGTCGCCTGCGCCCGGAAACCACTAGTAAACGCCCCAGCCCTCCCACGACCCGCACCAGTCATTCCGAAGTATGCACCAGCCAGCATCGCCAAACCGCCAAGACCGCCCGGCAACTCAGCGATAACACCAATCAAACTGTTCAACACCTTCAACAACGGCAAGAACGCCGATACAACCATGGTTATAACAGGAAGAGCAGACTTGAATGCCTTCACAAACTGTGAAGCAAAATCTGCCATCACGGGGAACACTTCGTCAGCGATGTACGCTATGAACTCATTCAACTCTGGCAGAATCTTGAAAAACTCGTCTTTGTACTGGGTTACCACGGCAAGCCCGCCAGCGATCAACTTGCCTAAAGATGTACCAAACTGTTCAAACGCAGTAGCGGTTTCTTCAATGGAGTCTTTCCATGTGCCGAAACGTCCTTTAACGAAATCACCGATTTCACCAAACAAGTTCTTGACCATCGTCCAAGCGTGTTCGCCAGCCACGCTGAACTTCTCCATAGATTCACCAAGACCCCCAAAGAACCTGCTAGATCCTCTTTTGAAATCAGTCCACCAATCAGCAATCTTGCCGAAGACTTCCATCATGCGTGGAAGATCCCTGACGATGATCGTGGAGATCCAATTGGTGAACGTCTCCATTGAATCCACCAACCCCGGAATGAACGTTTCCATACCAAACTCTTGGATCGCCCCTCGAACCCTGAACAAGGTGCGTGAGAAAATGTGTTCAACATCATTCAACGCGTTGGTCAGCGGCACTAAGAAGATCGCGCCCATGTCAGCGAACTGCGTGTAAAAGCGCTGGACCAAACCCTTGAAGCGTCCCATCAGGGTGTTGTTCAGTTTGTCCAATTGACCAGAGAACGCTTCGGGAGTCAGTTCTCCCGAAGCCAGTGCCTTTATGAACTCGTCGGCACCCATCGATCCGGCTGCCGCCGCCTGCTGGGCAAACTGCGGACCCATTCCCTTAAGTGCATCTACGCCCGCTGCGCTTGATCCGGTCTGTTTGACCTGAGAAATCGCCTGCGCCATCGCTTGGAACTGCTTGGGGTCACCGCTGGCGATATTTCCCATTTCCCGCATCAACGCTGTCGTGTTGCTGGAAATACCGGCACGACCCATTGTCGAAGCGGCCTGAGTAATTGCTTGCATGCCCATCACACCAAGACCAGCGTCCGCCATCGGTGCCCGCAGCGCCGTTCGTGCTTGCTGTAGACCACCGATGAAGGGAGCCAACTGCATCTGCGAGAACTGCCGGTTCGCTGCTGCCAACGCTGAAACCAACGCAATAACGCCGCCCGCCAAACCTGCTACTGCGACGCGCGCGAAACTCACGGTACTATCCCACGCCCGCATAATGGCCTTACCTGACGCCAACGCCGCTTTCATCGCCAACAGACCAACGGTTACAAGCCCCAACTCAAGAGCCAATCCCTTGAAGTTGAGTTTAAGGATTGCCTTACCAAAGTCAGCAAGCCTTCTTAAAGTAGTACCAATAGCCTCACCAAGACCCCGTTCGAAACCATTTGAAACTCTAGTAAGTGCCTTGTTGGTTCGACCTAAACGCTTTTCGAGAGTATTAGTAAACGCGGTTATGGCTGCCGCTTTAGACATATCCGGGTCGATTTCGACCCTAATAACTACCTTTTGTTCAACCGCCATAGGTAGTACCTTCTAGTAACTTGGGCTAACGTTTGCGGGCTGCCGCGCGAGCCTTTTCTTGCTTTTCGCGATCGATCGCAATGACTTTTGCACAGGCTACACGAACGGCCCATTCTTCCTCGGTACAATCTAGGATTCTGAGCGGGTCAGTTCCCCAAAGTTCTCCGAGTCGTGCGGCAGTTTCAATAATAGGGTTCTCGGAGAACTCCTCTATTATTGAATCGTAGGGTTTATTTCCTCTACCTCTTCACCGTATCCAGCAGCATCCAAAATGGCCAAAGCCGTGGATTCTAGGTGTGGGTCAATACCATAGAAATGCCTAATGCCGTCGGGAATGGGACGGTTGTCATTGGTCATTTCCAGAATAGCCGAGGAAGCGAAAGTCAGGTTAATTGAATCTTCGTTTTGGACAATCTCGTCGTTAATGAGAATCGCCGTACAACAAGAACCCACGACATAGCAAGCGAACTTCAACGGATCAAACCCGTCCTTGGCGTTCTCTCCGCTGTTGCGTCGCCACGCCCTCAACTGGTTCTGCGTGATGTTGGGAGAAAACCTGACCGTCACCCCTTCCCGCTCAGGGATGGGGATTTCGATCTCTGGTCGTTCAACCTTCTTCGAAACCTCTTGACGTAACTGTTCAAGAATAGTCGGTTTAGACGACTTATCAAGAAGATCGTCGGAGCCGCTGTCGTCGCCCAATGAATAACTGATTGATTTTGAATCTGCCATAGTCTGAATAGTACACCCCTCCAAGGGGCGATTCAAGTTTTAGGTTAATAAATACTTCGTGGAGAAATTAGGCCAGTTTGCCGATTGAGAACGTCATACTGAATGTTGCCGGAGCGCCAGACGACGCATCGCCATCAGGTTCAGTCAAACCCACCAACAAAGCGTTGGTATAAGCCCTCGCTTGGCTACTCTCAGGAACCTTGAGATCACAGTCAGTCTCGAAAATGTTGACGTTGTAATACGCCTGACCAACCAAAAAGCGAACCTTGGAGATGGAATCAGCGTCTTTGACTGGATCGTAGTTTCGGGTAACCGTGACATCACCGACCTCGGCAGAAGCGCACAAAGTGTCGGGGAACTTCTGTCCACCGTCATAGACCTTTTCAACAGCAGCAGTGATCTCGCCACCAGTCACCGAAGACCAATAATCCAGAAACGGAGGTAGGTTCGTAGGATCTACGCCGATAGTTCCGGGTGCGATTTCCGCCACAATTTGTCGCTGTGAAAGTTTTGCCATTTAACTACTCCTGTTTAAAGGACACCTGCTGTCATATTAGACTTAGTAATGTTGATGCTAATCTTATCACCAACCGCTGATACACGAATCGCAACATCGGCAGTAATCTGACCAGTTGCCAAAGTTCCCGTCGGGTTATTTGAACTGTTCACAATGACCGAATAACCCTTATCAATCTGCCCTCCACCCGAATCGTAAGCCTCGTAAACCCCACCCTGCTCTCGGATAGGATCGACAACCCCGATTAGATCAAGTTCAATCCTCTTGAACAACGATCCACGACCATCAACGGTCTGGAACACATGCCGCTCCATGCGCTTCTCGCACTCGTAAACAACATGGTTAACTGTGTCGCGATGGGTAATGAAACGCCAGTTGTTTTCATCATTGGAAGCCGAGCGGGCACCATAAACCCGAACCCTGCCATTGATAATCCTGAGGGCGTTAATGCGAGCGTTGTCCAAAGCATCACCAGTCGCCTTGTCCATCAAAACCGTAGACGGCTGCGCTAGAGCAGTCACATACGACGCCTGCGAAATCAATCCAGCACCAACCCGCCACGGGCCGCGAGCCTGATTCGCCGCCTTAGACCGCGCACCCGCCACATACGCTTCTGGACTGACAGTAATCGTCAACCCAGCAGCAGCCGGATCAGGGATCTTCACCCACGGATAATAAAAAGCCGAATAATGGGAGTCGGGGTCTGTATAAATCGCAGGCGAAGCACCGTTCAAAGCCGTCTTCGCACCCGAATCAGTCGCAGCCGACGTAAAGGCACAAAGCGCAATTCGATCATGAGCCTTGGCATGATCAATTAGAGCATGCCAATACGCTGCCGCTGTTGCAATCCCCGGAATCATCACAGCGCCGGGACCGAGATCCTTACCCATCTTGGGAAGGGCTTCAACGTAGTTGTCCGTAGCAGAACCATCAGTAACCAGCGTGCCGTCTGCACCACTAGCAAGAGCGGTTTGAGCGCCAGCAGCCGGAAGCGTAGTGGCACCAGTTTCTTTCGCCACCGTAACCAAGTGAGGAACACCCACATTGAAACTGCTAATAAGAGTATCGATCGTAGTGATATCGGTGGTGTACAGCACCAGTACGTCGTCAAGGAAAACCTTGACCCTGACACCGGAAACATCACCAGCAACAATCTGAACATCCAGATTCGCTGCCCATGCCCCGACATCCGCGGCGGTGAAAGTCGCCACAGTGGAACCGGCTGAATTCGATACAGCCAAACTTCCCGCAACGGCATCATCAGCGACTGCCCGCTGCACATATAGCCGACTTCCGCCCTCTTCAAAATACGTCTGAGCGTGGGCATACACATTGCCCGAAACATAACCACCGTAATACTTAACGTATTCCGTCAGGTTGCGAAGGAGTGTTGGCTCCGTTGACTTTCCCCGAACGGTGGTTCCAACCATAAACGCTTGGCCCGAAACGACATCACCATCGGTTTGAGGCCCGCTACGAACTGCGGTATTTACTACGACTCCCGGCATTCTTACGCCTCCACGGTGCTTACCAACAGGGCTTGTTCTTGGAAAATCTTACATGCTTTCTGCGTTGTTTCGTTGCATGTATGAGATCGCTGTATGAATATAGCAGATCATCTACACCTCTAGGCTGAAGGAATCACATTTTGCGATGCTGCTGAATATGCGCCCGTTCCATCCAAGTTCAAAGCCGCTACTCTGAACTGGTAAGAACTCCCATTGTTCAAGTTCGGAATGACATAATACGGAGTCGAAGACTCCGTGTCGGCAACATACGTCGTCCAATTCACCCCAGCGTCACCAGAGGCTTGAATGACATAACCGGTGATGTAGTTAATCCCACCGCCATCCCAAGTCGGCGCACGCCAAGTCGCGGTTGCCACTTCATTTCCACCAGCCACCTGCAAGAATGTCGGAGCATTCGGAACTTTTTCAATCAAGGATTCGTTCAATACCGTAGTCAATACCGTGCCCAAAGCAGCACGAGAAATCGTCTCCTCAAGACTCAAATCGTATGAAAGGAACGACGCTGCCAAAAACCTTTCCCCTTTCAACAGCGTCAAATCGGAAAAGTCCTCCGTGATGGTTCCCTCATCAACCTTGATGTCACAAGCCGTACCTTCTGCTGCGGCAGTACGAAGCGCAGGACGATCCAACATCGCCTCACGAACCACCATCGTCATATGATCCCTAGCCACCGTGACCTGTTCTGGACCAACAGCCCTCACCCAAACGTATGTTCGCATCCCATAAATCACGTTATAAGTAGGATCCAAGTTGGCCGACAGAACATCACGCTCAATCTGTCGGGTGGATTCAACCAACGTAATAATCGTCGGCCAGTTGTCCATAGTCAACGGCTCAAAAGTCAAATATTTGACAGGGTTAGGCAGTATCGTGTCGTCAAGCAGTAGTGCGTTCCGATAGTTCATCACTCGGGTCGGAAGATCCGCCGCCAAGTAATCACTAACATACTTCTTCGCCGCGCTCGGGCCTTCCATTTGGGCAACCATCAGTCAGTCACCAATGCCTTGAGTTTCTTGTATGACCTAGTACCCTTCATGCCATACACCAAATACTCGGCAACTTCTTCTCCAAGATCGTGAGCAAACCCCTTAGGGACAAACACTATCTTTCGCGCTGGCATGAATTTAGTTCCAGTTTGATGAAACTTCGCATACTCCAAATCAGTTCCGAACGTTGCCGAATGCATCCCAACATGGTTCACCCGACCAGACAGCGTCGTAAGGTCACGATATAGATCACCCTCTCTGACCATGGTAGGCAAAGCGCCGTAGTGGGCGATCTTCCACGACTGGTACTCCGTATCCAGCGTGTTCCACTTCTTGCCGGAAGCAAGCCCTTGTGTGGCAAAGTTTGCACGGTTGGCTTTCTTCATTTCGTCGCGTGCCCATCTCAACTGGGCGTGAAAATTTCCTGCTCGCTTGACCATGCCCGCAAAATAGGCTCTGGTTTTCAAAACCCCCTTTGCTTCTATCTTGCTCATGTCAGGCAATCCTGACGCGACGCCACCGTTTAACTGAGTTCATTTCTTCTTCGGTAAAACCAGTAACCAAGGGTGCCACGTTTCTAGTCGTCAAATCTTTCATGCCTACAACGTCATCGTGAAGGTTTTGCACTTCACGAGACGCGGCTCTCAAAACAACCAATTTCAGCGCGGTAGTGTTATCCAAGGTCGCGTCTAAACCAGCCGTATAATTGACTACGATTATATCATTATCTTGAACAGTGAACACATCGACACCATATCTTCGTACCACATAATTAGTACCAACGACTTGGGTCGTGGCAGAGGAATCACTCTGGCCTTGTACGGTCAAAGACTCTACAGAGATAACCGGTGACCTGCGGGTATACAAAACATACGGTGGCTTTGTAACATCAAGAACAGCACTACTCGTCCTGTCAAGGTTGTAATCATAGAAAAAACTGTAAGAAGAAGAACCGGTGTAATTCGCTTCGGCTACATGCGTCTCCGAAAAAGACGCAGCCGTAACTGGCCGCCCAATGTAATGTTCCAAATCGGCCTCTAACCCATCAAGAATCATTTGGGCAGCGTCTTCTTGGGTATTACTTAAAGTAATATCCATATACTTTTTCAGGTCTGATGTAGTGGCTAAGGCCATTTAACGCCCCCCTCTACCGTCTCAACGCATCCGCACCGGCCTGAGCAGCACGAGCAACAGCAGCATTCACACGATCTCTCCACCCCGGACGCCTCCGCCGACGACCAGTAGCGGTCACCGGCGTTTCAATATCAGTAGAGGTGTCCGGAATGGGCATAGCATGCTCCTGTAAAACCAGCGGCGCTTATGTTAAAAAAGTGTACCGCATTGCACCCTGCCCGTGGGTCTAGTAATATCGATTACGATGACCGGTTCTCCCAGACTACTACACGCTCGCAATCGACTGATCCTTGCCCTATACTTAAAGGGCCACAGTCTCTCCCAATTGGCAACACGATTTGATTTGTCGAAATCTAGGATTTCTCAAATCGTTAATAGCAAAGGCATAGAAAATGAACGATAGCAGTGAATTCGATAAGATCATTTCAAAAATGTCAGACTCTCCCAAAGAAAAAAACCGCTCCGGTATAGGTACGCTCTTTGGTGTTCTCATAAGCGCCTGCATCGTCAGCACCTTCGGGGGCGTGATTCTTATGTTGGGCAACGCGATCATCAACAACGCTTACCCCAACATGAATGACTTCCGCCCCGGAATCGGCTATACCTCCGCCTGCCAAATCTTCTTCTTGGGCTTCTGCCTCGTTTCAATCTTCATCGGCATGGTCAACTCGTCAAGAAAATCGTAATGCCCCTTGCGTAACCCGATTTGTTCCGGTAGATTGCTTTCTACGGTAACTGACTAACTAACTGGAGGAATACCGTGGACACCAGCAACGAGCAGGAAGTCCTGCGTAGCATCCTGTCTTCCGCAAAGGTTAACGAGGAAGACTCGGAACGAAAGGCTGAACTTCGCAAGGTTCGGCAGCGGCGCAAGATGACAGCGTCGTACAAAGCACACAAGACTCTCGAAGTCCTGTACCCGGAACAGTACAAGCGACTGTTCACTCAGGCTTACGAGATCCTTGGCGCAGACGATCGGTACACCGAAACCGTCTGAACCGCCCGCATTGCGGCCCCCCAGCAAGTGGGCGGGTGATCAGAGAGGGCTTCGGCCCTCTCTTTTCGCGTTCCACCCGAACCCCCCCTTCGTGATGTATCTTTAGCGAATGGTCGGTAGAACGGACGAATCCTTCATCCCCGGTGTATACATCTCTCCGCTGGAACCCGGACCGTGCCCGGTCTGTGGACACCCCACAGGAGATTGTTCCGCCGACGATCATTTAATAAAGTTTGTTGAAGAACCGACTGATGAAGACTCTTTTCTTGTTGAGGAAGATGTCATTCAGAGAAAATGGATTTCTTCCAACCATTTAGCAAAGGTGCTAGTGGTACCAGCAGGTAAGAGAATAAGCAGGTCAGAGGCTGAAAAATTAGGACTGATTTAACCCTTTTAGTATAGCAATCAAGTGCCATACTATGAGTCCTTCTTATAAACACCTCACTGTAAGCCAGAGGATCAGATGTCTTTATCCCCAAAATTCCTAGACCCCTACATCTCCAAAACACCTCCTTGGGGGTTCAACGGACTTGGCTACATAGTCTACAAACGCACCTATGCCCGTATCACCGACGACGGTCAAACGGAAGAATGGTGGCAAACCTGCCAACGGGTCGTAGACGGCGCTAACGCCATCGGAGCCGAACTCACCAAAGACGAAGCCGAACGCCTGTTCGACTATATGTTTAACCTCAAGGGTTTACCCGGCGGGCGGATGCTCTGGCAATTGGGAACCCCCAACAACTTCCGGCTCGGTGGGGACAGTCTGTGTAACTGCTGGTTCGTGGACATTCAGAAGCCTGAAGATTTCGCATGGATGTTTGAACGCCTCATGCTGGGCGGTGGTGTTGGCTTCTCCATCCTCCACCCACAACGCCTCGGAATCGTCCGACAGGGTGTCGTCACCAACCACAATGTCCCAGACGCCGACTACATCGCTCCCGACAAACGGGAAGGCTGGTCGGAATGTTTACTCCGGGCCATGAAGACCTACCTTGGCGACAAGGACGATCCAACAGAACTCACCTACTCCACGGAAATGATCAGACCTGCGGGTGCCCCCATCAAAACCTTCGGGGGAACAGCGTCAGGACCGGGCATTTTGATAGAGGGCATCACGAAAATCTGCGCGCTTCTAGACAAAGCGGTGGGTCGTCACCTCAAGGCCACCGAAATCCTAGACATCGGTAACATTATCGGGTCTGTGGTCGTTGCTGGAAACGTCCGCCGCAGCGCAGAAATCGCTCTCGGAGACCCATACGACACCGACTATCTCAACGCCAAACGGTGGGATCTAGGAAACATCCCACCCCACAGGGCGATGTCAAACAATAGTGTTGTCACATCCAATACCGACGCCCTGCCCGACGCCTTTTGGGATGGGTACCGTGGCAACGGTGAGCCATACGGCCTGTTCAACTTGGAAGCCGCACGGAAACTTGGGCGCAGCCACGAATTCCGTCTAGATAAGACAATCGAAGGAACTAATCCCTGCGCTGAAATCGGTTTGGCCAACCGTGAATCTTGCAACCTCGCAGACATCTTTCTCCCAAATATCGAATCGCAAGACGAACTCATCGACCTTGCCAAACTCCTATACAAGATTCAAAAAGCAGTCGCGGCATTGCCATACCTAGACCGCGAATCGGACGAGATCACAAGTAAGAACATGCGCCTCGGCCTCGGGGTTTCCGGCATAGCACAGGCAAGAGAAAAACTAGATTGGCTATCACCAACTTATGAAATGTTGCGTGACTTCGACCGTTATTGGTCTGCCTACAAGGAATGGCCCCCATCCGTTCGACTGACAACAGTCAAGCCAAGCGGAACCCTCAGCCTTCTCGCTGGGGTCACTCCCGGCATCCACCCCGGATACAGTCGCTACCACATTCGTCGTGTCCGCATGGCCGCCAACGACCCGCTCCTATCCTACTGCGAATCCCGTGGTTATAAGGTTGAGTGGGTCGAACACGATAACCGCACCAAGGTTGTGGAATTTCCCTGCGAATTCCCAGAAGATACTGTCGTCGCTGCTGACATGACAGCGGTACAACAACTTCGACTACAGGGCAGGCTCCAGCACGACTGGGCCGATAACGCCGTATCCGTCACCGTCTACCTACAGCCAGAAGAACTCACCGAAGTTCGCCAATATCTCAAAGATAACTGGCATTCCATGAAATCTGTTTCATTCTTACTTCACAGCGAACACGGATTCTCACAAGCGCCGCTGGAGGGAATCTCGAAAAACGAGTACCTACAGATGTTGAACAAAACTCATAACGGTAAAGTTCTCATCGGTGCTGGTGTCAGTGAGATACTGGACGACGACTGCGCCACCGGTGCCTGCCCCGTCCGGTAGCAACACGACTGTTACTATTCCCCCGTGGCTGACGACGACCTATCAACCCTCTCTCTGATGAAGGTCACTCTGGCATTAGAGGCAGCCATAGACGCTGGAGTATGGACTGAAACTGAAGAAGGAATCTGCGGACACTGCTACACCGTAGGACAGGTCTACAGCACCAGCCCAGACGCTACCCAAAGTTTCATCCCGACATCTACAAGCGATGTCTGTAAAGACTGCCTGATCCACAGAGCGCTATGGAATAACTACTTAGCATTACACCCCTAGCGTAACCAAATCTGGAATGGTATTATTGGTTATGACCGTTCCTCAAAGAGTGGAAGTTTACCGAAACCTCCATAAGAACTGTTACAGCGTTCGTGCCCTAACAGGTGAGAACAAGGGACGCGTAATTGACTACGTTCAGTCGATCACCCTGAAAAACGCCACATTTGTTGTCCAGCCTGCCGGACGAGACAGGGTTCTACGAGAAAAGCGCAAGAATGTCCACGCGTTCGTTCGCGGGCACATCACTGACGAACCATTCAAAAACGGCACGCCAGTCAAATACGACCCCTACCTAACTGACGCCTTCATTTTCAAGCACTACAACGGAACCGTCAAAGAAGCACAATGGGTCCACTTGTCTTTTAGCGACGACGGACATTCCCGTATCGAAGCATCGCTATAAAAAGCAAAAGCCCCCCGGATTTCTCCGAGGGACTTCTACTTTTAGGCGGTCAGGTCACTGACCTACTCGCTACCTAAGGCTTAGGAAGGAGCAGCGTCGAAGGTGACTTTGACGAATGACTCGGGCCGCTTCACCGCAAGGGCGAGGCGCTGCTCCGCCAGAACGACAATAGCGTTCCGCACGAAGAAGTCCGAATGCTGTTCGCTGACACGAATCGTGGCCTCTTCCCGATCGTACAACTGGGCGCCCTGACCGAACGAGCCGATCAGCGCAGTACCAGAAGCAATCGCCGGAGTGTCCACGACGGGGATTCGCCAAATGCGTGCGTCCGCACCGCTCTGAATGGAAATAGCCATCAGGTACTGTCCATTTGAATCCTTGAACAGTTCAATGTCTTCCCAATCGTTCGGGTTCAGAATCACGCCCGTTGGCTCGTAGTAGGCGAGGAACGACAGAGTCGCCGCACGCCGAATGGCGTCAGCCTTGCCGTCCGCTACCGGAACGGTCGCACCTGCGGACCATGCGTAAGTCTGAATACCAGAGGTGTTCAGAATACCCGTGAGGTCTTCGCTTGTGCCAGCGCCGGATAGGATCTGGAAGTCCTCATGTAGCCGAAGGCCGTAGAGGAGTTCGTTGTCGATGATCGACCGCAACTGCGGCTCATCAGCAAGAACGTTGCGGTGGGCTGCTTCCCAGTGAGCGATGGTCCGCACAGGCGCCTGAACACCAGTGAATGCCATCGTCGTCTGCGGCTTTGCGCCGAAAGCAGACGAAACACGCTCAGGAACCGTGCTAGCAGCGTTCGTGAAGCCGCTCATGCGGAAATACTCAATGACAGCCGAGTTGGTCCGGCGAGTCGGGAAAAGATCCCGAACGCGGGTCCGACGATGCTGCTGAGTAACGATCGGATCACGAGTGATCGTGCCGAACGCGGCAGGAGTGCCACCCGGCAGAGACGAATAAACGTCCTTGGTGCCGTAGTCGCTACCCTCATAGAGGTTCTTCACATTGTACGGGCTGTCCATCGTGCCAGATCCACGGCTCATCATCGCCTTGAATTCATCTGACTCAACAAACGCTGCACCAAGACTCTTCACGCCAGTAGGAATCGTGACAGAAGCCATAGCGCCATCAGCGTTAGCAACCGCAGCAAGCGACTCCGCCGGAGCCTCTGTGCCCCAATCCGAAACCTTCTGCATGTCTTCCATGGAATCAATCAAAGACTTGATCTCTTTGATCTCACCCATATTGCTGTCGAAAGCGGCCTTTCGATCACTGTCGATGATAATCGCACCATCTTCAGTGCGGAAGGAATCCGCAATCTCGTTATTGGCTGTCATCTTCTCGCGCAATGCGCCCTGAAGTTCTGTCAGCCGACTCTCGTCAAATGCCATAGTCGTAACTCCTGTTCGACAAAGTTGAATGGTTTTGATGTCAGTCGGCTTAGGTAAGCACCATTACCGATTTGAACAGGAGTAATCTTAGATTATGCAAATGCGGTTTGAACGCAACTGCTATAGGTAGTTATCTAGGAATTTTTCCAAGTGTCAGGGAGTAAATCAGTCTTACCCAACGCTCTGGCACGCTTCTTTATGTGCCTTTTAGCAGCAGGCTTATTTTTTGCCCTACCGAACGCTTGTATAGCGTTCCGTAAATCCCCAACATCTCGAATCGGATACGAACCATCCGACATCGCAATACCACGCTTTGCATATTCCTCTCGCCGGGTTCGCGTATACTCCCTCTTCCCAGAAACCAAGCCACCACCGGGAAGCGCTTCGACACCACGAATCCCACGATTAATAAACGGCTCCCAATTATTCCTAGAAGAAGGTCGAACCGCTCGGGGAAGTTCGATAATGCGATTACGACGCTTAGCCGTGGGAGTGTCAATCACCAACCGTCGAACATTGGGTGAACTCTTGATCGCGTTGAACTCTTCCATCGTTGCACATGGCATCCACTCGCCCACGCCATGCTGATGCGCTCCCGCACAACCCATACCGACAGCAGCGGTTTCAGCCTCTTGACGAGTGGCGAACATCAACTTCTTGTCCGCAGCGTGCGTACTCGCCTTTTCTCCACATTCTGGACAACAAAGTGATTTCTCCTTGCCATCCCGATGTTCCCGATAAGCCGCACTACCCTCTTCAATGAGAATCTTCAACGCTTCGTCGGATTCACACATACCCCAACCGTCGCCCTTTTTGTGGACACCGGTACATCCCAGCATGCGCGCCACTTGAAGCGCCTGCTTCCTCGTGGGAAGAACCTGATCGGCAACGGGGTCTTTAGCCATTGGCAACTTCTAGTTCTATCGAAT
>Ga0315334_10000748_pt1 | contig 19744 bp, 8 predicted proteins | sample M150034915metaG_FD_205555 | JGI IMG/M metagenome (GOLD analysis project Ga0315334, IMG submission 205555) | Ammonia-oxidizing marine archaeal communities from Monterey Bay, California, United States - M1 500m 34915 | ecosystem: Environmental > Aquatic > Marine > Intertidal zone | place: USA... | reverse complement strand
CAAGATGCAGGGAAACTGCATTGGAATCGGTATCCATCAGTGTTTCTGGCCCCCAATCTGAAAGGTCTCCATCATGCGAGATATCTGCAGAAGCCAGCGATAGACACTGAGGAATCAACAATATGACCACGATGGAGATGGCTATTCGACGCACATGGCTCGCGAAGGGATGATGGTGTCAAAGGTTTTCCACGATTCGGGTCGAAGCATGGCACAGTACTCCGGAATCCTGTGTCACCTCACATCGCTTCCTTCTGGAGACCTTTCTGAAGCAGAACGTTTCATCGATATGCTGGTGGTTTCAGGGGCAAGTGTCTGGCAGATGCTACCTCTGACCCCTCCTGATGAACATGCATCCCCATATTCCTCCCCTTCGGCCTTCGCAGCGTGGGATGGATGGGTAGAAGAATCGGCTGATTCGGAATTCGACATGTCTGCTGAATCATATTGGTTGAGGGATTGGGCACTGTATCGAGTGATCAAGAAGGAACAGGATGGCAAACCATGGTTCGAATGGCCTGATGAACTCAAGAACAAGGATGCTGATGCATTGGCTCGATATTCGACAAGGGAAGTCATCGAGGAACAGAAGAGATTCATGCAGCGATGGGAAGACATCAAGGAATATGCAAACAACCGAGGTGTCTCTCTCATCGGAGACCTACCTATCTTCATCGCTCATGATTCAGCCGATGTCTGGGCTCACAGGGAGTTGTTCCAACTCGACGAAAAAGGACAACCGGTAGTGGTTGCAGGAGTCCCTCCTGATTACTTCAATGAAGATGGTCAGCGCTGGGGGATGGTGCTCTATGACTGGCAATCGCATGAAGATGAAGGGTGGGAATGGTGGAGACAGCGCATGGGGCGTATGTTGCGCCTTTTCGATATGGTCAGGGTTGACCATTTTCGAGGTATTCATTCAGCATGGGCAATTCCAGCAGAGGCGGAGACCGCCAGAGACGGAGCCTGGCAAGAAGGACCGAAGGATGCCTTGGTTGAACAATTACTGGAGGTTGCTGGAAGTCCTAGACACATCATTGCTGAAGACCTCGGAATAATCCCTCCAGAAGTGGTTGAACTGCGAAAGAGGCACGGATTGGAAGGGATGGCCGTACTCCATTTCGGTTTTGACGACGACAATGCTGACAATCCACACCGCCCAGAGAACATCTCATTCGATCAAGTGGTATACACTGGAACACATGACAATGATACCACGTTGGGGTGGTGGGACAGCGCCCCGCCTGAACGAAGAAGCAGGGTTGAAAGACATCGCGAGGAAGGCGAATCAGTACCCAGATGTCTGATCAGACTGGCACTTGAATCAGCAGCAGGCATGGCCATCATCCCATTACAGGACATCATGGAACTCGGTAGTGAAGCGAGAATGAACATGCCGGGAACAGGGCATGGAAACTGGAGATGGCGATTTGATTGGGAACAAATCCAAGATTTCATGCTGGAACCTGTTGAGTCAGAATCATAAATGGGAAATGGTGGTTGAACAATATGGGAATGATTGCATATTTCTCTGCCGAGATTGGCTTGGAATCTAGTCTCCCAACCTATTCTGGCGGACTTGGGGTCTTGGCGGGAGACCATGTCAAGGCTGCTGCTGACGCTGGTATCGATCTGATTGCTGTGACACTGCTGTACAGACAGGGATATGGTCGTCAACATGTTGATTCCGATGGCATCCAGAGTGAAACCTATCCTGAATTCGAGCCTTCAGACTTCCTTGAGGATACCGGCATCGACCTCGCACTCGACCTAGATGGCTGCAAGTTGCATTCCCGAATCTGGAAACGAACCGTGACCGGTGTCTCTGGACACACCGTAGATGTGTTATTCCTCGATACTCAGAATCCCGCGAATTCCACAGAACACATCGCCCTCAGCCAACGACTGTATGGAGGTGATGATTCTACGAGGATACGACAGGAATTCCTGCTTGGCGTTGGAGGCGTGCGCGCCCTCAAAGCATTGGCTGCTTGGCCACTTTCTGGTATTCATCTGAACGAAGGACATTGTGCCTTTGCCGCACTGGAATTGCTTGCTCAAGGCTGGAGTCGTGATGAACTGCGGAACAAGAGCCTGTTCACTACGCATACCCCTGTTCCTGCCGGTCATGACCGGTTCACTTGGGAAGAGATGGAAGTGGTGCTCGGGAATCTTCTACCTGAGGATGGACGCTCATTGGCCGGTGAAGATTCTGCTTCGATGAGCCATCTGGCCATCGAATTGTGTGGTAGAGCAAATGCCGTCTCAAATCTCAATGCCTTCGTGGCCAGTGAGATGTTTCCTCACCACCACATCCAACCGATTACCAATGGCGCACATCACATCACCTGGGTCTCACCTGCAATGGCATCATTGTATGATGAACAGATTTCGGGTTGGAGAGAGGACCCCCTGTTGTTGTCTCATGCTGGACGACTGGAGGATGATGGCTTGACATCTGCCCGTTCCAGTTCAAGAGAAATATTGTTTGATATCATCCACTCGATGACTGGAATCAAACTTGATCCTTCGCGGCTGACCATTGGTTTTGCCAGACGTTTCGCCACCTACAAGCGCGCCGACCTTGTCTTCCATGACCTTGAACGCCTGCGAAGTGTAGGAAAAGGAAAGATGCAATTCGTCTTTGCAGGAAAAGCACATCCCAAGGATGAAGGTGGTAAAGATATGATTCGAAGAATCTTCGAAGCAGCAAAGACTCTCGGTGAAGACGTTCTGGTAGTCTTCCTTGAGGACTATTCGATGGCGACCGGACTGGCGATGACCAGCGGTGTCGATGTTTGGATGAACAATCCCGTCAGGCCCATGGAAGCGAGTGGAACCAGTGGAATGAAAGCGGTGTTGAACGGAGTCCCGAATTGCTCCATCCTCGATGGCTGGTGGCCAGAGGGCTGTGAACATGGCGTCAACGGTTGGGCGGTGGGAAACAGTGAGGATGAACGAGACGATGCACGCGATAACAGGGCACTGCTCGATACTCTTGAGCAAGAGGTTCTACCAGCATGGCAGGAAGGGGCAGAAAGATGGGCCGCATTCTCCAGAGCAGCCATCAAGACAAGCGCCCGCTTCACAGCAGCAAGGATGTTGGATGAATACCTACGTATCTACGAGTCTTTCACTCTTCAGGAGGAGGTTTCCGCCCAAGGATGAAGATAGCAGAGACAACCAGAATTATCACTCCCAACAATACCCATCTCATGTCCTTGAAAATAGAGCTGCTCGAGGTTGAATCTCCCGATGTGGAGGTACTGTTCTCCTCCACGGTTTGACAAGTGCATACCGTGCAGCCATTCTCATCGACTGAAGAAACTGCTTCCTCACCTTCGGAGCATGAGACACAAGGCATCATTGGACAAGGTGATTCCTCGGTGGAATTGTTTCCATTGACAGTTCCATTGTCATTCCCGCTCTGATTCCCGTTTTCAGAGCCGTTTCCAGTTTGCGAGCCATTCGTACTCTGATTCCCAAGTTCTCTTTGAACAAAGATTGCGGCGCTTTCCCCATTCATCTCTACCACGCCAGCATTCATCTGAGCATTGCCAAGGATATCGTCCATCTCACCAAGCCAATCATGTGCGGAGAGGTCGATGCTCTCAACCCCCCGATTCAAGACAACCACCACGTGTTCATCAGCAGTCTGCCTTGCAAAGGCCATGATCTCCTCTTCGGCATCGAGTTGAACATATGTTCCCCGCCTCAATGGTTCAAATGATGCTCGGGCCATTCCCAGCTCCCCAACCCATTCAGATAGGTTTCCTGTAGCATCGAACATTCGACGATTATCAGGGTCTGCTCCACCTTCCATGGCATATTCATCTCCTGCATAGAGCATCGGCGCTCCAGGTATGGTCAACAACCATGCCATCGCTAACTTCCAGCGTTCGAAAGCGAGCGGATTCGTTGTCTCTTCGGGAACATCCCCCCACTGGTTCCAGACACCTGTTGCATCCGGGTCGGCTCGACTGATGAAGCGTGGCACATCATGGCTACCGATGTAGGGAACCATGACCGCTCCCTCAACGTATTGTTGAGTACTCTGCCAGGTCCAATGGTCAAGATGGATCAGTCCCATGTCGCCACTGGTCAGGACATTGTCCACTACAGCATGATAGAGAACGAAATCAGCCTGACCATCCAGGCCGCCTTCACCCATGTAACGATTGATGGTGTCGTACTGTTCGGCGTTGGCCTCGATTGTGTCTCCAGACCAACCCATTGCGGTCTCCCCCTTGAGATAGAGTTCCACGCCTGCCTGCTCGAAACGTTCGCTGAGTCTTGCTGCCATGTTGTTGACAGCATTATCATCAACATGCTTCACAGCATCGATACGCAGACCATCGAGGTCAAAGCGTTCCACCCACCAGATGGCATCATCGATGAACTGTTCACTGGCATTGCGGTTTCGCCAATCGACATCTGGCATATAGGTCATGAATAGACAATCGAGACGGCGTTCGGTCCAGTCGCAACCAGATGAACCACATATACAACCATCATTGAACCAATCTGGATGCTCAGTGAAGTATGGATGTTCATCATGTACATGATTGACGACCATGTCTGCCATGATACGAATGCCTCGAGCATGGGCCTCGATAACCAGATTCTCGAGTTGTTCTTCAGTCCCCAGACGTGAATCGAGTGAACGAGGCTCCGTTGGCCAGTAGCCATGATATCCTGCTACCTGATGCACACCATCTGCTGCAACCTCCAATTCGGTTGGACCCTGATTGAATGGACTGAGCCAAATCGTATTGATGCCCAGTGCAGATATCTCATCCAGTCTGGAAATGACTCCCTCAAGGTCCCCTCCAAGCCAATCTGCTCCATTCGCAGCCCCCTCCAAAGGTGCAGGGTCATTCGAGGTGTTGGCATTGACGAAGCGATCGGTCATGACCATGTAGATCAGTGCATCATCCCATTGGAACTTCTCATCCTCGACCCAGAATGGTAGAAGGATGTCTTCGGCTGAGGCTCCCGACTCATCGCTGGCTGAGACTCGAATGCGATACTTGCCATCTTCCAATCCAGAGGCAGAAATCTGCAGACTCCACGATTCTTCTGACCAAGTGGTCTGCAGGTCGCCTACACCGTTCTCAAGTTCTGCTTCAACCGAAGCTGGAGAATGAGCAGCCGCGGAAGACGAGAATTCAATCACTGAAGTGAAGTTTCCAGCCTCGAGACCCACTGAAGCCACATCGAGTAAAGGTCGGGAATGATTCGCCACCCTGAGCAAAGAATTCTCAAAACCGTCACACCAAGTGGTCTGGTGGTTCATCGGGTCCATGACCCATACTGAATCGACCACTAATTTGTAGCAGTACATTCCTGCATCGATTTCCATTTCGACAGACCAGATGCCATTTTCATGAACCATTGAAGTCTCTAGTTCCCAATCCCATTCACCTCTGAGAATAACTTCTGAGGCTGTCCCAGAATATTCGAAGGTTGAAGTCAGAGAACGCTGACGAGAGAAGGTAGTACCATCATCATCTGCAATACCTACAGGTATCGAAACACACAGAAGCAAGAGCAGTAGTAGCAGTGCTCTCCTCTTCATTCTCACACCTCTCACTGAGCGAACCATACCGCTGAAGGGTCGTTGAAAGAAATCTGCATCTTCCCCTCAGGCCAGTCTCCAGACTCTCCGTCTTCAGCATCTTCTCCAGATCGGTGCCAAAGTGCCTTGATGGCAATGCCTTCGACCTCGAGATGGAATATCGTCTCAGAGCCCAACCTCTCCACTCCAGACAGATTCGCTTCAACACCGCCATCTTTCAACACCTTGACGCTTTCAGGCCTGATACCAAATGTTCCCTTGCCTTCAATCTCAGAAAGGTGGTCCGGCAACGAGATACTGAGAGAACCACTGCTGAACACACCCCCGTCAGCATTTCCTTCGATGAGATTCATCGGCGGGGTTCCGAGGAAGGAAGCAACGAATGGATTCGCTGGCTTGTGATATGCTTCCAGAGGAGGACAATGTTGTTGCAACACACCATCCTTCATCACGGCTATTCGGTCAGCCAGCGTCATCGCCTCGATCTGGTCATGTGTCACATAGATGGTGGTGGTCCCGAGTTCATCATGCAATCTGCGAAGTTCAAGGCGCATCTGATTGCGCAGTTTAGCATCCAGATTCGATAGTGGCTCATCCATCAGCAGTACCTTTGGACGACGTATCAAGGCCCTACCAAGTGCAACACGTTGCCTCTGGCCACCTGACAGGTCCCTCGGTCTCTTCTCAAGAATGTCATCGATACCCAACATCGAAGAGGTCTCCTGTACCATCTTCTTCAATTCTTCAGAGTCTGGACGCTCCGCCTTCGGCTTCATCCTCAGACCAAAGGTGAGATTATCCTCTACCGACATATGTGGATACAAAGCATAGGATTGGAAGACCATACCTAGGCCACGAGCCCGTGCTGGCAGGTCATTGACAACAGCGTCGCCAATACGTATCACCCCTTCAGAGACATCCTCAAGCCCCGCCAACATTCTCAGAGTGGTGGATTTCCCACAACCAGAAGGGCCGACAAGAACCAGGAATTCACCTTCCTCGACGGCTAGATCCAGACCTACCACAGCCGCTGTTCCATCATCGTAGACTTTTCCGATTCCCTCAAAACTCACTGCAACCATGACTTCACCTCATTCAACATCATCCTTTCACTCCTCCCGAAGATAACCCTTGGATCAAGGATTTCTGGAACACGATGAATAGGATGACCACTGGAATGGAGACCAACAGGGACATGGCCGCGAAATCCCCCCATTTCTGCGCCTGTGTTATGCTGAATGCCAGACCAACAGGCAAGGTATACATGTCTGGACTCTGATTGAACATCAGTGCAAGAAGGAACTCATTCCAGGCTGCAAGGAAGGAGAACAGTGCGGTCACCGCAATCGCTGGAAGCGAGAGAGGGAGAATGATTCTCCAGAAGATGCCGAATTGCCCACAGCCATCCAAAGCCGCTGCTTCCTCAAGATCGACAGGTACAGTATCGAACCAGCCTTTCAACATCCAAACACAGAACGGCAATGCTGTCACCGAATAGGCAAGGATCAGTCCCAACCATGAATTGAGTAATCCCAATGATTTCATGACCATGAAATATGGAACCAGAATGATGACGCCTGGGAACATCTGCACCAACAAGAGACTGAACATCATGACACCATGACCACTGAAACGATGGCGAGAGAATGCATATCCTGCAGGAATAGCGAGGAACAATCCAAGCAGGGTTGTTCCTACCGAGATGATGACTGAATTCGAGACCCATGTCCAGAAGTCATCCTTCTCCAGTACTGAACTGAAATGTGTCAGGGTCCATGTGGATAAGTCCAGACCACTGGATGCTGACTGACCAGGAGACATTGAAACATCGATTATCCACAGGATCGGTACCATGACTATGAATACGAAATGCAACAACAGGGCATGGGTGAAGATACCTGCCCAACGAGGTCGAAGTACTCGATTTCTTGCCAGACCACGTTCGGCTCCCTTTACACCCAATCTACCCCCCAGCCACTGTGAAACATGGCTCGAAGAAAGACTCCACAGGCCATAGCCACCACTGCATATCAGTATCGCTGAATACCAGATATCGATTGCAGCCACACCTCTCAAAGTAGCCTGATAGAGAGTCAATGAACCGAGCAGCAGTATCATTGCCGAAGTCAACATCATCATATCTCGATTCTCTCGACCAAGAGTCCTGAACGATAACAATCCCGATACCAGTCCCAACAATACCAACAACTCGCCGTTTTCTCTCAGACTCATCACCCAAAGTACCGGAATGCTACACAATACGACAAGAAGTGCAGCCTTCTGCAAGACCTCTAGTTCGAATGGCGTATACCACCGGCTTGCAAGGTCTTCACTCATGTTGCAGCCTCCGTTACTTTACCACCCTTGATGAGAGACCAACTGAATACCATCAGCATGATGAATATGACAACAGACCATGCAGCAGCAAGACCCAATGCTCCATCCTCATAGACGAGGTCGAAGACATAGGTGATGAGGATATCAGTTTCACCTGGACCAGTCGACAGATTCGGACCTCCAGAAGTCAAGAGATAGATGACATTGAACATGTTGAAGGTCCAGATGAATCCCATCAACGCCAACGGCATGACCGTCGGTTTGAGCAATGGGAGCGTGATATGGCGCAGTCTCGCCCAGTCGCTTACCCCTTCCACCTTTGCAGCCTCATGCAAATCCTCGGGAATCGATTGCAGGGCACCACTGATGCTCATCATCATGAATGGAACACCAAGCCAGATATTGACCAGTATCACCATTGTCTGAGCCTCTGTGACTCCTGAAAAGAAATCGCTCTGTGTACCTAGGAACCAATTGATCATTCCTTCGGGATGGAACATCCCCTTCCATACCAGGACTGAGATGTATGATGGAATTGCCCACGGCAGTAACAACATTGTACGATAAGCCATTTTGCCTCTGATCTTCTGCTGTAACAACAATGCCAAGGCACCCCCTACTCCAACATGGAAGAGAACGTTGACAACCGTCCACACAAGAGTGAAAATCATCACCCTGAGGAAACCCTCGGAACTGAAGACCTCGACGAAATTATCGATTCCGTTGAATTCCTCATCGCCTAATGCCTCATCATGAGCATCCGTGAATGACAACATGATTCCATATGCCACTGGATAGAAACTCAATACTGCCAAAGCAAGAACCGCTGGCAGCACGAAAGCCAATCCGTGACGATGACTGGTATCTCTGTCCTTCCAACGTAACCACCCGAACAAGACGATGAGAGAGAGGACTATGCTGCCTATCGCATAGAGTATAGGTGCCATTGGAGGCGGTGGTGGGAGAACATCAACTGTACTCGCCAGAACTGTGAGTTCAACGCTCTCAACGCCAGTATCGGTTGAGAAAGATATTGTGAGAAGTGCTTCTTGATTTGCAGGCAACCCCGTCAGGTCACACCTGATGGCTGCACCCTCCTGAGCGACGATGAAGGCCCATGGAATGCCGCTCTCATCACGATGTATCGGACTCCATGTGGTGCCAGAATCATTGGAGGTCCAGCAATCATCATACCATTCTCCAACAGCAGGACTTGCAAATCCTTCACTTGAATCAGCTGAGATTTCAACCCTTGAATGGGCATTCCCATCGACGAGGAACTGTAGACTCCCTGCTTCGGGGGGTGCATCGAAGAATACATCGACGCGTACTCGCTTGAAACCTGCAACCTCTCCATCAGAAGACACTGTGAATCCTTGGCCTGCAGCCAAGGGTGTCAACAATACGAACAACAACGAAAGAGCAACGATGACTCTCATGATTCCAACTCCGCAATCAAATCTTCATTCGCCTCACTGAGAGCCTCCTGGGCAGTCTTGGTCCCTAGATATGCGTTCTCCATTGCAGTAGGTAGATGTGTGTAGATCTTGGTCATCGCTCGACTCGTGGGGGCGGGAAATCCCTCTTTTGCTTGAGCGATGAAACCCGCCAATACATCATCGGCCAACAACTCCTCATCTACATACAAGGATTCAATGACCGGCATCGTACGAGTCTCCTTCGCCGCTACTTTCTGAACCTCCTCGGATGAAAGATACAATGCCAATGCTACAGCTGCAGCCTTGTTTGGGCTCTGTTTCGAGATTGACCAACCCTTGAATCCAACCATCGGTGACATTCTAAGACCAGTCTCTTCAACTATTGGCAACAATGCCTGACCGATGTCGATCTTGGCCTTCTCATAGGTTGGCCACTGCCATGGTCCATCGATGATCATCGCTGCCCTGCCTTCCACGAAATGATTCTTCATGGTCTCGATATTTGTCCCAGTGGGAACTATCCCATGCTCAAGTTCCAAAGAAAGCCAGAACTCCATTGCCTGTGCTGACCCTTCACCATCAAGATTCGGAACTCCCGAATCGGTGAACAATGTTCCACCATGACCGCTGTTGAGAGCGAACCAGCGATAGGGGTCCTTTGTCGGAATCGAGATACCGACTTGTTCACCGAATGTCAATTGCTGTGCAGCATCCAGCATATCGGCTGTGGTCCAACCATCATTCGGGTATTCCATACCCTCTTCATCGAAGAGCGCCTTGTTGTAGAATAGACTCACGCAATCCTGTGATACCGGCAAAGCCAGCAGGTCGCCCTCATATCGCATTGATTGCAATGCGACTGAATCCCAAATCTCTCTCTGGACTGGAGACAACCACGGTCTCAAGTCCTCCAACAATGGACTACCACGATCCCGTATAGGTGCGATGCTGCCCAATTGATCATTAGAGAATCGCATCAGATCCGGTGCCTGCCCACCAAGAGCAGCCACCCTGTACGTATTCACTGCCTGTAGGAAGGGTTTAGGTTCCACTTTGACCTCTATTCCAGGGTTGGTCTCCATCCATTCATCCACAGTGGACAAAAAAGTCTCCTCCTCCTTTGAATCAACCTCATATGTCGACCATACGACCAATTCAATTGCTGTTGTAACGGAATTGGAGGTTTCTTCTGAAACATCATCATTTCCAAGGCAGCCACTGCTCAACAGCAATAGTGATGTCAATAGAATCGACACTGCCCTGCGATTCGCCACGTTTGGCCGAGTCTCAGAAAAGGCTTCATCCCTTCGGGTGGAATTCTTCACCATAGAGGTGTACCCAGATATCCCTGAGGTCCCGACTCTCCACTATTGGCACGCCTGCCTCGGAAAAAGCCAGGCTGGAAGTCTCTCTGCTCGGATTGAAACCGATGAATCTTGAACCTTCCAACCACATCGACAGGTCGACGTCACTGTCTCCAACACTGACCACGTTCTCTGCAGACAACTCATGCATCTCCAACACACGTTGAATCACACTCGCCTTGTCATGTGCACTCACGCGCATGACTCCGTCATCGAGAAGCATACCTTCTGAGTCGAAGTTGAAACCATTTGCAATCCAGTCATCTACTTTCAGCATACCAGCAATCGAGGATACAAACATATCAATGCCAGCGCTGATGATCACCACCAGCACTCCTCGACGCCTCAGTTCCTCCACTACTTCTCTGGCCCCATCCATCAGACGGATGCCGGAGAATGCTCGAAACAGTTCGTCCCTGTGTATCTGTGCCTGCACCGCTTTCCACAACTGGATGTCATGGCGCATGAACTCCTCATCATCGATCTCACGAGCGATGAAACGAGAAAGCATCTCTGTGGCATCAGTTCCGAAGTGGTCGTGCAGTGTTCGCCACGATGATACAGCATCAACCAAGACGCCGTCACAATCGAAAGCCACACACTGTACTGACACTGGATCACCTGGGTGCTCCCCATGAGCCCGAAGGCAAACTGGGTATCAACCGTTGGTTGGGACCCGAACCCTCCGATGAACTGGAGGGACTGGCCCAGACGCATACCTGAACGGCACACCCCTGTGAGGGGAATGGCCGCCAAGCCCACTTTGATTCAGCGATGCTGTGTGTTATTCAGCCTCAAATCTCGAGGTTGAAGGTCTTCAACACAAATGCATTTCCGGCTCCAATGGGCACATACTTCAGAGTGACACGAATGCCATCATCAAGCAGGTATCCGCTCTCGTCGGACATCTTGATATGGATAGCATCACCGTCTCCGTAGGTGGAAGTACACTCACTTGGGCTATCACACTCGATACTGTCCGAGAAGGTGACGAAGCTCTCCGAATTGATTGGAGCGAACCCATAGATACCCTCAGTGTTATCCAGTCTGAAAGACTCAAGCTGACTGCCTGATCCATTGACCCACTCAAGCATGACCACAGTTGCCTGTGTAGCGATTGGCTCCTTGGCGCTGGTCACGATGATCGACCAGTATCCGTTGAGACCTGGTGAGTTCTTCTCAACCTTGAAGGCGATTCTTGGAACCGACTTACTTGGTTGGTCAGCGAGGTCGCTGGCCCAAACATAAACCACACCAGACAGAACCACAGTGATTGCAACCATAAGGATGGTAGCGATGACTGGGCTGACTGCTTGCTCATCATCCACGAGAGAGAGAGACTCGAGTTCTTCTTCCTCCTCTCTACGGCGACTTGCCAACATCAATCCGGCCACGAACAGACCAGCAGCGCTGATTGCAGCGAAGCCTGGTGCGAACGAAGGTACGGATGCTGGTGAGATAGTGTCCACCATGACTGGTAGTGTGTCTTCGGAATCCAAGATACCATCTGGGTCAGAATCAATGACTGATGTGAACATCACGTTGTTCAGCCAATCCTGGTCCTCAAGAGCCGGTCTACGCTTGGAGTAGACATCGTCAGTTGCGGAATACCCGATTGTTCCAGGTGAGCTCCATGGCGACAATGACGCTTCAGCACGGTGTGCGGCTGGAGAGTTGGTGATGAAGTCGCTTGGTGTAGCTGCGCTTGGGCTTGGGCACGATGCGGCCTTACAGGTCATGACATCGACACGAACACCGACACGGGTGGTTGACTCCTCGACCAGCACCTTGCTGTCAAAGGTATCAGACAGACCGTCTGCAGGTGGCTCCGCATAGTAGGTGTCTCTCAGCGACAGTCCATCAGCACCATTGCTCAGGAATGATACCTTGAGCAACTGATCGTACTTGTATGGACCAACGTCTCCCTCGTGCTTGATGTCAACACTGACAGGCACATGAGTACCTGGCATGATGAAGTTCACGTTGTTGAAGCTGATTCCTTCATTGATGTCGAAGAGGTAGTCAGCGACCATTTCACGGGTGTTGTCAACCTTTATCTTGAACGTCTTGGTGATGCTCTGCTGCTGGTAATGAGCAGTGTCCAGTGCATAGTTGGGTACGTAGGATGGTGCATCTAGGGTATCCCAAAGTGTCAACTTGATAGCACAGTACTCGTCAAGGGTCTGTGGTGGTTCCTGATGGATACCATCATCGTCGAGGTAGTCCTTCTCCTCAGGTGGCGCGTTGGTTGTTGCGTCCTGAATCAGAGTAAAGGCGATGTGGTCGCCGGTGATGACGATGTTTTCGAAGTACTTGTTAACATCACAGCTTCCAGTGATCTCTTCCCATGTCCATACCAAGTCTGCGTCGACGTGGTCGTCGTCAGTCTTCATGTTTGTAAGGTTGAAGGTCAGTTCGTTGGTGTTGACACAAGCACCATTCGTACATCCAGTATCTTCAGTCACTGTCACAGCCCATGGAGTTGCGATCTTGTCGCCATTTCCATTGGTTATGTGTGAATCTCCAGAAACGTCGTATGCTGGAATCACTGGTATGTCGTTGGTTGGGTTGATGGTGAAGGCCACATCGACTGCAGTCGCTGCATCATTCTCAGAGGCACCGTCGCTCAGGGTGAGGGTGATATTACACACACCACCGAGCTCATTGCTGAAGATCTCAGTGATGAATAACTCATTCTGCACGACCTCTACAGTGAATGCAAGACAGTCCGATGGAACGCTAGCATTCCATGTGTAGATCTGTGGAACATCCTCTGCATTGGACAGAGTCTGCGTCTGCTCGTTATCCTTATCGATGATGTAGGCAGCACTTGCAGTTGAGCCAAGAGGCTTACTGTGGCTACCCCAGTTCTCGTCAAGGACGTTGAGGTTGTCGAATCCATCATCAGAGAACACTGGCATACAATCGCTGCGTGCTGTGTTGCAGATGGTAGGTGCATCGTTGACGTTGTTGACAGTGACCATGAAGGTATGACTGTCGGTCAATCCATGACTGTCTTCCACTGTCAACTCAATGAGGTAGGTACCGAACTGGTCATCGAGTGGGGTGATGACCAAATCATGTCCACTGAGGGTGACTGTAAGCAATGTTCCTTCGTTGCTGTCATAGTCGTCCACGTATGTCCAACTCAGGGATGCTTCAGCATCCTGTAGGTCATCAGCCTTGTCGGTCAGGGAGATGGTGTACGCTCCACTGTCCTCGTCAACGACCACGTCCTCGATTCCGATGATTACCGGGCAAGCACGAAGGATGTCGATTGACTCCTCACGGTTGACAGACATGTCCAGACCGGTGATTACTCCCCAGTCATCATCACAGCCATCAGGTGCTTGGACCTTGACGGTGACCTCATAGTCTTCCGAAGCGCTTGGAATATTGCTGTTGATGTACTCGCGGTAATTGAGACGCTTGTCATCCATAGTTCCATCGCCTAGGCTGCCCTGACCCATGATCAACTTGACGTGACCAGTGCTTGGGTGCGTGCTGGCAATGGTTCCATCATCCTCTCCGAGGACAACAGCATTGAGACGTATCTTATCACCTGCTCCAGGGCCGCCGATGCAACTCCAAGGAATCTTGATCTCGGTGTTGGTGTTGTCGGTATAGCCGATGAATGCAGCCATGTTCTGACAAGTCTCTGGCAACCAGTTAGGATCTGAGAACTTCTTCAGTCCCCATGAATAGGTTGAATCACCATCATTTGGTGAGTCGCTACCATCCTCAGCGAAGAAGGCATAGTCAGCAGCGAAGTTGAAGGAAGGAGTGGTTCCATCCCATTCCCATCCCTCAGTGCTACCTTGGCTGGATGAATCGATGAATATTAACAACTCACCATCGTCCATGTCCGCTCCGGACAAAGCCAGATACAAGTTGGTCTCGTCCCATGTCACCATGAAGTCCTGGCCAGCCTCACCATCACTAGAGACAACACCTGGGAAGGCATCATCGGATGGGTTGTCGGAGTTACCAGTCCAGTCTGACAGGTCGCCATTGTCGCTACCGACGGTGATGAGGTCGCTTCTCATGTCAGGACTGACGTGGGCCACATTGGACCCGCTTTCAGACTGTATGAGCAGACCGACATTGTCGATTGCTGCGCCACTGTGTGTGACATCGAGGTCCAAGAGATTGGCCTCGTAGACCTCACCAGTGCTGGACACTGACATCTTGTTTGTGTCAAGGGTGTTTCCAACGCTGGTGATCTTGGTGTTTGCTCCAGCGTGTATCTGTATTTCCGCATCGGTCCAGGTCATGTTCTGAATATCTCCAATGGCCTTGTCTTCTGCATAGAGCGCAGTTCCGCTACTGACGGTTCCACCGTTCCAGTTGAATTCTCCATTGGTCTCTCCATCGATATGCACACCGCGTGCAGAATCAGTTGAGAGGTCCTTCAGGTCAAGACTTGCGCCGCCAGTGAAGTACATTCCAACACCAGTTGCTGAGGCGGTGGTAAGACTTGCTCCGTCGGATGAGGTATCCACACCATCGAGATCCGCTCCGTAATCGTCGCCGGACAGGGAAGCACTACCAGTCAGGTGGAGACTTCCACCAGTCTGCTCGTATGCAGTGGTGAACCCACTGATCGAGGTGCCATCCAACTCGATGTCGTCATTGCCTCCACGCACGTCGAATCCAGTACTGTAGTAGGTACTACTGCCACTTCCAGCTGCCTCCACAGTGATTTTTCCAGTCATGGATGAATGCGCACCACAGTGATAGTCGTAGGTTCCAGCAGTGTTGAACTGCTTGGTGTAGGAACCACCGAGGTTCAATAGACCAGAATCCCACAGTGGGACTCCACCTGACGTGTCATCAGACACAGTGCTGTGCTGATAGTTGGTTAGAGGGGAATACTCCTGCAGGCGCCATCGTACGATGTCTCCTTCAGTGATAGTGACGTTCTGTGGTGTGAAGTAGGAAGCCATCATGTTGACAGTCCAGACCGTTCCACCTTGTCCGCCAGTTCCCTTGAGGTCGCTCGCTGTATCAACGATATCACAGCCGTCTGCAACTATTGCATTAGCCATCACGGTGATGTCGTTTCCTCCAGTGAAGAGAGTGGATGAACCACAGTCCTCACCCCAGATTCCGACTGCACCGACTGCAGTGCGTCCTGTACTTGCACCGATGATGTTGTTGGTGACACTTACATCGTATCCGTACCTGACACCGTCAATCAGGATGCCTGCATCGGCATCGACCAGTGTGTTGCCATCGATCTCACCATATCCATCCTTGGTATAGATACCAGCCCAGGCAGAGTTGCCCTCACCAACGATGTTGTTGTCATTGATGGTGTAATCAAGTGCTCCACGTAGGTAGATTGGCTCCTTGGAACTGCTGATGGTGTTTCCAGTGATGACTGGTGAAACGGTATTCGCGTCCTGAGCGTAGATAGAGTACTCTGACAGAGTAGCGCCTTGGGCCACGTTGTCTCTGACGATGTTGTCATCACAATAGCAACCCAGAGCGAACCACACGTCGAGGACGCCGTTATTGAACTCATTTCCTTCGATGACCGCGTCATCTGCACCCCACTCAGACGATGAGAATCCTGTGTAGTAAGGCATGTTCGCAGGTCTGACTCCGATTGAGCAATCGATGAAGGTGTTCCCTGATATCAGCGCATCGTTGACTCCACCGATGTTTATGCACATGTCGTTGTACGCGAAGGAGGAGGCACCCACAGTTGGCGCTGTTGAGCTGATGATGAGATTGTCTACAACTTTGAAGTGATCTGGCATCCAGTTGGAGTTCTCATTTGCGGCAGATATTGAAGCCACTCCAATCATCGTGTTGTTCACGAACCAAGGATTGATGTCAGACCAAGCATAGTAGCCGAACTCCATTCCATTCATATCTCCGTTATCCTTCATACCGGACATTGCGATAAAGGTCGAATTCTCCACGTACCACTTAGCGTTGTATGGGGAAGTGGATGCCCAACGAGCGGTTCCATAGAAATCGTATGAACCGGTGTTGAACACTAGCGTGTCGTTCCACTCATTCACAACGCTGTTTATGTCGCCCTTAACATACATGAATGCTGCATCCATCATGATGGTCTGGCCACTCATATCCGATGCTACTGCTCCGTAGTATCCATACTCCGTTATGGAACAACCAGTTCCACAACTTAGTGTTCGAGACCCAGCCGTGTTCATGTTTCCGGCGCATCCCGCTACTTGTTCGTATGCGTCAGAAGCGAAGTAGCAGATACGTGAGTCGAACCTGTCGGTAAGAGCCACAGACTCCATTGTTGCCGCATCGGCATCAAGGGTCACTGAATCGTAGTAGTAGCGGAAGTCGCCGTTCTGGGTGTCATAAGTTCCCACCAGCGCAACTGTACCTAACTTGTACCCCGCAAGGTTCTGAGCGGTCACTCCGTTCTTAGTGACAACTGACGTGTAATACTGGAGTCCTTCAGCAACTCCATTTGAATCGGTTATACCCACGCCAGTGACCTTTCCGCCACTGTTCATCAAGTAGACCGAGTGGTCTGCTGCAATTCCATCGCCGTCGGCTGTCACTGTTGCTTGGAGACTACGTGCCCTGTTGAAGACACCCCCTCCAGTCACATCGATCGAGTCCACATCGACAGTTCCATCGACGAAAGTCACTGTGCTTCCACCACTGATTGAGAAATCCACAGTGTTGCCAAAGGCGCTGTCGTAGAGATCAATATCTCCCTGGCCAGCTGTTGCAATTCCTATGGCATTCGTCGCTAGATTAAGACCAGTGAATTCAAGGTCAGTTGTTGTCTTAGAACCGTAGCTCATTGCTGCACCTGCGCTACCGGTGATGGTACCTGCCATGCTTCCGGAGATATCATTCAGGATATTGATGCCAGCACTTGCCTGGTTGGTCAGTACGAAGTTGTTGAGGTTGACTTTTCCACGGCCGGTGAGGGTGTTCAATACACCATAGTTTCCACCGGTCACCTTCAATTCATCCACAGTGCTCGAAACAGGCCCAGTTATCTTCAACCCAGAATCGGTAGGGCTGCTGACAGTGACGTTGGTAATCTCAGAAGCAGCGGAGGCTCCGCCCATCTTTATACCGACATCTGCACCAGTGATGAGTCCATCAGTGAAGGTAGGAGTGCCAGACTCGCGCGCCCAGTCACCCATATCGTCGTGGTCATTGGACATGCGCGCCTGGAAATCAAAGCGATCCAAGTAGTAGTCAGCACGGTTGTGAAGTACGTCCATGTACAATGTCACACCTGTGATGGTTCCAGAGGTTCCCGAATTGGTTCCTTGGTTCTGCAGGTCGAGGATAGGCATTGCCACTCTTGCACCGATTCCTGGCCCGGTCCCGTAGGATGGGCTGAGGTATACATAATCCAGACAGATGTTGTAGTTGTTCTGATAACCGGTGTATCCCTGAGGTGGCTTGAATACGCCGTTGCCACCGTGGTAGGAGGTGTAGTAATAGCCCCAGTAATGGTATGGGTAATACATGACTCCATCCAACTTTCCAGAGTCTTCCCAACGGAAGCCGAAGTCATCAGGTGCGTCATAGTATCCATTGCTGCCCCATGGACCAAAGTTTGCCTGATAGTAGTAGTAGTTGTACTCTGGGTTCAGACGCGAATATCCGTAATAGTTGCAATCATATTTTCCCCAACCGCCATATGCTTTATTGGCTGAAGTTTGGTCATTCCAGTATCCAGCACTGTCTCTTCCAGCCTGATCGTAGGAGTAATTGAACGCTGTACCGTCATCCAGAGTGACCTCATATCGTATGCGGTCGGAAAGCATGTAATAGCCGTTGGTGGCGTAGTTGTAGAGTGGGTGGGCGTTTCCACCACCGTATATCGATTCGTAGCCCATTTGAAGATATCTCTTGCCAGATTGAACCTGTGTGGTCAAATCAATTGCGTGAGTCGTCCAACCAGTGGACTCTCCGGACAACAGTGTGCTACGATAGATGGTTGGTAGTGCCATTCCACCGAAGAACTCCAATCCGATTTCGTTGTTGGTCAGAGTGTATCCATTCACCATAGGAGCGGCGTTCGAGGACATTATTCCACGATAGGCGTTGGAGACTGTCAGGTCAGACACTGTAGATTGTGCCTGGAAATACCAGACTCCAGTACCAGTGCCACCACTGTTGATCACACTCATACTGCTGCCAGTGAAGGAACCTTTGTCGACCAAGATAGTTGCCATATCCTCATCAGATGCATCATTTCCATAGCCGACTGAACCGTTGATCATGTTCAGTGTAGCACCCTTACCAACGATGAGAGCGCCGCCTGCACTGCTGTCCTGGTAGATGTCCGAGAAGGATGAATCGTCAAGTGAAAGCGTTCCACCATCAGCAAGCACTACATGTGCCCGATATTGATTGATTGTTCCATCAGCGCTCGTAAGCTCGGATGAGCTCTCCAAAACTAGTGAACCTCCGTTGCTGATTGTAAGTACGGGTTGAATGGTGGCATCCGCCGAAACAATGAATTTTGAGCCCATCGTTAGTATGAGAGTGCATCCATCAAGGGTAAGGTCATCAAATATCATAATGCTTGCTTCATCCATTAGATAGACGCCGCTTTCAACAGTCTTATTTGTCACGTCGGTATTGGTCGTCAAATACGCACAATCCATTCCAGAATCGGACAAATAGATAGGTGGTTGCTCAAGTTTGATGTAAATCTCATCTCCAGGACCGAAGGTCGCATTCAACTCGTCTCCAATTCCACCAGGACCGGAGGCATCGAAGTATGCCCCAGTGACTGACGTTGATGTAAGACTGGAACCGGACAATTCCTCAGTGATCACCCAAACTTCCGCAGCACCATTGCCGTCGGTAACCCCAGAGTTCACACTGTAAGTTTTGGCTGTTGCAGCACTATTCAATGCATACGTCGTTACTGTCGTCCCCGACTTGTAAGAATAGGGATCAGTGGGCGTAGCTTGCCGGTAGGTGTATGCAGTGCCTTTTCCACCAAAGTTAATCTGACCAGAGGAGGAACTGATGGCGACCCAACAGTCGGCCTGTAC
>Ga0315334_10000747_pt1 | contig 19747 bp, 8 predicted proteins | sample M150034915metaG_FD_205555 | JGI IMG/M metagenome (GOLD analysis project Ga0315334, IMG submission 205555) | Ammonia-oxidizing marine archaeal communities from Monterey Bay, California, United States - M1 500m 34915 | ecosystem: Environmental > Aquatic > Marine > Intertidal zone | place: USA... | reverse complement strand
ACTCCCGTCAATGCAGTTCGTGAAGGGCCAGCGGCAGCAACTGGGCTGCCTGCATCTTTCCATGAATCTAGATCTGCATGGGTTACTCTTCCAGCAGGTCCACTTCCTTGTAATCCTGAAAGGTCAATGCCGCTTTCACGAGCACGCTGGCGGACAGCAGGTGATGCAAGCGGTCTTGCACCAGGTGCAGCAACCACTACAGGTGTTGATTTTCCAGCCGGAGTTGGTTTTGAGGCAGGCTCAGGTTCCGGTTCAGGAGTTTTCTCCGGAGCCGGTTCTGGTGTGGCCTCTACTTTCTTTTCTACTGGCGCAGGTGTTCCTTCACCATCGGTCTCAAAATCAATACAGACTTGGCCAACAGCTAGAATTGATCCTGGTTCACCAACTATTGATTTTACCACGCCATCGGTAGGAGATGGAATCTCTACTGTGGCTTTGTCAGTCATCACCGATAGAATCGGGTCATCTTCTTTCACTGAATCTCCAACAGAGACCATCCATTCGACAACCTCCCCTTCTACGACTCCTTCTCCAATATCGGGCAACTTAAATTCAAATATTCCCATGTTTAGGCCTCCTGTGTTTTCTTAATAGCCACTGAAATTCGGTCAGGGCTTGGAAGGTAATCCCACTCTGTGGTATGCGGGAAAGGTGTATCCCAACCAGTTACACGAATGATTGGGTGCTCTAAGTGCCAGAAGCATCTCTCTTGAATTGAAGCACTCATTTCAGCACCAAATCCGCTGGTCTTAGGTGCTTCATGAACAATTACACACCGTCCAGTCTTCTTAACAGAATTGATGACAGTGTCTCTATCCCAAGGCAATAGTGTTTGTAAATCGATTAATTCAGCATCGATTCCACTTTCCTCAATACCTTTCTGTGCTACATGGACCATAGTTCCCCATGCGATAACTGTACACGCAGTTCCTTCTCGAACAATTCTTGCTTCTTCTAGAGGAATTGAGTAATACCCTTCTGGAACATCTCCATCCTCATGGCCTTTCCATGTTGGTACATTATGCGGGTCTCCGTAAAATGGTCCGCGATAACAGCGTTTGGGTTCAAAGAAAATTACTGGGTCATTACATTCGATCGCACTGGTTAGCAATCCCTTTGCATTACGTGGGTTTGAACAGTATACCACTTTCAATCCAGGGGTATGGGTGAATTGTGATTCTGGGCTTTGCGAATGGTGGTGTCCACCTTTGATTCCTCCGCCAGCAGGTGTACGGATTGTGACCGGAGTCGAGAATTCACCACCACTGCGATGGCGAAGTTTTGCAATTTCGTTAACAATTTGGTCATAAGCTGGGAAAATATAGTCTGCGAATTGAATCTCAGCAACAGGTCTCAATCCATTGAGTCCCATTCCGAATGCAATTGCGGCAATTCCACCTTCTGCAAGTGGAACATCAAATACACGATGCATGCCATGTTTTTCTTGTAGGCCTGCAGTCACACGGAATACTCCGCCAAAGTAACCAACATCCTCTCCAAAAATCACAACATTCTTATCTTTTTCAAGCAATGTGTCCAGTGCGCTGTTAAGCGATTGTATCATATTCATTTCAGTCATAACAATCACCTCACTTTCCAAGTTCCTCACGCTGCTCTTGCACATGCCATGGGACGCTTTCATAGACTTCTGTAAAGATAGTTGAAGCCGGTGGGAATGGCCCATTAGCCAAATCACCAAACGTGCATGCTTCCTTGTATGCGGCCATTACTTCATCATCAATTTTCTGAGTTAACTCTGAATCCTTTTCTTCAGACCATGCGCCAATTGCAATCAGATGTTTCTTGAGACGGTCGACAGGGTCACCACCTGGCCAATGCTTGAATTCATCACCGGGACGGTAAATGGAAGGGTCATCAGAAGATGAATGCCCTCCTGCCCTGTAGGTGTATACCTCGATATGGGTTGCACCTTTGCCAGCACGGGCACGCTCGCGCGCCCACTTTGTTACCGAATAGAGCGCAAGGAAATCATTGCCGTCAACTCTCAGTGAAGGAATTCCATATGCTAAGCCACGAGCGGCAAAGTTTTCTCCACCAGTAGCGAGATTGCGGTGAGTGGAAATTGCCCATTGGTTGTTTACCACATTGAGAATCACTGGTGGTTTGAACACGGATGCAAAATTAAGGCCATAATGGTAATCGCCTTGAGCACTGGTTCCATCGCCAAGCCATGTAATCGTTGCTTGGTCATCACCTTTGTAGGCTGAAGCCATTGCTACACCTACCGCTTGGCTGAATTGAGTGCCGACAGGGCTTGAAATTGAAATGAAGTATCCTTCTCTCCATGAATAGTGTACCGGCATTTGGCGTCCACGAAGATTATCTTCAGTGTTGCCAATACAATGACAAATCATGCTGACCATGTCTCTGCCTCGAACGAATTGTGCACCTGGTTGACGGTAAGATGGGAAAATCCAATCGGTATCATCCAATGCCATAGTTTGAGCAATTGCAATTGCCTCTTCTCCCAAAGAACGCATGTAGAAGGATAACTTACCTGTTCTCTGCATCTTGATCATTCTATCATCATAGATTCGAAGACGCATCATTAACTCTAGGCCACGAATCAAGGTTGCAGCATCGAGTTCAGGATTCCAATCTCCACTTGCGGAATCATCGTCACCAAGAACTCGAATTAGACCATGGGCATGGTCGTGGGTATCTGGTGCTTCACAGGTAATTGGGTCGGGGCGAGATAAATCTCCGGGCTGTTCCTTCCATGACCCACCGAAATCGGCTTCATCGCCTGGACGGAACGGTGCTGTTGGCACAGTATACGGCTCGAGTGAACCCTTCTCCCCTTCCGTCATGTCAATCCTCACTCCATGTCTGTTCTAAGCCTTGCCGTTGCTCTAGTAAGAAGGGCGCCTGCCCGATAAGAGGACCTAACTAGCGGGCCACAAGCCCAACCAAGGAAACCCATCTCTTCGATTTTTAATGACCACTCATCATATTGAGAGGGCTCGGGGAATCTATCCACCGCTAAATGATTAGGACTTGGTGCGAGATACTGACCAATGGTGACAAGGTCGACTTTTGCTTCTCTTAGCAATTGTAATGCTTCAAGTATTTCTTCATCAGTTTCACCTAATCCAACCATCAGTGATGATTTGGTTAGGATGTCTGGGCGTAAGCGTTTTGCCTCAACTAGAATTCCAATAGATTGCTCAAAAGTGGCACGAGGGTCCCTGACTATTGAATCCAAGCGAGGTACACACTCGACATTGTGTGCGAAAACTTCCAATTTTAGGTCGTCGAGTAGCATAGCCAAATCTTCGTGGTCTCCGGCGAGATCACTACATAGAAGTTCAAGAGTTACTTCAGGGGTGTTTTCTCTAACCGCTTCAAGGCAGCGTCGATAATGCAAAGCGCCACTGTCCTCTAAATCATCACGATTGACAACGGTAATTACTGCATGATTAAGGCCCATTGTTGCAATTGCTTCGGCAAGATTTGCCGGTTCATTCTCATCAAGAGGTGGAGGGCGTTTTATTGTTCCAACCGCACAAAATCTGCAACCCCTAGTACACTCTTGGCCAGCAACCATGAAGGTTGCATCTTTAGCAGCCCAACACTCGTGGATGTTTGGACAACGAGCTTCTTGGCAGACAGTATTGAGCATGTTATCGGTAACAGTACTCTTTGTTTCGGCGAATTTTCGTTGTAATTCACCAGTGGGTAATTTTGTTCGAAACCAGTCTGGAAGACGTGCTCTTGTCTTGGCCATATTCAACTTCCTAACAGTCATAGCACACCCCCCCTGTAGTCATCCCGAAGGGATGGAGTGCAAAAAGAATCGCTTTGGCCGTTTACGAGCATTCAAGCCAAAACTCGGTTTCCCCTCATCTATGCGAGTAGCAGTAATCACCGGTGGTGCACGCAGAATCGGGGCTGCAATCACCAACCTGTTACTGGATGAAGGGTGGGCGGTAATCGTTCATTGTAATCGTTCGATTACACAAGCTAGGCATCTCATCAAAAGAGGCCGAGGAAGTATCGTCTCTGGCGACCTCTCAAACGATGAAGACCTATTCAGAATTATCGAAGAAATACATGACCATGAATTAGTCGAAGAAGCAGGTGGAATCGATTTATTAATCCATAATGCCTCAATCTATAATCAAGAGGACTTCGCCACAGTAACGCCTCAAGAATTGCGGAGATTCTCTGCTGTTCATTTGGATGCTCCATTCTTTATTACTCAAGGTTTGGTTCCGAAATTAAAGAACAAAAACGGTAGTGTCATTGGTATTGTTGACACCAGTTGGAATCATGCTTGGAAAGAGTTGGCACATTACACTGCAACAAAGGGTGCTTTACGTCAATTAATTGTCAACCTTGCCGGTGAATTAGCTCCCGAAATAAGAGTAAATGGTATTGCGCCTGGCGCTATACTCGCTGCCACATGGGAAAAAGAAAGGTTTGAAACGATTTTGGCCAAAGTCCCACTTGGCAGGGCTGGAACTCCTGAAGACATTGCTAAGGCTGTGAAATTCTTGTACGAAGCGGATTACATAACAGGATATATTCTTCCTGTCGATGGTGGATGGTCAATAACATAGGTATGGTGCAGGGGGTGAGATTTGAACTCACGAACCCATTGAGACCGGATCTTAAGCCCGGCGCCTTTGACCAACTCGGCAACCCCTGCGCAGACTGTCGGCGAGGCTGGGAATTAATGAATGAGTCGGGCTAAATGTAAAATTGAGCCAAGATATGATCATAGACAGTTTAGTATTATATGCTATTGCAACTTATACTATTCTATGAGTAAAACGGCACCTATCGCCCTGACCGTTGTTTTGCTTTTTTCAGTATTTGGATATATAGCAATAGATTCGAATACAAACAATACAGTTGACTCCCCTTCATCCTCGGATATTTTCGTATGCGATGATGGTGAAGAAATCTCAGTTGATTTACAAAATGATGGCAATGAGGATTGCACAGATAGTTCCGATGAGGATGTAATCGATCATACAAAACACATCCATACCGCTCCACAATTAGAGGCAATCTTAGTAGAAATCGAGGGCGACCAATTCATTGCCGGGAATGTCATTCACGACCATCCAATGGAAGTTAGAATCAACTGGGTAATGCAATCGGCTGAAGGACTTTCAAGCGGCGACAATATAGCCACAGACATGAATGGTGCTTGGAGTTACGATATTGAAGTTGAGGATAGAAGTGAAAATATATTAATCACATTTAGGGCACACAATTTACCTGAAGATACTTGGTCGGACAATCTGACAATAGTTATTGAAACAGATGAGATTGATAATGGTGATTCGAATAGTAGCGGTGGAGATGATTCGGGCAATAATACAGATGGTGGCAATGAAACCGGAGGAACTGATAATGAAACCGGTATGAATGCACCACCCGAATGTGATGCTGGTCAAGATTTGACAACTGATGTCAATGAGATAGTATACCTTGATGCTAGTAACTCCATCGACCCAGATGGTGACACATTGCAGAACCCCTCTTGGCAAATTCTTGAAAGGCCAGAGAACTCTACTGCAATGATTCAGAGTTCATCTGATTTTTTTGCAGAATTTACCCCTGATGTTATCGGTAATTTTACTATTGAATTTTATGTTGATGATGGAGAAGATTTCTGTAAAGAGGCTTTGCTGTTAGAGGCTGTAATTACAATTCCATCAATCAGCCCAACTACTATTTCACAAGTACTTACTAACGACACTACAATGGCATATATTGAATTCACAAGTGGAGGTGGACACATAGAATCTTGGGAAATATCACCTGCCTTGCCTGCAGGAATTAATTTTGATATTAATTCTGGTAGAATCAGTGGGACCCCTTCGGAAATAGTTGAGGAGGCAACATACACTGTATATGCGAATAATTCAGCAGGTTCTGGTACTGCTAATATTACATTGAGTGTAATCGAATTGGGATATGATGCAAATGATCTTGCACAATTCTGGTTAGACTTCTTCCAATGCCAGACAAGTGAAGACAGACCGATGGTTGATGACTTGGATACCAATGGAGATGATAATTTCCAGTGTGAAGTTTCAATTACTCTCAATGAAACTCATGTTATCCTAACAACCAATGGAATTCCAAATCACGATTTTGAATCTATGCTAGCTTGTACCCAAGGTGGAGATTGTACCGCTGAGCAAAATTATGTCTGGTCAATTCCTCGTAATCCTACCAATGATACAACTGGTGGCCACGATAGCGCAGCCTGTCCCGAAGCAGGCGGGGATTTTGAATGCGCAGCAGACAGAGGTGCGATTGCAGTAGCAATCAATGGTGTGCCACTTTATGGTCCTGAAGATGGGCCTGGCGGTGATGCGGTTGCAGCAGAACACGGTGCATTCGTAGAAGACCGTCAACCAATCGACTTGGGGATTTGTCACGGGCACAATGCGATGGGTGGAACTTATCATTATCATGCAGATTCAAATTGTATGCATTGGCATGCAAAAGAAGGTGAAGATATCAAAAATGACTACGATATGTCCAATCCACAGGCAGTTGCACCAAATACCTATGATGGGAATCATTCAGAAGTGATAGGTGTTGCATATGATGGCTATCCAATCTATGGTTTCTGGGGCTATGATGGTGACATGAATGTTGTAGAAATGAAGAGTTCATACGAACTAAAGGATGGAGAAACTGGCTACAATGGAATTGATGATTACAAGTATACAGAGGGATTGGGCGATCTCGATGTTTGCAATGGACATTTCGGACCAACTCCTGATTTCCCACAAGGAATTTATCACTATCACTCAACAATGCAAAATGGTGATGGTGACATGGGATTCCCTTACTTCCTAATCTGCTATCGTGGTGAAGCCGACTTGTCCAGTGCCGGTGGCAATGGCAATGGTGGTGATGACCCCTGTGCGGGCCATGGAGTAACTTGGGGTCCAGGGATTGGACCACCGCCTGAAGGGTGTGGGGGCGGACCTGGTGGGCAAGCCGAAATGACGCCTCTAGATGACTGGAGTTTCGACCCTATGGCGCTGCTAATTATCGGACTTTGTTGTGCGACTGCATGGTCTCTACGGCGGAAGTAAATTCACCCGTAGGGTGACCACATTAAGGTACATTGAGTGCAAAACCGTTTAACACCCTAGTGTAGACGGTAAATCGGTGCGCATGCTGAAATCACGATTTGTTCCGGTCCTCGTGCTGTTTTTGATGCTATCGTCAGGACTACCTGTTGTTGAGTTTGAAACCCTAGACGAGGAGCCAGTTTCTAAGGAAGTACCGGCAAATTTACAAAACTATAATTTGTACCTCGATGAGGAAGGGGAATCTGGTGGCGATGGAGCAATTTCTACCATGGAACCAGAAGGTTCTCACAAAGAAGCCAGTGTTCTTTCTGGTGTGGAATTCCGTTCTAATGACCTGATTAGCGACATTACAATCTATGGTGAAGGAAGCGCTACTGAAGTCAATCTATACATTTACCTAAAATTCAAGGGCCAAGAAGGCTCAACCGCTGATTTGACATATACTCTCAATGCAGTAGGTGGCCCTACATACACCGCAACAGATCAGTTAACCTCGCCTTGTCAAGATAGCATCATACCGGGTAGCACAGGATGTACTTGGACAATTAACGAAATTTCCTTCGATGTCCCCGAAGATGGCTTTACGGTTGAACAGGGTGCTCAATTGCGCCTACAGATAGATGGGTCAGCATCTTGTGAAGGGCAAGGTGGCATTGGACAAGGTGGAGATTGTGATGTTCAGGTTGCATTTGGAGATTTAGATAATACCAACAGTTTTTCGAGGTTAACTATGAAAGCAAATGCTCTGGCAGATTCTAGTGTTAAAGTGCATGCATCTGGTGGTATTTGGACTGACGCTGAGCAATTAACGTGGTCTCCAAACCATCGCCCTGATTTTAGAACCATACAATTCTCAGTTGATGTTAGAGATGCGTTTGGACGAGACGATATCCATTCGGTAAGTTTGATATTATCAACACCATCTGGTGCAAATGCAGTATTCGATAAAGAATTTGAAGATGATGACCTAAGACTTGACAACAACGGGTTGGTGGGGAATTATACATGGACATATGATGCTGGAATCGCACCGGGTGAGTATGCTTTACAATTGGAGATTGTCGACGTTCAAGGACACAACGTTGTTTACAGCCATCAAGGTTTAGAATTCTTGGAATATGGAATGTACCTCTCTCTACCTACTGGGCAACCGGACAGTGTATTGATCGCCCCAGGGCAACTTAGCAGCGTTGAATTCATGGTAGAGCACACAGGTTCAGCCGGAATTGAGATGGAAGTTGAGTTTGAACTATTCACATCCTTACCCGCTACTTGGTCTTCACCATATTGGGACCAACCGGGTGGCTATTCCCTGAATGGTGGCGGTTCATTCAAGATTGCAACACTTACGATTGAAGCTCCAGATGGAGACCTTTCTACTGCGCCAGACCGCATTGAAGTATGGGCAAGAGGATTTGTTGAGAATGAAGATAATATTCGTGAGGAAGTCGTAATTGAGAAGATTGTCCTTGATGTCGACGAAGTTGGTGTTTATGCACCACCTAGGTTGAATGTGTATGAAGATGAAGAACACCAGATGCAAATTGCAGATTCAAATCGACCAGAGGCATTTGATGCAACGCTATCACATTACATAGATTCAGATGAGGTAGGGGAGTTTTACATCGATGTGTTCAATGCAGGATTCGATACCGACACTTACCGAATAAAGGTAGAGGAAATGCCTAGTTCAAGTTGGATGTACGAGTTTTACGACAATGATACAAATGCTCTATTGGACAATGAGGGAATTTATGTAGTGACTCCAGACATTGGCTCGCATGAAATCCTTTCATTAGTGATGAAGATATATCCGCCTACTTCTCGTGAGGATGTAGATATTGGAATGGTTTCAATTAATTGTTTCAGTGTTGGCAATGACACACAAAGTTCGATATCTTCATTTACAGTACACCGAACATTCGGAATTCTTGCTGAAGTTATTGCAGATTCCGATGGACAAGAAATTGGTAGTGTTGGCCCAGTAGCCCCTGGCTCTGAAGTTACGTTCGATGTCCGGATTACAGACAGTACAGATAATTCATCTCAGCAGAACACATGGAGAGTAATATCCCCTGGTACTTTAGAGATTAACACAGATATTGATGCTTCTTACGGCGCATGGGATTATTCTATGACAGACGAGAACGGTAGTGAAATTGTAGCAATACGACTGATGCCCGGAAATTATGGTGACATCAAAGTTACGATTGATATGCGTGAGCAAGTTATAGCAGCTAATCACACATTGTATCTGCGAGTAACTGAAGAAGTTTCTGATGGCGACGCAAGATACTTCGATTTGCCATTGGAAATACGTGTTGAAGAAGAAGTAATGCCCGGACGGATTTTCGTAGAGAGAGTCACCCAGATGACTCCCTTCTTACCAGGTGTAGAACAAGATGTCGAATTCCGTGTAGAGAATTCGAACAATGTTATGTTGGATATTATTATCTCTGCACAGAGCCTTCCTGCTGGTTGGACAGCAAGTTTCTCAACCAGTGGTTCCACCCAACAGGGAAACACAATACTTCTGGAAATAGATGCATTTAGTACCAGTGAGTTCACATTGATCCTCCGCGCTTCTGAAGATTTGATTGCTGGCAAAGATGCTGAAGTTGTATTATCGGTGGAACCTGTTGACAGCGAAGTCAGTACTTCGAACCTTAAACAAACACCAAGATTCATGTTTGCAACAGCTTGTGAAGGCTTTGATTGTTTCACAAACGCAGCATTAGATTTCGAGAGCCCGCAAACGATTGGATTGTATGTGGGTATTCTATTGGTGGTTTTCCTAGCAATCTATCGCAGAGGGCAAACTTCTGCAAGAGAATTTGCAATATTAGAGGAAGAAGAAATGTCCTATGAAGAGATGAATAAGAAGTTTGATGATATTCCTGATGTTGTTATGAGTGATGAAGATCTAGATGACGACTTAGAATTACTCGAAAATCTTGAGGATTTAGAGTGAAAATTTCTTGACTATTGGCGGGTATATCTCCCCGTAGGGGAGAGATTAAAGTTGAATTATGTATGAACAATGTTCCATTTCCCTTAAGTGCCTTCGAACCAGCCGTCATAATGGTGTCAGTATTGCGTATGTCCTCCATCCAATCTCAAGCCCGCCCCATATTGCTTAGGGAGATAGATCAAAACAAGTTCAAATCCATTGGACTTGCAATACTAATGTTTCTCTCAACTATAGCCTCTATTGAGTTCGTATCTTACGCCGCTTTAGCTGCTACAGACCAAGATGGAGATGGTCTGACATATGGGCTTGAGTACATCATTGGCACCCAGCCAACTGATTGGGATTCAGATAATGATATGTTGCCAGATGGTTGGGAATGGCAATATGGATTAGACCCACTTTCCAGTAGCAATTCAGATGGTGCAACCGGTGACCCGGATGGTGATAGTTTCACGAATTTACAAGAGTATACCTATCACATTCCTTTCAATTGGGACCTTTCTTCTACCCCTTCTGTGCTGGATAATGGAGTTTGGATGGGTGGAACCGTTCCAGTTAGTAATTGGGATGAAGAAAACGCCATGCAATATAACCAGTTAGCGTGTGGAGATGCAGGCGCAGATGGTACAGGAAGTGTCATACTTTGTGATGAAGACCCGGTAGGAAATATCTGTGCTGATGGTTTTGACAATGACAAAGATGGAATGTTTGATTCGGCTGACAATGATGGCGATGGCGATGCTGATTGTTCATCTGACGATGATGATGGTGACGGTATTGCCGATGAAGACCCAGATGGCTGGGATACAGATGGCGATGGAATGCCTGATGGCTGGGAAGCATCACATGGTTTGAATGCAACATCTGCATCTAATGATGATGGCGCATATGGCGACCCAGATGGTGATGGATTAATCAATATCTACGAGTATATCAATCCCTCTTGGACTACAACTTGTGGTGGACAACCATGTTACCGACCAGGGCCATCTGGTTCCTTTACTGAGACAATTACGCCTTGTATTCCGCATGAAGGAATAGGTCCAGGTGGCTGTGCTACTTTGACTGCATCAACCGATAGTATTCATACAACAAATCCTAACAACCCAGATACAGATGGCGATGGATTAAATGATTCTTATGAGGCATTAACTCTTCTAACAGACCCAACTGATTCCGATACAGATGATGATGGAATTAGCGACGGTGCCGAAATCAACGGCCAATATGGTAACCCTCCACAAGCGAGCGACCCACGTGACAATAATACAGATGGTGATGCCTTTGATGATGGTGCTGAAGACATAAATGGAAACGGGTTAGTTGATGCAAATGAAACAGACCCTACCCGTCGAGAAGATTCTGGCGATTTTGATAATGATGGTCTTGAAAACTGGCAAGAGAATCTATCCTGTACTTTTTGGAATGTAGCGGACACCGATTCTGGTGGTGTCAATGATGGTGATGAAACCAATGCATCTCATGGAACAGATCCTTGTGATTCACTAATTCAATACAGCTCAACAATAGTAACCTATAATTCAGGTTCAAGTAAATTGACCATTACTGATGGTTCAGGTTTCCGTCCGAGTGGAGGTGTCGCTTTCTACAATACTTCTGGGACACTGACACAATTTCTCTATGGAGGGGTGATAAATGATGTACTACAAGGTGTATTTGTCCCCCCACCTGCTAATTCAGTAGTTGAAAGTGCGAACAATTCTTGGTGTCATGACCTCCTAGGAGGCCCTATCCCGAATTATTGTGATGATGATTATTCTGATTCTGACGGAGATGGTTTAGCGGATTGGGAAGAGACTCTCGGAACTTACGGCTACTTCTCCAACCCTACTCTCGCAGACTCTGATGCTGATGGAGTCGATGACTTCACTGAAGTCCTTGCAGGAACTGACCCGTTGCAGCCTTGTGACAATAGTTTGGATGAGGATGGTGACGGATTAAACAATTACTTCGAAACCACCACTGGTTGTGATAATTCTTGGATTGGAATTTCCAATGGAAGCCAGGATATTTGGGTTACTGAAGTGGATAATATTGACACTGATTCAGGTGGAGTAAACGATAAGCAAGAGTACTTTGATTCCACAAATCCAGAAAACGACCCGACAGACGACATTATGCCTGATGATTTTGATGGCGATGGTATTCCTGATGCAATTGAAAACCAGACAGGTACCGATTGGAGAAATCCAGATACCGACGGTGGAGGTATGTTAGATGGTGATGAATGTACGCAAATATTCTGGTTCACGAATTGTATGGGCTCACCATTCAACCCATGGGACCCTAGTGACGATACAAGCCAAACCGAAGTTATATTTTGGGCAAATAACACAAGTGGTGTAGTCGACTTGAACCGAGTACATCTTTGGCGAGTAAACACATACGATTTCTACACTGGTGCTGCATACGGAATTGAGACAGACTCACACCCCGCAACTGAAATAATTGTGCCATATGCCAACTCGACTCATCTTGCTTCATCTAACTATGCAAATGATACAGTCGCATGGAACATAGACTATGCTAATCCAATGATGAATGGCAGGGCACCTCTACCTGCGTATCAGTTTAACATAACATTCTGGTCTGATGCCTCATTAACAATGTCTAGAACCAATGACACCCATTCATACGAAATAACAGGCGGAATACTCGATGAATTGTGGGTTGAAGAATACGAATATTGGTTTGATTGGCCTACTATCTCTGCAAATACTATTGCAGGAACTAACTCCGCATATGAAACCAATGTGCCAGATGAATTCACCAATAGTTCACTACCTGAATCTAAAATCATGAACATTACCAATGATGTGATTAGTACAGCAGGGGCAACAGATGCCTACTCGAAGGCGGATGCTATTGCGACCTTCCTACGCGATGGAAATGCAACATTTGATTTTAAGCGTAATTACAACGGTAGTGGTTCTGCTCCAGAAGCAGATGTTACCTATGAAGTATTGAATCGTGCAAAAGAAGGCACATGTTCAGAATTTACAACGGTTTTCGTCACAATGGCACGTGTTGCTGGAATCCCAGCAAGATTTGTTAGTGGTTACCGCGGAGGTGTTTGGAATGACAATGGCTACGAAATATATGGCGGGAATTTGGCTCAATGGGGCGAAGTACGACTTGAATTAAGCCCAAGTAGTGGCGGAGATGACCTTGGATGGATTCCATTTGATGCATGTCCTGCTCCTGAAGAAATTGAAATTGTAAACCTAAGTTGGACACCTACTACCTATGATCGAGAGGGATTGGTAGATGTCAATGTTTCAGGTACGTTACAGTATGTCGATAATTCTACAGTGATTCCAGATATCACACTTCGTGGATTTGTTGTAAGTGTTTCAGATGTTTCAAATGTTCCAGGCGCAGCATCTATTTTCGATAACTTGTTTGGAGCAGTTACTACCGATTCCAATGGAACATTCACCATGAATGGAACAATGTTAAACCCGGTTGGTCCAGGTTACGCTAGTATCGTAATAGAGCATCTTCAAAGTGGATATGTATCGCATGATGGTATTGATTTAGGTGTGTTCATCAATATCACAGATGACTCCATTATCAATCACAGCGAACCGGCTCCTATCGACAATCCTGTTCTTGGGGCTGGAGCTACTACCGTATTATCTGGTCAGTTATTGTTTGAGAACAATGCAACTTCAGGTTCTGGAGATATTGGTCCTCTATCGGTTTGGCTAGACTTCATCTCATCGGAGGATGGAACTACCAATTTGTCCGGCATAGTAGGACCAAATGGTGTATGGGAGATTAATGTCACATTAAATGAACTTGAAACCAGGACCAATATTTCTGCGACATTAGGTTTCAGTGGATGGCAAGATACTTCACAATCAGTTGGTGGGCCTCAATTCCATCTTCGTCCGAGTACCCATTCACTCAGCCTTGATATTCGAGACGCTCCCAATTTGACAGCCAGTATTGAAGGACCAGGGGCAAATAATTCAATCCTTCAAATCGATGAACTAGTTTACATCAATGGTTCAGCAATGTCATTTGGTGCAGTTCCAATTTCACTTTCAGGAAATTTGTCCTTTGGTATGAGGGAACTAAATGGTGGCGGAACATTTGTTGAATTATTCAATCAATCGGTAAATGGAGCATTTGCTATTACTCATAATCTAGATATCAATCTCACTACTGTGAAAGCAGGTGCAATTGAATTATCATTGGTATTCTATCCTGATAATCTTGAGGCTACGGACTCCCTGAATACTTCAGCTAGCCCATGGTGGTTAGAGGGATTATTGTTCCTTGAGTTGCAAGCCCAATCTCAATTGCGTGGTGATGAGGTGGCTATCATTATTCAGATAACGGACCATCTAGGTGGCGAGTTCGATCTAAATCTGTCAGGTACCTTTACTTTCGACTTCAATGGTACGACAGTAAATACAACCATTGACCCAGGTTCCAGCACCATCTCACCTACATTCTCAACAAATGGTAATCTGCTTGCCGGAGATTATGTATTCGATATGTCATTTGGCGGAAATGAGTACTTCATGTCCTCATCTAACAATTCGTTATTGCGAATAAAAGGCGCAATTGATGTAACTGTTGCAGTCATCGACGACTGGACATATCGCGGCAACACTACATGGATAGTAGGGAATATTTCAGATTCCGTTCACGGTACTGCAGTGTTAGGAAATGATTCGATGATAATGGCCACAATGTTTACGGTTAATGGACCGATTGATTTGGGCAATACTATGCTCAACAATACAACAGGGACTTACAATCTTACAATAGTAGCTCCTTTGAGTTTACCTTCTGGAGTTTATGAAATCGTAATAATGACAGACTTTGACTCCACTGCTCAACCAGGCGGTGCATACTTCCAATGGGTCGATAATGCAGTCCCTCCTGCCCTTCCACAAATGCCTTCAACTACTTGGGGTATTGAATCGGATGTAATTCTATCAGTTCCTGATGGGATGCCATCTGATGTTATTGCAGTGATGAATAGTTCTGTGGAAATTCGAGCTTGGGTCGGCGATATTGCTGATAATTCGAATGTAAGTGGAGCTCAAGTCGACTACATCTTAGATTATGGTGGAGCGAATATCTCGATTGGTAGTGCTAGTAGCGTAGCAGATGGGAATGCTACTTTGATGTGGACCGTTGGTGGTATTGATCCAGGACAATACGTAGTGAGAATGCAAGTGCTAGACGATGTGTTGTCTGCAAAGACCACAGGTGCTACTAGGCATTGGGGCAACTTTACTGACATTAATATCACAATACAAGTTCAATCCGATATCAGAATTGATTCGATACCTTCTACCGTTACAGCAGGAGTTAATTTCCAAGTTATAGGCCAGGTTGAAGATGGAGATAACGGTAGCAGAAATTTGACTACAGCGGTCGCTCTAGAAATGTTTTGGATGGATAATCCAGGTGAGAAACTAGTGAATGGTGTTTACACAACTATGAATGGAAGTTTCAATTTATCAGTACCTACCGATGTTCTTAGCAATGGTACATTACGTGGACCTAGAACTTTTATTATCTCAGTTGTAGAAGGTTCATCACCGTTCTACTTGACAGATACTACCAATCATTCAATTTTGGTACAAGGTGTAACCGTTTTCGAAAATGTCCAGCCACTAATTCCGATTATAGTTAATCGTGGAGCGGATGTGAATATGACTTTGCAAATGGTTGAATCTTCGAATATGTGGCAGCCTCTGGCTAATTATACCATAGATGTCCGGTTTGATGATACTTGGCTTGCATCTAATATGACAGATTCGCAAGGACGTACAAGTTTCATACATACGGTACCATTTGACCAACCGTTGGGATTGATTACAATCGCCTTATTCTACAATGGTAGTTCTGACTTGCTACCGTTCCAAAGAAATGTTTCAACTGTTACGATTAGATCGATTACAATTTTGGTAGTTGACCCTATCGTTGCTAATCCAGTTGCTGGTGATTCCTTTACAGTTACTGGGACAATCGAGAGTGACAACGGTAGTAGCCTTCAATTACGTACGGGAGTGGCATTATCTGCTAATGTTCTATTCACCATTGACGGTGAGCCTACTGGGTTCACTTTGTCCAATGGACAAATACAAGCAAACGGCACTTGGGTAGCAACTATTGCCCTAGGTTCTGAATTTATGGCAGGCTCACATATAGCCCAAGCACAATATATCCCATCAGTGAATTATTACTCAGGGTCAAGTGCAAATCAAACATTCGATAGCCGTGGATTTACTACGCTTACATTTGTTTCACCTTCACTTGATGGTGTAAATCAACCTTCACTCAACGACAGAACAGATAGAGGGGATGATGTCAATGCTAGGTTACAATTATTCGATAATACTGGGGCTCCAGTGGTTGGAGTTCAGGTTACTGTTTCTCTAAACGGAACACTTGTTACAACGATAGGAACTACTGATGCATCTGGTTTAGTAGATGTCAATATTACAACACCGGCGGACCTTATTGTGGGATTCCATAATCTCAATGCAGAGTTTTTGGGAACTTCAGGAACAACTGGTTTAATTGGTGATACGACTGCTGTAAAGTTTGTTGTTCTGGCTCTAACAGACATCAACATTACAGATAGTTCAGAATCGATTACTTCTGGTGATGTTCTTTATGTCAATGGTACCCTTCTTGATGGTCTTGGAAATGTACTTCAGATAGATGGCAATGATTCGAGCGCAGTTGTTTATCTGCTGGTAGATGGAGTTCCTGTTTCAAGTGTTCAGTCCAGCTCTAGCGATGGAATGTTCATGTTTGCTTGGTCTTCTCCAGAAAGCATTGCAGCAGGCCCTCACAATATCCAGATTAGCTTTGCTGGCGGAAGAGATTGGGTCGACCCAGTTGGTGAAGGAGACAGTGCTAACCCTGACTTCTACCATCCAAGTTTAGATTCAGTGAACTTTACAGTTGCAGTTCCAACAAAGATTCTGCTACTGACTCAAGGAGGCCAAGTAGACCGTGAAGAGATACTTACAGTACAAGGCCGTCTACTAGATATTGTAGACAACCCACTAGATGGTGAACTGATCGAAATTTGGCTTGGTGGAGTGTTCTTAACGAATGTCACAACCACAGCCGATGGTTCATTTACAGCAATTCACCCAGTACCTGCTGATTCTGAACTAGGCCCAGTATTGCTTGAAACAAGATTTAATGGTTCGACCGGTTACTTACCGTCTGCTAATAATGGCACATGGAATGTCTATTCGCAGATATATGTGGAGATTAATATTGAGCCAACAATGGCTGTTGAGCAGGTGACCACTATTGATGGGTTTGTGGGGGACAATCAGATGAACCCGCTTTCAAATATGATCGTGCTAGTCTCGATTGAAGGAATCTCTATTGGAAATGCAACCACCGATGAAAATGGCAGTTTTAGTTTCGATTGGCAAGTTCCAAATATCTTCACAGATGGAACTCATGTTATCATTGCTGATGTTCCAGAACAAGGGTGGTACAGAGCAGGCCAAGGAAACAACTCCTTCTTCCTAGCGCATCGTACAGGGATTACGATTGACATTGCCAATAATGATGCTACACGAGATGATTTCTGGGAGGTCTCGGGAACATTATACGATATTGATACTGCTTTCAATGACGGCTTGCCTGGAGAAACGATTTACATATTCCTTGATGGTTCTCAAGTAGGATATACCACTACCTCGATCAACGGTGATTTCACGGCTTCTATTCGGGCCGAATCTTCGTATTCCCGTGGCACTCATATTGTGACCTTCACATTCGATGGAAGTACAGGTCATTTGCCAGTTGAAACTAATGAAACTGTCCTTGTATGGTCCGAAGTGACCGTGCATATAGATTCTGTATCACCTTACGTTGTTCGAAGTGATGGAATTAATTCACCTATTGTAATGACAGGCAGAGTCACTGAAATTGGTGGACAAGGAGTCATGATTGATGAAGCAAACCTTGTTCTTGGTGAAGGTATCGATTGTGGAATTAGTGGTAGCGGTAGCAAGTGTATAAACTCCAATATAATTTGGAATGGCGGAGTCTTCACTCTAACTGCTACTGCACCATCGTGGATTGACCCTGGTATGATGCAACTCAATCTCCAAACACCGGAGAACTCCTCGCTTTACCTGCGAGCAGGCAATTCGTGGAGTGAGTTGATATCGATAACGATTGACGCTACTTTCGATGTTGACATCGAGCCAATCATCGAGGATGAACAAGAAGTGGTAAAGGGCGGAATTACAATTATTGCAGATGATACTGATGAAGGTGTTGAAGGAATTGCAATCACTATTGTTCTTGATTACGAAAATGGTACTAGGTTGCGAGAAATAGTTAGGACGACAGATTCCAATGGTTATGCATCGTTTGAATTTGACAATGAATTCCCGTATGGCGATCATTCCAAGTATGGCGTAATCGTTCTGAAGATGTCAATTGAGAATAATGGAATTCTATCAACAGAGTCTGTTGGTGAATTTAATAACGAATTTAATTCTGGAACTAGTCCTGATTATACATTTGTAAGTGAAGGTTCTGACGTTCCATGGTGGCTTTATGTTCTGGCCTTCCTACTCATCGGAGCAGGAGCGGCCTTTGTAATAATGAGGCGCCGTGCAGCAGATGATGCTAAGGAACTTGCAGATATATTCTCTTATACTGCTGAGTTGTTAGCGGCAGGGGACTCGATGCGAGAAGCAATTTTCCAATGCTATGAGAGTTTAGTTCACATGTTGATGGGACGAGGATTCCTACGCCGTGATTTCGAGACAGTACGAGAATTTGAAATGGCGATTCGCTCTGCGTTACCACAAATCTCTGAAGAAGCAATATCTGGACTTGACTCTGTATTCGAGGAAGCTAGGTACAGTCGCCACGAAATGAGTTCCAGTCACAAGCACAATGCACAAGAAGCATTGGTCCGAGTTGTCGCTGAAATTGAGCAAGTTGGTGAAATACCAAATCGCTGATTACCAGCGTATATCAAGAACGCCGCCTTTGAGCGTTGCTTTAATCGAATCAACATCTGCCGGTAGTGGCAACTTTCTGACGAAGTTGTCTCCAACACATAATTTGAGAATGCTGTGGCCTCCGATTTCGCCTTTTGCTAAATCGATATTTGAAGCATCTACTCCAAGTAAAGGAATTGTTAATCCATTACTGTGGCGTTGACCATTTAATTCTTCAATTAACCAGTTCAGTCTTCGCTCTGGCGCTATGTCTGCCATATGACTTTCTGGCAATTCACCAGAGGCGACAAGCATCATAGTGTGACGGTCACGGACTTCATTTAGATGGTCAACAGTGACCTCAAAAACCGCATGTAATTCACCTGGAGATGCGTCAAGACCATCGCTGACAGTTTGAATTTTGACCTCTTCCCACTCTTCCATAGACTAACCCTCCCGTGGCGGAACATATTGAACCTTTCAGATGTCAGCCTCACGCTGGACCTTAGCGAAGAATCTCTTTGCGAACCTTCCAGTTCCTTCCGCGGTTGATACTTGATTCATCTTGATATCTGGTGGATAGCACGCGGAATATGTTCTGTCTGAATGACGTCTATCGAGCAAAACGATGAGAGCACGGTCCCCCATTGCTCTAATCGGCCTTCCCATGGCTTGCAAGATTGAATTAATTGCAGGTTGTGAAT
>Ga0315334_10000744_pt1 | contig 19787 bp, 15 predicted proteins | sample M150034915metaG_FD_205555 | JGI IMG/M metagenome (GOLD analysis project Ga0315334, IMG submission 205555) | Ammonia-oxidizing marine archaeal communities from Monterey Bay, California, United States - M1 500m 34915 | ecosystem: Environmental > Aquatic > Marine > Intertidal zone | place: USA... | reverse complement strand
AGAATTGGTACATCCTGCAACTTCATCAACATCTAGTACGCCATCATCATCGAGGTCATAGTCACAACTACCGTCTTCATCTGTAGCAAATTGATTGTAGTTATTTGCAGTAGAATTGGTACATCCTGCAACTTCATCAACATCTAGTACGCCATCATCATCGAGGTCATAGTCACAACTACCGTCTTCATCGGTTGCATTGGAATCGTAGTTGTTTGCAGTAGAATTGGTACATCCTGCAACTTCATCAACATCTAGTACGCCATCATCATCGAGGTCATAGTCACAACTACCGTCTTCATCTGTAGCAAATTGATTGTAGTTATTTGCAGTAGAATTGGTACATCCTACGACTTCATCAACATCTAGTACACCATCATCATCGAGGTCATAGTCACAACTACCGTCTTCATCTGTAGCAAATTGATTGTAGTTATTTGCAGTAGAATTGGTACATCCTGTAACTTCATCAACATCTAGTACACCATCATCATCGAGGTCATAGTCACAACTACCGTCTTCATCGGTTGCATTGGAATCGTAGTTGTTTGCAGTAGAATTGGTACATCCTGCAACTTCATCAACATCTAGTACACCATCATCATCGAGGTCATAGTCGCAAGTTCCATCTTCATCGGTTGCATTGGAATCGTAATTGTTGGCGATATTGTCAGTACAGCCTTCGATTTCATCAACATCTAGTACACCATCATCATCTAAATCATAATCACAACTATGGTCGTTTACTCCTGCATTGCTATCGTAATTATTAGCAGTTTGATTTGTGCATCCAAGGTTCGGAGGCACCATCGCTTGCCAAACACGATTCGCACCAGCGGTCCAAGGATTAGGATCTGCTGCATCATAAGCACCAGCACTCAAATTATCAAGGGCAGAGTTAGCAATTGGCCTAAAATCGAAATTAATAGGATCAACTAACATAGACTCGACTGTTCCATTAATCTGTTCGTAACCATTGTAGTTACTGAGATATACCCCTGGAACCGGATGTGATGAATATGAATTTGAGCGATGTGCTGCAATCGTGTCTGCTGCATTATTAGCTGTTGTTGAGTTTTCATTTCCGACCCCACTTTCGAACAGTACAATAATCTGGTTTTTTGTCATTCCACTATCATTTCCAAAAACAGTATTGTTGTGAGTCTGGTGATAATTTCCTTTGGCCATTATTCCAGTCTTTATGTCCCACAAAACGTTATGGTGAACAGTTGCATTATTACCAGTGTTAGTCCCACCTGCAGGTCCATCCATCCTTATTCCATATTTTCCGGTATTGTAAATCCAATTGTATGCCACTTCTGCACCAGCCTGCTCAGCCATCATCATCTGCATTACAGCACCATCACTTTGTACTAAACCAGTTTGAGAGACCTCATTATGGAAAAATTGAGGTGCGTCTCCAATGCTTATAGTTGCAGAAGCACCAGTCCGGTGTACCGAGTTATTCGAGAATGTGTTATCCTTTCCACCATCGAATACAGTTACCATCAATCCTGCTAAATCAGAAGACGACCAATCGATAAACTCGAAATTTGTGTTGTTTATTGTATTGTTATGAGATTGAAGAGCAGTACCGTGGAATTCGATTGCTGAACCATCTGTATGCCCAAATGAGGAGTTGTCAATCAAACAATTTGAACAACGATCCATTCGAGACACCCAGCGATCATTTGCATCTTCACCAGCAATTCCGAGCCCTCTCTTTGAGGTACTGGGATACATCAAATCCGAATCTAACACAGAGCAACCATCGCACTTATATGACCTAAATGTGGTGGCAAAGAACTCCAACCCTTGCAATGAAACATTGTCGCTGTTTGTGATATTGAAAGCAAATGCTTGAGTCTTCACTCTGATATCAAGATTATTCGGATTTGTTCCATTGGCAAACATCATGTGCATCTTGTTGTCACTAGAGTTAATCCACCATTCACCACCTACATCGATTAATTCTCTTTTTCCTTCGAGGAAATAATTGTGATGTTTCGTCTTCCAACCAGGTACTACATCATAGGAAAATGTGGAATTTGTACTGTTATAATCAGTGACTATTCTACTGTATGTTTTGAATGACCCCACATTCAGAATTGCTATCGTTCCAACCGGATCAATTCCACTCGCAACTAATCCGTTGTTAGCACCGATGATTCCACCTGCATCCTGTAGCTCACCATTGTCATATAGAATGCCACCGCCAATCGTGCCTTGCGCCCAATTGTGAGTCTGGTTGAGCACTGAATAATCACTGAAGTTCGCATTCGGCCATCGTGCAGGTACTTGTTCCTCGTAATCCATGAAAACCTGCCAGGCATCAATTCCAAGGTCAACTTCGTGAATACCATCACCTGAAAGACTCCAACTTCCTCCCAATTCATTGACAACACTTTGTGTTCCGTCGAAAACTACTCTCTCACCTTGAGCTGATTTTATTGTCAGATTTTGGAATCCTGAAATACTTACTTCTTCATGGTATACACCTTCATGAATAATTATTTTATCCCCATCAGATGATAGCATAATCGCCTTAGTGACTGATTCCAATGGGCAATCAGCAGTGCCTGGGTTTGAGTTATTTCCTAATTGATTATCGACATGAAATGGAGTGTTTGAAAGATGAGTTTGATTTGAACAGTCAACATTCGAGGATTTCCAATAACCCGATTCATCAAATAATAAAAATTCATCATTTGATAAAATAATGGTGTGAGAAGATAAACAAATGAGTGCAATCATTAGTAATGCAGGTATTCTCATCATGCATTCCAGTAATGATTAGAGCATAGTTGTTTCACCACTCATCAAAGGCTATACACGTTTGAAGAGAGTAGAGATATATGGTCTCTCACCACCAAATGGATTGATATGAGTGTGCCTAATCGAGTCTACTAAAATCCAATTAGCACCTAATAATTCTATCAGCATTTTCTCATCAAATGTGTGAATATCAAGACCACTACACATCTGCGCCCCATCAGTAGAGAATGTCTCGATTACAGCAAAACCTCCACTTGGAATGCAAGATTCCAAATTTGACACATAGGATATTCTTTCTCCCTCATTTAGTAAGAAATGGAGTACTGCTCTGTCATGCCAAATATCAAAATGTTCAAGGACAAGTGATTCGGACAGATTGCCCTGAATATAATTAATGTTTTTTCCATGTCGATTTGACAAAATTCGTAATGCCTCTGATGAAATATCTAAGACTGTAACATCATACGAATTTGCAACTAATGTATCGACTAAAGTGGTAGTTCCCGCCCCTACATCGATGATTCTGTTACCATCACATGTTGAAATCAAATCCATCGAAACAGCATGCTCCGCTTGGTACCAACCAAGTTTTGTTGTATCTGTATCACTGTAGGCAGAATCCCAGTGGTTAGCATCGCTTGGAATAAGATCACCTCATAAGAATGTGACATCTACTTCCATAGATTCACTTACCGATACACAGACTGGACAATTACAACCTTCAGTAATCAGCCATGCTCTATCTTCCATTGAAAGATTAGAGGGTAAATTCACAATAACTTCGAGTTTGGCAATACGACGTGGATTTGCTGCCATCGATTTTTCAACACTTCCATTCATTCCACTAACCTCAATTCCCTTAGAACCCGCCCTTATTGCCACGATTGTCATTACACATGTCAGCATTGAAGTAGCTAGTAAGTCGGTCGGAGAAAATGATTCCCCCTTTCCTTTATTGTCAACTGGTGCATCTGTAACCAGTTGCATCCCGGATGGGCCATGTATTGCAGTACATCGTAAATCGCCATCATAAGTTGCTTCTATTCTGACCATTTACTCACCGTCCAGATTTATTTGATGCCCCATACGGTCTACTTTAGTTTGTAAATAGGCTCTGTTACTGTTACCAACACCGACAACAAGTGGCATTCTTTCAACCACGTTGATTCCATATTTCTCCAACTGTTCAACCTTGTCAGGATTGTTAGAAAGAAGACATACATCAGAGACTTCAAGGACTTCAAGCATAGTGCTAGCAATTCTATAATTACGCGCATCAGCAGGCAATCCAAGCATTAAATTGGCCTCTAGGGTATCAGCACCTTGGTCTTGAAGATGATAGGCTTGAATCTTAGCATGGAGTCCTATTCCGCGGCCTTCTTGGCGTAAATATAGTACAACTCCCCAGCCCCTTTCGGCAATCGCTCGTAATGCCGCATCTAGTTGAGGACCACAATCACAGCGCAAAGAGCCAAAAGCATCTCCTGTCAAGCATTCTGAATGTACTCGCATCAATACTGGGTCAGGTCCAGCCATATCACCCATTACAAGGGCTACGTGGTCAAGACCGGTTTCTGATTCATGGAATATCCTGATTCTAAATTCACCATGCTCTGTTGGCAGGCGTGCTTCACTGGGAATCTCGTCTACACTCATTCGCACACCTCGATAATGAAGCGGAACTCGCCTGTAGACTTGAGTACATCGACTAGGCGGTGCCCCAATCTATCAATTAAAATGGGCATATCATGCATCGTTTCTGGGTCGTCAGCAACCACTAGTAAAACATCACCATTTCCTAAATCAGCAAGTGCCTTGCGTGCCTGACTTACTGGCACTGGGCAATAGTGCCCTAACACGTCCAATTTGTGAGTTGGCTCCACGATTTAGGCGAGGGGATAGCCGACTTGAACCCTCGTACAAGTGAGACTTCATCAATGAAGTGACATTTTGGGAAGCATGGCCGGAGGTTCCAAGCCCCTTGTTGAAGAGATTGAGGACATCTCTTGGGGTGAATTTGGAAAACTAGCCCAAGCCTACCTTAGAATACCAATCGCGTTATTATTGGTCGAGATGTTCTATTGGTTCATTACTCAACCAGCCAATACACTTGGCCTAATTCAAGAGTCTGAAGCTTGGATTTGGTATCAATTGACTGAACTGATTTATGGCCCAGGTGCTGCGACATTGTCAGAGCACAATGGATGGACAACTCTGGTCACACTTCGGCATCCGAATTTCTGGGCTGACCAGATCAGATTGTATGTTTCAGATGAATGTGCAGGTGTGCATGAGATGTTATTCATTACTGTCCTTATTATGATGACTTCCGGGGTACCTCAAAGACTTCGTATCAAAAGTGCTGTTGTCGCATGTGGGGTAATATATGTCCTAAATATTGCCAGATTGCTCCTGCTTTACCCACTGGCTGTATCTGGTTGTGCTGATAATCCCAACCTGATGTATTGTGAGGCGCCAATGCATGAGTTCCATACCTTTGTTTACCAATGGGGCTTCTTGATAATTCTAATTTTGATGTGGTTGGCTTGGTTCAAATGGGTAAATGCTGGAGAGTTAATTCGCAAGGAGCAAATGTCCAGTCGTGGAAAATGGAAATTTATCTACCGAAAGAATTGGGCTAACCTCCACAAAGCAGCATTAGCAATCTCGATTCTACTGGTGCTTAGTGCATTTGCGAATATATTGCTTGATGAAGATGCAATGGCTGCTAAGGAAACTGCGGATATGTGTGAATTTTATTCTAGTATTCAGGGAGATTGTATTGAGGCAAAAGGTGCTTGGGCGAAAGAAATCGACACGTCTTGGTCGTTAGCGACATTAGGTTTACTTGGCTTTGCAAGTACAATAATAGCAATCGATAAACCTGCGAAAGACGAAGAAGAGTAATCACGATTCAATTATTGAAGCCGAGATATCTTTTGAGTTAAATGACCTGACTGCAAGCGAAGCATGCCTATTATGAACTTCAACAATAGTATGATCATCATTGATAACAATATCACCGACTGACAATTCATTACAATTCAAGGATGAAGTAATCTCGTCAACTATTGCGAATTTGGACATTGAAGTTGTACCGATTCTGATTGGAACCATACCAAAGACATCTGCTGCTTCAGCGTTATCTTCCTGTTTACGCACAGGGTCACGGTCAACACCTTCAGGCAGTTCAGGAGCCTCAGATGCAATAATATCTAGAGAATGTGTAGCAATAATCTTGTTCATTTGAGGAATATCATCTCTTCCTACAAGAACCCAAGCTACTCCTTTCCGGCCAATTCGACCTGTTCTTCCAATTCGATGAACATAACTGTCAACATCATCTGGCACATCATAATTGATGACCATAGTGATGCCATCTACATCGATACCTCGTGCTGCAACATCAGTTGCAATCAAAATACTGGAATCGCCTGCTTTGAAATTGGAAATGATTTTCTCTCTCTGGTTCTGTGACAGGTCACCATGTATTCCTTCAACATCAAACCGATGCTTTTTGAGTCGCTCTACAAGTAAATCTACCATTCTCTTTGTATTGGCAAAGATGATTGTTTGATCAACTTCATTCATACCTGAAAGAAGGCGCCCTACAACCCAGAGTTTGTTCGCTCTACCTATTCTGACACTGTATTGGTCGATTGGAGGAATATCTAATTTCTCAGTATTAGTCAAAACGAATTCGGGTTCGTTCATGAAATCGTTAGCAGCATCGATAATCTCCTGTGGGAATGTTGCTGAAAACAATAGTGTCTGCTTTCGAGCAGTCATTCGCTCTACTACCCACATGATATCGGGGAAGAATCCCATGTCCAGCATGCGGTCGGCTTCATCGAGAATGAATAATCCCGGCTTAGATAAATCAATATGACCTCGTTCGGTCATATCCATCACACGCCCAGGTGTACCAACAATCAAGTCCACACCTTGTTTCAAAGAGCGTGCTTGCTTTTCCAAGTCGGTACCACCATACACGGTTTGGATTTTAAGACCAGCATCACCCTGAAGCAGAGATAGTTCTTCTGCGACTTGGTTAGCTAACTCTCGAGTTGGAGTCAAAATAAGCGCTTGTAATTCACCAGTAGGCTGGCAAGAATTCAGGGCAGGAAGGCCAAATGCGGCGGTTTTTCCAGAACCAGTTCTCGCTTGACCAATGACATCTTTGCCAGTAAGTGCAATAGGAATAGTCTCTTTTTGAACTTCGGTAGAAAACTCCCACCCTATATTTACAAGACCTGCTTGTAATTCATCTTTAAGATCCCATGCGGAAAATGGAGTTGTAGTGAACATTTGTGGCCCTCTGTCCGTCCATTACCAAATTGAGCCACCGGACGGGGAGTGACCTCTTGTTAAATCAGAAACTTTCGCTATCCTTTGCCTCAGCCTTGAGAATACCCATCCAATACTTGAGTGCGTTTTCCCGGTTGAGGGGTTTTTGCATCTGGCGTACATGCTCTAGAATATACTGTCTGAACTTCAGAGACTTGGTACGGTTTACACCCTTTGGTGTGACTCCGTCCCACATGTCATTAAACTGCTTCACTTTATCATTGAATGGTTCCTCAGTCATGAGTACAACTCCTTGAGCGATTCGCCGACCGACACGCACCTATTAACCATGCCGCGGCTTGTCATCTTCCATGCTTGGGGGGGCAAGGGCTTCCAATCCAACGATTTTACCTTGTGATTCTGCTATTTCACGGTCAATCTGTGGGACCTTCGGTGTAGGAGCCAAGTAGGCGTTCTTTTGCGCCTCAGTACCTTCAACTTGAGTATCGAATGACATTTGTTTGAGTTCGGCGATGACCTTTTTATCAGTTTCATCACGCAATAATGCGTTGCAATGATTTCGAAGTATTTCATCACCTAACAATCTAGGTAGAATCTTTACACAAGCTAATCTCACATTTGCATTCTTATGTGAGCAACCTGCTAGAACCAAGTCTTTAGCACGGCCATTATCTGTATCTAGAACTTCTATGCACTTTATTGCTGAAAGCATTACTTTGGAATCAGAATCAAGAATTGCTCTTTCTGCAAGTATTGTTGCAATACGCTGCTCCCTATGCGCCAGAGGAACAAGACACTTTGAAGCCTGTCTACGTGTTTCCACATCTACATCATCAAGCGCCCAACCAATCAAGTCCCAAGCCGCTGCTCCACCTTTTCCTAGGACTTTGCGTAATAGTCCAGCAGCTTTCCTTCGTAATTCTAAGGAATCTTCTTGTAATAATTCGTCAATGTGATCACATGCTACATCAGGCCAGGTTTTGCATAAGCCACCTAGTCCCGAAAAGGCAGCATCTCTCCTAGTCAGTTTTTCGTGGCGTAATTCGAAAGAAAGCGTGCTTTCGGTAGCTGAAGGGAAGATAGGTACCACTCGTTTTAGACAAGCACTGGCCGCAAGTCGCACAGATGCATCCTTATCATCAAGCAAAACAGAAAGATGGTCAAACAACTCATCAGGGCAAGTTTCTGCAACCGAAGGAAGTGCGGAAAGACCTGCAATTCTTACTTCCACCTCATCATGCACTAAACTATCAAGAAGAATAGAGTGACCTTGATGAGCCAATACGCCAGAAAGTATTGATAATGCCTTGATTCCATCTAAACGGGTCATTTGGTAATCATTTTCTTTCCAACCAACCCTGTATGTCTCAATTTCACCAGTGGCTAATGGAATGACTGCTTGTTGCGGAATTGCCATCCAGGGGCCTTCTTCTACATCGCTACGCTTACTCCTACGTTGGCCTCCACCAACATTGATTGGACGGCCTGTCCGGGGGTCGCGCGCTATGTATTCTCTTGACATCTCGAACCGGGCATAACCCCTTAGGACATGAACCCTCCTCTTTTTGATGTAACTTCTATACACAATTTTCAAACCCTTTGTGCACACACGGTTGTGTATGCGTAGAGGGTTTTGGGCAGTTATTATCGCCACCCTATTCCTTTTGCAACCATGGGTGACAACTAATCAAGATTTATTTGACAACAAATCTTCGCAATCGTACAATGAAGACCAAGTATTCAACCAGACTGGATTTTATGAAGATGGAGTATACACTACCCCTGATGGGGAATCTCATATTAACAGACCACACATTCAATGGACTACACCAAACCCTGGAATTGTCGGAATAAAAACTGGTGCCTGTTCGGTTGCAATCGAGTCATTGAATGAAGTTTGGCTATTTGGCGGCAGAGCTGATCCAAACCCCGCCCAAAGTGGGGATGAAATGCCATCAGACATGGTGGAGATATTGGATAATACAAACAAAATGTGGCTTCCTGCACAGACAAACATGCCATATACCCAGCAATATTGTGAGGCAGGAATTGTTGGAGACCAAGTATATATTGTCGGAGATTGGTTAAGAAACACCAACCCTGCACAATTTCCAACAGGTAGGGTTCAGATATACAATCTTTCAAACGACACTTGGTTTAACGGTTCATCAATGCCCACTGGCAATGAGAGAGGGCTGGGTGGAATGGCAGAAAAGAATGGATATCTGTATTATGCGGGCGGTGTTCGAAATACAGCAGGAACTGACGCCACAAATCGAACGTATCGATATGATACTGCCAATGACCAGTGGACTAGAATGGCGGATATGAATCAACCACGTGCATCATTTGAATTGATTAATTTCCATGGCCAATTATATGCGATGGGTGGATTCCAAGGGACGCAATCGTGGAACCGACAAGCATTGGACTATGTAGAAAGATATGATTCAGCATCGGATACTTGGACAAATCTCTCATCTCTTCCTAAGGCAATGTTCGGTTGGGGTGGCACTGTGCTTAATGATGAAATCGTATTAGTCGGTGGATTCAATGGTGGAACTAAGAAATCGGTTTATCATTGGAATCCAATTGAAGATACTTGGTCAGCAGGCAATGACATCGGGACACCCGGACACTTTGATCTAGTCGTTGAGGAGATAAACGGAAGTATAGTTTGGGCATCGGGAGACATGTCCACCTACCCCTATAGTTCATGGTCACAGATGTTTTCTGCAGAAACTGAATATCAGAATGCCACCGATTTGCATTCAGGTTGGATAACATCGCCGGTTATAGATTTACGACCCAATGTAAATGCCAGAGCGACACCTGTTCAATTCGAGTTACTAGGAAGCAATACACCCGGTGGAGAATTAAGTTTCCAATTCAGAGCAAATTTTGATGCAATCTCGTTAGCGGGAAGTGAATGGATTGGTAGTGATGGAACAACAAACACAACTTATCCGATCGGAATTACAGATATTGAACTTGACGATTATGCTGATTTCATTCAATATCGCATTAAAATGTCAGTAATGGATTTGGCCAATTGGGATGAACCTAATTTAGATTCCATCTCAATCAGAGCTGAGCATGCTGCTTTCACCTCTAGCATACCAACAGTACTCCATCCGAGGGCTGAAACGGTAAACATTCAGACTAGCCATGACATCATTGCTGCTGGAGAGATGTACGTATCATTGGCAGCTTGTGATTCCGCTGGCGCAGTAAGTGGCCCATGGTCTAAATTATCACATGATGGTACTGCATTTACTGAAACTGACACGCAAGGCCTTTTCATTCAGAGCACTGGAAATATCAATAACTCCAATCTGGGCGAAACAATAATCGATTGGACATTCGATTTGAGTGACTTAACTGGAATCCAATATCTGTGCATCAAGGTCGGGTCCATTGGTGCAGAAAGTACTGAATTTAGTTATGCTTCGGCAATCCAAATAGACAACATACTGGAAGTTAGTATTACTGATTTGGGCCAATTTGAAAGTGGAGATGCAATCACTGGAGGAATTCCTCTAACCATTGGCTTGAAGCATATTTTCCCTTCTTCTGGCATGACACTTTCCAGCGGCAACATACAAGCCAGGGTTATATTCAACATACAGGGTCTTGACCCAATAATGAATAATTATACCTCCTGGGTAAATCAGACTACTCCGTGGACTAATCTTACTATTGGACAACTCGATATTATACCATGGACATTGCCAAATGACATATCAGGTCAGGTGGAGATTGTATTGGAATCTAGAAGTGACCAATCGTTTCAAATGCAGAGTAATTCAAATTCATCTTGGCTCATTTTAGATAATGACAACCCTGTGATTATTTCAAGCACTCCAACCCAAGGAAGTTATGTTAACAGTGTCGAAGATAGAGAATTATCCCTTTTAATTGCAGATACATCCGGCTTTATTTCCGAAGAAATGAACCTTGAAATTTGGGTTCAAGGACTAGATGATGGAACGGATGGAAGTTTCCCAGACGCAATAGTACAAGAGGACGAATACCGAGTAATAAACCATACTTTAGAAAATAATGGAAGTCTGTGGTGGTTTAACGCAACACATTCTGACGATATGAATTCGGACCATGACTTGGTATACCTGAGAATTATTGGATCGGATATTGTTGGAAGCACCGCTCAAAACAATACTATTTGGTGGCAAACTCGTGATGCACAAAATTCAGTGATTGAATCATTATCAAATGAAGACCAAGTGCAGGTTTGGGAGGTTTCTAGGGACATTACTTGGAATATCACAATTAGTGATGCTAATGCAATATCTGATGTAATGTCATTACAAATCAAATTAGGTGGCGATTCGGACTTTGGTATTTCATACGATATAGCAGATTCTACTTGCTCTTCATTCGATTCCCGAATAGATTCAGACAGAACGCTGTGTAGTAAGTCATACGTGGGAGATAATATGGTTATTTCAGTCACACTATTTGCCGGATGGGATGTCGAAAGGTCTGCACTAAACGAAGGAATGGTGGAAATTTCTATCGAAGATTTGGATGGTGTTAGTAAGTCAACATATCAAAATTTGTGGCTTTTTTCTGAAGATTTCGATTTCCACATTGATATGGCAGAGGATATTTCAGGTCCAGTAACTGGACAAATTGATAGTGATAGCATAGTGGTAACAGGGGATGAAATTCAATTGAGCGGAAGCATGACTCATTCCCTTTCAGGGCTACCCTATCAAGGGGATTTATCTGTAACATGGTGGGGTCAATTGCAAGGCATAAATTGGTTCGGAGCTGGCACTATCTCAGTGGTTGATGGCATAATCAATGCTTCGATTCCAATGCCTAGTACAGGTGGTATTCTCGATATGAGTGTCGCCTTCATGGATCCTTTGGAAACTCGAACACTCGGAGTCTATGAGGCGCCCGTATTCAAGGTCGATGCCGGTGCACCTGTCATTATGGAATCTAGCACTGAAGGGTATTCTAGGTACCATCTAGAAAGCATTGGAATCGGAGTTAATATTGTAGAAGAAGTTTCTTGGAGCAATGAATTGAATTTGACTTGCCAAATTTCTTCGACTGATTTCAACTGGCCTACAATTACAATTTCGATGATTCCTGCTACTGTTTTCCAAGGTAAGACAATATTCTCTTTCTCGTTTGATTTTTCACAACAAGGTGACCCTTCACTGCTATCTCCTGAAGCATATATTTATTGTTGGGCAGCAGGAAAAGATGATGCTGGTTGGGATTTGATAAGTTCTACAGACAATTCATTAATTGAGCCGTGGTTAACAATACCATTGTCCACAGAAGGCCCAAATCTAGAATTGGTTGAGGTGAAATTGACAGGTGAACCTGAACCTGGAAATCCGATAAGAATTGAAATTTCAGTACTGAATAGTGGTGAAGGCCTTCAAAATTCGTTTAACATTACAGTATATACAATTTCGAATAATGAAAAAACACTAGCCGGACGTTACTCACAATCTCAATTATCCAGTGGACAGGGAATCACTAAATTTGTATCAGTAACTGTTCCAGAAGAAGATTGGACATTGGAAGTTATTGTTGATGAGGAGCAGAATATTTGGGAACTAAATGAAAATGATAATTCATTCTACAAGGATTATACTGCCCCTGAAGAGTTCAATATTGGTTTGTACATGGGAATTGGTTCAGGTATAATTGCTCTATTCGCACTTGGAGTTATTTTCAAGCGAAGATCAGGTGATGAATTATTGCAACCGCCTAAGAAAATGCCATCACTAGATGAATTGCCAAGGTCAGGGCCACCTGAAGCCACTAAGAGGAAAACACCACCTTCAACAAAGCCAAAGAAAGGCCCACCTCCAAAACCTAAACCGGAATATATCCCGGTCGACGAACCCGTGCCTAACATTACTGAGGCAATGTCTAAATTATCATTGGATAGTTTGCCAGGGAAAAGTAATCCACAGCCTGAAAAGATTGCTTCGTTTGAATACTTGCCAGGCGGAGGCGAATATGAGTATCTGGGAGAAGGGACATTTTACTCAGGTGAAAGCATCGGAAGATGGAGACTTGAAGAAGATGGGACTTTCACAAAAGTGAAGTGAATACTATGACATCTGAAAGTGAGGATATCAAGCGTGTTCTAGCGATTTGCTTCCGAATGGAAGACTCTCAGACCGCTGATGATTTGGAACGAATACTTTCGTTTGACATGGGCTGGATGGATACAGAAACGGCACATAATGCGGTCAGAGCACTCATTTTTGCAGGATGGATCAAGGATGACGATGGAATCTTATCGCCAAATTGTAATCTCAGAGATATTCGTGCGCCACTTGGATGGCAACCAAGACCATCGAGATTGACAGGTCCTTCGGTAAATGAGATGCATGTTGTAGAGCAACCCCCAATTCAAATTCCTCCGCAACCAGTAATCAAGCCCAAAGAAGAAGTTATTGATGGTGATCCTCGGGCGAGAATAGAGAAACGATTAATTCGATTTATTGCAAAACAGGCTGGCCTTGATAGTGGTGAAGTCCAGCGCAGAGCTGAAAGAAAGGTCAAGTCATTACGGTATTGTACAACGTGGTTAGCATTGTGCTTAATCAGCAGAGAACAGGGTCTCGAAATGAATGCTATTATCGATTCACTCTCTTCCTGAAGTATTTTCAGCCATGATTAACAACACTGGTAGAACTATTATCGAAAGTAGTAGCGAGAAAGTCACAGTTAGCGCTGTGACGAGGCCAAATTGTTGTACTACGGGCATTGGTGAAAATATCAAAACTAGGAATCCCAAAGCCGTTGTTCCTGCAGATAATACAAGAGCGACTCCTGTTGTGGAAATTGTCTCTTCCAGTGCTTTCCAAACATCGTCAGTTCTTGCTCTCTCCGCTTCAAACCTGCGCCACATATGGATAGAATAATCAATACCGATTCCCAATGATAGAGCAGTAACCATCACCGTCAATACATTCCATTTGAGCGAGAGAATAACCATTGAACCAACAACCCATAGTGTGGCTAGCACAACTGGTGTGAGAACTATCATAGCAGGAACTGCTCTCCTGGTTAAGAGAATTAAAACTACAAAGGAAACTCCAAATGAAATTGCTGTTGAAGACAATTGAGAAGTATTCAATCCATCGAGTACGTTTTGTAGGGCAACCAAGTCACCTGTAACATAAATATTAGCAGAACCAGACAATTCACTTCGCATTTTGCCATTATCATTTTCAGCCCCCAATTCTTCTTCAAACCATTTGACAATTCGGCTGGTTTCACTCGAAGTAGATGCATCAACTCGAACTTCAATACGAATATGCAGAATCCTTTCTTCATCTAAATGGACAGTATTTGCAATACGGTCAGACCATGAATCACCCGTAAATGGATCTGCAATTGAGTCGTTTGAAGAGAGATTAGCAAAGGCTGCTCCTAAATCGAAATCTGCAGAATTACCACGACGAAGGTCGCCACCAGTAATCACTAACCCATATGCTTCACCAAATTGAACATCATGATCTACCGCATCATACAGAACTTTGTACGGACCTTCGTAAGATGGGATGGAATCAGTCCCTCCACCTCCGACAACATCGTGATTATTTGCTAAATCATAATGGAGACCTCGCATTTCGTTAAGCAAGATGAAATCAGAATCAATTTCACCACCTGAGGATGTTGGTTCCATCATAACATAAACAACTTTCCAGCCCGCACTTTCGTAACTTGAATCAAGTTGATTTCTCACGTCCATTATTTCCATGTCATCATCTAAGAAATCTGTAAGGTCAAACTCGGTTTCTAAACCCACAGCTCCAATTATTGAAGCACCTGAAATAATTAGTGCTATAATGAATACTATGGCTTGTTGCGACCTTTGTAGGTCAACCAATTTCTTTGATAATCGTGGCATACGTATTGGGTCGGCAGGGATTGTTTTACCGGATGAATCCAATACAACATGCAATGCTCCAACTACGATTGTAGCATTGATAAATGCTGAGATTACACCTACTGCTAATGCGATTCCAAATATTTGGAGCGGTGGTAATGGGGAAATAATATTTGCAAGGAATGCTGCAACTGTTGTAATAACCGCCAAACCAAGAGGGGTTGAAAGCCGAGCACAGGAGGCTAACCAAGATTCTGCAGCATCCTCTATTTCACTTCTAAACGCATTATATCTTCTTTGCAGATGAATGGAGTAGTCGATACCAAGTCCCAGTACCAAAGGAGCTACTGCAACTTCTAATGCAGTAAACCTAACACCTGCAAGATTAAGCAGTCCGTAAGTCCAGATAAGAGCAAATGAAAGTCCCACCAGGGGGAATACTACGCCTTTGACACTGCGGAATGAGATGGCTAGAAGAACTACTACAACCAATACTGCCAATAGAATAAGAGTTGCAAGATTGTCGAATGTACCTTCATCGATATCGTGCGATATTAAATCGAGTGAAGCCACGCCATAATTCAATTCAGACTCGTCGCTTAGTTCATGGAATAAATCACGAAGTTGATTCTCTTTCACTTTACGCTCTTCCGTGGAGAGATTCGGGTCAATTTCCAAAATCCAGAGAGTCGAGGATGCCGTAACTAATGCAGACCCCTGTGCCCCATCAGTTTCAATCCAAAGGCAGATTTCAGTACCGTCAAAGTCTTTGTTGAGCATTCCATCCAGAATAAATTGGGATACCTCACGTTGTTTAGAGACATCACCTGGGCAATCGGACTCATCAATATCGATTACCAAATCTAACATTTCTTCCCAACTTTGGACCTCTGATAACTGCGTACCATTCGCCTCTTCATCCAATGCCAATTGAAGAATTGATGGTGCTGTAATCCAATTTTCAACTACATCTTGCAAACTGCTACTTCGGTTCTGGACACGTTGAAGGTGATTATCCATCAAGTTAAGCGATTCCATATCCAATACATTGCCGCCATCATCCCTAGTGACATGTACAAACATTGGACGTGTTTCATTTGTAAAGTGCGAACTAATTCGCTCCTGCGCATCAGAAGATTCTGAATCCGGTGCGAAATCTGCCAAATCGGTATGGAATGATGGTGTATCTACAAATGCCAAATCAACGACAAAACCTGCAGTTAAGATAACTGAAACAATGAGTATAGGCCAAGAATATTTTCTGAATGTAGCCGAGTGGCCCCGCAACCTATCCTCTAATTGGTTGGCACTCACATGCGTTGGGGGCCCGATTCAGTACTAAAGCAGAAGGGTCCTAAAGTCGCCAATCGTCCGATTATTCGACATAGCGCCTACGGCGATTTAACTAATTCCAAAGCCAAAGGTTCATGAACGCGGTGATGGACGCCAGCATCGGTCACTATGCCAGTCAAGGTCCTCGCCCGCGATGCCAATGAACTCCGTGTTCGATTTATTGGCGAGTCTCATACCTCTCTACAGATACTCAGAGAGCGACTAAACAACGACAAAGGAGTCGAATATGCGAACTATTTCCCAGGTCATCCTGACCTTGATGAACCAGAGTTCTTTATCCGCACAAACAAGAAAATTGACCCTGCGGTTCTTCTTAAGAAGTTGCTCGGCGATATCCAAGGCGATTTCGATAAACTAAACATTTGAGATGTGTTAGTACATGTCTGCCGAGGATAACCTCGCCAATTCAATTGGCTTAACGGGATTTGGTGTTGGTTCTGAAGGCATTGGTGGAGTACTAAAGGCAAGAGTTGCTGATTTCAGGGTTGAAGAAATTTCAACAAAGATTAGTTTGGACCCAAAAGGTCGTTTTACTGCTGCAAATGTCACTTTAACGAACTGGGAAACCAATCGGTTCATCTCAAAACTAGCCTCGGCTTGTGGAATATCTCGTAATCGAATTTTCTTCTCAGGCACCAAAGATAAGAGAGCAGTGACCCGGCAAGTATTCATTATCGATGCTCCGCAAAAGCGAGTGGCTCAAGTAAAAATGCCCGATGTAGAGATTGACATTATTGGTCGAACTCACCAAAAACTTGGCTTCGGAAATCACAGAGGAAATAAATTCACCATCATTGCGAGAGGCTGCTGCCACCCAGACGGTAGCCCGATGAACGAGTCGGAAGCGATGGAAAGGATTGCCGTAATCGAGGCCTCGATGAAAGAGAATCTAGGGCAGGGATTGTTTCCTAATTGGATTGGACCGCAGCGATTTGGTGCCGGGCGCCCGGTTACACCGGTTGTTGGCCGTCATGTAATCACCAATGATTGGGAGGGGGCCGTCATGGCCTACCTTAGCATGGAAGGGGATGAGAATGACGATGTTGCAAGTTTCAGAAAACATGTTCGTGACAATGGCATCACTGAAGAAGCAATGGAAATAATTCCAAACTGGCTTGGATTTGAACGGGATATGCTGAGGCATCTTTTAGCCAATCCTGAAGATTGGGTTGGTGCATTTCGCAAACTTCCAAATAATCTACAATTAATGACGGTACATTCGCTACAATCTGTTGCATTTAATCGAACAATAAAAGCTCGAATTGATGCTGGAATCTCTCTCTCAAACCCGTTGGAAGGAGATCTAGTTGGGAGAGTTGATGAAAATGGTCAACTCGAAACTACATCGATGGTTGCAGTCGAGGAGAGAACATTGGATCGGATTTCACGAAACTGTATTCTTGGAAGACTTGTTGTCACCGGTCAATTACCAGGTGCAAGTGTTATTCGACCTGAAGGAAGGTCTGGTGAAATCGAGCAATCTGTACTTGAAGAAATGGGCCTTTCTGAAACTACATGGGAAGTGGAAAGAATTGGAAGATTAACCACCAAAGGAACACGCCGACCTCTTGTTACCACGTTTAGTGAATTCTTGTATGAACCCGTTGCGATCGCTGGAGGCGAGACAATGGGTGAAAAGTGGAATAATGGTGTTAAGGAAGGCGATTTGTGGCATCCCGAAGGAGCATGTATCCGATTTAGATTCACTTTACCATCTGGAAGTTATGCAACAACTCTACTTAGAGAGTTTATGCGAACGCCACTGCATCAACTTTGAATTAAATTCTACGCAGTTGCGTAAATCAAATACTGTCTTGCTTCAAAGAAGGCCCATCGATAGAACTTCGATTTCACCAGTACCGTGGATTGCACGCATACTTTCTTCGAAGATATCTGAAAGACCAGACCCATCATTCATGACGACATGGACTTGAATGAACTTAAGTCCAAATGCTAATGGCTTAGTTTCACAAAGTTGGACATCGTATACATCGTCCTTTAGTGCGATAATTAGTGCTGCAATGTCATCTGCTGAGACCCCCTCAACATCAGAGGCAGGCATGACCTTGTAAGTTAGTGCGACCATTCCCATAGAAATCACCTATTGATTCAAGGACCCTGAAATCCACAGTTACAGATGTAAGTAACGCCTTGGTTTCGACAGCGAGGGCTGCGACCAATAGGTTCAGCACAAGAAGGGCAGGGGAAAGAAGTAGATCCTTTATCCACTAATGGGACTCCGGAAGATGTGCAGACGGTAGCTCGGTCAGTCATGATATTACACCTCAGTGCAACACGGCCACTACCTCCTCCTCTTTATCCTTGCGCGACCATGAAGTTCATCTATCGATTACCTCAAGCGTACCTTTTCTACCTGTTGAAACTATTATTTCACCATTTCTCGAACGGCACCAACCGTTCTCAATTCGTATTATGTCGCCCGCTTTTACCTGTTTAACTTGGTCTCCCCAAAGCACAATTCCCACCAATCCAGTTTCATCTCTACCACAAGCTGCTGCGAGTGAACCGGTATAGTTCGGCGAATTAACCAAACGCCGAGGATACCGGCGTAATACAACCAATTCTAGGCGTTGAATTTGTTGGTTGGGAACTAAATCAGTTACACGCTGCCTCGAACTTCTAGAAATTGGAGGTTTGTTTGGATTTTTCATAGCGGATAGTATGGATTTAGTCCGCTGGTCTTTTTCTTCAACTACTGGCTTATGCTTTGTTGGCATGAATCAAAGTGGATTGCTCCAAAGGTAATCAATGCTTTCTACATTCAGAGTGAATGTGGAAAATTATTCATCGGGAGTATTTTTCTTGCGAATACTGAAAGTAGGTTTGACTGGCTCGACATCATCCAATGGGTCAGGCCCACCTTTCCTTGATTCCAATGCCAACTCAAATGCAGGCCTAATCAGCCAATCAGGACCTCTTTTTGGCGTATGGAATTTGCATACTAAGTAGACTTCTGAGGAGGAATTTCTGCTTGCCATAGGTGAAAATCTCTTGACTACTTGGAAGTGTGGTCGCACAAGTTCAATCATTTCTTCAACTCCGACTCCCTGAAACAGTTTGGTCACGAAATGCCCGCCATATTTGAGAATTGGAAGAGCAAAATCAAACACATCCGCAACCAGCATCAATGATACGGCTTGATCAATGTCCCATTTCCCTGTAATATTTGGCGATATATCCGAGATGACAACATCGATTACTTGGGTATCGATTGCATCGAGCACAATTTGTTGAGCGAATGGGTCGGTAATATCTCCTACAATCAGGTTAGCGCCTTCAACCGGTACACAAGATTTGAGGTCAACACCTACAACTTTGCCCTTCGAGCCAACTAATTCAACAGCGACCTGAGCCCAACCTCCGGGGTGACAACCAACATCGAGAACACTGTCTCCGTGTTCCATAACTTTGTGTCTGTCTTGGATTTGCTTTAATT